>Ga0209935_1002016_pt1 | contig 27295 bp, 31 predicted proteins | sample ThiBio_1000_plan_2_FD_183958 | JGI IMG/M metagenome (GOLD analysis project Ga0209935, IMG submission 183958) | Wastewater bioreactor microbial communities from Cape Town, South Africa - Thiocy_cont_1000_plan (SPAdes) | ecosystem: Engineered > Bioreactor > Thiocyanate-remediating >...
CATCCATCCATCCATCCATCCATCCATCCATCCATCCATCCATCCATCCATCCATCCATCCATCCATCCATCCATCCATCCATCCATCCATCCATCCATCCATCCATCCATCCATCCATCCAACCTCACACAAATGCTGTCGCAATCGATTATGGCCACAGTGCTCGTCCGTGCTGGCCAGCTCTTGTGTCGTACGCATCGCATCAGTCGCCGCACGCTCTCGAGTGAGCGCTCGCCGACCATCGTGGCGATCGATGGCCTCTCGGCTACGGGCAAGAGCACCGTGGCGCGAGCGCTCGCGCACCGTCTGAACTTCACGTACTTTGACACGGGCGCCATGTATCGCGCCCTGACGCACCAGGCGCTGGCGCACAAGATCGACGTCGAATCGCTGGCTACGACGAGCACCGACGACAGCAACAGCCGCTCGTTTGCATCCCTACTCGATCGGTTCGAGTTCCGCATCGAGACCGACCCCGCGACGCAGGAGCGACGGTACCTGGCAGATGGCGTGGACGTGAGCGAGGCCATTCGATCGCGTGTCGTCACGAACGCCGTGTCGAAGGTGTCGGCGCTGCCGCAGGTGCGCCAGAAGCTCAAGGCCTTCCAGCGCTCGTTCGGCGCCACGACCGACTGCGTGTTCGAGGGTCGTGACATTGGCACCGTGGTGTTCCCGAACGCGCGCTTCAAGTTCTTCCTAAGCGCACGAGCTGACGTGCGAGCGGCGCGACGATTGCGCGAGATGCAAGCCAAGGGCACGAGCAACACGGCAACGTTGCAGGAGATCCAACGCGAGCTTGAGCAGCGCGACCACCTCGATTCGACGCGCAAGGTGGCGCCGCTGGCATGCGCCGCTGATGCGATCGTGGTCGATACCTCCGACAAGACGATCGATGAGGTTGTATCGGAGATGGCTGATCGAGTGCTGGGATCATCATCAGCGTCATCAGATCGAAATCGTGCCTCATTCAAGGGCTCGAGTGGTACCTGAGAGAGGATAAACATGATTGGTATCTCGACGACATTCACGAGCTCGCGATCGATGATGGCGCGATATCGATGCGAAGTGCCATTCGCTTGGTTGCCCTCTCTCCCTCACACATCTCTCTCGCAGGGACCACAAGAACAGTGGCCATCACGTCCTCTGGCACCATCTCGTGCATTGCAGTAGCTCCACAGCAGATGCAGCAACGTCCATCATGAGTGTACAGATACGCAAGGAGGCTGCAGCTTCATCAGCTGCATCTGCAGCAGCGGCAGTGCTACCAGTCTCGATCAAGGACCACGCTGCCACTACGACGACTCCATCATCGTGGGCATCTCGCATCATATCTCGAGAGGTTCTATTCGTAGTATCCGTGCTAGGAGTCTATGCCTGTCATCTATCGTTCTCTCTCGTACAAGAACGAGTGTACGCCATCACACACACGATCACGATCGACATGCATATCTTGCTCGATCTGACGATATCCGATGCGACATTGATATTCGTGAAGAACGCGAGGAGTCTGGGGACTTCTCGATGAGCGTTGGACGTTCGTTTACGTGATGCTGACGCTACAAGCAGCCACGAATGCCGTCTTTGCATTACTCGGTACGACGACATCATCGAGGCATATTGGTGCCATTAATCCAACCTGATAACTCCAAGCTTATCAACCGCATCGAATCGAATCGAATCGAATCAAGCCATGGTAATGTTCCCAAGTACCAAGAACACGGCACCGATGCTCGAGTACATGGGCGGGTCGGTGTCGTACATTGCGGCCATGTGCTTTGCGAATCTGTCGCTGCAGTACGTGAGCTATCCCATGCAGGCACTCGCCAAGTCCTGCAAACCGATCCCTGGTTCGTTCGATGCCCAAGAACACGTGATGCACGATACCGCACATGGCATCGAATGCTGAGATCGAGAGCGCGCGTGTGGGGATAGTGATGATCATGCAGGTGATCGTGATTCGACGCTCGTACCATGCATCCAAGTATCTGCTCGTGTGTGTGCTGTGTGTCGGTATCATGCTGTTCGTCTACAATCCGGTACGTGTGCGCCACTGGTGATGCAAACAAACTCGAACATTGCGAATCTCTGATGGAGTGCTGGTGGGTTGTAGGAGGTTGGCAGCGGCAGCATCAGTGCCTTGGGCAGCCTGTACTTGGCACTATCGCTCTTGTGGTACCAGCTCGCTCGCTCACTCGCTCACGAGTCTGTCGATCAGTCACTGAGGTTGGCGGTCCTTGGTGTTCATAGTGATGCCTTCACGGGACCATTGCAAGAGCGATTGGTGCGCAACTATGGCACGAGCTCCTTGCAGCTGATGCTGTACTCGAACTTCTGGGGCATGATCTTCGTGGCTATCGGTATCACACATATCTATCTCCAACTTGCGAGAGACCTCCTACTCACTCCTGAATGCGTATCGCATGATGTACTAGCTGCCTTGATGACCAACGAGTTCCCGGAGGCCTATGCATTCTGCCATCGGAATCCGGACATTGTGGTCGAGTTGCTGTTGTACTCGCTACTATCGGCTTTTGGACAGTTCTTCATCTTTATACTTCTTCGGGACTTTGGATCGCTCGTTGTATCGATCGTCACAACATCTCGGTGCGTCAATCAATCAATCAATCAATCAATCAATCAATCAACGACGCTCATTGAATCGAGATCGTGTCTACAGCAAGTTCTTTACGTTACTGGCATCGGTCTTGTATTATGGCCACGCCATCTCGCCGATTCAATGGCTCGGAGTGTCGCTGGTCTTTGCAGGACTGGGAGCCGATATCACGACCAGCTACAACACCAAGAAGCCGCACCAGTCAAGTGCCACGGTCACGAGCGCCTCGTCCTCGGCAGCATCGTCACCGCTCACCTCAGTTGAGTCGTCGAACACCTCCAACTCATCGATCAATGTACAACCTCCTGCGATTGGCAAGCCGGCCAGTGAGACGGTCTAGCTCGCGAGCAGCGTTTGACACGTGTACTATTTATTCGAGCCAATCGAACCTATCTATGCTGTACTACTACGAATCAAATACAATCATTCTCTCTATCACTCTCACTCTGTCGTTATACATCTGAAACAGAATCAAAACTGTGGCTACTACTACTGCTGTTGCTGTTGCCGTTATTAGTGGATTGCTTCATCATTGAAGCAGCAGTAGCGGTGGTGTTGGTTGACGTAATGACTGCAGCAGCTTGAGCCGATGCAGCGCGACGAGTCGATACTCCAAAGAGTGCCGCCACGAGAGGATTGCGCACGAGAGCCAAGGTCCACAAGGTCGAGAGCACGTAGACGGCGACGTTGAGCACCAGCACCTTGTAGCCCCAGGACCAGCGCTTGGGCTGGAGGTAGCAGCCGACAATGTAGCCCCACAGCGGATGGCACAGGAAGGTGCCAAAGGTCACGTCGCGGCACATGCGCACGAAGCGCGGCACGAGCGAGTTGCCGAGGTCGTACGGCTGGTTGGCGAAGCGACGGCACAGCATGATGCACAGCCACACCCAGAACCAGCCGCCGAGGTGGTACCAGACGCGCGACTGTGCGTGGTACGAGACGAAGCCGGCCGTGAGGTAGAAGAAGCCCTTGGACGAGGTGGGCAGCAGCAGCGGCGGCAGCAGCATGCACAGAATGCACATCGTGATGCCAAAGGCGTTGGCGGTCGGCAGCGACGGCACGCGACGCTCGAGCATGATCCACAGGAAGCCCATGAGGTAGAAGCTCGAGTGCGACACGTACATGACCAGGAAGCCGAAGAGCTTGCGGCGCGGCACGGCGCCCTGGAGCACGTACTGCGCAATGTTGAGCTTGCTCTCGGCGTCGTAGTCCGACTCGAAGACGGGAATGTTGTACGGCGAGCCGATGAACAGCAGGTGGCCGAGCACGACGCACGAGATGGCAATCAACGGAATGTTCAAGGCGTCGCACGGCAGCAGGCGTTCGAGCAGCGGCACTGGCCATGAGACCTCGCTCGGCGCATCGTCAGCAGAGTCGTTCGCGTTGCCGTCGCTGTTGCTTGCAGTGCCGGCCGTGCCATCGTCCAACGAGAGAGCATCGGCGGCGTGGGCGAGATCGATGCTGGAGCGGAATCGATAGCGAGTCGGCAGCATGACGAGCACACACGGCAGGCCAAAGATCGACAACAAGGCCGGCGCCGAGAACTGATAGTCGACCATCGCCGTGTTGAGCAGCAGGGCCACGACCCAAGGCCACGCAGCCGTGTAGCCGATCGTAAAGTTCGAGAGGTCGCGAGTGCACACGCGAGCATGGCGAATGCACGCGATCCATTGCCGAGCGACCAGCTGCAATGCTTGGTGGTACGCTGCCTTGATCGGCGCCAACGGGAGGGCGGCGGTCGACGTGATCGAGGACGATGGAGCGACAGGAGTCGGCCGTCGAGAGGCATCGCTCTGGCGTCCGAAGCACCAGAGCACAAAGACACCGAGCGACAAGACGACGATCGAGTTCCAGCCAAAGGTCATGAGGATCAGGCTCACGGTGTAGGCCGTACACGCGAGCACGTTGGCACGAGAGAGATAGCTGCCGACATTTGCTGTCGATGACAGTGTGCTCGACGACGTGCTGGTGCCGGTGCTCGTGGAGGTTGAGGAGCTGGATTTGGACCATTCGCGAGAAGCGGTCTGGTGCGCGGTGACGATGAACTGCAACAGCGGCAGCAGCGAGATGGCGATGATGAAGAGGTACGGCAGGAAGGCCAGGTGGCCGGGCGCCAGCAGGTGCTCGAGCGACAGCACGCGCGAGAAGAAGCGCGACAGCGGCAGGTGCTCGCCACACGCCTTGACGACAATGTTCGACGGCGCAGCGACGGTCAAGACGCCGAACACGAAGGCCACGAGCAGCTTGATGGTGCGCTCGCGCACGACGTGCACGCTCGACGGCCGCGAGCGCAGCGACAGGAAGGCGCTGGTGCCGGCGAGGGCGCAGAAGAGGTTGAGGCCGGCCTGCAGCACCAGGCGCTGCAGGGCGCGGATGAGGTCGTACGAGTCCTTGATGGTGAGCTCCTCCTGCGGGAAGGCGTGAATCTCCATGTTGTGGCGGTAGTTGTCGAACAAGCGATGGTTGTGGTAGTAGATCAAGCAGAACGCCAGCACCAAGCGAGCCGAGTGAACCCACGCGATGCTAGCTCGCGGGCCGCCACCACTCGACGAGCGCTTCATGGTGAGAGAGGCAGCAGGCAGCAGGCAGCAGGCAGCAGGCAGCAGGCAGCAATCGATCTGATCTGATCGAAGAGCGAAGAGAGAAGAGAGGAACTATAGGTGTATTGCACTGAGAGCGAGAATACACTCGTAAAGCGAGGATGAGCTTATTATCCAACACGGGGTACGAATGAATGCGTTAAGGGTCGCCGGGAGCGCGTGGTTGCGTGACGCTGGGAACGCCCTTCTCGATCTCGATCTCATTCGCTTGTTGCTTCGTTCGCTCGCTTGCTTGTTTGGTCTGTCGATTGGCGCACTTGCTCGCGCCCGATCCATCGTCATCATGGCAGCCAAACCGGGTGAGGTCGAGATCGAGGAGCGCGTGTCGGCCATGGACTTTGAGGCTCGGTACATTCAGAACCGAGCCATCAAGAACGACGCCGTGCGCGAGTTCCTCGCCGTGCCGCAGGACGACGTCGTCGTCGGCACGGACGCGCGCGAGTTCCGCACCGACGCGCCGACCGTGCCGGCGCAGGAGCGCGCCAAGAAGGACCTCAAGAAGCACGTGATCGACGCCATGCACACGTTCACGGCCGACTACGTCTTCTACGAGTTCAAGTACCGCAAGACGCTCGGCGGCGGCACGGCCGTCGCGCATCCCAAGGTGCCGGCCATCAAGCGCCAGATCTTCGACATTGACCTCGAGAAGATGATCGGCGCCAACGAGCGCATCCCGCCCGTGCAGCTCAACACCTCCTTGTTGCAGGTCGACTCGGAGGACGTGTTGAAGGAGGAGGCTGCCAATCGAGTACGCAGCTGCCATCATCATCATTATCGTCATCGTGCGAGTGCGTAGTCTCGCGTGCTCACTCTCGCGTACTCACTCTCGGTCGGCTCTCGCTGCTTCAGAACGCCGATCGAGTGCGCTTGTTCCATGTGATCCCGATGCCCAAGAAGTTCCCAGCTGCCACCGACGTGCGCTCCACTGGCCAACGACAACTTGATTCAGTGTATGTCATTCAAACTTGCTCACTCTTGCTCACTCACTCACTTGCTCACTCTCTCTCTAGTGAGCCGCTCTTGATCTTTGTCGAACCGGTGGAGCTCAAGTTCGATGCCTTCCAACAACTCGAGCCGCAGTACCTCTCGCTGGCCATCTACGACCTCAAGGAGCGTCGTCGCGTGACCGAGAACTTTTACGTGGACGTCAACGACTACGACGCGCGCCAGATGGTGCGCCGTCCCACGCCTGGCAGCTCGACCAGTGGCACGCGAGCCATCTTCCAGCTGGTGCAACCGACGCCCGACATGTATCTCGTCATTCGTGCCGAGAAGACGCTCATGGGCGACATTGAGACTGCCACCGAGCCCTACTACAAAGTTGGCGTACGTCTCTCTCACTCTCTTTCACGGTTGCTTGGCATCACGGTTTGCTCACTAGATTGGTACAGATCAAACCCAAAACCAAAGCCAAGTTCAAGATGATGTGCGAGGATGCGTGCCAGCGCCTGGGTCAGTTCCGCCAGCCTCTCGGTATGGCAGTGATTCCGCTATTCGACGAGCGTGGTGAGCGTCGACATACCGAAATCCGCGAGATCATTCTCGTCAACAAGCTCATTCGCTTGAACGGCGACCTGTCCGATGAGGTGCTCTTCTCCAAGGCCAAGACCTTCATCAATGACAAGGACCTGACGGTACGTTTCCCTTCCCTTCCCTCGTTCCACTTCCCATTCCATACCTCACGCGAATCCTTCCTTGCGCACCGTCGTTAAATGGACATGGCCTTGGTGGTGGTGGTAATGTAGAAATTGAAACCCTACCCATCCAAGATCTCGATCAAGATCGGCCCGATCGAAAAGGTGTACGAAGGCCGCGAGACTCCGTCGCTCGTTCTCATCAAGCCCAAGCTCAAGAGCCCCGACCCGCTCGACGTCATTCGCGACATCCAAGAGTTCCACCTCGACGACCAGTGCCTGGTTCCCTACATGGAGTGGGTGCACAACCTCTACATCTACCCGCTCTCGGTCAACATGACCACCTTCTCGGGCAAGATCAACGCCCGCAACCTGTGCCTCCAGGTCGTGCTCAAGGACAACGACGCCGTACCGACGGTCGAGACCAAGAACAAGGACATCTTCGGCCAGAGCCGCGACCCCAACTACGTCGAGCTGGCCCAGACGGCCGTGCAGTACCACGAGCCCAAGCCCAACTTTTACGAGGAGATCAAGATCCGTCTGCCGTCGAACCTCGTTCCACAGCATCACCTCTTCTTTGCCGTGCAGCAGGTGCAGTGCAAGCCGCAGAGCAAGAAGACCAAGGGCGATCCAGTCACCGTGCCCGTGGCCTTTGCCTACATTCCACTCGTTTCAGAGGATAGCAAGTACGTTACTCAATCTCTCTCTCTCTCTCTCTCTCTCACTCACTGTTGGGGGCTGCTCGATAGGAACTTCTTGCCAGATGGCGAACACGGTGTCCCGACCGCCTACTTGTTCCCCAAGAGTTACATGCAACCCGAAGCCGACGAGCAGACCAAATGGTTCGATCGCGAGAAGAAGAAGCCTAACCTCTTCTTCCGCAGCAAGCTGGTATCGACCTTGGTGCCGCAGAACCCACTGCTTGCCGAGTTCTTCTCCATGTATCACTTGTGGCAAGACAGTCCTCGCTTTGTCGATGTACGTGCTGATTTTCCTCTGCTTCACTTGATGGTGGTGCTGGTGCTGATAGTGGTGCTATCGCATGTAGGCCATCAACGGATTGCGTGATCTGCCTCCGCCGATGGCGATCAAGTGGTTCCCGCTCATCATGACCAACCTCATCAAAGTGCAATGCAACTTTAGCAGCAACACCACGTTGCCAGCCTTCCAGACCATGCTCTACATTATCGATCTCAACGTGAGTGCGCGTTTGCGACCCGAGGATACCAAGACCAAGCGTATCGAGGTGTTGGTCTCGTACTTGCACCACTACTTTGATATTCGTACGTTGAAGCTCTCCCTCACTCACTCCCTCACTCACCAATCACTAATCATATGGCGTGCGTAGCTGCGCAATCGGTCAAGCCGTTGCACGATGAGATGTTGCACAACATGGTGTTCTGCCTCGAGCAAAAGAACGAGGTCATCGTGCAGATGCTTGCTTCGTACTCGTGGTTCTTGTACGAGCTCTTGATCAAGGCCATGGTGCGCTTCTTGCAGCGCCAAAAGCTCCTGGGAGACGAAGGCTCTCGTCCGCAGCGCTTCTCTCCGGCGTTCGCCAATGTACGTTCTTCTTCGTCTTCGCCACTCTCCTTGCGATCAATCGCCTCACCACCGTCACCACGATCTAGGACTTGTACCTGATGCTCAAGTGCGTGGTGTCGGAGCTCGGCACGCAAGAGAACCACCTGGCCAAGGCTCTCAATCGAAACGTGAGTCTCTTCCTCAAGGACTTGCTCTCGATCATGGACCGTGGCGTGGTGATGGACTTGGTATGTCGTGTACACGCCTTCCTCGTAACAGTGTCGACGCCGTTGCTCACCTCGTCATCGGCGACAGATCTACTTCTACGTCGAGGCAGTCAACAACCAACTGCTCAAGTACGTGGCTCTGCAGATCGTCTGCGACCACGAGCACTTTGTGCAGTTCAACTTGCCGCTGCCCGACCGCATCGACGAGATTCCTGGCCTCGTGCGACGCCTGTGGCGCAACCACTTCCTCGCTGGACTGCTGGCGACCGAAGTCGAAAAGACCTTTGCCACCTTTCCGCCCGAGAAGACCGATGCGCAGTCGGTGGCGTTCCGCAACTTGGCGCTCGATACCATGTTCTTCCTCCTGCTCAAGCACGAGGAGGATCCACGATACCAGTCGAGTTTGTGCCAACGTGTACGTTGTTATCTCATACTCATCATCATGATGTATCAAACTCACCCACTCACTCACTCACTCACTCTGATGTAGTGCATTGCTGGTTGCTACTTTCCATTCTTGTTGCGAATGATCGAGGCACAAGAAAATGTACGTCGTACACGATTTCTCTCGCTCGCTCGTTGTACTGACCCAAGTTGGGGTGGGTGTGGGTGGCAGTATTACTTGTTCCTCAACATTACGGGCGAAGAGCGCACCAAGCTGTTCACCATCATCATCTGGATCGTCGGCAACCTCCAAAAGAAGTTGCTGCAGCAGTGGTGGACGCAAGAGACGCAGAAGCGAGTCACGACCTTCTTCTTGATTTTGTACAACTGCCTCGGTGCCTTCGAGTATGGCATCAGCAGTGGCGGCGACGCCAAGGGTGTGTTGTTGACTGTCAACGAGGACAAGAACCTCACCATCGATGGTGATGCAAGCTTGAACCGTCGTGCTACGATTCGTACGTCATTCGTCAGACTCAGAGACGGAGCGAGAGAGTGTGCGCGCTCCCACTCACCACCCTCGACCTACAGGCTTGAAGCGTAAACGAGCAGCACTCAAGGATACGACGGAAGATCTCGGCTCGGTCGAAAAGGTCAAGGAAGCGAACCTGAGCCGCGAGGTCAGCATGACGGTGCTCGACATCTTGTGCCAGTTCATGGACGACTTTACGGAGCAACTCAACGAGCCGGGCTCCGTGTACATGGACCGCATCGTGGCCAACGTGCTGCTGATGCTGCTCGGCAACAACCAGTGCCACTCGTTCCTCAAGGCGCTCTTCGGCACGCTGCGCCACTTTATCGTCACGTTTCAGGAGCCGCTCTTCAAGCACACGACGCCCTACTGCGGCGACATTACGTTCGAGCTGCTGCGCTACTGCAACTCGCCGTCGAGCGAGATCCGCAGCCAGGCGGCGGCGCTCATGTACCTCTTGATCAAGACCAACTACCTGGCGGCCGGCAACTTTTCGCGCATGAAGCTCCAGGCCACGATCGGCGTCAACAGCCTCGAGCGCGAGGGTATCGCCAAGGCCTCGACGCGCTTCGAGGCCTCGCTCTCGGCCGTCGCCGAGTTCGCCAAGACCGACACCGAGATGCCGCCCGACTTTAGCGAGCAGCTCACCGAGCTCACCGAGCGTCTCTTCACGGTCTTGCGAGACTCCATCAAGATTAGCCAGTTTGCGTACGATCCCGAGCGTACGGCCGATCTCTACTACCAAGTCTCAAAGGGCTACACGGCGTCTCCGGATTTGCGAGCTTCGTGGCTTGCTACGTTGTCGCGTTTCCACAGTGAGGTACGATGACGATACACGTCTGACTGGATGGCGTCACACACACGTCTGACTGGGTGACGTGTGTGATAGAACGAAAACTGGGAGGAGGCGGCTCAATGCAAGATCCACTTGTCGTCGTTGATCTCGGTCTACATCAACGCCCTCAAGCCCAAGGAGAAGGTCAAGTGCGAGAAGATTCAGTTCCAACGAGCGGCACCCAACGTCGACAACGAGATGGACATTCCGCCCGAGGCCTTCAAGGAGGAGGGCATTTGTCAGTCGAACACCTTTACTCGTGGCGGTCTCTTCCATAACCTCAAGGATGCTGTCGAGTACCTGAAGAAGGACATGTTGTTCGAGGTATGCTTGTTGCTTTGGACCACAAACACGATCGATGCTGACTGATGATGACCGATTTTTGGCGTTCATTCGTAGTCGTGTATCGCTGTACAACGCTTGATGGTGTCGATCCATAGCGCCAATCGCAACTGGGAGCAACTCACTACCGTGTACACGGAGCTCGAGGACTTGTGCCGCCAGATCGAGGAGAGCAACAAGAGCGACAGCCGTCTGTTCAGCAACTACTACTACGTGCAGTTCATGGGCACGCTGTTCGGCGAGATGGACGGCGTCGACTTCATCTACAAGGAGCGCCCGGGCTCGCGCCTCGCCGACGTCATCGAGCGCCTCAAGCTCCAGTACGGCAAGCACTTTGGCGAGGACAAGATCCAGGTGCTCGGCGGCCGCTACGACGAGAGCAAGGTCGACCGCAGCAAGTTCGTCTACCTGCGCATCGTCGCCGTCGAGCCGTATCTCGACGACAACGAGCTCCTGCAGCGCCAGTCGCCGTTCGAGAAGCGCTTCAACCTCAGCCGCTTCATCTTCGAGACGCCCTTCACCACCACGGGCAAGGTGCACTCGGACGACATTCGCGAGCAACAGAAGCGCAAGACCATCCTCACGACCGAGTTGCCGTTCCCGTATGTCATTAAGCGCCTTCGTGTCGTGAAGCGCGACGAGATCTCCTTGACGCCGATTCAGGTATCCCATACAAGCCGCCTCCCGCCATTGTGATCGAGCGCGGGTCTCTCACACTCACTACTTTTCATCGCTGCGACGTGCAGACATCTACCGAGTTGATCGAAGTGCGTTGCCGCATGCTCCGTGCCGAGTTGATGGCTGCTACTCCCAACTCCAAGACCTTGCAGATTGTGCTGCAGGGCAGTGTGTTGCTTCGTACGTGTTGCTGTCGATCGCCGTTCTCGTTCTCGCTGTCGTTGTCGGCTCACGCGAGATTGCTTCCTTCGTGCTGCACAGAGGTGAACGTTGGTCCGATGGCGATTTGCACGACATTCCTTGGCGAGCCACACCTCTACCAGCCCGAGGATGTCGAGCGCCTGAGAGTTGCCATGCGCTCGTTCGTCGAGTTGTGCGGCAAGGCCTTGGTGCTCAACAAGTCGCTCATCGATGCCGTGCAACTGCCGTTCCAGGAGCAGCTCGAGGGCGGCTACCGCTCGTTGCACCAGCAGGTCTCGGCGCACGTCGACCTCACTGGCATCAAGTAACGACGCATCGCCACCACTCGCCGCCATCATTACTCAGTTGGTGTTGTTGTATTTATCGGCGCCGCACTCGTACTCGTCGTACACATGCAAGCACCCACCAATGCGATCTCGCTACCCTACTCGCTCGCTTGCTATCTTCCTCCACTCCTATTCACTCACCACAATCACATCTCGGTCGTTCCTCCGCCAAATACACTACCACCTGCTTCTTGTTACTCTGCCTCGATCTCGATCTCGATCTCGCTACAGGAACTTCTTGGTCGAGCCCTGGCTGAAGCGCGTGTTCAACGTCGCTGCCTCCTTCAGCATTCGCTCACGCTCGCTCGCCGTAACTGGTCGGCGCGTCATCTCGTCGCGATCGAACAGCGGCTCGCCGGGCTTGGGTGTCGCGCGCGCTTGTTGCACTGGCTCGTTGGTGGCACGCTGAATGTGCTCTTGGACCAGAGACTGTGCTCGATGTTGCGCCTGTTCTCTCGTCGCGCGAGTTGGTATCTCGCGCGACGATCTACTCTCGCGTGCGTGGGTGCGTACCGTGTAGTCCTCCATCAGCTGCTTCATCGATTGGTCGCGGGAGGGTATCACCGAGTAGTCGAACTCCTTCTTGCTCTCGACGGCGCGACGCTGCCACTCCAACCTCTCCATCAGTACAGGCGCTCGTCAGGTTCGGCATCGACGACGTACGCCTCGTTCTTTCGCTTCTTGGGCTCGGCGCTCGCGGTCGGCAGGCGTATCGGTCCAACCCGATCGCTCTTGCTCGGTGGCACGCGTCACGCCCTTGGCGCTGAACTGGCGCGACTTGGTCTCGACCGCGCTGATGAAGCCCGCCTGCGGGAGCGACAGCATCCACTCCTCGCGCGCCTTGGCGTTCGCCTTGTCGGCGTCGGCTGCGTGGCTGCCGTCGCGATCCAGCACCTTGGACCATTGTGCCTCGCGCGCAGCTTGGAGGCGCTCGAGCTCCTCTTGTGAGACGCCATCGTCGCCGTCCTGCGGCGGTGGTCGCGGCCCAATGACGAAGTCATCGTCAGCATCGTCGGCGGCGTTGGCGTTGGGAGCGCTGGCAACGAGAAGGTCGAGCGACGGGCCCATGACGCGGCGACGCTTGGCTGCTTGCGACTCATCTTGCGCCTGTGGTTCCGGTGCCGGCGAGCTCGTTGTTGCAGGAGCGGACGGCGCAGGCCGCTTACGATTCAGGAGATGTGGAGGTAGTGCGGGGCCGATCTCTTCCGCTTCCTCCTGTTGTGGTTGTTGTTGTGGTTCGGTTGATGTCGATGTCGATTCCGATGATCGTTGAAGATGTGGTGGTAACGCTGGTCCAATGTCCTCCTTTGATGTCGATGCTGCCGTTGATGTCGATTCTGATGATCGTCGAAGATGTGGTGGTAACGCTGGTCCAATCTCCTCCGCCATTGCTCTCGAGATACCGATGGATCACTTGCTTGATTGATTGATGCACACGCAACGAGACGAACAACGAAATAGGAAGTAAGAACAGTGACGCCTGAGGCGATTGCCCTCCTCGGTGGCATTCCTCGTTCTTTCATTCGTTTCGCTGCCTCGCCTCTGCGCCACCTCTCCTCCGCCACACACAGAGCAACCGACAATCCCGACCTCCCGCTGCTCCTCTCCACTGTTCTTTCGCTTCCTTGTAAGCTTACAAGCCCTCTAGCCTCTGCCACTCGACCACTCGACCACTAGAATGTCTCTCCGGTCTTCGGTCGAGTTCTTGAGCAAGGAGTTCCCGGATCAGGAGATCGAGGCTCTCGAGGACGTGTTGCGTGCGTGCAGCAATGATCGCGATACGGCGCTCGCTGCCTTGCGAGAGATGCTGCGGCCCAACGACCAACGCCCTATGCCTGCCGAACTATCGTCCGATTCAGCCAGCTCCATGTCTTCGTCTTCTTCCGACTCGTCTCTCGCTGGCTTGTCGACGGCGTCGATCGTGCCGCGAGCCTTCGACAACAGCGACCTCGAGATACTCGCAATGCCCGAGTCGCCACAGAATCGTCGCCAACCGAGCTTGAGTGCGAGTTCGAGCTCTGTCAGCTCGAACGCGCTCCCATCTCAAGAGACTGGCGCCTCGAGCTCTCTACGTGATAGTCGAAGCGGCCCTCGCAGCAGCGGATACGAGCAGTCGAACACCTTTAGCTTCCACATCGACGAGGCCGAGCTGCTGCTGTGCTCGGCACGTAACGGCAACCACGGTCTGCTGCTCCACCACGACGAACTCGCAGTCATGCAACGATCCGAGACGGTGGACACAGATGTGTCGTTGTCCGCGATACCCAACGGATTCTGGTGCTTCCTTGGCGTGCGGCAGAGTAAGACCACGCAGTGCAAGTGCGCCACGTTGCACGACACTGCGCAACCGATTCTCGCGCCGCTGTGGGCGCTCGAGAGCGACACCTCAAGCGGCAGTCGATACACATACACGAGCAGCAGTGTCAGCTCCGGCAAGCGCTTTGTCATCACGGTCGTGAGGTTCATGGAGGGCGTCGTGTCGGTGCATCGCCGCACGATCGCCAAGGACTACACCGGCGAGATCGAGCCGCGATTGGTGCCGCATGGCGCACAGGTGCTCGTGGCCTTCCCGGCCTACATTCTTGTGTTCGATCCGAGCGTCATGAAGGTCGTCGCCAAGACCGTCGTACCGCGAGCAGCAACCAATCCGTGTGTCCTGAACCGCACCGTCTTCCAGTACACGAACGACGACCATCTCATACTGCGACGTCAGGCGGCGCAGTACCGATTCCGATGCATGACCGACACCATGTCGTTCTCGAGCACATACCAGCCACAGCGTCTGGCCGTGTCGTCCGGCTGGGCCATCGTGTGCCGCGTGGGCATGGGCATCAGCGGCCACCTGCAGCTTCTGTTCTTCCCGCTGCACGAGATCGAGGCCGACATCGCGGCCAGCGAGCACAAGCCGTCGTACACCTATCAGGCGCAGGCGCAAGTGGTTCCGTTCGACGGATGCCGTTCGCTGCCGCAGCATCTCATCGTGCTCCAGCAGACCGAAGCCGAGGTCCGGCTCGTTCTCGTGTACGAGGCGAGCGACAGCGACGACAAGGGCGTGCAGATCTCGGCCATGAGCTTTACGCCAGCCGAGCACTCGTGGATGCCGATCTCGACCGTCGAGGCCGAGCGCGAGACCTACGCCGTCTTTCAGGGCATTGGCAGCTCGCTGCTCGTGTCGCTGTTTGCCGTGTCGCGTGGATTCTGGCCAAGCAGCGAGCGGCCTCGTGTCAATGAGCCGCTCTCGAGCTACTCGGTTCCGATTCGATCCAAGACGCAGCAGCCGCCGCCGCCCAAGAAGCAATACGGCCTGCCGTCGATCACCGAGTTTGAGGACGGACGCGAGGTCGCAGCCTGGCGGCCCAACAAGACCTCGTTACTCTTAGGCGCCACGAGCGCTCTCACGGCAAACAAGACCTTCGTACGTGAGCCATATCTGCTGCTGCTGCTGCTGCTGCTGCTGCTGGTGGATTCGTTCGTGCATAGACTGACGAACGATGACTCGCGCGCAGAGCTTCGTGATGGTCGCGCACAAGTTCGTCGAGCGCTCTCCGATCGACGAGCTTCAAGTGGTCGATCACCTGCTGCTGTTCGATTCACGCGACATCAAGTCCGGCCCTGCGTTCATCATTACGTCTCGTCTCCCAACCAAGCCGCTCAACCTGGGCATGGGCGTGGGACCGGGCGTCTTTCTCAAGAGCTCATGAGATGCGGCAGTGTAGTTCCATCTCGCTTGCTCTTTCGCTACTGTACGCATTGTAGATACACCTGATGATAACGACCAGGCCGCGGCGTGTTCATTATGTGGAAGGGGCACTGGTTGATGTGCTGGTCGATGTGCTGGTGCTCTTTGATGCTGGTGAGGGTTTGGTAGTTCCATCTCGCTTGCGCTTCTTGGTGTCAGAGTCACTCGGCGCCTTCGAGTCCACGATCCACGAGAGCTGCTGCTCGGTGAAGTGGTCGAGCCGCTGAACCGAGATCACTCCGCGTTGTGTCTTGCGTGTGATGCCATGCATGACGGCCGCTTCGCAGTTGGTGGTCAGAGTGTCCTTGGCGCGGGCGAGTGGAATGCCGATGAGTTGTGCGCTGCATATGCCAAGAGTATCATATCAGCGTCAGATCAGCATCAGATCAGCATCAGGCAGCAGCATTAGCGTACAGTGTCACGACGTCCGCAGGTCCACGCAATGCAAGTGCTTGCAGCGCCCCGCTCGATAGCAGGATATTCCGACCTCGTGTAACTCGAACGAGATTCAACACGTTGCTGAAGAACGTGATGCGACCTGACGGATCTGTGCATCACGTAGATATCGATATCGACGTAGAGATGGCATTAGGTTGAATGTTGCAATGATGCCTTGATCGTGGCCGTCGAGTAGACGCATACTTTGCAACGGGGTGTACAGCACTTCGAACATGACGCCTCGCTCGATAGCGACGCCGACGATCGAGAACTTGAGTTGGAACGGCAAGCGACGCGAGAGATCCAGCGATATGATGTCGATCGACTCCATGGCGGTGCATGCTTGATGCAGCAGCTTCTCGGTCGCAGGCTGCACGGCCACGAGATCGTACGAGTTGACGATGGCGTTCGACGTGATGGAATGCACTTGGTTCTGATCCTCGAGCACGACGGTCAATCGAGTCAAGAGATCGAACGAATCAGATTGTGTGGATTGCAACGAGAGCGTCGAGAGGTTCGGCTCGATGATGGCACTCGAGTCGGCGCTTGTCGTGCTGGTCGTGGATTGTGCAGCGATGGCGAGTTGCTTGAGCTTCGCGACGTCGATGTTGCAGCCATGAGGCGATGCCAGACGACCCTCGACCACTCGTGCGAGTGCCACTCGATGGTAGCCCACTACAGACGGTTATCGTTGGTGTTGGTGGTGTTCGAGATCATTAGCGAGCAAGCAAGCGAGACGTACGTGTACGAGCCATGGCGAGTCGACGAGGGAGGTCATCCTCGACTGCTGGAATGCATAGATCGTAGTACATATCGCGATTGATGGTCTCGATAGGAACTGTTGAGAGAGCGAGATATCAACCAACAACAACAACGAGATATCGATATCGAGATGAACCTTTGAGAGGGAGCGAGATACCAACAACAACAAGATATCGATATCGAGATGAACCTTTGAGAGGGAGCGAGATAACAAGCAACAACAACGAGATATCGATATCGAGATGAACCTTTGAGAGGGAGCGAGATATCAACCAACAACAACGAGATATCGATATCGAGATGAACCTTTGAGAGGGAGCGAGATAACAAGCAACAACAACGAGATATCGATATCGCGATGAACCTTTGAGAGGGAGCGAGATACCAACCAACAACGAGATAGAGATCGAGCATCATTCGCGTCCTCGCTCGCTGCCGCACGCATCTCGTCCTGGGCGAGCATCGCCTCTCGTGCCGCCGCCCTCATCATCATGGCCAGCGCCACTCCCGAACCACCAGTGTATCAAGTACTATCACGTGCCATTCTCGAGGGCCACTCGCCTGAGGTGTTTGCGCGAGAGTTTGCGCGAGTGCGAGCTGGCTCGACGCCCGACGCCACGGCTCCGACGACCAGCTGGTCTGCCGCTGCCTCGTCGATGCCCCCATCATCCTCATCATCATCTACAGCGAGTGCCATTCAATCGGAGAGTGTACTATCAGAAGCGTTGGCGATCATGGTGTTGCGTCTCGGCGATGTACGTTGCTCTCGATGATATCTGCGCCAGCGTGTGTGTGTTTGATATCTCAGCTGATCGATGTCAATCCATCTCGATCATCAAAGGACTTTCTGCGAGCTCGATGCTTGGTATCCAACATTGTGTACCTCGTCGAATCAGGCGCACTCGATGCCAATACTGCCGTGATGGGCATGCTCAAGACTCTAGCGTTATCGCTCGCCGAGCTATCTCGCGAGATGACCTCGAGCGCTAACACCACATCGAGTGCTGCAACTGCTGGGGCGACAGCATCCTCGACATCAGCACCAATGTCCTCCAAGACCTCGAATCCGACACTTCGACTTGCATCGAACGATGCAGTGGGCTACAACGTCGCGGCCTTCTGTACCTTGTGCTCGTTGGTGGTCGAGCTCGCTCGCTCGTGCATCAGCCAACTCGCTCCCATGACGCACAAGCATCTGATCGAGACCATCCTGCAGCTCCTCCAACGCGGCGTCTTGACATCACGACGCAGCCACGAGAAGACACAAGCGCCTGCTGCGACGCCATCGGTCTCGTCTGGCACGTTCGCTACGGCCGCTGCTGCGACGCCGGTGAGCTCGAACGCCAGCGAGAACGCAGTGGTGCTGCCTGCACACCATCAGCAATCCCTATCGACCGCTCGCTCGATCATTGTCGGATTGAAGCGTCAGCGAGACGACAACGAGTATCAGGATCTCCGTGACAATGGCAATGGCTCATCGGCGAGCGTCAATGATGGAGCAGCAGCAGCAGCAGCAGCAGCAGCAGCAGCTCGTCGTGCGAGCACGAAGATCAACGACACGTCAGCTGCCACGCTCTCGAGCACCGTCAATGATCGATTGCGGCTCATTGGCTCATGCATCGAGTTGCTGCAACTGCTACTGGCCCATCCTCATGTATCACTATCACACTACAGCGCCATGATGCAGGTTAGTTCCACTGTCTCTCACTCTGCCTCTCTGTGTGTATCTCTCGTGCGTATTGACTGACTGAGCTGCCTCTTGGTTCTAGATGAAACAAGTGTACTCGGCACGACAGCCACACGTGACTCATTGGAGCCTTGAACCATTCTTTGCGCCTCTTCGAACTCGTAAGCGACGGCTCGCGAGTCTGCTCACGGTCTCGGGCTTCATGGAGCGCATACGCTTCACGCCGCTGTTTCGATTCGACGATTTTTCGACGCAGCTGCTGTTGCCCAAGGAGTATCAGGTGATCGACGACGAGTCGTCGTCTCTGCACAAGGAGGACCTCGAGCTCGAGGCGTGGCAGGCCGGCGTGGCAACCTTGGCCTTCATGCTACGCGAGCAGGTGCCGTTCGAGGTGCTGATCAAGGTCATCAACACGCGATTCGGCCGCTATGCACCGACGGCCGCCGCAGCCAACCCGCAAGTGACGAACATCACCAGCATGCAGCCGTCGCAGTTGTTGCTCGAGGCCACGGTCGTGCGCTTGGTGCAAATGATCGAGTACACGCGAGCGGCCGAATTACGCTACCTCCAACAATACCCTGCGGGTTCGTCAGCTGCTCTCCAACGAGCGAATGAAGTCGCACTAAGATTGCAGCAGCTCACACGATGACAATGCTCACAGGTCTGGAGACGTCACCAGTGGCGCGCGATCTCACGGCCTTCCATAACGAATGGTGGGGCGAGTGGCAGCGCTTCGGGTACCAGTTCTATCTCTTTGTCGAGACGGGCATCTTGGACTTTGAGGCCTTCACGTGCGCCTTGGTGTCGGCGCGCGACAGCAGCGGCCAGCCGCTGCGCGACAACGGCATCGTGTGGCTCTTCAGCCAGTGCCTCTCGTTGGACTCGGTCAAGAACCTGTTTATGCGCGACATTCTGCAGGAGAAGGGCTGGCTGACGTCGTGCGTGCTCAAGATGGCCGACTACAAGCAGTGCGAGATCACGGCACAGTTGCTGCAGCAGCTGCAAGCGAGCACCAACACTACACTCGAACCGTTCGGCAGCTGCTCGGCGCTCGAACTGCGCGACTCGGCCGTCGAGTGCTTCACCTATCGCATCAAGTGCGTGGTCGAGGATCGCGTCGCGTCGACCGCATCGGCCGCCGCCTCGTCGTCCACCAAGTACCTCGTGAACTCGTGCATTCCTGCTCACTTTGTGCGCTTCCTCGAGAGCTCCTCCAATCTCGAGACGCATCGCAACTGGTGGACCGGTCTCGATGGCTCACACGGCAGTGCATCGGGAGGCGCCAATGGTGATCTCGATTACCAAACGCTGGGTGTGCGAGCAATCTCGGTGTGCTTGCTCTCGAGCTTCAGTACTCAGCCAGTATCGAATAGCATTCGTCAGGTACGTGTGAGTGAGTGAGTGCGACATCACCCGATGAACTGCCAGTTCGCTCATGCACCAAGATGCATTGCCAGTTTCTCGTCTCAGAGGATCGAGCACCAACCATGCCTCTGGTCTTGCCTGGAGGCGTGACGTTCCGAGGCCGCATCCATCCCATCTCGCTGCCACTCCTCTCGTGCCTTGCGATCCGTTGTCGCCAGCGAGTGCTCTCGGTGCTTGAACACCTCATCATCCCGATCACGGCGCAAAATACCAACCAACTCGACGCACTGCCTCCCGGCATGATCGAGACCTACGTGCGCTTGTTGTACATGTCGACCAGCCAGAACCGCTCGAAGCTCGAGCATGGCTTCAAGACCTCGGAGAACTCGCCTCGTCGCTTGCACACGCTGGTCGAGGCCGCCAACTTCCGACTGATACGCTTCTTCAACTACCATCGCTCGACACGATTCCTCTTTAGTGCCGTTCTCCCCAAGATTGGTACGGTTGAGTCGTTATCGTTCGTTATCGTTCGTTATCCGAATTCTCACTCACTCACTCGCGCTTCGGGATGAATAGTGGCCACGACGAACAACCACCAGATCTTTGCGTCGATCCAGAACCTACTGATCAAGGTGTGCCTCAATCTCAGCGACATTATCACCTTCAAGGGCGGCAAGGACATTCCCGAGGGCGGCTACGGCCAGGCGCTGAATCGCTGCCTGCTACTCGCCACGGCTCGTGCCGTCAAGTTGCGCGGACTCGCGGATTACAGTCGCCAGTCGGACTTGCATGCGTTCGTGACGCGCCTGGTCGAGATCACGGGCGCCACGCTGTCGCAATCGATCTACCAGTACTTTCCTGCGGTCATGCGCAAGACGCTCGCGAACCTCTACCAGTTCATGCACAAGCCGGCGGCGATCGCCACGCGAGCTCGCGTCAACGAGTACTGCCAACAGCACAAGGCGTACCTCATGCAAGCCAACAACACCATCACGGCACTCAGGCCCTTCTATCAACAACAACAACGCCATCTGTTCCTCTGCGTCGTGTGGCACATTCGCTACGAGTTTGGCCAAGCGCAATCGATGCTACCAAACGAGTTCATCTCGTACGTCATCCCTTCACACTGACTCATTCACCTCGAGGATCGCTGACTCGATCGATCAGGAATGTCCACCGATTCATGCGAGAGTTCTCGCCTCGAGACTTGACAGACTGTACCTACGCATTGGTCGACTTTCTGCTCGATGAGTTTCTACAACCGCGACCATGCTCCACGGATCCGGGAGCCTTCCGGCAAATGCTCGAGCCACCATTGGTACGTGATGATGACGAGTGAACTTGATTGACCTCACCCACTCAACTCAATTCTTCTCAATGCCTCTCGCGAGACAGCTCAACAAAGTCGGTCAAGCCATCTCGACCTTGATCTGGTCCGATGCCGTGATCTCGCTCGAGACCTTCTTGCTGGCATTGATGGATCGCGACGATGACCCGAACGCCTTCAACATCATTCGCTACCTCGTGGTGCACGACGTACAACTGCAGGCGCGACTCGGCACCTTCCTGCGCCTCGGCTTTCTGCCCGACTTTTGGGACGAGCCCGATCGCTTCGCCAAGCACACGACCTACTACGCCGAGCACCCGCTCAATCCTGCGCTGGGCTACAATCTGCCCATCTACTACTCGAACGACCTCCTGCGCTTCCTGCCCATCTGCGACCACTTGATCGGCCGGCTGATCGAGACGCAGAAGCGCGAGCTGCTGCTCGAGCTCGTCAACCTCTACCATCCACTGTACGCGTTCCACGAGCGGCCGATCGGCTTCGTGATCGACACGCTCCACTACTACTATCCGGTGGCCGACGGCATCGTGCTCGCCAAGCTCCTGCCACCGACCTGTGTCTTCAACGCTCCGTTCCGCTCCTTCCTCGAGACGCAAGACAAGTCCTTGATCGACTCGCCGCAATACGTGTCGGACTTGGTCACGCGCCTGGCGCTCGCGATCGATACGCAGAATCCATTCGATGGCGCCAAGGCGACGTTCCTGAACCATACTTTCCGCGAGTGCACCACAGAGTCTCATGTACGAGAGACGTTACCTCATCACGCACGAATCACGAATGCGTCCTGTGTGTGTGTCACTCACTCGGTGCTTGCATAGGTCGAGTTGTCGATCGCAGTGTTGGAACTGCTGCTGGTACCCCTTGGTGCTAGCCGCTTAGTATCGTTGTTGGTGGTATGTCCTTACTCGACTCTCGCACGCACTCCTTCACTCTGACACGGCGTTACAACAGACGCCATTGCTCGAGTCTCACGGCTGGCCGTATTCGCGCATCAATGCCGTGGGAATGCTTCTCGCGTCGCTGGCCGATAACATCAAGAAGCGCGCACTGGCTACGTGTTTCGATGTGCTGCATTCGTGCCCCGATATCGCCGGTGATTCGATGGCAAAGGTGCTGGTCGACTCGGCCGTCGGCAATCGCTTCGATCCAGTGATGCCGCTCGGCCTCACGAGCACCGAGCCGTCCTCGGTCGCAGGCACCATCGTACTGCTGCTGCACTCCATGTTCCACTACGCCTCGATCGAGGTGTTTGATGTGTTCCTCGAGGTGCTCGACGGCGTGCATATCATGTCGGTCGAGCACGTGTTCATCATGTGTCGCTTGGTGGCGCCGTGGATCTATCGCATTGGCAGCGTCGAGGTCATTGACAAGGTACACAAGCGTACCTTGCCTCGTGTGAGTGCGTGTGCGTGTGCGTGTGCGTGTGCGTACTCCCTCGCTCACTCGCCTCGCCTCAGATCCTGCTCAAGCTCTTCTTGGGCCTGCTTTCGCTCGACGCCTCGTTGGCCGTCCTGTTCTACCAATGGGAATGCGCCAGTGGCGGCCTGTGCTCGACGCACGAAGGAATCGAGTCGGGTGCCATCGGCTTGCTGAGCGTCGTCATCGACTTCTTCAACCATTGCTTCAGCGTCTTCAAGCTCTCGGAGCACACGCTGCACACCATCTGTGCCGCGATCCAGCAGTGTCAACCGGCGTTGCAGAAGCGCTTCTTTCACGTCGTGCAGCGAGGCATTCGATCGGCAACCACGAGCGTCGGCAAGTAGATTGAATGTATTACAAGCAAGTCACTGTTAACCACCCCCTGCCTGGTGTATGATGGCTGCAGCATTACTCGCTCGTGCTTGCAGTAGTTGAGGAGGAAGTAGTGCTAGTGCTGGTGCTGGTGCTGGTAGTCGCGGCAGCATCGGCACGATACACGTGGTCCATGAATGACACCAAAAAGTCCTCGACCACCGCGTCACTCGGAATCGCTGCGGCGTTGCCGTACATGGCGGCTGAGCCCTTGTCAGCGAGGGCCGGGTTCGCCTTGACGACCTCGACCGAGGCCTTGAGGTCTACCACAAACTGCTCGGCAATCTGCTCACGCGTGCCGTCGCGCTCTGTCAGCCGCCTGTGCGAGAGTCGATCTCGTGCGTGTGTAACGAGTACTAATCGTACCTTGGCATGCGGCGGCATGACGCTCAAGTGGATCGAGTCTGGGCGATGTTGACGTTCGACCTTCCAGCCATGCGTATCTTGCATCACGTCGGCGACGGCAAAGATGTTGAGCTGCTTGTTGGCCGACGCGAACGACAGAATGCACGCTCGCGGGTCGCCCAGGAGCTTGAGCTCGGGAATGCTCTCGATGCCAGCTCGCATACACTTGGCAGCATCCATGACCTGCATCAAACGGCACCAAACGCAGTTGGCGAGAGCTGAGCTGAGCTGAGCTGAGCTGAGCGAGAGAGACGTACGAGGCGAGCCGTGGAGAGGTAGCCCTCCTCGCCAAGGCCGCACAGCGCTGCCCACGCGGCTGCAATCGCTCCGCCGGCACGCGAGCCCAACATGCTCGGAGACACGAACAAGCCTCCGGGCCAGCCGGCGTACGCCATGAATTGATACTTGCGGTACGAGGCGTTGCGGTAGGTCAGCGTCGAGGCGCCCTTTGGGCAGTAGCCGTACTTGTGGATGTCGGCTGAGATCGACGTCACACCCGCGACACGAAAGTCCCACGCCGGCACCTCGTAGCCCAACTTCTCGATCCACGGCAGAATGAAGCCACCGACGCACGCGTCGACATGGAACGGGAGCTGATGTGCGAGTGCCAGCTCGCCGAGCTCGGCGATCGGATCAAGCACGCCGTGCGGATACTGCGGCGCCGAAGCCACGAGCACTATCGTGTTCTTGGTGATGGCGGCGCGCATCGCCTCGACCGTCACCTTCATCGACACGGGATCGATCGGCACGTACACGCGCTTGACATTGAAGTAGTGGCCCGCCTGAAACGCAGAAACGAGTGAGTGAGAGCGAGGGGAAGGAGCGACGGCTTTGCGGACTAAACGCGGAAACGGGTGATGTGCATTTTGCTCGGTTGCGCTAGAAGACAACCGACAGCGAGAGAGAGAGAGAGCGAGAGCGACAGAGAGAGCGCGCGAGAGAGCGCGCGAGAGGGACAGCGAGAGAGTGCAACGTACCTTCTCAAAGCCAACGTGAGCGGTGATCGGCAACACCATCTCAGGCTCAGTGATCTCAGGATGCAACTCGCGAGCTCGGTCTCGATACTACACGCAAGAGGGTCAAGGTTCGATTTGCACACCGCAGACTCAGCTGGGAGGCGCTAACGTACGGCTTTGATAGCACACAGGATGCTCTCGGTACCGCCGCTGGTCATCGTGCCCACGACCGACTCGTCGCCATGGAACAGGGTCGCGGTCATACGCACGACTTCGACCTCGAAGCGACGCAGCGCCGGGAAGGCGACAGGATTGAGCGCGTTCTCGTGCAGGAACAGGTTCTGTGCCTGCTGCACGAACTCGTTGTGGCCGACCAACGTGGTGTCGTACACGTACGCAAAGCTGTTCAAGTTGCAACGTCACTCACTACCGATCAGGCACACACACACAGAGAGAGAGCACGCGCTCTTCGAGCACGCGCACATACCTGCGACCCGACGAGCCATCGGCATCGAACTCCTTGAGTCGACGCATCAGATCCAGCAAGTGCTGGTACGCAACACTACAGCCACGTCCACCATCGATCCATGCACCATCAGGGGCGTCAATATCGTGCGGTAGTGCCGCGGCACTCGAGAGCCAATGACGTACCCATCACGAGGGATCGAGCGCATCGCCATCGTGTTCATGGTCTCGGGCGGGAACATGCCCGCGACGGCCTGCGACGCCTCCTGCTCGAGCTTGCTCTGCAGCAGCGCCTTGGTGAACTTGTTGTTCAGCACCGCCTCGATCGACAGACACTCTACGCAGGCGAGCGATCGATCGATAGCAAGGTCAGTCACGGCGAGAGCAACGCAACGAGAGGCTCGGCGTACTTCGCAGTCTATTCAACGAGTAGCCGGCAGCGACGAGCACGATCGCGTGCTCCGCCAGTTGCACGGGCGATTGGCCCGCGAGCCAGTCAGCGAGAGCCGAGAGCCACGAAGCAGGAGCGTGAGATGCATCGTCCATGATCGGTCGATAGAAGCGTCTGGGTCGAGCGATGCGATGCGAAGCGAAGCAACAAGCAAATGAAGTCGCTGGCAGCAGCAATGTCGCTCATCATTCGGAGCGATGCCCACGACGATGCTATCGAATGTGTAGAAACAATCAACTCTCATTCGACATGGTGGTATTACATATGTTGATATCCAACGAGTGGTACGTCAAGAGATGATACACTTCTTGTGCGGCGGCTGCTGCTGGTTCTGATGAGTTCGCATGGCCTCTTGGTGTTGGCTGCGCGCCTCGATGGCAGTATCATACACAACGTCGAATCCTTGACCTGTGAGTGCCGAGCATTCGACGACTCGGAACGCTCCGACCTCCTTGCCGAGATCCATGGCTTCTTGCAACGATACTGGCGTCGATCCTTGTTGCGCAAGTCGCTCGATCATCTCGAGGTCGTCTCGGAGATCGGACTTCGTTTGGACGATGATGAATGGAACTCCTTCTATCAGCCAGCATCAATCCGTCGCAATGTGGGTTGTTATGGGTAAGTGCCGATGACTGCGCACAAGAACACACATACCTGGACCGTGTTGTCTGATCTCAGGAATCCTTGGTCCATCAATCAATCAATCAATCAATCAATCAATCAATCAATCAATCAAAGAGAATATCAATGAGCCAATCGTCATGATGAGCGAGAGATTAGAAACGATATTGCACGAGTATGCAAGCCATTGACAAGTGCAGCAGCATACCATGTGGTCGTGATGCTCTCTAACGAGCTTCTGTCAGTCACTGAAGTACAAATTAGTAGGCATTCTGCATTTCGCAGAGCGACTCGCAGCAAATCCACATGTCCTGCAAACGAATGCACAATCGAACGAGCGATCAATCGCATGAACTTCATTCTCTCACATCCGGCATCAATCGAATGAAGCATTCAATTGACGAATACGAACCCTTTGAGAGAGAAAGAGGTTGCAGTTCAAATGAGTGGTGTCAGCGTTTGATCACATGGATTGGTATTGATTGATGCGTGCGCGAGCAATCGTACATCTCCTGCTCTCAGCGAATCATGGCCCGTCAATCAAATCAATCAATCAATCAATCAATCAATCAATCAATCAATCAATCAATCAGGTCTGGCATTCATGCGAGCGAGGGCAATCTCAATGCCATGCGTCGTACCCGACGGCACTGCCCAGAGGTCCACTAGCACCCGCTTGCCGTGATGATCTACAATTGGCATTCTCTCCCAAGAAGTGTCGGGAATCTGTGGCGTCAATCGATGTCGAGTCAAGGGATCGGTCGTCAGAGCTGGATGATCGCATTGAATCCAGCAGAACAGCAGCCGAGCCAAGCGTACCGTCGGGTCATAGCTTGCCGTGGGAAAGAAGCCTTCCGTCGCACGTATGGTGAAGTACCTCTTGCCTGAGAGGCTCACAATCGCACGTCAGTTGCGCGTAAGCAGCAATCATTGACGAGAAGCTCGTTTGCTTGGTCGATAGAGCGAGAGTATGGCACATTCAAACGGTATCGATGAACGAATGGATCGTAGTGATTGGAAGAACGTACCAACTCCAGTGTCTCCAACGAGAATGACCTTGATGGAATTCATCGATGCTGCTTGATAAACAAACACTCACAATCATCAAGCCAATATCCACAGCCACTCACAACGAGAGCAGAGAGCAGAGAGACACCAACAACACAACGAGAGCAGCAGCAGCAGCAGCGCGAGCGAGAGGAGCAACAACACAATCAATCGATCAAGAGATCAACCACAACACCCAACCAACCAACCAACCAACCAACCAACCAACCAACCAACCAACCAACCAACCAACCAACCAACCAACCAACCAACCAACCAACCAACCAACCAACCAACCAACCAACCAACCAACCAACCAACCAATCAA
>Ga0209935_1002026_pt1 | contig 27157 bp, 38 predicted proteins | sample ThiBio_1000_plan_2_FD_183958 | JGI IMG/M metagenome (GOLD analysis project Ga0209935, IMG submission 183958) | Wastewater bioreactor microbial communities from Cape Town, South Africa - Thiocy_cont_1000_plan (SPAdes) | ecosystem: Engineered > Bioreactor > Thiocyanate-remediating >...
AAAAAAAAAAAAAAAAAAAAAAAAAGAAGCGAATGAGAGCGAAGACGGAACAGCGATGTCGCACTTTGACGCTTTTCGGCTTTGCGGCTTTTCGCCTTCGGTCGTTCTTCCTCGCTGCCGAGGCTCTCATAAGCTGCGCTGTCGCACGCACCACCTTCATTCTCTTCCCCTCCCTCGTCTTCACACTCACCCCCACTCCCACCCACTTCCGCCACCGCACACACTCTCTCTCAAAATGTCACGCCAAACTGAACCTGATGCCACTGTTCCTGATCGAGAACCGCAGGAAGAATCAGAGCATCACCATGAACCTCGCGAAGATCGAGGACACCACCATGAACCTCGCGAAGATCGAGGACATCACCATGAACCTCGGGAAGATCGCGTCCATCGCCATGCACCTCGGGAAGATCGAGGACACCACCATGAACCTCGCGAAGATCGAGGACATCACCATGAACCTCGGGAAGATCGAGGACATCACCGTGCACCTCGCGAAGATCGCGTCCATCGCCATGCACCTCGCGAAGATCGAGGACATCACCATGCACCTCGCGAAGATCGAGGACATCACCACGCACCTCGCGAAGATCGCGTCCATCACCATGCACCTCGCGAAGATCGAGGACATCACCACGCACCTCGCGAAGATCGCGTACATCACCACGCACCTCGCGAAGATCGCGTACATCACCACGCACCTCGCGAAGATCGCGTACATCACCATGCACCTCGCGAGCACCGCGGGCACCGCCAGGACAGTCACAACGAACGAGAACATCGCCGTGGAGCTCAGAATCGTCAGCAGCACGCTCCTCGCCCAAGCGGTCACTTTGATCGCGCCTACCATCGTCCCATCAGCGAGCTCGGCGAGCTTGACGATGCAGCTCAGACCTCCTCCCACGAGCTTCCCGTCAAGATCGGCATCGACCTCGGCAACGTGGTCATCACTTCGGCACCAGAGGCTCACGGAGACACGGCGTTCGGTCGCGACTACGCCTCGAACCTCGCAGTCGAAGGAGCATTCGACAGCATTCGCCTGCTTGTCGAGCACTATGGCGCCGAGAACGTCTTCATCGTCAGCAAGTGTGGCCCCAAGGTGCAGTCCTTGTCTCTTGCATGGCTCGGACACAAGGGCTTCTGGGATCACACGGGCATGCTCGTCGACAATGCTCACTTCTGCCTCAAGGTTCGTCGTCTTTTCCACTCAAGTACTCGATCGATTGGTTGGTTGGTTGGTTCTCATTTACGTTTGTGTTTACAGCGACCCGAGAAAGCAGGAATCTGCGAGCGTCTCGGAATCACAGTGTACATGAGCCTCCTCTGACCATTCTCTCATTGATGATGATCAGGTTTTTCTCTCAATCACTCACTCACTCACGATGAACAGGTTTATCGATGACCGCCAAGATGTGCTCGATGCCATGAGACCTCTTCTGCTTGCAGGCAGGATGCGACAGCTGCTTTGGTTCATCGGCACATTGGAGCCTTATGCAAGGCCCAAGTACGTCTTGAACACGTGTACATCTCTCTCCCATAGATTGCTTGATGGGTGACGAACTCACGGACACCAACATCATGGTGCTGCAGACGAGGCCCGCGACACCTGACGTTGGTAGACTCATGGACCAAGATCACACAATTGCTGCTACCAAGCCATGCCGCAACCTTGTAGAAAGTAATACCACACTACACACTTGTACATAGAACAGTACTTCAATCCAAATATATTGACGGCTTGCAATCGGCCATCCACAACGATGATCGGGTCTGTGAGTGAGTACAATTCGCATCGCTCTTATTGCTCTTCTTTGCTCCCTACCTGCCACATCCCATCCCCGTTGCTGAGATCGACGTGCTCGTTAGCCGCTACCGTAGTCGTGCCACAATGCGAGGGTGGTTCGTGACGGCATTCGTGTCGTCGTTGTTGTGGGGCATCGATTACAGCGTCGGTGAGCGGTATGTGACATAGAGCGAGCGCATCGCATAGCATCGTTGGCGACAAGCGTGCCACGATCCTCACTGCACGCTGCATGACGGTGCAGGTTGCTAGAACGAGTTAGCGTATCGACCGTATTGTTCTGGAGCTCGGCCTTGTCGCTGGCAGCCAACGCGCTGCTGGGCTGGTCGCGCTTGAGCGACGACACGGCCGAGCTGCTGCTGTCGCCCGAGTTGCGATGGCTGTTCGTCACGACGCTGGTGGCACAGCTGCTCGCCAACCTGCTGACCATGATGGCGATCCAAGAGGGCAACGCCGTGGTCGTGAGCGTGATCGAGACCGCGTATCCGCTGTGGGTGCTGCTCTTCAGCGTCGTAGTGTTCCATCGCGCGATCTCGCTCTCGACCTTGATCGGTGCACTGTTCGTATTCGCCGGCATTGCCATCATCTACACAGGTGATTCGAGTGTCAAATAGTGAGTTTCTGATCATAGGAGTGAGGATTCATAGCGAGTGTGTTATCGTGATCGATAGGATTCTTAGAGTGGATTTGTACGAGTATAAAGAGAGGTAGAGATATCTCTCCAGAGAGATATTTGTGGATTCGATCTCAGTTGGGGAATTTGACGAAGTCGGATTAAGGCACACGAGGAGCGCACAAAGGTTTACAGAAGTCTCCTCTCCTCTCTCCCACAGCAGCAGTGTTCTCTCTTCTCTCGGCTCCTCTTCCAGGCAGAGAGGTTTTTGGCGTGTGGAGGCGCAGCCGGCGGTGGTCTCTTTGTTCTCCGCCTCCTCCTCAGTGCCGCACCGCACGTGTGTGTGTGGTTGCTGCGTGTGTGTGCGTGTCGCGCTCTCTTGCTGCTCCCATCCACCCAGCCTCCCTCTGCCACTACACACTCGCTCTCTCTCTCGCTTCCTTCTCGTGTTCGCTCCCTCCCCCTCCGCCTCTCTCCGTGTGCCTCTGTCTCGGGCGTTTGTTCTGCACTGAGCCCCGCCACGCGTGCACTCGCTGCTGGCTTTGGTTGGGGCGTGGCTTGCTGTTCGTACGCTCCCATCCCTCTCCCATCCCATCGAACGCGCTACACTCCCCTCTCGCTCTCGCTCACCATCACTCGCTGCTCTCAGTTGTACACTACACACGACGTTCGTCGACCTACATACGAGCTTGTACTACCATCACCTGGGGCCTGCCCGCTGCCATCGCCCCCGCCTTCGCCCTCGCCCCGCCGCCATCATCGACGGAGGCGCTGCTTGTATTTTGTGTCAAGTAGTGTACAACCACCAACACCCATAAGACCGACCCCGACCCCGGCCCCTGTTCTTCTCAAGCTCCTCCGTACTCTATCCAGCGCAGGTCGTCGTAGTCGTGTCATACTCGTTGTTGTTGTTTCTTTGTCGTTGTCGTTGTTGTTGTTGTTGTTCTTGTAGTGTTGATCGCCTCGGCGTTGTGTAGTATCATCATCCGCCAACCCACCCACCACCCACCCTCCACGAATATCTTCTAATTTATCATCGTCATCGGTCTCGTCGACATCGTGTGTGCGTGTGTGCGTGTGTGCGTGTGCTCCTTGTAACTCAGCCTCTCCTACAACAACTACTCCCATCATCCGCCGTCCTCTCTCGCGCTCCACCAAACACTGTTGTACTTTGCGTGCTGTACCACTGTGCCTCATATCTCGTTCATATTCCCTTGTCATTGTCGCTACTAGTTTCTCTTTGTGTTGACTACTACCACTACGTTCTCTCTCGACCTCTCTCGGCCTCGGCAACTGATTCATCGGTCGACAACCAACATCATCTACAAAAACATCAACCTCAACAACAATGGCCCAACGCCCCGAAAATCCGCCATCCACCACTACTGCACCGGCAGTAGCTCCGCCGACGCAAGAGGACGAACTCTTTGAGGAGAATCTCATCGAAGATGTGCCCGATCGTCCGACCTCGGCGCCGCCGGTACTCGAGATCCACAGCGACTCGTTGTTCGCCTTTCGCACCGAGCAACAACCGCATCCCGGCATGCCGCCCGAGATGCACATGATGCCGCACTACCAGCCTTTCGTCTACGACGCTGCCTCTGCGTACGGCGTGGATCCGTCACAGATCCCGCCGTCGATCGACGAGTACTCGGCTGCCATGGCCCAAGCTGCTGGCGTGCACCATCACCAACAAGTACGTGGCGCTCTTCACCTCGTGAGAGCGAGAGTAGTTGGCTCACAATCGTCGATGACATTGGCAGATGTACCCTCTACCTCAAGCATACGGTGGTGCACCGGTCGGAATGTTGCAACCAGCCGGTTGGAACATGAACGGCTTCGACATGTCGGTCAATCGCGGAGTGTATGACCCCGCGGACCCGAGTGTCCAGCTCGTTCCCGGTGGAGGTAACGGCAGCGGCATTCCGCCGTCGGTCGGCGTCGTGGCACCGGGCAGCGTACCCACCACGAGCACAGTCGCAGGTGGCAACGTTGGCGCAGGTGGTGGCGGTAACGCCGCCAATGGCGCCTCGGGCCCGGGCGGCGTAGCCAACGGCTCCGCGAGTGCTGGAGGCGCAAGCGGTCCTGGCGCACCGTCGACCGGCTCTAACGGTGGCGGCTCGACGAGCGGTGTCGCTGGACCCGTCTCGGGCGCAGGAGACCCGAGCGTACCGAGCGCTGGCTCCGACTCGAGCGTGAACGACCGTCAGACGAGTGGCCACGTGAGCGGCTCGCGCGCCAAGGGCCGCGGACCGGCGTACGCCGGCCGACACCAGGCGGTCGACTCGCTCTCGGGCCCCGGAGCTCCTTCATGGTCGCCGTTGCTCAAAATGTCGAAGCTCACCGTGTCGGACGACAGCGTCGTGCTCGATGAGGCGCTGCTGCCCGACTTGAGCTCGGACCCCGAGCCGTTCTCGCCTGACATTGAGTACCACCAACAGCAGCTGGTCGATGCCCAGTTCAACTACCGCCACCTCGGCCCCGCCGACCCGGCCTACAGCCGCTTCCTGTGGGAGCAGCACGACCGCAAGGGCCCCGACGGCATGCCGTCCTCGCTCGACTCCAAGCAGGCGGCGCAGCAGGCGCAGGCGCAACAACAGGCGCAACAGGCGCAGGCTCAACAGCAAGTCGCTCAACAACAGCAGGCGGCGCAACAACAAGCTCAGGCGCAGCAGGCCGCGCAACAGCAAGTCGCGCAACAGCAGCAACAACAGGCCGCTCAGCAGCAAGCCGTGCAGCAACAGCAGCAAGCTGTCGCGGCGCAACAGCAACAAGCCGCTCAGCAGCAAGCTGTGCAGCATCAGCAACAAGCCGTCGCGGCGCAGCAACAACAACAAGCAGCGCAACAGCATGCCGTGCAGCACCAACAGGCTGTCGCGGCGGCACAGCAACAACAACAACAGCAGCAGCAGCAAATGTCGCACCAAATGCCGCCGCACTTTATGCCCGGTCCGATGCCGGCTTACGGCGCCATGCCTCCCAATGGCCGACAGATGATGCCTGGCGGCGGCCGCTTCGACTACACTGCCACTGGCATGCCCGACTACCCGCCCCCGCCACCGGTCGACGCGTACGGCATCGACTACATGGCCAGCATGCAGGGCGCCCCGCCGCCTGGCAGCTACGGTGCGCCGCACCAGTTTCCCGGCAGCGCGTCGCCGATGGGCATCTTTGGCGGCCTCGGCGGCCTGCACGGCATGTCGGGCATGCATCCGGGCCTCGGTCCCATGGGCGGTATGTCGGGCATGCCGCCGGGTATGGGCCCCATGGGCGGCATGCATCCGGCCATGATGGGCGCTCCGCCCGGAATGCCACCCGGCGTCTCGCCTTCGATGATGCCCATGGCGTCCGTCAACCCCATGATGCACCAGCAGCACCATTTGCACCAGCAGATGGTCGGTCGACCGCTCGGCGGCTCGGCTGGTCGCTCCAACCTCGACTCGCTGATGGCGGCCGGCCACATGGGCGCCGGTGCCGGTGGCGGAGCCTCGCACCTCGGCCCGATGGCCGACGCCATGGCTGCCGCGGCCGCCGCTGCTGCTGCCGCCGCGGGGGGCCAGTCGATGGTCGGTGGCGGTCCTGGCTCGCCTGGCCCCGGCTCGGCCGGACAGCCGATCTGCCGCTACTTTGCCACGGGCTACTGCAGCCGCGGCGACCAGTGCAACTTTGCGCACATTTCGTCGCGCGATCAGGCGTTCGTCAAGCACGACAAGCAGCAGCCGCAACACATGGCCGTGCCCGGCGCGATGCCTGGCGTGGTCGGTGTGGGTCGTGGCTCGCGTGGTGGCGCACCGGCGCGTGGAATGAACAAACGCGGAGGACCTCGTGGCTCTCCTGGAAATGTCTCTGCTGGTGTCGTCGGCACGCCGTCGCCGCCAATGATGGTCACCAAGAAGACGTCGCCGATTGTACCTCCTGTCGATGCTGCCTCGATTGAAATGAGTCTTGGTATGTGTTCATTCGACAGCTGCCATTAGTGTCGTACTAACTTGCTGGTGAGTAGCTGCGCGCTTCACGAGCATCGAACAAGCGATCGGACAGGTGTACCGAATGTGCAAGGACCAACACGGTTGTCGCTTCCTGCAGAAGAAGCTCGAAGAACAAAATCCACGTGTGGTCGAAATCATCTTCAACGAAGTCTATGAGCACATTGTAGAACTCATGACTGGTATGTATTTTGAGCCCCCTCCCCCCCCGTGACTTGGTTCGTTCCTTGTACTGACACACGCACTTTGATAGATCCTTTTGGCAACTACCTCTGCCAAAAGCTGCTCGAGCACTGTAACGATAAGCAACGCCTGATGATTGTCGAGAAGGTGGCACCCAACCTCGTGTCGATCTCCAAGAATATGCACGGCACCCGCGCTGTGCAAAAGATGATTGAGTGCCTCTCGTCGCCGGCGCAAGTGCAGCTCGTTGTCAAGGCGCTCGAGTCGAGTGTCGTCGAACTCATCCAAGACCTCAATGGCAACCACGTCATCCAGCGCTGCCTCAACCGTCTCTCGTCGAGCGACAACCAGTTCGTCTATGATGCCGTTGCTGAACATTGCGTCGAGGTTGCTACACACCGACATGGTTGTTGCGTCATGCAACGTTGTATCGATCATGCTTCTGAGAATCAAAAGGTACTCTCTCTCTCTCTCTCTCACACAATCTCATGCTTTCTGTGTCCTCACTTCATATGGCTAACTTTTTTGGTGACGCTAGTTGCAACTGGTCAAGGAGATTACGAACCACTCGCTGACTCTTGTGCAAGACCCGTTCGGCAACTACGTCGTGCAATACGTGCTCGACCTGCCGTACCCGTCGCTCAAGCACGACCTGATCACGCACTTTTACAGCCACCTCACGAGCTTGTCGACTCAAAAGTTCAGCTCCAACGTCATCGAGAAGTGCCTCAAGTCTGCGGCTACCATCTCGCGTCGCGGCTTGATCGATGAACTCACCGAAGGCGAGACGCTCGCCGAGCTGCTGCGTGATCCGTACGGTAACTACGTGGTGCAAACCGCCCTTAGTGTCGCCGATACCACCCAAGTATGTCCATCAAACGAGCTCGGTTGTTATTCTCCTTCATAGTCACTGATTGAGTGAGTGTGTGCGTTGTGTAGCGCCAAAAACTCGTCGAGGCCATCCGCCCGCTGTTGCCCGAGCTGCGCAACACTCCGTACGGCAAGCGCATTCAGAACAAGATCTTGAAGCTCGAGCCGCACGAGCAGTTGTAATTGTGTGCGCACCGCCACACACGCAGCCTCTCTCAGTACTTGTACCCGTCCTCCTCTCGAGGTCGGGCTCGCACACGAACTGCCGCCCGCTCTCCTCTAGTTTTCCCGTCTCGACTGTAGCGGCGGTCGTTGTGTGAGCCTGCTCGCATCCATGCCGTCTCTCTCGCTCTCTCTCGCTCTCGCTCCTGCTTCTTTCTTCTCTGCCTCATCAGATACAACGGTGTATAATTCGCGAGTGCTTGTCGTTCATGCTTGCTGCTCGTGCCATCCTCGTTCCCATTCATTTGTTGTGTTGTTGTTGCTGTGTTGTTGTTATTGTCGTATCGATACGATCCTTTCCTGTTGCTTTCATACGCCGCCCTCTCGTTCATCTACAACCTCGTCTCCATCGCCATCGCCATCGCCTATTTGCTTCCTCCGCCCGCCACGTATTTGTTGTAATCTCAAGAATAATATACCACCTGCGTAACAAACAAACAAGTAGTGGATGTATTGGATTGGTTCAAGCATGGTGGCAAAGAGGATGTTCGTCGTTGTTGGTGAGCGAGTGAGATCCATCTCGATTCGATTGGTTGAGATGTGCATGACCTCGTCGATGAGATCCTCTTCTTCGAACTTCCATTGCTCCTCTTCCTCGAGTGATGGCTCCTGAGAATCAAGCCCTCCATGTCAGAAGCAACGACATCAAAGAGGAGGGAGAAGGACATCATGAGCTCACTCACACCTCGAGGCCTCGATCATCGGCCGCTTTCCTCAACGACCTCCTCCTCGACCGATCGACTCGACGAACGATTGCACTTGTCTCGCATCCCATCGCCGATCTTCCTCGTCGACGATCAAGTGATCCACGAGCTCTCGAATCTCCGAGTGTTGCATCGCCCTCATGTCGGCCTCTCGCCTTTCCCTCTCGGGAACCATCTCCAGACTGCGTCCTGATACTCGCACCATCTGAGCTCCTGGATTGGGAGGCCGACCTGACGACATCTCGCATGCCATCACTCCGAGAGAGAACATGTCTGCCGCCCTTCCTCGTGCTGCTCCTTCGATCGCCATCTCGGGAGCCATGTAGTTTGGCGTCCCGATCCCGAACTGAGAGAGAGTGCGAGTGGCTCGAATCACATGAGCCTCGCCGAGGTCTCCGATCTTCGCTCGTCCCGAGCCATCGATCAACACGTTCTTGGGCTTCAAGTCCAGATGCAAGATCGGTGGCGTGCGAGAGTGATGCAAGTAAACCAGTGCTCGACTCACATCGAGCAAGATCGATGCGATGCGATCGAGTGTCATTGCTGCTCCTTCTCGAGAGTCGCTCGTTCCTCGAGAAGGATACAGCTCGTCGTGGAGAGATCCTCGTTCCATGAGCTCGAGCACCAGGAATCGAGGCTCGTTGTTCGATGATCGATCGACTCCCACTCCAAGGAACATCACAATGTTCGGATGTCGGATCGACGAGTTGATCGAGCACTCCTTGATGAAGTCTCGAAGCGCTGCCTCTCGGGCGGCAGGGTCGAGAGCTCCTCCCATGGCTCGGAGAGCTGCTGGATTATCGGCCATGAAGAACAATCGCTTGACTGCGACGGAGATCGAGTTGTTCCATGTGGCTCGCTTCACTTCTCCGAGAGCTCCTGCTCCGAGATGCGAGCCCTCGTCGATCGTCAAGTGATCGAGCGGAATCGTCCATCGATCGTCGATTTCTTGAACTTCGCAATCCAGACAATACAACGCAATCAATGGCTGATCAAAAGAGAGAGCGCAATCAACGAACCTGGAGACAAGACAGCGCTCAATGATGACTCGTTGTTGATGCCGATCTCGGAGAGGAGTTGCAAGTCTTGATCGAGCTCTCGACCTCCGAACAACAGCCTCAGCTTCGGGATCGAGCAGCTCAATCGATGAGCCAACGAGGCTTTGATGTGGCCGACAGTGTCGCTCGAATGACATTGGATCTCGATTGGATCGGGTTGGGGCAAGCATCGCACAAACAGCCTCATGACTGTAGAGAGCATGGCGAGCGTGAACAATATCAGCACGCGCATCGGGTTTCAGTAGAGAGCCCGGTCGAATGAATGAGAGAGAGAGAGAGAGAGGAGTGAGGAGAAATCGCATGGGGAAGTACGTTGAGCTCGTTCGTGGCGGAGGGACTCTTCGGCAACGATTCGAGCTTGTCGTTCTTGTTCGACGAGGAGTCGTTCTTGATTGAGTTCTCGCTCCAAGGATTGAGCATCAGCAGCTCGAGCTTGGTCCAAGGCTTGGTGTCGCTCTTGCTCATGGCGGAGAGACTCTTCGGCAGCGATTCGAGACTGCCGTTCTTGGTTGAGTTGTCGTTCCAAGGATTGGAGTCGTTGTTCAGCCTCTTGTTGTGATGGAGCGGGAGGAGGCCTCGGTTAAGACATTTTTGGGGAATCGATAAGAATACGAGGGTAGATTGATAGATAGAGTAACATACCTCGATCTCGAATCAATTGAGCAATCTCTGGTGTTTTGGCAACTTGTGCTGCTGTTCCTTTTGCCTCGTGCCATATCTGTAGCACGGAGGAGACTCAATAACCGTGCTTCGGTTCGTAGAGCAGAAATAGTCTAACGCACCGACTCAACAGTGCAGTCGGCTCCTTTGTGTAAGAGGAAGCTCACAACGTCGGCGTGGCCATTCCTTGCAGCTCCGTGTAGTGGGGTCCAGCGTTGAGGCGTTTCCGCATTGATGTAGGCTCCTCGATCGATAAGAGAGCTCGCGCATTGATGATGGTTATTGTAAGATGCCCAATGGAGCGGCGTGTTGCCGCCTGCATCAGAAGCGTTGACGTTGGCATGTCGATCAAGAAGGAGCTCGATGCATTGATGATGGCCATTGGAAGACGCATGATGTAGTGATGTGTTACCGCCTGCATCAGCAGCGTTGACGTTGGCATGTCGATCGATAAGAGAGCTGACGCATTGATGAAGCCCATTGTAAGATGCATGATGTAGTGATGTGTTACCGCCTGCATCAGTAGCGTTGACGTTGGCATGTCGATCAAGAAGGAGCTCGATGCATTGATGATGGCCATGGTAAGATGCCCAATGGAGCGGCGTGTTGTTTCCATCAGAAGCGCTGACGTTGGCATGTCGATCAAGGAGGAGCTCGACGCATTGATGATGGCCTCGGCCAGATGCCCAATGGAGTGGTGTGCCTCGTGCCCCCGCTCCCGCATTGATGTTGGCGTGTCGATTAAGAAGGAGCTCGATGCATTGATGATGGCCATTGGAAGATGCATGAAGAAGTGGTGTCCATTTGTCGTCATCAACAGCATCGACGTTGGCATGTCGATCAAGAAGAGACGGAATCTCATCCATCCTGCCCTCTCGAGCAGCCGCAAGAAGCGCAAAATCCAAATCTGGTTGCGAGGCCATGATCGAAGCCAATCCACAGCGACCCACTCACTCACAGACAGACAGAGAGCAGTATCAGGGAGCAAGAACAGAGAGCAGTATCAGGAGCAAGAGCAGAGAGCAGTATCAGGAGCAAGAGCAGAGAGCGAGAGAGACGCAGCAGCAGCAGCAGCAGCAGAAGAGGAGCAGGCAAGAGACAAAGACCTCGCGCTGCTGCTTCTTCGTCTCTTTCGCTCCTTCGCTCTCTCCCTCGCGCACCTCGAGAGCTCGAGCTCGTTGACACCACCAGCCTACGCTCCCATCATCCCCGACACGCTGAGTGGTATTGTACATTCCTTCTACTCATTCAGCGAGTACACGCACATCGATGATATTGCATTCGATATCAAGGGCGAGAAGTTGCGCATGTGCACGAATGATATGGAACGACCGCGTAGGCTGTGTGAATGGTGTCGCTCCTATGCTCCCTTGTGCTGTCTCTTGCTGACCCATTGCTTGATGCTGTGGAACTCTCCAGTATTGAGCCATTCGCGCACTGATACACTTACTTCTAGGAGCGGCGACTGAATACCAAGAGAGAGCGACGACGACTTGGCACCTGCCATATGCCCCGATGAGTCCCTTCAAGCTCAACGACCACTCTGCACGAGTTCAATGACAAGGTGCAGCTCGAGAGAGAATACCTTCCCATGATCGAACAAGAGCTTCATGGTCAACCTCCAGCAGCAGCAGTACGTCGATAACTCAGCCTTTCTTTGAGCTATCTATTCATTGTAGCAACAAGAATCAGCAGCACCAACGCTCACTGATGAGAGAATATCTCGTATTGATCTCGCTTGTGTTTGCAGTTGCGCCATCCTCTTCTTGCTTGTGGTGTGCGACAATTTATCGTGGAGGATATGGCGGCACGGAGCCAGTTTCAGGCTTGGATGTGAGAATCGCAGGAGCAGTGGGGCGATACCTTACATATACTCTCGAGCACCAGTATCTCTTCCAACGAGAGCAGAGCGATATCTCATCCAATGCGTCACATTCGCATCGTGTACGGTTGATTCAAGGTACCACAAAAATTCGATCATCATCATATTATTGAACAATCATCAGAGATGTGAGTTTGTAGTGGTTTGGAGAGCGTCAGAGTTGATTTGATGGATAGTATTGATGGTTCTCGTGATGGCGGTCGAGTTCCTCAGAGGCAGCATCGTATCGTACCCCGTAATATGTACCCCGTCCCACTCGTTTGCTTCTGTCTCTCTCACCGTCAACATATCAACCTCGTTCTCACGTACTTGGTACTTGTTCGACTCGTAGACGTCAGGTTCATCACTTACTACACGATATGGAAGCGCTGTGATGGTGGCTATATTTTTCTGTGGTGCACAAACGGATGCATTGATGAGCCAACAACAAGAGTACGTGCCATATCGTGTGGTTGTTGATGACGTTGCCCACGAATGAGCCACTATCCACCTCACAACGTTAGCGCTTTATAATTCTGACCATCTGATCGATTTCCATGGCTTATTGTCTCTCGTAGATTTTTTGGTTGCTTCTTGTTGCATCACCGAGCATACTCGTGTTCATCGCCTCTGAGCAATTACGCTGCTTCAGGCACGGTATCAAGCACCGATCAACAGCAAATGCCATTCCTTGTACATTGCTTAGCCCCTCGATTGTTGTTGTGATTCCGGTTTATTTTGTGCACCAAGCCCACATGGATCGATTTTTCGTCGCCGATACGTATTCATCTCACTCTCGTTACTGGTGCACCCACAGTGGACGATGATATCAGAGTGAGAATAATCACCCTACCCACGAAACAAGGCTGCCGCGGAAATCAAGACTCAATTACAATGCAATGCGGTGGTATTGTTCGCAATTGCCAACAATTGCCAATGTGGTGCGCGTCTTCCCATCGATCAGTATCGCAACAAAGCTCGCTCAATCTCACCCGGCAGCACTGAGGCAACCGCGAGCAAAACATATCCAGCGAGATAATTGGAGTGTGATTGCCATTCACCTCCAATGAACATCTCATGTGTCCTATTCGATTACCCTCATCGTATACCTGAGATACTGAGCGAATTGAATTTTTCTGGATTGATACAAGCGAGTAAACCACGATGTACGGGCCCAACTATAGAGGCATAGGAGTTTGCTATCAGAAATGCCACCATCCCGTGTAGTAAGATCTCGAGCTCGCTTTGCCTTACAACCAACAGTAAAGCAATCGGAGCCTTTATTCTGGCGGCGTTTCTTTGCTCTTGGCGCGCTGCTGTTGGGCTGCGGGTAACTCGTCCTGCGATCGTCCCGGCACTACGTTCGTTGTGGTGGATCTTGGCCGTGTTACAGGGTATGGCGCGCACTGAGGAGTACGTTACATCGTTCGTTGTGGAGGCTGATGAGGAAGGGCTCGACAGCGATCCACCTCTGTGGGTGCTCGCCGCGATGGCCCTGATCAACTCTCCCTACTCCCAATCACCTTCCTCGATTCAGCGAGTGGTTGTGATTGAAGTTCCCTCGGCTGATGCGTTCATGATTGCTGCCCGAACCTACTTTGCCGAGCTCGTGTCTCTCATCGAGTGGCGTTACGTTGAGCACCAACATGACCGTGCGCACAAGACTCACACTCTACAAACCCTTCTCTTCTCATTCGACCCCGACTCGTTCCGAATCTCGATCACGCTCTGTTTGGAGTGCCCGACCAATCGGTTGCTCCCTCTCCGTGGGCCTCCAGGCTCCTTTTTGTCCAGCAAGACGCGTATGCCGATGCTCGACTACATACAGTTCCTCTCGGACATGTCGGTGGTGTGGACGACAGGTTCGGAGCTCGATCGCGCCCTCGAAGGCCTCAGCAAAAGAGAGAAGCGAATCATCGATGGTCCCATCTTTCTCACCGAGGCCGACGGAGTTTCGTACCTCCAGGCTCTCCCGCCAGAGTGCGAGCGACGCCAGTACAAAGCATCCCAGGACCCAATGAAGCCAGCACGCCCCAAGCGCATCATTGAGCACGTTCGAGAGTACCTGATACAAATGTTCAACGCACCTCGTGAGAAATCGGTCCTTGTCGTTGGAGCCACGGATTCGCTGTTGATCGAAGGCATCCCCTTCGATCGAGACGATGTTGACACTCTCGGAACATCTCTGGAGCGACTCGCTCAGGGAGTGTTCCCACCGCTCCCACCTGGCTCCATCCGAGTCGAATTCGTTCCAGTGCTCAACTACGAGAGATGCAACGAGCTGCTTCCATGTCGAGCTTCGCTCAAGAGTTTGCTCACGTTGCATGCAACCAACAGAATGCGCTCTCTTGAACACGACCGCTGGATTATTCGCATCACGATGAACACGTTGACACAGTTGCACCCGGTAGTACTCAAGAACTCTGTGCATGCGGCAGTATTCTCATCCTTCCGAAGGCCGATGACGCTGCCTCCAATGGCTTTGTGGTGGGCCCATCGTCGTGACCCCGACTTGTCGGCTCTGCAGCTCGCTGGATCCAAGAGAATCTTGCTCCATGTTGGCCAGCTGCCAGATGGCAAGACTCAAGTCGCTGGCGTGCCTTTCATGGACTTTGACTTCATATCAGCTCTTGATGAAGGAGCTGCCGATCGTGTCGCCACATGCTTGCAGCAGATGTGCGAAGGCACAGAGCCGTCTCTACCCGACTTAAGCGACCATCTCAAGCGGTGCTCGACCTCGCGACGACTAGTTATCGGGACATTCGAGTACTGCTGCCCGGTTCCCGAATCGGTATTGTGCCTCGTATGCCGGCAGGCAGTCGCGAGGGCCGTGGCTTGCCCCCACTGCTCTGCTGCCTTTTGCCTCGATTGTCTCTCCGCGGCGCTTTCGAAGGTTCCTCAGTGCCCCAAGTGTTACCTTGCACTCCAGTTGTCAAACGCACCCTCTATTCACCAGCTGAGCGACTACGCCGATTCGTTTCAAGTCAGGTGCTCGAGTTGCTCCGACTGGACTGGCGAGCGATGGCAGTTTGCCGAGCACGCCGCCAAGTGTCAAGTTGGTGATGCACCGGCCCTTTCATTGGGTCCTGATGAGGAACATGCCCCTCAGCCGCTCTCGTTGGATCCGTGGCTCAGTATCGTGGTCTTCGTGTCGGACTCCGTGTCTCATCTATCGAATGACCGACAAGAAGGAGAGGTCTCTTCCGCTCTCGCAGGCCTTGCAAAGCTGTGGTATCAAGCTCGAGCCCACCTCCCATCGTTGCAGATCTCCACCATCATCATTGGAGAATCGTTGCAAACTGCCGCAAATGTGCAAGCGATCGCCAAACACTGTCCGTTTGGTGTGGCCGAGTGCTTCTGGGAAAGTCCGCTTGCATCGAGCGGGGCTCCTCGGGTTCGGCGACAAGCACCACCACAGACTTATGCTGAAGTCACTCGGAAAGTCGCCTGGCGCTCGATAGCGTTCTCGGTCTCAGAGACCGTGCGGAGAATTGCGTTCCCTCAAGAGCGCGACTGGTGGACAAGCTGCGCCTCCGACCTCTTCATCAACGGCAGGGCGTCTTGGCAGCACTTCAAAGCCGGAGTGGCGTTCACTCGTTCGGCTGTGGTGAGAATCATGAAGCAGTTCCTCGCCAGTAAGCCAAGCGAGCGCGTGAGGCTCGTTGGTCGATCTCGAGGATGCGGTCTGACACTCGCGTGCAAGCAGCTTGCGTTCCTACTTGCCGAACGGCCCGAGTACTCAGTGTTTTGGCTCAATCGAATGCCCGAAAAAGATGACGCACCTTCTCTGTGGGACTCGCTGTTGGCCGAGGCAGGCGACGACGCGCGACTCGTCGTTGTCACCGAGGAGCGAGTCGAGCCTGCATTCTTGGTCCACCAGCCCGACCACACGACCATCGTTGCAGGCTCGTTGGCCTTCGACCACTCACGAATCATGGATTCCGGATGGAAGAAAGTGTATATCGAACCATTGCTCGAGCCTGAGGAGCTGCGAGGCTTTGTCGATATTCTCAGGAGATTTCGGCCTCAGCATCGCGCAGCATTGGATCACTACATTGAGTCAGCCGAAAACCGTTCGACTGACAAGCGCTCGCGGCATCTCGTTGTCGCTCTGCTCACCGGGATCCAAGGCCGCACACCGCTGGCAGACAAACTTGCGCGGCACACTTGGGAGAAGTGCTCCGAAGCCGAGAGAACTCTGTTGTCGGCCATTGCGTTTGTGTCTCGATTCGGCGGTCATGCTCCGACCGACCGACAGCTCGCCGGCGTGTTCGTGTCCAAGTTCATTGAGCGAAGTGGCCCCGGCTCGCTGTGTCGCGAATTTTTGCAACTCGCGGTGCAAGGGCGCCTGTGGTGTTGGCACATCATCCACCCACTCGTTGCCGAGAGTATCTTGGAAGAGAGAGGATACGAGCCACGCTCGCCCTCGTCTCTCCAGGAGAGGATCTGGCCTGATCTCCAAAGGGTGCTTGGTGATGGCTGGCCGTACATTGAGCTGATCGATGGTGTGTGCTTCTCTCTCTCTCTCTCTCTCTCTCTCTCTCTCTCTCTCTCTCTCTGCGCGCACTAATCGCTGGATGATAATTAGATGTGTTGACAGCCCTGCTCCTGAGACGATGCAGAGATCAGCAGTTTTCGTTGTTGGTCGAATACCTCAAGACCGAGCATAAGACGCTCGAGACGTTTGAGAGGCTGGGAGTTACTCTGTTGAACGAACGAACGCTCGTCGATGCGGGCAAACAATCGTTTGTGTCGGAGAGGTTCCGGTTGCACATCCTCGTGATGCGCTCAAGGGCATTGCGCCTCGACTGCAAGCTCGAGGACTCTCTCTCGCTGGCCATCGAGGCGGTGAGACTCGCCAGTCATGATCAATCAGGCTCTCTCGCAGTGTTTCTTCCACTGGCTCAGGATAATTTGGCATCGTGCTATTTTGCGCTCGATAAGTTGTACGATGGCTTGGACATCTTGAGTACGACTTTTGCGCGAATTCCCGCAACCCGCACCGTTAGCCATGCGATCAAGGCTATCAACGTAGCGCGTATCGACAGCGGTGAGCGGCAGCGACTGCTTTGTGATTGGCAAGCGCGCCAGCGCCAGGCACTTGACTTACTACCCAGCCCGGAAGGCCGGCAGCAGGAGTACGCTGCGGTTCCGGGCTGGCCTGTGCTTTCTGCCAAATGCCTGCTAGCATTGTAGCGCTTCGTACCGTGTGTACTGCCTCAACACACGGCCAGAAATGGTGGTCACTCCGTGGTTGTCGATGGGTTGGGTTGCTGCTCGTCGCACCTTGGTTCCCATTCATTTGTTGTGTTGTTGTTGCGGTGTTGTTGTTATTGTCGTATCGATACGATCCTTTCCTGTTGCTTTCACACGCCGCCCTCTCGTTCATCTTCAACCTCGTCTCCGTCGCCTTCGCCATCGCCATCGCCTATTTTCTTCCTCCGCCCGCCACGTATTTGTTGTAATCTCAAGAATAATATACCACCTGCGTAACAAACAAACAAGTAGTGGATGTATTGGATCGGTTCAAGCATGGTGGCAATCATCGAGACGACTTGAGGATCTCGATCTCTCCTGATCTCGTCGAGCTGCTTGATGATGTTCCTGATCCTCCTCCTGCAGTGATGGCTCCTGTGAATCAAGCCCTCCATGTCAGAAGCAACGACATCAAAGGAGAGGGAGAAGGACATCATGAGCTCACACATACCTCGAGGCCTCGATCATCAGCCTCCTTCCTCAACGACCTCCTCCTCGACCGATCGACTCGATGAACGATTGCACTTGTCTCGCATCCCATCGCCGATCTTCCTCGTCGACGATCAAGTGATCCACGAGCTCTCGAATCTCCGAGTGTTGCATCGCCCTCATGTCGGCCTCTCGCCTCTGCCTCTCGGGAACCATCTCCAGACTGCGTCCTGATACTCGCACGAGCGATGGTCCTGGATTGGGAGGCCGACCTGATGACATCTCGCATGCCATCACTCCGAGAGAGAACATGTCTGCCGCCCTTCCTCGTTCTGCTCCTTCGATCGCCATCTCGGGAGCCATGTAGTTTGGCGTCCCGATCCCGAACCGAGAGAGAGTGCGAGTGGCTCGACGAGTGGCTCGAACCACATGAGCCTCGCCGAGATCTCCGATCTTCGCTCGTCCCGATCCGTCGATCAACACGTTGCAGGGCTTCAAGTCCAGATGCAAGATCGGTGGCGTGCGAGAGTGATGCAAGTAAACCAGTGCTCGACTCACATCGAGCAAGATCGATGCGATGCGATCAAGTGTCATTGGTGCTCCTTCTCGAGGAGTCGCTCCTCGAGGATAGATCTCGTCGTGGAGAGATCCTCGTTCCATGAGCTCGAGCACCAGGAATCGAGGCTCGTCGTTCGATGATCGATCGACTCCCACTCCGAGGAACATCACAATGTTCGGATGTCGGATCGACGAGTTGATCGAGCACTCCTTGATGAAGTCTCGAAGCGCTGCCTCTCGAGTGGCAGCGTCGAGAGCTCCTCCCATGGCTTGGAGAGCGAGCGCATCATCGGCCATGAAGAACAATCGCTTGACTGCGACGGAGATCGAGTTGTTCCATGTGGCTCGCTTCACTTCGCCGAGAGCTCCTGCTCCGAGACGAGGGCCGTCGTCGATCGTCAAGTGATCGAGCGGAATCGTCCATCGATCGTCGATTTCTTGAACTTCGAAATCCAGACAATACAACGCAATCAGTGGCTGATCAAAAGAGAGAGAGCAATCAACGAACCTGGAGACAAGACAGCGCTCAATGATGACTCGTTGTTGATGCCGATCTCGGAGAGGAGTTGCAAGTCTTGATCGAGCTCTCGACCTCCGAACAACAGCCTCAGCCTCGAGATCAAGCAGCTCAATCGATGAGCCAACGAGGCTTTGATGTGGCCGACAGTGTCACTCGAATGACATTCGATCTCGATTATATCGAGTTGAGGCAAGCATCGCACGAACAGCCTCATGGCTGTCGATGGTATGAGTGCTGAATCGCCAACATCCAAGTATCTCGGATTTCAGTGGATAGAGCAAGAACAAACAAGATCAGAACAAGAGCCATCGCACGGGGAAGGTACCTTGAGCTTGCGCATGGCGGAGGGACTCTTCGGCAGCGATTCGAGATTGTCGTTCTTGTTCGACGAGGAGTCGTTCTTGGTTGAGTTCTCGTTCCAAGGATTGGAGTCGTTGAGCATCAGCAGCTCGACCTTGTTGTTCTTGAATGAGTTGTTGTTGCAACGCTTGCACTTCTGCAGTACGAGCTTGAGAAAAGGATTGTAGTCGCTCTTGTTCATGGCGGAGAGACTCTTCGGCAGCGAGTCGGGCTTGTTGTTCTTGTTCGACGAGGAGTCGTTCTTGGTTGAGTTGTTGTTGCAAGGATTGGAGTCGTTGAGAATCCGCAGCTCGAGCTTGTTGTTCTTGTTGGACGAGGAGCCGTTCTTGGTTGAGTTGTTGTTGCAAGGTTTGGAGTTGGAGCTCCATCAAATTCTGCCATGCTTGGATCCGCTGTGATGCTGGTGATCCTACGGTAGGCACCTCGGTTACGTTCGACGATTGATAGATATATTGATAGACAGAATGATCACGATAGATAGATCATGATAGATAGATAGATAGATAGATAGATAGATAGATAGATAGATAGATAGATAGATAGATAGATAGATAGATAGATTGATAGATAGATAGATTACGATAGATTAGAGTGAAGGACGAACCTTCATGTTCAATCAAGCGAGTCCGCCAAGGCGTAGCAGGGACGTCACTGCCAGGGGTTGGTACTACGAATGCGCTCTGTTGCAGTATGAGTGAGATTGTCACGGATAACTGGCGAACGTTGTCCACAACAACCTACCGATACAACTGTAGTGTCGGCTCCTCTCTCGAGGAGCAGTCGTACAACAGACTCGTGGGATTTTTGCGCAGCGATATACAACGGAGTCCGGTTGAACTTGTCGGCAGCGTTGATGTTGGCTCCTCTTTCGAGCAGCAATCGAACGATAGATTCGTGGCCGTAGCAAGCAGCGATATACAATGGTGTCCAGTTGTCTTCGTCCATGGTGTCTATTGCGGCGCCTCTATCGAGAAGCAATCGAACGACGGACTCGTGGCCATAATATGTTGCCGCATGCATCGGAGTTGCGTTTCCCTTGGCAGTCGCATCAATTGAGGCCTTTCGATCGAGAAGCAATCGAACGACAGATTCGCGTCCCTCACAAGCAGCGATATGTAATGGAGTTGCGCTATCGTTGGCAGTCGTATCAACTGAGGCTTTTCGATCGAGAAGCAATCGAACGACAGAGTCGTTGCCTCGGTACGTAGCGACATGTAACGGCGTGCTGTGGCTGGAATCAACGTTTTGCCAGTTGATGTTGGCGCCTTGATCGAGAGCGAAGGCGACTTCTTGTGGGACCCCTCGCATGGCAGCATCGTACAACTGTCGTTCAAGGAGATGGAGATCTGGCTGCGAAGCCATGATCGAACCCAATCCACAGCGACTCACTCACTCACAGACAGAGAGCAGTATCAGGGAGACCTCGCGCTGCGCCAACCTGCTGCTGCCAACCACCCAACCAACAACAAAGAGAGATGAAGAGAGTGTGAGAGTGATCACGAGCAAGACAGCTGGTGGTCGTGGGCGAGTGGGAGTGTGTGAGGGAGCCTCGAGAGAGCGAGCGAGCGCCACGGCGATGTGTCGCGAGAGGCAGCGAGCGAGCAGCACAAGAACGAAGCCTCTCGATCGCTGCTCGATCTCCTCCTCGATCATCTTGCTGATGCTGATGCTGCTGCTGGTGTGCGAGAGAGACCGATCCAGTCCCCCGCTCTCTCTCTCTCTCTCTCTCTCTCTCTCGATGTTGATCGGTTGCAATCGATGAAAATCACCTCCTCAAACACATCGACAATGTTGTTCGTTCGTTGGATTGTATTGCATTGGATTGCCAAGATTGATTCAATCATGATGGCAAAGAGGATGTTCGTCGTGTTGTTGTTGGTGAGATTATGTGAGTGAGAGATCCATCTCGATTCGATTGGATGAGGTCCGACCCCATCTCCTCATCGTGAGATCGAGACAACAGCTGTTGATTGTCTCCGATGGCCTTGGAGCTTGCTTCGTGGTCGAGACACTCTTCGGCACCGATTCGAGATTGTCGTTCTTGTTGGACGACGAGTCGTTCTTGATTGAGTTCTCGTTCCAACGATCCGAGTCGTCGGTCAGCCTCTTGGTGTGACGATGGTTGCATGGCTGCGAGCTTGAGTGCCTCTCGTTCTCGGTGGCAATGCATTCCTCACTCTGTCGATTCCATGGTGCTGATCGACCAGCGTCATGATCTTGGAGGCTCTCACCATGGTGCGACGAGCACAAAGATCTCGAACAAGAGCTCGTTCGGAAGGAGCGACAGAGGCGACTCGGCGACCAACGAGCGAATCATCGTCACGGTCTTGAGTGCTTGTTTGATCGATTCTGGAGCTTCGTGATGCCGATCAGGTCGCCAGATGAATGCTTGAGTCGAGAGCAAGCAAGGTGGTGAGTTGATGTGCAAGTACATCGCGATTGGTTGATCACGATAGATAACGATAGATAGATAGATCACGATAGATCACGATAGATAGATAGATAGATAGATAGATAGATAGATAGATAGATAGATAGATAGATAGATAGATAGATTGATAGATAGATAGATAGATAGATTGATAGATAGATAGATAGATAGATAGATAGATAGATAGATAGATAGATAGATAGATAGATAGATAGATAGATAGATAGATAGATAGATAGATAGATAGATCAAGATACCTCGATCTCGAATCAATTGAGCAATCTCTGGTGTTTCGGCACGTTGTTCTGCGGTTTTGCCGTCGCACTGAGGATCGAATGGATTGGATGAGAGATGGTTCATATCAAGAGAAGATGCAGCAAGCTATCACGACCATCCGCACGCACATCTTTGATTGATTTGTCTGCTCCTCTGTCGATCAGGAGCTCGATGCATTGATGACTTTCATAGAGAGATGCAGATGCATAATGGAGTGGTGTGTAGTTGTCGGTATTAACAGCATTGACATTGGCATTTCGATCAAGAAGGAGCTCGACGCATTGATGATGGCCATTGGCAGATGCATCATGGAGTGGTGTGTTGTTGTCGGCACCACCAGCATTGATGTTGGCACCTCGATCAAGAAGAGACCGAATCTCTTCCAACTTGCCCTCTCGAGCAGCCGCAATAAGCGCCTCATCCAGATCTGGTTGCGAAGACATACTCAAGACAATCCACAGCGATAGACGAGAGAAGAGAGCGGTATCTCGAAGAAAGAACAGAACCCGAGAGACGCAGCAGCAGTGAGCGCGAGCGAGGAGCGAGAGCAATGGCTTCGTTGGTGCGTTGCAGATCGAACGAATGAGCTCGATAAAGCAAACTCCTCTGCTCCTGCTCACGCTGGTGAGCTTACTGTCTGTGTGCTCTCCATTGCTCGCATCTCCTCAATGCAACGAGTGCGAGAGCCATGGATGATATCGATCGGGAGAGTGCTTGATGAGGTCCAATGCCAGTGAGCATGACGAGGCTTGAAGACGCAAGGGACAGCAGCAGTCGAGGCACCATTGCGCAACCGAAAAGGCTGTTTGCTGTCGCTCTCTCGTGGGCATCTCGCCTCCATCAATCCTGCCTTGATTGTGCCTCTCGTATCGACGACAAGCAAGCTCCCAACGAGAGTATAACCATGCTGTTCGCACGCGTTCGCTCGCACGTATCTAGCGCAACGTCGACTCGATTGGAGCAAGCCAAGGAGCTCGCAACCCAGACCCAACAAGGTTCGATGGCCTCCCAGCCTGCCTCTCCATCGGCAGTGTATTGATTGATTGATTGGTTGGTTGGTTGCGACAGAGCAACAAAACGAAGAGGCTGACTACCGACGAGCCCTCGAGGAGCTGCAGCAACTCCAAGCGCAACAAGACACCCTCCCTGAGACGATCGCGAAAGCCAAGGCCATCTTGCAAGAAACCAAGCAGCGATACGAGTTGATTCGCCAACGTATGATGTCTCGCACACTGTGTGCCACTCGCACGCCAGAGAGTGGGACTGACAGATTCGGCTGCTCGACACTTGGCACTCGTGGCGATGGCGCTTGAATGCAGGTGCCGAGGAAGCCGAGCAACGAGGTCGGTACAAGATCCAAGAGCTCGAGCGAGGCCTCCAGCTCTACCAGAACCATCTCGGACTCGAGTTCCGTCGAACCGATGGTGCGCCTCGCGTCACTGATAAGGCTGGCAGTTTATCTGTCGCTGCAGCAGCGGCTGACTCGTTGGTTGGCGATCGACAGATGGATGCCTGCAGTTTATCTTCACGTTGATCGACCCGCAAGACCATGCCCGACCATTCTCGTTCTCGTTGAAGATCGACAGCGCCAACACACAAACTGGAGAGTACTCTGGTACGGCTTCGATTCCAACCCGGCACCAGATATCGTGCAGCATCTTGTGGGCATCTCGGCAGCAAATTGATCTCGGCTTGGCTTGCGGTTGAATGGCCCACAGTTGTCGATTGCAATCCGTCAGTGCCCAACGTCTCGAGCTTCTTGGCACTGTTGAACCGCGACAACAACCTCTCGGCCTTCGTGCAAGTTGCGTCAGGCCTTCCAACAGATTGCCGGGGCCGCATCTGGGTCGAGCAGCCAGCAGTAGTCGGGCTGCGACCGATTGTACCATATCTCTACCTTTCATCTTGAGAAGACTCTTCGTTCCTGGTTCGAGAGCTCTTGATGCCATCGATTGTTGCTTCTCGCGCTTGTTGGAATCAATATATCTCTATTCCATTGGAGTACATCTAACGAAACTTGCATCCACCATCATCACCGACATCATCAAGCCAATCGAAGAGATTGATCGGGATCGAAACAATCAATCACTTCTTGCAGTGTCGGTCGACGAGATGGATCGCAACTCACTGCTCGCTTCAAGATGGCTTCTTGTTCTCTTGTGATCGTCGTCATCTCGCTTGCTTGTTGTTGTTGTTGTTGTTGTTGTTGTTGTTGTTGTTGTTGTTGTTGTTGTTGTTGATTGACTTGCTGCTCGATGATCGATGGAATTCGGGTGCCGGCATACTCGACCACTCCTTGTCGATTGGTGCATGTTCCCGGATAGCCTGCGATCGGAATCGAGCCGATCAACACCTCGAACGCAAGCACTCCAAGCTCGAACACTCCTTGCTTCGAGTAATCCATCTCGATCATTGCTGCTCGTCGTTGCAAAACGGGCGGTTGAAGAAGAGAGTGGAGCTCCGGAGCAATATGCTGATCGTTGCCCCACGCAGGAGTGAGCAACAAACCAGTGTCGCTCACTGCCATCGTCGAGCACAGATTCTCATTTAGCTCACAAGCGCTTCCAAAGTCGCCAATCACACATCGCTTGACCTCTCGTCGCTCGTCATTCGTCAACTCGACCAACACATTCGCCGGCTTGATGTCTCGATGAGCGATTCGATGGTTCTCGAGGTGTCGAAGTCCGCATCCAACATGAGCAATGATCAATGATGCTTCTCGTTGTGACACTCCTCGACCTCTTCGTTCCGCCAACAAACCGCTCAAGCTGGTCGTCAACAGCTCGAGAGCAAAGAACTGAGTCTGCAACGGCCTTCCATCCTCTGAGAACTGAGCTGCAATGTCAGGAAGGAACCTCGAGACTTGTTGAACCTCGGCAACGAATTGACACACGAATCGAACAATGTTCGGATGAGACGGCAGCTTCACGAGCTCCATGAACTCGTTGACAAACGCTCCTCGAACCCTCCTGGTGCTCAGCTCAGCAAAGTTGAAGCACACCTTCAAGGCGTATTGTTGAGTCGGCCGAGGATGGCGTGGTACGATGCATCGAGATCTCAACGCAACTCCGAACGCGCCTTGGCCAAGCTTCGCGCCATTCGCATTCGCATCTCCAACAACTGCACCGGCCGAGTCAACGAACTCGAACGATGTGGCATCCTTGCACACTGCTGACATGAACTTCTGTTCGTGCAAGCTGCCTTCCATGCCGTCGAGCTGGAGAGTGAGTGCCGCCACTCGTTGTTCGAGCTCGAGCCTCTTGGTTCTCTCTCCGACACTTCGTTGCTGGCTCGATACGAGTTGTTGCTCGAGATCAACGATGCGAGATGACATGCGCTGGGCTCGATGGCGGTCGTCTTGCGCTTCTTGTTGAGCTCGAGCAACGGCTTGTTGAAGAGCTGCCGCACTGGCAAGAGCCTCTCTGAGTTGTTGTCGCTCGATCTCGAGTGTTCGACGAGACTCGTCGGCGTCTCTGGTGGCGCTTTGGGAGGCGAGAGTGAGAGTGGCGTTCGTTTGAGTGAGTGTGCGCACTTGACGCTCCGCCTGCTCGAGTTCTTGCCGAGCCCTTGCAGCGTCGGCGATAGCTTCATCGGCTCGTCGCCTTTCTCGCTCGATCGCTTGTTCGTGAGCTTGTGCTGCGAGGATAGAGGCGTGCTCGAGGTTTTCGATCCGTTGGGTGCTCGCGAGCAGTTGGTGCTCAAGTTGGTTCGAGCGGGATCGAAGTTGTTCGAGTTGCTCACGAGTTTCGAGCTCTCGTGATGAGCTCTCGGTGGATTGTTGCTCGAGCGTCGCGCATCGTTGCTGTGATTGGGCAAGAGATAGTTCGAGGTTCTCAAGCACTCGTTGGTTATCTATTGGTTTCAACCAATCAAACGAGAGTAAGAGATCCCTTTCCATAGAAAGGAAGAAAAAGGCACGAACCTTGAAGCTGATCAACCAGGTTGCTGATGATCGCATGAGCCTCGAGGATCTCATGGTGGTCGTTGCCAAGTGGAATTGAGCTCGCTGCTGGCGATGGAGGCGAATCTTGGTTCGAAACGACCATCAAGTGAGTGATTGGCTGCTGTTGTTGGTTGGTGGTATGAGGAACAAGCAGTGATTGCAGATTGGGAGATGGCTCATCGATGGCGGTATCGAAGGAGCCATCTAGTTCTCGGCTTGCAAACAGTCGCTGATTGATTGCTGGTATTTCCGTTCGGGATTCGAGGCGCTGCTTGAGTTGCTGAATGGTGCAAGTGGATGGAATCAAGGTCATTCCTCGGACTGGTCGATTGGGGCACCAGTAGACGACCTTGATCAAGGGAACAGGCTCTGCAGGGCGAGAGCAATGACAAGGAACACGAGTTGCGTTCAGAATAGAGCACGATAGATAGATAGATAGATAGATAGATAGATAGATAGATAGATAGATAGATAGATAGATAGATAGATAGATAGATAGATCACGATAGATAGATAGATAGATAGATAGATAGATAGATAGGTAGATAGATAGATCACGATAGATAGATAGATAGATAGATAGATCACGATAGATAGATAGATAGATAGATAGATCACGATAGATAGAAAGATAGATACCTCGATCACGAATCAATCGAGCAATCTCTGGTGTTTTGGCACGTTGTTCAGCGGTGTGGCCTCTGATCTAAGGATCGAATGGATTGGATGAGAGATGGTTCATATCAAGAGAAGATGCAGCAAGCTATCACGGCCATCCTCACGTACATCCTTGATTGATTTGTCTGCTCCTCTGTCGATCAGGAGCTCGATGCATTGATGATGGCCATAGCAAGATGCGAAATGGAGTGGAGTGCTGTTGTCGTAACTAACAGCATTGATGTTGGCACCTCGATCAAGAAGGAGCTCGATGCATTGATGATGGCCATGGCGAGATGCAAAATGGAGTGGTGTCCATTTGTTGTTGGTATTAACAGCATTGATGTTGGCACCTCGATCAAGAAGGAGCTCGACGCATTGATGATGGCCATTGATAGATGCATAATGGAGTGGTGTCCATTTGTAGGTATCAACAGCATTGATGTTGGCACGTCGATGAAGAAGAGACCGAATCTCTTCCAACCAGCCCTTATCAGCAGCCACACGAAGCGCCACATCCAGATCTGGTTGAGAAGACATGATCGAGACAATCCACAGAGAGCAGCAGCGCCAGCCAATCAACCAGTCAACCAACCAACCAACCGAGAGAGAGAGAGAGAGAGAGAGACAAAGAGCGAGAGAGCACGATAGATAGATCACGATAGATAGATAGATAGATAGATAGATAGATAGATAGATAGATAGATAGATAGATAGATAGATAGATAGATAGATAGATAGATAGATAGATAGATAGATAGATAGATAG
>Ga0209935_1002038_pt1 | contig 27033 bp, 47 predicted proteins | sample ThiBio_1000_plan_2_FD_183958 | JGI IMG/M metagenome (GOLD analysis project Ga0209935, IMG submission 183958) | Wastewater bioreactor microbial communities from Cape Town, South Africa - Thiocy_cont_1000_plan (SPAdes) | ecosystem: Engineered > Bioreactor > Thiocyanate-remediating >...
ATGAGGCAGCACTCACGCTCACCGTATCGTCCTCATCATCCGACGAGCCATATGCCAACAAGGCATCCATCGAGGCGCAGCGAGCGAGCTTGCTTGTGTACTGTTCGTGAGACGGGCGCTGTTGTTGGTTGTTGTTGCGTGGTTGGTGAGCGAGCGAGCAAGCAGCCAAAGACATTGCGATTTTATGGCGCAAGACCGAAGGGCCGCTTAAGGCTCACGCGGGGCCTCCAATAGGTTTACGTAGCCTGTCGCGCTCCTCCTCTCTCTTCGCACCGCTCTGCGCCTCACGTACACTCTCTCCTCTCCTCTCCTCTCTCGTGAGCCTCGCTGCTCTTCTCTCACTCTCTCTCGTCGCGTTCGTGTGCTCGCTCTCTCGCGCCTCTCTCTCGCCAGCAGTCTCTCGTCCGGTACGTATCGGGAGCTTTCGCACTTCTTTGTGGTGACGTGTGACGTGTGGTGGCGGCGAGGCTGGTTACGAGCGCGCTACGTGTGCTTTTGTGAGGCGCTGTCGTTGGTGCTTCACGCGCGCACACACAAGCAAGAGCGCGATAGCGTTCGGCCGCCGTTGCCGCTATGAGCGGACTTGCTTGTATCGGTGTTTGGTGTCGGTGTCGGTGGGGTTGTGAGCGTGGGAGTGGGCGTGCGCGGTTCTCGAGGCTCTCGCTTGTAGCTAACCGTTCTCGCTCTCTCTCGTACGCGCTCGTGTAGTGTTGCGGTTCTGCTGCTCTGACGCCATGGCCCAAAAAGCTGGATTTCTCACCAAGGAGGGTGGCAGCATCAAGACGTGGAAGAAGCGCTGGTGCGTCTTGAAGAACGGAGCCCTCCACTACTCGAAGAACAAGGTACCTCGCTTCGATCCTCGCCAGCGAAACAGCGAGAGAGAGAGAGAGAGAGACAGATAGCGGTAGGTATGTATGCTCACGCGATGGGCGGGGCGCGAACAGAACTCGGGTGACCTGGGTATCATCAACCTGCAAGGCGCTGGTGAGATCGCCGTCACCGATGCGCGCAAGAAGAAGAAGAACTGCTTCATCATCACGACGCCGCAGCGCACCTACTACATCACGGCCGAGTCGCAGCGCGAGATGGAGAGCTGGATCAGCGAGCTCATCGCCGAGAGAGACCGTGTGCAAGGCAGGAACAAACCTGCCGAGCCGGCCGCCGCCGCCACCGACTCGGGTAGCTCGTCGGCCTCGTCATCGGCTGGCGGTGGTGGAAGTGGAGCGGTACGTACACCAAGCCGCCGTGTACAATCAATTCACAGTGCGAGTGGCATTGCGAGCGAGCCTACTCACACGAACGCTGTCTCTCGACACACGCAGACTCCTGGAGGCGCGCCTGACAAGGTTGGCATTGATGACTTTGAGCTGCTGACCGTCATCGGCAAGGGCAGCTTCGGCAAGGTTCGATGACCTTCTTGCGCGCGCCTCACATCTTGTTTCCTACGACGTACTCACTGAATCTCTCTCTCTCTCTCTCTCTCTCTCTCTCTCTCTCTCGCACGCCAGGTCATGCAAGTGCGCATGCGCTCTACTGGCAAGATCTACGCCATGAAGGTGTTGAACAAGAAGACCATCATCGAGCGTAACGAGCTCGAGCACACGCGCGCCGAGAAGAACATCCTCCAGAAGCTGTGCCATCCGTTCTTGGTCAACCTCAACTACTCGTTCCAGACGCCCGAGAAGCTCTATTTCATCATGGACTACATTAACGGTGGCGAGCTCTTCTACCACCTCCAGAAGGACAAGAAGTTCTCCGAGGACCGTGCGCGCTTCTACTGCGCCGAGATCGTGCTCGGCCTCGAGTACCTGCACAACCGCGGAGTGCTTTACCGTGACCTCAAGCCCGAGAACTTGTTGCTCACCGACGATGGTCACATTTGCATGACCGACTTTGGCATCTCGAAGGAGGGCCTGCTGAGTGACGACGACCGTACCGCTACCTTCTGTGGCACTCCTGAATATCTCGGTAAGCTCCGCCGCTCTTCTTGCATTGTGCCATTCTTCGTTCTCACCACTCACCGAACACTACTCTACAGCTCCTGAGGTCCTTGAGGGCAATGGCTACGGCAAGGCAGTCGATTGGTGGAGCTTTGGAACCTTGATGTTCGAGATGCTCACTGGCTTGGTATGCTCCTCTCTCTCGCTCTCTCGCTCTCTCTCTCTCTCGCTCTCGCTCTCTCGCTCTCGCGTACTCATCCTGTTATTGTTGTTGTTGTTGCTCTCGTACAGCCGCCGTTCTACTCGCAAGACGTGCAACAAATGTACCAAAAGATCATGACGGCCAAGCTGTCGATCCCCAAGTCGGTGAACGACGATGCGCGCGACCTGTTGGAGAAGCTGCTGATCCGCGACCCCGAGCAACGAATGACCGATCCCGAGCAGATCAAGGCGCATCCGTGGTTCTCGTCGATCGATTGGGACCTGCTGCTCGCCAAGGAGATCACGCCGCCGTACATTCCGCCGGTCAAGGGCAAGTTGGACACTAGCCAGGTCGATCCGACCTTCACCACAGAGGAGCCGACGCTCTCGCTCATGCCCGACTCGAACATCAGCTCGACGCTGCAACAGAACTTTGAGGGCTTCACCTACGTGGCGCCCTCGGGTATGGATGGCCAGTAAGCAGGCAGGCAGGCAAGAGCGCGCACTCGCTCCCGCTCCCGCTCATGGAGATGCCGTCTGCTTGTTGTCGCTGTCGCCATCTACCGGCTACTGCGCGTTGTTGTTGTCGTTGTTGTCATCGTCGTTCTTCTGTTGTTGTTCCCTTGCGCCCTTCTCTGGTGTGTTGCTCTCGCAAGCCGCCCTTGCGTGAGCTCTTGTGGGCATCACTACTCTCTCTCTCTCTCTCTCTCTCTCTCTCTCTCTCTCACTCACAGCTCTTCTCATCTGTGTTCCTTTGCCCGTGATTCGTATCTCGGCTCGCACCTTGGCCGACTGACTCGTCCTCACTTTGTATAGCCACCCCGCATCCTACTTGTTCCACCAACTGTTACAGAACCCTCAATCAATGTCTTACAGAGCTGTTATTACAGAGCTCTCTTGAACCCAGAGCGAGCCCATCGTTGTCGTTGTCGTCGTCATTGACCTAGTCGTAACCGACAGGCGAGGCCAGGAGAGCGGCGAGAGCGGCAGGGCGAGATATCCACCAGAGGTGACGCGCAAGCTATCACGGTCTCCGCTTCGCCCGTTGCTCATCTCCTCCGCCACCGCCGCAGCTCTCGTGTTTGTGCGTGCTTGCGTGTGCCTTGCGTGGGTATCGTTGGTCGGTCTCGTGTGCTACTCCGGCTACCACGGTGGCTTCGGATCTCTTGCCATCTTGCCGCACACGCACACAGTTGGTGAGATCATGAGAGTGTGGTGTGCCGTGTGAAGCGACCTGAACCCCACCCAACACCCGCCCACGCTCCTCGCACGTACACTCACACGCCCGGCTCACAACAGCAGCACTACACCAGCGGCGACTCTTGTGTGCTATTGCCGTTGTTGTTGGTATCTCGCCTTACGGCGCTCGGTCTGACGAGCTCTCTCACACACGCACACCATCGATCGCTTCGTGGCGCGAGCACCGAGCCGCCGTTAGCACATGTCGCGCCACAGCGCCTCGTTGGTGGCGAATCGCTCGGGCTCCACCGCCGGCATCGTCAACACCGACGAGATACGCCTCCAAGATAGCCTCACGCACATTCCCGAGTTTGATCGTTTGCGTATCGCGAGCCTCGTCGAGGCGCTCGATCCTTCGGACAGCTCGTTGTCGGCGCGCAGTCCGACCTCGAACGATGCGCCACTCTCGCCGTCGTCGCGGCTCCCCAACTCGGCGCGCCGCTCGAGCTCCTCGTCCGCGTCGGCCGCCTCATCCGCGTCGGCCATCTCTCCGCGCAAGTCGCTTCACAAACATCGCTCGGGATACTCGACTGACCGTCCATCCAAGTCGCGGCGTCGATCGGCGCTCGCGTCGCCGCGAGGACCTCCGCTATCGAGCGACGCACCGATCGCCGCCACCACCACCACCATCTCGCCGTCAGCGCTGTCGCCACGCGGAGCCAACTCCACCCACAAGGTCCATCGCCGCAAGTCCAAAGCCGAGCATGGATCTCGCCGCAGCTCGACCGACGACGACGTGCACCTCGAACTCGCCAAGACGCATCTCGACGAGCTCGAACCTGAGGCGCCGCCGACGGCACGCAGCATCGATCCCGCTCGTCGAGAGCAAGCGCGTGCTCGACTGTTGAAGATGCGCGAGCAATCCTTGGACAATGCTCTCCTTCCAAAGCTCCAAAGCCGAGTACGACGACGTATCGCAGTGAGAGTTGCGCTACGTCGCTGCACGTTACTCATCCTCAACGTTGTCGTTGTTGTCGTTGTTGTTGTTGCCGTCGTTGTGATGATGGCGTATTAGTTTGAAGAGCACGATCGACAACTCGAAGAACAACTCGTGCAGCGTGAGGCTGAGCAGCTCCTCGCCAAGAACGATCGCGGCTCGATCTTCACCAAGATCGAGCTGCAGAACCTCAAGAAGCAGCAGACGCGCGTGTTTGGCGTATCGCTCACGACCATCATGGCTCGCCAGAAGAAGGCCGCCTCCGGCAGCCAAGCATGGTGCAGTACCGCCGATATTCCGCTCAACACCACCGAGGCAACGGCCTCGAGCTCCTCCAAGAGCAAGAGCACTCCGTCACTCCTGGCGCCACTCGACCGCAGCCAGATTCGCAGCGCACCCAATGTATCGGCCGCGATCGCGGCGCACGAGTGGGTCTGGCAATCGCATGCCGACAACCCCGCCGGCGTCCCTGCAATCGTCTATCAGGTATGGCGTGGTCCCTTGCGCATACGATGAGAGATTGTTCGGCAAGCTGACGCATTCGTTCATTCGTTCGTTCATTCATTCATCAAACCAAAGTCGGTCGAGTACATTCGAAGTCACGGTACCGATGCACAAGGAATCTTCCGACTCGCCGGCACTCAGAGAGAGGTGCAAGAGATTGAACAGGTCATCAACTCGGGCATGCAAATCGTATTTGTACGTGACGATACCTATCGATCAGTATGTGAGTCAGGCACATGCGTTGCGAGACTGATATCGAAACTGCGGGTGTGGTTGCAACGTTGATTTGCTGGGCACCAACATTGTAGAAGGATCTCAGTATCCATAGCGTCGCCGATGTGCTTAGGTCGTATCTGCGACAACTCCCTGAGCCCGTTGTACCTCGAGATAGCTACTTTCCTCATTTTCAAGTTGCCAATGGTATCATCGCGATCATGATCACCATCTCTAGTTGCAGAGCGGCATCTCACACCTTTCTCTTGGTCGTTGATGATGGTGATGTTCTGGTGGTGGTGTTCTGGTGGTGGTAGAAATATCGGACCACAAGGTGAAGCTCGCCTACTTTGCAGCCCTAATAGCGAGTCTGCCCAAGCACAATCGAGCCTTGATGAAGTACATGTGCTACTTTCTCGCCGACATTGCGTCGCACTCGGAAAAGACCAAGATGGACATCAACAACTTGAGTATGATCTTTGCACCGAGCCTGCTCGGCATTCCCGACAGCGAGCTCGACAGCCATGGAGCCGTGGCAGCGCCTATGAAAGGCCCAACGGGTCATTTGCAGCTCGTTAGTGCTGCGCGTTTCTTGAAGGATGCGCAGCAGTGCCAAAAGATCCTGGCCTTCATTCTCCAAAACGTTCACCAAGTTCTTGTTGTATGTATCAATGATGCAGTTCTATCAGAGCTCTCTCTCTCTCTCTCTCTCGTTTACTTACAACTTCGTATGCAAATACTGGATGCGTAGGATGGAATTCGACCCGTCGAAGTCTACCATGCAACGCCAGAGGTGCTGCCACGACTGACGATGCTCGAATCCGATCTCCAGTCGGACCAAGCGTGGCTTTCGATCAAGCCCGGTGATCGACTCTTTGTGTTCTCGCGCTCGGTCAAGCGCGGCACGTGCAACGCTGAGCTCCATAACCAAGTGTGCCTGGTGCCGCTACGAATCCTCGATTGCATGCAGCTGATCCACATCACGTGCTCGGCGCACCTGTCGCCCGAATCACTCATGGCCACCTCGGCACAGCTGCGGCGGCCGTTGTTCCATTCGCGAGTGCATCTGCGCCGCGGAACCGGCAATTCCGAATCGCTGGCGAGTTTGGCTGAGCCGCTCGATCTCTCGGACTCGGCCAACGTGCAGTTTACCAACACACGCAGCCATACGGTCTCGGAGGATCGCTCGACCGTCAAGGTGCTCGGCACGCCGCGCTCGCACGGCAGCCAGATACGCCTCAAGAAGCGCAAGGACACTCCCTTGACCACCAAGCGCCAGCAGCTGCAGCCGGGCGAAGAGAGCGATGACGCCACCGACAGCAGCGATGGAGCTGCAACACCAACAAGCAACACGACCACCACCACCAGCGCCCGCGAGCTCGCGACTATCTCGCCGCGCAATAGCGATGGAGTCTTGTCGCCGCGGCAGAACGGCTGGGCCGTCAGCTCGGCCGATATCGCCATCTCGCCGCGGAGTAACGTGGCAACCATCGGTCGCAATCGAGGCCGCACCACTTCTGCTGCTACCACTACGACTACCACCGCCGCGAGCTCACCCCCGCCACCTGAGCAGGAGCTTAGCACCAGTCCTCCGCCTCCACCTCCTGCGTCATCGGAATCCAACTCGACGCAAGCCGCTACAACGACCACAGACGCCGACGCGACAACGGGCACCCCCTCCTCCGATACGCCGCCACCTACAGGCGTACCAGTACGAATGCTCTCGCGCACGATCTCGCGCAAGCCAAGCGAACACATCAACACCGAGCTCGTCCTCCCATTAACGATGGAATCCGAGACGGTCGAGACCGAGAGCGCCGGCGAGCAGGCGGTTGATCGATGAGCACGTTGGGCAGCCCCGACGTGCTCTAGCGAGAGGGAGCTGTAGCTCTTGTACATATAGATATCCGCTGCCTGCCCCAGTGACCTTCCTAATGCTCTCGCTCGATCGCGCGCTTGCTCGTTCTGTCTGTGTGTTGCATGGCTCGCGGACTTACTCCTGCTCGTTCTTGCGCGCTGGTGCGCTCTGTCTTCCACTCTACACTTGTATTGTACAGCGCTATCTTACCCGCACTGGCCCGCCGAGTACGGCATTCTCTCTATCTCGCTCACTCGCTCTCTCTCTCAAGTCCACGCCACGTAAAAATGTAATAAGAGATACGGCATTAAAAGTACAACACAAACGCACACGAACACGCGCGAGGCACGCCAAGCATATGCTCGCAGTCGCCAACGGCCACACGAGCGACCAAGCGAGCGACAGGGGCCCTGGCACGATGATCACTCGCAGCTATCGCATGCTCGTAGTCGCTTGGCATCAGGCGTCGCCGTGGCGCTATCGCTCTGGCTGTTGCCACCACTACCGCAACTGCCACTGCTACTGCTACTGCTACTGCTGCTACCGCAGCTTGTACTCGTCGTCGTCGATGACGATGACGACGACGGTGACGACGAGCCACTCGCAACGTCGATGCTCCGTTTACGTCCAGTACCGGAGTCACTGTAACAGCGCGATAACAACAAGGATCACCAGACGCACATATACACACACGCACACAAGAGTCAGTCGAGCGATACGAATAGCTCCGAGCACCAGGCAGGCTCGCAGGCAGGCAGGCAGACAGGCGTACGGTGTTGAGGTCGAAGCAGGCGCGCCGCAGCAACCTCCGCTGCCATTGGCTTGCTCGATGCAGTGGTGCACGACGACGATGATGGGCGTGACGGGCGTTTCGAACCTGCACGCCGAGGCCACATACCAGCGCGAGATGTTGCTGTTGTGGCATGGGTACTCCAAGAACACGGCCTCGGAGAAGAGGCCCGAGCACACGTTGCGCAGCTTGTCGCCGAAGGCTCGGCCCTCGTCGGTCTGGTCACACGCGTCCAGGTAGCTCACGCCGGCGTCGGTCTTGTCGGGAGGGCCTCCGTTTGCGATGGCGAACGCGCGCCATGGCTTGTTGGTGAAGGTGATGACGCCCGTCGCGTCCAGCAGGCATATCTCGTACGGCAGCTCGTCGAACAAGGCCGCGAGCGGCTCCGGAAGCGCACACGGCCACGGCTCCGGCACCGCGGCGATGATCGAGCGCACTTGCTGCACCCACGTCTCGGGCGAGTAGTTGCTCATGAGAGAGATAGAGAGTGATCGATCAAGCTACCAAACACGCGAGGCCTCCGACTGAGACACGGGACAGGACACACACGCAACAACAACAGTGACGAGCGAGCAAGCGGAGGCGGCAGGGCGAGCGAGCGAATGCGAGAGCCAGGCACTGTTCTTGCGCGTGCTTGGGTTGGCGCCTTGTCCCGCTCACTCTTGATGGACTATCCGATGGACGATCCGATGGATGGATGGATGGATGGTTGGATGGATGGATGGATGGTTGGATGGATGGATGGATGGATGCGATGCACCCTATCGATAGAGTGTACTCTCAATGTATCGGAATCGGTATCAAAATGGGAAGGAGAGGGCGCGGTGTACGTGGGTGTCTGTGGTGTGTTATGCCACAAGCACTCCCGAGAGCAAGGCTTCGTTGTCTGAGCTCGCGGCCAGAATGTTGGAGTTTCTATGGAGAGCGATCGAGTTCAAGCCCCTAGCGATCGAGAGCGCTCGAGTCAGGACGGCAATCGACAGTAAGGGCAGCGCTGCTCGTGGACGGCCGAACGTACGCAATGTGCTCGACGAGATGGATGATGGCGACGTTATCTCGCGCCGCGAAGCCGTCGTGATGCTTGTAGCGATAGTTAAAGTCCCACAAGAAGAGGTTGCCGTCTTGTGCACACGAGAACAAGCGATCGGCTTGGAAGGTATCGAACTTGAGATCCCAGACTGTGTGCGAAGCGACCAGCGACACGTGAGTGCGATGCGTGGCAATCAATCGCTTGCCGGGCGAGAGTGCGTACTGTTCGATTGGTGATGGCGGTGGCTGACGAATGGCATCTGAGAGTTGCGCGTGTCCCAGATCGAGAGATTGCCAGCGCTATCGCCGGTCGCCACGTAGTACAGATAGTTCGGATGCGGTGCCAAGCAATGCAAGAACGACTCGGGCTTGGAGGCGCTGCACCCACCACAATGTAAGCGCCGAGCGAAGCGCGAGAGTTGCCAGCGAGGCCTCACGCACGCACGCACGCACGCACAGCTCTCCACGCATTGTTGTTGTTGTTACGTACTCTCTAAAGGTCATCACGGGTGCCGAGAGGCTTTGCTTGGTGTCCCACACATGGATCAAGCCCGTGATGCTCGATGTCAGCAGGTGTCCATTCGGTTGGTAGTGTACATCAGTCAGCGACACTGCCGCTGACCGATCTGCGCGGTAACGAGATGCATCAGCTGTCTGTCTTAGAAGCACAACAGATGACGGCAGCGGCTCGACGCACACTTGGTGGCGGTCTCATTCTCTGGATGAAAGACATGGACGAAGCCATCCTCGCCGACGGTCGCGATCGTGTGGTTGGTCTGGTCGACCGTCAACGCCGTGGCGCTGCCTTGGTGTCGCAGTGCCGGCTGTTCATGCTGCGAGTCGAGCTGCAAGATCCACTCGTCGAAGGCCGAATCGGCAGAAGGACGCGAATCGATCGAATAGATCGATAGGGCTCCGGTGCTCGATGCACACACGAACGAGTTGGGCAGGAACGACAGGAACTGCTCGACGTGATCGAGCGAGCGAGTGAACGAGCGAGCACGCATCTCGTATGAGACCATGCTGATCGTGATCACAAGCTGCATCGATAGGAGCGTACCTCGAGATCGGTAATGTCTCCGTCGTGTACGGTCGAGCAGATACGTCGTGGTTCGGTGTCGCCCGAGTCACCGAGCTCGTCGTCATCATCGTCGTTGTCGTCGCGCTCGTCGGTATCGCCGGCGAACGACACTGGCGGCGGGGCCGCGAAGCTCCACAGGCTCAAGCGGTTCGGCTGTACTCGAGCACGAGGGCGAGACACATCTCACTCAGTTCAGGCTTCTAGAGGCTCTGTATCGATGCCGGTGTGGCGTGCGTACCAGCTCGTCGAACGAGCCCGTGAGCAGGAGCGACGTGTCGTCCTCGTAGGCGTCCCACCATCGAATGGCGTTCAGCTTGGAGCCCGTGTAGTCGATACGTGCTCGTTCATTGGCAAACATCCTCGTAGCCCTCGTTCGTTCGTTGTTGGAATGATACTCGATGGTGCTGCTTCCACTCTAAAGATCCAAGGAGTCAATCGATGGGTTGGTTGCGAGGTGCGTGCGAGAGCGAGCGAGCGAGCGACTGCTTGATGTCGATGTCGTTCGTGTGTTGCTCGCCTGCTCGCTCGTGCACCTCCAAAGCCCCAACCACAACAACAACCCCATCAATCCACTCTGAAGAGGAGTTACAGTAGCAGTAGCAGTAGTAACAACACCGTGAGAGTGAGTGAGTGAGTGAGGCTTGTTTGAGAGCCAACGCGTCTTCGTACGCGAGTACACTCACGTATGCTCGTATGGCGGTCGATCTAACACTGCCCGGTGGCACGATCCAGCTCGGACTGCTACTGTTGTATCTGCTGCTCATGGTACGCTGGATACACCCGTACACAACAGCAACGACGGCGACGATGATGATGATGTGTAGATCTGACGATATCGATCGAGTCCATAGTTCTTCTCGTTGATCCTGCTGGTACTCGATATCACGGGCTCGTTCACGAGCGCTGCCATGATCGATACCGTCATTGGCGTCACAGTATGCATCGCACTCGTTCACGCGCGCTCACTCGTTTCGCTTGGATGGCTCACTCAATCTCCAACGTTTACTCGTCGCTCAATAGGCTCTGGTTGCAGTGTTTCTGACATACAATCGTAAAGGTTACTCACTTCGAATCGTACGAGATTGCGTGGCTAATGGCAGCAGCCGTAGCGTGCGAGCGAACAAGCTAACCAGCACTGTGCTCGATAGTGCGCCTATATCGTGTCGGGTTGGGTCGCTTGCCAGCTCGCATTCATCATCATCTACGTCTCGAGTAGCTTCTGGTACTGCTTGATACTGCAGCCTTCCGATCCACGCGCGACTCTCACACTCTGGCGCACACACGCGCAGGGATTCTCGCTCGGTATCGTGGTCGATCTTCTACGTCGCATCGACGGGCGCAATGCAGCTGCTTCAAGTACGAGACGGCAGCGCGAGGCGTGCCGGTTGCTCATCATGCTCACTACCACGATCCACACACAGTGCGTGTGCGTGTACTTTTCGATGCGGTTGAGCCGGTACATCATCAAGGAGAAGCATGGCGCCTACCTGCGTCAGTCGGTGGCGGTCGAGATCCATCACCACAACGAGCCGGCCACCATACCGAGCAGCATGCCGCTTGTGATCGAGCACCTGGAGGTGCGCGAGCCGGGTGAGCACATCTTCACGCCGGACGATGACGACGACATTATCGCGTCGCCTGTGATCAACTAGCAGGCGCGCGCGGGTGGCGTGCGTTGTGTGATTGGCAGCCAGTGCGAGTCCTGGAGGTCGTCGCGTCGATGGCTGTATGATATGCTATGATAGTCGTTCGATATGAGTACATTTGTAAGCTTACTTGGTACAATGGTGAGCGGATAGACGGACGGACGGGTGAGTGAGTGAGCGAGTGAGTAGCTGGTTGGATATACAAGTCGGTGAGTCGGTGAGTCGAGTGAGTCGGTGGTTGGTTGGTACAGGTCGGCTCGAGGTCAGTCGGAACGATGGTGTCGTTACAGGAGGTTCAGGTGCTGCAGCCGCTCGATGACGCGCTCGGGCGTCGTGTAGTGAATGCCCTGAAGGCCTGAGCCCTCGGCCGAGCGGATATTGGACATGGAGTCGTCGACGAAGATGACACGCTCGACAGTCGGCCCGGCGATCGAGGCGATCGATGAGTTGAGGCGCGCAAAGTACTCGCCGCTCGGCTTGCGTGCAAAGTTGTCGATGATGTCGGCCGTGAAGATCAGGTCGAACAGATGGAAGGGGTCGTCGAGCTCGAGCTCGATCTCCTGCTCGAGATTGCTGGCACGGTTGGCGCCGCTGGTGTCGTCGCATGGTTCGTCGTCGTCTTCGAGGCCAATGACCGAGAGCGATGGCGTGGTTGGATCGTTGGCTGTGGCACGAGTGACATCGGCAAGAGCCGAGGTCGAGCTCGAACCAGTGGACGACGGCGATGATAGAGAGCTGGAGCTGGAGCTGGTGCTGGTGCTGCTGCTCTGCTGCCGTCGATGAGCGAGCAGCGCCTGCTGCATCAGGCTCTTGGAGGCATCGTACTCGCCTCGTTGCTTCCACAGCGTGCGCAGGTGCACAAAGTACATGGTCGAGATGTTGGAGGCCAAGGCGACGCGGTATCCGCGACTCTTGAGCGTGAGTATGAGGTCGATGGTGTCGCGATCGAGTGCCTGACAGTTGGCGACCTCCATCATCCACTCGGGCAGACGAAGGCGCGCCAGCCGCGGGTAGTGGTACACCAACACGCGCATGATGCGGTCGGGCACTTGCTGGCTCTCGCACAACAGGCGGTACAGGAACATCGGGTTCAGCAGATACAGCAGCAGACACGCCTTCTCCCACCACGTGTGGAACGTGAAGATCGTGCGTATCATATCGCCGTAGCGTGGTCGAGCGATCACATGATGCAGATCGAATGCCACGAGCGTGCTCGATGGCTCGTGCGACACGCGACGTCCCTCGGCTGCGTCGGCCTCGTGCCCTGTCATCACCACATCACGGTGCGTGCCGTTGGTACAGGTTACGAGAGCGAGCGATCTCTCATACGTGTATCTAGGCACGCGAGGACTCTACCTTGGCTGGTGCCGTGGTCGCCATCGCCATCGCTATCGCCGCGATCGAAGGTACGGAACGACGAGCGCCGCCCGCGCAGCATACCTTGACTGCCGCCATCTCGCGAGGACTCGAGCAAACCCGAGCTTTCGACCGCTGCCGCTGGAGGCGTCTTGCTACTGGAGCCACCCATTCTATCGTGGCGCTCGAGTTGATCGCGCGTGACGGTGGCACGAGGCAGCGCAGCAGTGATGCGCGACGAGCAACCAACACAATGGCGATCGAGGCAATGTCGCTCGCGCTACTGTTCCTACGAGCTCATGCTGGAGCCGATAGCAATGTGCCTTGTCGATGGCATTCGGATGAATGGAGCATGGTTGTATGTACACAATGAAGAGCGCTGTGACACCGACGAGTGTGCGAGCCAGCGCGAGTGAGTGGCTCACCAAGGGAGGCAGCTACGGCTACGATGATCGGTCTCGCTCAAAGTATGGCGTCAGTGGCATGAACTCGAGCAGCACGAACAGCAGCTCGTTCGGTATCGCGGCCAGCACCGAATCCTCGACGAAACGGCGAATCAACAAGAGCGTGAGTATCATGGCAGTGAAGCGTGGTGGGGTCGGAAGCCCGATGCGCCATTGCCAGCCTGCCAAGCACGACACGGCGAGCGATTGTGCTCGTGAGCGATGGTTCAATCGAGCTGACGAGAGCTTGGCACGCACGATGTTCTTGCAGTAGCCGTGCCATATGGGTGGATTGGTTGAGAGCCGTCGGTAGCTTGTGGTAGCGCTGTGTGGTAAGCACGGGGCGAGTCAGTGGAGCTCGCGAGCGTGATCGAGTACCATGAACAGCACGACGTACATTGCGCGCACCCTTGTCGGCTCCGAACTCCAAGAGCACTTGTACGGTCTCCATATGGTTGCCCGCGACGGCCCTGATGCAGCGAATGACCATATGGCATCAGAGAACAGTACAAGGCACGCACGTTCGCGAGCAGGACACGCGGCGCGTGTACCAGTGCAGTGCGCTGTTGCGATTGGAGCTGCGGGCATTCACGTTCGCGTGGTGCCCGAGCAGCGTCCGCACGATCTCGGTATGGCCGTGCTTGGCGGCAGCATGTAGCGCCGTGGCTTCATTCTTGGTCGAGGTTGTATTGACCTCGGCGCTGTGCTCCAGCAGGAGCAGGACCGCTGCGACGTGGCCTCCTTCGGCAGCGCGATATCTGCTCGCACAAAGTCAGCACCGAGCTCATGCGAGGCCATCGTGATCGTGGCGGCATCGCGTACAATGCAGTGGTGTGTTCCTTTGGATGGATTGAGTTGACGTTGTAGTTGTACGACAGCAAGGTACGCAGCGTTGCAAGATCACCCTTCGATGCAGCAACCTATCGCAGCAGCAGCAGAGGAAGATTCGCATCGCATTCGTTCATCGAGATACGCGACGGAGCGCGGGAGAGCCAGCGAACCTGTAGCATCTCTGAAGGATCACTGGAACTCATGGCGATCGATGCCAATACTTGCGCCATGCCAGACCTTGAAGCCAGTCGAGCCATGATGGCTCCTTTGATGTTGATGGGTGTTGATGGATGTTGATGAGAGACAGGAGCGACATTCCTCACATCGGCAGCAGCGGCGTCACTTCTCTCGCTGCTCGCTCTCACACACACGCAAGTCCCAAGAGAGAGAGAGAGAGAGAGAGATATTGGTCGATACGAGTGGAGCTTGAAGATGGTGGTGTCGACCTTATCGAGTGCATTCTATCGAATGTATTCGATGATACCTGCAGCGCTCGGTTGTGCGATCTTGGCACTCAATGGCTACCAACCAGGTCGGTGTCTCGTCTCGTCTCGCGTCGCCTCGAGAGCGACCCACTCGTGCAACACACTGACTTGCTTCGTACGATGCTGGTGGATGATTTGCACAATGCAGCCAACACACAATATCAACTGGTATTCAATCGTCGCATATCGGCGCTCGTGGCGTTCGAGTTCACGCGCTTGTTCGTGTTCCTGCTCGACGTGCGCTGGCCGGCGCGTGGCCTCGATCTCCTGACGCTGGTGCGATTGGCGCTCGGGGTCCTGGCGTTCGTGCACGCGATCTGGATGTGGCATCGCAGCGTCGGACGAGGCAACGCGTTGCTCTCGTCGGATCCGATCGGCCAGCGAGACCGCGCCGTGTTCGCGTTCGTGTTCCGAGCCATGGGCGGCATCGTGGCGGCCGTCATGCTGCACTCGTTGTGGCCGACACACTTGGAATGGCTGATACCGAGTGGAACGCTGCTGCTGCTGCTGGTCGCCATCATGCTCTACATCTCGGCGAGCTCGGATGATGTATCTCCAGCAGCAACCTCGGCGTCAGCGTCGTCTCGTCGAGCACGGACATGACGATGGAATACAGCGTTTGTATGTAGGTTGACCGGCAGTGCTACTGGTGCTGTTGGTTGTGATGTATTGTGACAAGAGGTGCAAGCAACAACGAGAATCCAATCGATCGTGTGGCTCGCGATGACGATGGCGATGATGGTGGCTGTCATACGTGGATCGATCGTACACGACGATGACAGCTGCTTCTACGATACGCTACAAGGATGATATCATGACCCGACCCGAGCAGAGTCGCCTGACTAGAAGAAGCGGGCCGTGTTCTTCTTCAGCCACTCGAGGATCACGAAGCCGAGCACGGTGTGTGGTCCGAGTCGCAGGTAGTGCGCAATGTAGCCCTTGAAGAAGCCGCGCAGTCCTTCGGCGCGAGCAATCTTGATGAAGCAGTCGAGCGGGCTCGTGTAGTAGGCGCCCTTGCCGTCGACCACCGGCTGGTTGTACATGCGCGTCGCCACGACGTCGAACGGGTTCATGGCAGTGGTGACGCACACGCCGCTGCCGAGACTGGCGCACACCTGCAGCCACTTGGAGTCACGATGCGAGAACCAGCCCGTGTGGTACAGCAGATACTTGCACTGGTCGTAGCTCGGCAGCTGCGCCGCGCTGCCGACGGCGACACGCAGCGCCGCGGCGTTGGCACCGCGCGCCAGACCCTTGAGGCCCTCTTCCGAGATGATCGAGCGGAATGCGTGCCACGTGTTGCGATAGTGATGCTGCGCACCGACGGCGGCCGCAGCCGCAGCGGTCGCCGAGCGTCCGGCATTGACGGTCGCCTGCATTCGAATCTTGACGAGGAAGAACGGCGACGCGATCACGGCGCCGAACATGCCCGACAGCGCGGCGCCGCACACCTGCTTGACGAACACGAGCGGCGAGTTGTGCTCGCCCGGTCGTGCCTGCACGTCGAACACGTGCTTGATCATGGCGTAGGCGCCGAATCGCGCGCCGTTCATCACGAACTGATAGCAGCACGCCGGCGTCAGTCCGCTCTGGATGCCGCTCCAGCCCTCGGTCTTGGTGATCAACACGAAGGCCTGGAACGGATTCGAGTACGGTCGTACGCCGCCGCTCTTGGTGAGCTCGCCCTGCAGCTGCATGCGTGTCTTGACGACCTCGATCGGATTGGTGAACAAGCACGCGGTCGTGGTCGCGATGCCCGCGAGTAGGAAGTCGAGATACGGAGGCGGATGCGCCACACCATGACGCTTGTTGGATGTCGCCATTGTGTGTGGGTGTGTGTATCTCAATGGTAGCGTGTGAGGTCAAGTCAGGAGGTCGTTTGTGTGAGGTCGATCACGATATGATTCCAAGTAGTGCTGCCTCGAACGACCTGCTCCTGCTCGCGAGAGAGACACAGACGCGCTCTCCCCTCGTATGGTTGTCGTTCTCTGTCAGTGATAGCGACGGTGGTGATGATCTCGTGCTCGTCGATTCGAATCGATGCTTCCAAGTTGTCGATGGATCAGACCGATGGATCAGGCGCGAGTGAGCGAGAGCGAGGCAGCGAATGAACGACCATCGACATCGAGCACCAACATCGACATTCGCTCGCTGCCTCGCTCCCGCCAACAACAACCACCACCACAACCTCCTCACCCGCACAACCAGCAATGGCTCATCGTTGGCGTGTGGCATCGACGCCACCCACACTACCTGCACTCTCCTTCTTGTTCTTCTGTGTGTTGGCCTCGCTCTGTGCCACGAGCTCGGCGTGTGGCGTCACGCTCCACAACGCCATCGCCCATCGAGCTCTTGCGTACAGCGGCGGCAGCGGCACCGGCGCCGACACCGCCGTCACCGACGCCTTCCTGGCCATGCTGCAGGCGCAACAGACCGCTTTCCAACCGGGCGCAGCGTTCCCTGACTGGGGCTACAGCTGCGGCTTCCCGAACGAGTCCGAGGCCGCTCACTGGCCGCCGTTCGCCTTGGCCATGGCGCAGTACATCGTCGAGCAATGCGGCGCCTTCAACGTCTCGTCGCCATTGGGCAACGGTGGCTGGAACGACCAGTGCCAGAAGCTCGGTGCCTTCCTGTTCGGCATCGTGTCGCACCAGGTGGCCGATGTCTTGTGGCACAACCTCGAGGAGGTGTCGCCGTCACGTCAAGGTGCGGCACCACCGAGTGGTGCTCGCTGATATCTCTCGCTCATTCGCTCATTCGCTCTCACGTACGTATCAGGATTCATTCAAGCGCTGGCCACCATCGAGTTCGACAACAGCTACAGCTCGGCCCATACGGTGGCCGATACTGGCGGCGAGTTCGTGGTCGCCAAGGAGCTCGATCTCTCGTTCATTCTGGTACGCAATGTCGGTTCGTGAGTGCGACATTGACATTCGTGCTTGACCTGACGCTGCCGCCCGCTTGAATGACGACGCAATCGTAGCGCGATTGGTATGTGCCGGCCGATGACCTCACCAACATCTATCATCAAATGGGCTTCACGAATGTCACGTCGAAGCGACTAGCCGATGTGCGTAATGCTGCAGGTTGCTCTCTGGTGCATTCACTCACTCACTCGCGGTCTCGTGCAGTGCAACGAGTTGTTGTATGTCGAAGTGCACGCTGTGAAGGATGGCGGTGAGGCACTCTTTGAGTGGATCTCGAAGCGGAGCACCTTTGTACCTGATGAGGTTCGGCTGCGGCCGCGAGAACGAGACACCGTGCCGGCTTCCGAATGTCGCAGCTGACTCGATACGTGGCTGGCAGCTGTTGACGTACTTTATGGGCGGCCTGGACGACAATGCCCTGTGGACCAGCTGGTGCTGGCTCGACTATCTCATCCAATGGTTGCTGCCAAACGATGGCACGTATGCGCCGCTGTGCTTGGTTCAGCGTACGTTGTGCTCGAGCGAGTGTGGCTTGTGCGTCTACGTCGATCTTGATCAGCGCGTGCGTGCAGAGGAGTACACGGTCGTCGTGCCGTCGGCGAGCATTGCCCACTCGCGATCGCACTTCTCTGCCGTGCCACAACGCGTTCTCACGCGCCTCATCGATGCCGGATACTCGCAGCGCCAGCAAGCGAGCGACGGCACGGTCGTGTTCACCTCGAAGCCCGACGAGGTGTTTGGACGCCAGCACGCTCCTGCCGCGCCACGCGCCAAGACGTGCCTGCCGCCAACCGGAAGCTCCACCGCCACCTCGGTGACCTTCAACCTCAATGCCTCGTACGCGTACTTGGGCTCGAGCATCAGCTCCGGTGATCTGAACCAAGACGGCATCGAGGACCTGGTGATCGGTGCGCCGGGATTCGGACCTGGCGGCCTCGGCCAACAGGGCGCCGTGTTTGTCGTGCTCGGCTCGGCCGCCATCTCGGGCGCCAATCAGATCCAACTGCCGATCCCGGGAGGCAACGGCACCTCGTCTGCAGCTACCAGCGCCTCGTTGCCGATCTCATCGCTCGTGTACGGTGAGGCGCACGACCGGTTCGGCTTCTCGACTGCGGTCGTTGATTTCAACGCCGACGGCATTCCGGATCTCGCAGTGTCGTCGCCCACGACTGCCGCGGCCAATCTGACCTACTTTGGCCAGGTCTACGTGTTCTTTGGCAGTGGCAGCGGCTCGTTTGCGTACGTGCCACCTCTCTCTCTCTCTCTCTCTCTCTCTCTCTCTCTCTCTCTGTGTGCCTCATTGTGAGTGATGCTGACGGCATTCTGTGCGCAGCCCCATTCCGAATGTCACGATCTCGACCAAGTCGAACTACACCAACCTCGGCTACCAACTACTGGGTGCAGACTGCAATGGTGATGGCTTTGCCGATCTGCTGATCGGTTCGCCATTCTACGGCCAAGATGCTGAGCCACAAGTGTCGCAACGAGGCTTGCTGTCACTGTTCTATTCGTCGAGCCAACGCGCATTGAACCGATCGCTCGCGGTCGAGCAGGCCGATTGGAGCATGGTCGGCGAGGCAGCCGGCGCATGGCTCGGATACGCGATGCTGGTCGTGCAGCGCTCGGCCTCTCCGCAGTCGCTGTTGCTCGTCGGCTCGCCGCGCTTCCAGTCCAAGTCCGAGGTCGATCTCGGCAAGCTGTACGCACTTGACCTGCAGTGCATCGCAGCCGGCAAGGGCACGAGCTCGTGCTTGGTGTTCTCGATCGTGGGTGCGAGCAAGTTCGATCAAGTGGGCTCGGCCTTCTCATTCGGCAGCTTCGAGCAAGTGAGCGACATGCTGGCACTCAGCCTCCCGAACCACGACAAGACCGGCTTCGGCCTCGGCCAGCAGGAGGGCATCGTGGCGCTGCTCGACATGTCGACGCTCTCGGGCAACGTGAGCTACGCGCAGCTCAAGCCCAAGTCGGTGCTCAACGGCGACGAGAACTGGGCACGCTTCGGCTGGGCCGTGCAGCTGGTCGATCTCGCCGGCAACGGCTCGTTCACGCTGTGGGCCGGCCAGCCGCGGCAGAAGCTGTCGGCCCTCGAAGGTGAGGCTGGTGCCGTCTACCAATGGAACTCGTACGTAGTGCTTGTGCTCGTGCTCGTGGTCGTGCTCGAGCGATCGACTCACACATTAGCGCATCGATGACAGTAACGTCAAGATCGGTGGCTCGTCCTCGGTCTCGAGCGCCTCGGCGTGCTTCCAAGACGAGGATGCCAAGAGCCGCTTCGGCGAGGTGCTCGGCTTTGCTGACTTTAATGGCGACGGAACGAAGGATGCCATCATGGTCGCGCCGCGCTTCGGCTCGCTCATGAGTGGCACCGTCACGGTGTTGTTCTCCTAGAACCGAACCGAATGCCTCTATCAAGCAAGCAGCCTGTTGTTGGTTCTGTATCTATCAATCGTTCAATCGTTCAATCGTTCAATCGTTCAAGCGTTCAATCGTTCATGCAGCCTCGCGCTATCTACATTCGAGCATCACAGCAAGTGGTGCGTGTTTCTCTGGTAGTTGATTCAAATGAGCCCCATGCGACGCTTCTCGGCCTCGGTGGCGGGGCAGTAGTGGTCCGACGGCAGGTCCTCCTCGCCGCCTGGCAGCTTGCTCAAACGCACGAGCACCGAGTCGCCCTCGATCTGCCACCGCGGTCACCGAGAGATTAGGTCCTCACGTCGTATCATCAAAGGAGAGATCGATCGTGAGATACCTTGACATCGTGTACGCGCTGTCGTGCGCCCTTGTCCTTGAGCTGCCGCTGCAGATCGTAGTAGTACGAGTGACCCGACTCGAGCGCGACGATGTACTTGTGCCACGGGCAGATGACCACCGACCCGACTCCCGCGAGATCCTGCAACAGGGCATTGGTGAACCAATGCCACAGCCGCGCCACGAATCCGCGGCATCAGGGAGTATTGGTGTCGTACCTCGATGTCTCCCTGGTTCAGCGGGCCGCCAGTGTGGTAGCACCGAGCGTCCAAGCACGACAGCACGCCGCGCGCATGGAACACCACTACCATACGACCGCGCACCTCTCCCGTCACACGACCGCTGCTTCGTAGCCGATCCAACGTACAAAACACCTCCCAGTCCTCCATCTGAACCAACCAACCAACCAACCAACCACCCACCAACTCACGAGCACGGCCCTGAGATGTGTGCGTGATGATGCGCGAGGCAGCGAGTGGAATGATGAATGTCGGGTGCTGTCGCATCGACGCGACATCGTTCGATTGCTGCCTCTGCTTGCCAAACATCAAACCCCAGACACCAGATTGAAGGGATCGCCTGATTGATTGATTGAGGGATCGCCTGATTGACTGACTTCATGGCTACGACATCTCCCACGGTCAAGGCGATCGCGTTCGATATTGGCGGCGTCATTGCAAACGGCATCCCTGGTGCCATGTTCGAGCGCTTGGCTGAGCGGTACTCGAGCGACGCCACGCAGCAAGAGTCGGTGCGCGACGCTCATGACCTCAACCGCGACCTCTGGGGTCGATTCAAGGCCGAGCCCGAGTTCACCGAGCTCGACTACTGGACTACCATCAAGCAGCGAAGTAGGTTGCGCCGTCACTTGATGCGTGAGTGTGTTCGTTCGAGTGCTAAGCACTGATGTCTATCGTGTGCGTGCGTGCAGTGCCGTTCCTGCGCGAGGATGTGCCCGAGTTGCAGAGCCTGCTGTATGATTCGATTGCCATCGATGACGGAGTCGTGCAGTTGGCGGCACGATTGAGCAAGACTCTAGTGGTGTGTACCTCGACGCGAGTCGTTCGAATCAGCGCTGACAGCCGATGTCAGTCGACTAACGCGAGCGTCACTCACTCACTCATGAATGTAGCAAGCATCCAGCACCCACACGATCCAGATCGGCATCCTCTCGAATCACTCGGCCGCTTGGTACAATGCCATCGCACAGAAGGGCAACCTGTCGACGGTCTTCACCGATCGCTCGACGGTCATCATCTCGCAAGAGGAGCGCTGCTACAAGCCGCAGCCCGAGGTCTTTGAGCTGCTGCATCGACGGCTGCTCCAGGCCGCAGCCGCGGCTCCCGAGCGCTGGGCGTCGATCGAATCTGCGGCCGAGATCGTCTTCATCGACGACACGCCGGCCAATGTCGACGCGGCCATCAAGGTCGGCTTGCGTGCGCACTGCTGGCTCAACACCAAGGACCGCATCGACGAGCTCGAGGCGCACCTGCGCTCGCTGGGCGTCAGCGTGTGAGCCGCGTGTCGCGCTCACACACTCACTTGCATGTCGATGTACATTGGTGAATCCAAATGGCTGGCGGCATGGCGTGGTGCATTCATTGGTTGGAGCCTCGCGAATGCAGCACGAGAACGCACACGGCCACATAACAACGAATCAAATAACACACATCTAGATAGCTATCGAACATACGGCGCCCGGAGTACGCCAAAACACACTCGCGCACGCGCGAGAGAGCAAGCGATGCAGTGGTGGTTGGCGCCTACGCGACTGGGCACACGCACTGGTTGCTGCTGGCGCTGTCCGAGAAGCAGATGGCGCAGTAGTTGCACGTCAGCGCGTGCTCGTACTGCGCAATGAACTGCTCGTACGGGCAGTAGATGCTGCCGCCGCAGCCAGGCATCTTGATCTCGACCTCGTTGATCATCGTGCGCACCAGCCACTGTGGCTCGGGTTGCGCCGTCTCGCACCGATACAGCGAGAAGGCGACGTTGGCAGCAAAGGGCGAGATGACGCTCGAGCGCCACTTGCGGTTGACGATGAAGTTGAGGTCGCTGTCGGCCATCAGCGGCACGGGGTCTTGGTACACGCCCTGCACGCAAGCGAACGTGAGCGAGAAGCTCTCACGCACACATTCATTGATTCATTGAGGTGAATGGATTCGAGTCGCGTACCAGAAGTGCCACGAACGGCATGATGGTCTCGGCGTGCGCAAAGCGGAACTTGGCGAGCGGCATGGTGCTTGTGTTGGAGACAATGGTGCCCATCACATCGACAATGTCTGTGAGCAAGCTACAAGCCGGCTCGTAGTTGATCGAGAAGCCATAGCCCTTTTGCCAGTAGGTCTGCGAGCGAGCGAGCGATCCAATCAGTTAGTACGGATCAACATGGGCGTGGACGGAGCCAGCAGGCAGGTGCTCGCCATATACCAGCAGGTCTTGATTGTACTCGAGCAGCTCGGCTTGCACTTGATTGAACAGCGTGCAGAAGTGCGACGTGTCGTTGGCGATCGCGACCTCGAAGCCGCAAGCGGACCACATGGTCGTGAGCTCTGCGCAACGACGCAGTCAGTCAGCTCCGCTATCGAATCCAACTGGCGCAAACGTGAGCCTCACACCAGGGCCATCGTACCATCGATCGAGAACACCCAGTGTGGAGCGACTCCGACGTATTGCGAGAGCGCGCTCGCGACCTGCGACAGCGCAATCTGTCCGAATCGGTCGGCTTGCTCGTCTGCCACGTAGCTCACCGTCGATCAGAAGCAGACACCAGCATGTCAGAGCAAGGAGTCGAGTACGTACACACTTGAGGCGAGTCCTTCTGTGCCTGATAGGCCGGGCAGTTATCAAAGAAGCGCAGCTCGGTGTCTTGGTCGAGGCTCTCGGTGAAGATGTACGGCGGCTGGAACACGCCGCCGAGCATGCCGCGGTTCTGGAGCATGCCGTACGCGAACGAGCTGGCACTGGCACCAGCACGCGACACTGTGTGTGCATCCAACGAACAAGCAGGCAGGCAGGCAGGTCGTGTTGGGTTGGTTCGAGAGAGAGAGAGAGCGAGAGAGAGTGCGCTCGGAGCGTGCGGCGATACCTTGCGTGCTCTGAAAGATGTAGGTGTACGGGTAGTACTGCTGCGACAACAGTGGCGCGTACTCGGCCATCATGCGCTTGGCGAGCGCGTAGTGCTCGTTCTGTCCCGTCAAGGCCAGCAAGCCGGCGTTGCGAGGATCGACCGGGTTCTGCCAGCTCTTGAGCCACGCCAGCTGTGGGTCGGTAATGTACTGCGCGTAGGTGTGGAACTTGTCGGCCAGCCGCGACAGCCGGTCAATGTCCTTCTGCGTTGGCTCGCGGCTTCCGTGTCGCGCCACGAGGTTGACGTTCGCCAACTGGCAGCCGCTCGGCACCGGCGTGCGTGCCGGGTTCTGCGGCCAGTACGGCGACTTGGTGCCGAGGTGATGGCGAATGTTCCAGGGCTCGGTGCGCGGTTGCTCGCCGCGCAGCGTCATGCGTACGTTCGCCGCGAGCGCCGGAGCAGCGTGAGACACGATGGCAGCCACAACAATCGCGGCCAGTAGAAGCGTGAGGACATGGTTGGAGCGATAACGGAGCCGAGGGCCGGCCATGGTCGCTGGTGTGGTGCGAGAGGTGCGCGAGGAGCAGAGGCAGCAGAGGAATGGAGGAACGAAGGGCTTAGAGGCTGCATTGCTTTACTCACTCCAACTCTCTCTCTCATCGAATGCAATCAATCCACAAGACGAAGACGAAGCCGATTCGGTGACTCGCGTGAGGTTGCGGTAGGAGTGGGGGGCTTGAAGAGCAGTGGGTTCATGTGATTGCTTGATTGATTGATTGATTGCTACCGTATCGATACCGAGAGTTACGAGGACATGACGTGCACGGCAGTGCCGGCGGCGAATTGGACCTTGCGCTTGATCTCTTCCTCGGTGATCTCGTTGCGGTTGGTGGCCTCGAGGTCCGTGTGGAATTGCTGGAAGGCGGCGTAGCAAGATGGGAGTCAGCGAGTCAGTCAAATCGGTGGCGCAGCGCTGCTCGCAAGACGTACGCCAATGAAAGACGTGATGGCTCCCTTGTGGGTGGCGATGCGCGCCTTGCGGAGGATCTTGACGCGCTCGCCGATCCAAACGATGAAGACGAACTTGATGGTTAGGTGGCCATCGTAGCGATCGGTCGTGCGGTAGAGGCCGTAGTTGATCTGGTCGTCCTGCAGGTGCTCGACCAGGCCGTCGATGGTGCCGGAGCCAGTTGCCACGAGCTGGAGATTGTCGGTCGCTCCCTCATAGCCGAACAGCGCCCTATCGTGCCGCTAGATGAGCGATTGTGCACGAGAGCCACCACAACACATCAAGCACTGGCTGCGTACCATGTCGTGGGATCGGCATCGGCTCGCACGGCTCGCACGGCACCATCGAGCGTCGCGCGGTCGGGAAACTGGAGGCCTTGCGAGCTCTGCAGCGACGATCCATGCATGTCAGTCATAGGGCTTCATACGAGCGGATAGTGATGGCCTCGCAACTGAGTGTACCTTGGGAACCGACGGATGCGCCGTTCGAGTAGCAGCCGATGGCTCGCGAGTCGTTGGAGCTCGAGCCGTCGGGGCAGCAGCAGCAGCAGCAGCAGCAGGCGCATGATGCACTGGCTCCGCGTGATGTACGGGCTCCGCATGGTGCACCGGCTCGGCAGCGTGCTGGTGTTGCTGGTGGCTCGCCTGCGGCACGTGGGCATCGCCTCCGGCTTTCTGCAGCCTGCCGAGTGAGCAGGCACGAGCGGACGACAAGGTGCTTGCGAGCATCACACGTACGACACGGTTGCTTGAGCCCGAGGCATCGCGCACTCGCTCCATCACCAAATCGGTCGAAAGATCGTCGTGGCTCGAAGCATCGATGCTAATGTGGTATTGCTGTGCGAGTACTCAATGTCAGAGAGCGAGAGAGAGCGCCATCCATCAATCAAGCATACTACATACACCGATGAACTCGCTGATCGAGCCCTTGTGCGTCGCCATACGCGCTTTCTTGACCACGGGCACCTGATGGTGTTATCAACAATGCCTGTAAGCCGACCGAGCCGTCTCGTAGTGGCGCGATGGTTGTGCAGCGACGACGTACTCGCTCGCCGGCCCACGTGATGAACACGAACTTGATCGTGCGGTGGTTGTCGACGTAATCCACCACGCGCAGGAACGCGTACGCCCTGCCGGTGGGCTCGAGAAGAGCCTTCAACTCCTCGACTGCTCTCGCATGGGTCCAACCGCAGTGCGGCCACAGATGACAGTCGGGAGTGAGTCACTCGCGTGTCGAATGTCGAGCGCAAGGGTAACGGCAATGCTGCACGCGAGCGAGCTTGCTAGCGAAGCAACGTACTATCGCCGGTGCCAGTTCCGGCTACCGAGAGCTTGTTGGCGTCATCGTAGGTGTACACCACCCTGGAACGACACGAGTTGGAGCGGTGAGGCAGCGGCAGCGACACACACACGACGTCGCTTGGTCGTGGCGGCGAGCTAACGGCAGCGGCAGCAGCAATCGAGAGCGGCCTCGCGTACCAGTTGGTGTCGGAGTGATCCGAACGAACGTCACGCAAGGCATCCTGCGCGGCGGCAAGGTCGTGGAATTGCACAGAGGTGGTAGCCATTCGAGCAGCGAGGGGTAGGAGGCAGGAGGCACGAGCACGGGATGCTGGATGGATGGATGAGCGAGGACGGCGGCAGGCAATGGATGGAACGAGAGAACGCGCACGCTGCTACGTCATCAATCCAATCCAATCCATCATCTCCAATCCATCATCTCCTTCTAATCCATCATCATCTCCTTCCAATCCATCATCTCCAATCCATCATCTCCTTCCAATCCATCATCTCCAATCCAATCAATCCATCTTCTCCTTCCAATCCATCATCTTCCAATTCATCATCATCACCAATCCATCATCTCCAATCCATCATCTCCAATCCATCATCTCCTTCCAATCCATCATCTCCTTCCAATCCAATCCAATCCGTCATGACTGAATCAGAGATCCGCTGGGCGGTGAACCATGATCTCTGGTGCCCGACAGACGAGCAGTTCGATCGGTGTCTGACGCTAGCTCAAGAGGAGGAGCAGGCGCGCATTCGGCGGTTCGTGTTCCGTCGCGACGCCAAGGCCTCGCTGGTCGGTAGGTGCTGTGCCACACGCGCGCGCCTCTTGCTGGCTCGTTGCTGGCACATTGCGTCTTATGCTTGTCTCGTCGTGTGGTTGGCTGCGGCACCCAGGGCGATTGCTGATACGGCGACTGTTCCGCGACTTGCTGCAGGTCTCGAATGACGGCTTTCGGCTGGCACGAACCGAGAAGAACAAGCCCTACTTGGTGCGTCGACATTGCAGCGTCGTTGTCGAAGAGCGTGTTGTGTTGTGTTGTGCTGATACTCGCACACCAGGTGCTCGAGGGACTGAGCGACAAGCAGCGCGACCTCGTACGAGGCTGGAACTTCAATGTCTCGCACTCAGGCTCATGGACCGTGCTGGCTGCCTCGAACTCGCGGCTGATCGGTGTCGATGTGCAAAAGATCGAGATCTCGGGCATCGACAAGGTACTCAACACGGGCGCGCGCGCGTAGTGCCGCCTGTGCCGCCTGTGCCGTACCAACGCGAACCATGGCTGCAGGACGAGGAGCGCTTCTTCGTGCAGCTCGAGAGCGTCTTCAACCGCACCGAATGGGCCACGATACGCTCGTCGCACAGCCACCGCCTCGCCAGCTTCTTTCACTTCTGGACGCTCAAGGAGAGCTACATCAAGGTACCGAACGACGTGC
>Ga0209935_1002041_pt1 | contig 26948 bp, 33 predicted proteins | sample ThiBio_1000_plan_2_FD_183958 | JGI IMG/M metagenome (GOLD analysis project Ga0209935, IMG submission 183958) | Wastewater bioreactor microbial communities from Cape Town, South Africa - Thiocy_cont_1000_plan (SPAdes) | ecosystem: Engineered > Bioreactor > Thiocyanate-remediating >...
GAAGCCGGGAGTAAGCGGGTAGCAGCCCATATACCCCGCGCTACGGCGCTTAGAGCCCACGGCATAGCCACGGCAAAAGGAACTACCATAAGTCTCTCTCTCTCTCTCTCTCTCTCTCTCTCTCTCGCTCTCTCTCTTTCTCTCTCGTTTCCGTGACAACTAAACTCATATTGTGTTAGCACACATTGACTCGGGCCATACTGGGGGAATAACGAGGTTGTGCGCTTCAGTGGCGGATAGGATGGTATTATCTACCGGACAGCATCAGATACGGGTGTGGAAGTACGCCATCCCTGCAGAGGAAGTTGTCAGAAAGAAGCTGGTGCAGGTGTCGACTTCTCCATATGCTCCGGGCCTCAAAGCGATCTTTGAAGACGAATTCAGGCGATCGTTGAAGAAAGGTGAGGGGATGCTCTTGTTTAGTCGTTTTTCTCACTCTCTTCGCAAAATATATAACAGGTATCCTTAACAACGAGCTATTGAAATTACAACAGACCGGGAAGATGGACGTGAACTCTCCCGATCGGTCAACGGGAGAGACTGCCCTGCATATCGTATGCCACCGCGGTGATCCTTATGCCTTACAGGTTCAATTCTCTCTCTCTCTCTCTCTCTCTCTCTCTCTCTCTCTCTCTCTCTCTCTCTCTCTCTCTCTCTCTCTCTCTCTCTAATTATCTTATCCTAACTCTTAACATTTCGCTCTCTACAGACTCTGTTGAGCGCGGGTAGAGGCGATCCATTCCTAAAGAACAAAAAGGATGGGAGGAATGTATTCCACTATGTGGCAACACTGGACGAAGAAGTGGCGATGGTGGATAGAGACTCTCAGGGAGAGGAGCACCTACATAGCCGCAAGATCAAGACCCTCGACACCCTGGTATCCTACATAGGCAGAGAGCGGCGCAGTGGGCCAGCGAGCAAATTGGGTGGCAGGAAGAGGATAAAGCAGTTCTTGAAGGAGGCGGACTTTAAGGGCAAGACTCCTCTGCATACGGCGGTGGAGTCGCTCAAGTTCGAGATTAGAGAAGTACGCAAGGGAAGGCGTCCTCCTCAGGCCTATCGATGGAAGGACGACAAGAACTTCGTCAAGCACATCATGAAGCTCTACTGCGAGCTGTTCTCGGGCAAAGGGATGCGGGAGATCCTCACCAAACCCGATGACGTCATCGCGACCCCTCTGCATTATGCGGCACAGCTCATCACCTATCCTGCCTTGCTTCGGTTGATGCTTGCGAGTGGCGGCGATGTAAATTTGCAGGTATGATAACTTTTCTTTAAGGCTAGCAGTGTTTAAACACTCCTATTCAGGATAAGAAAGGAAACTCGTCGCTGCATAGGGCAGTGAGGAGCAAGTATCCAAAGGGGGTGAAGCTGATGTTAGCTGCACAAGGGGACCCGAACGTACTGGATGACAAAGGGAATACTCCGCTACACTATGCAGCAGCGTTGGGAGACAAGAAGATATTGAAGATGCTGTTGGCCACGAGGCTCTGCTACACCACCATTCGGAATACGCGAGGCAAGACGCCTGGGGAGATTGCCATAGCATTCGGAGGCAACGAGAGGGATGAGCTGATCAAACTGTTTATGGCAAGCGAAAAGATTCCTCCTGAGGGATTCCTGGAATCTCAGAACGAATTGCGGCTCGAGAAGCATGCGGTGTGGGAGCGTCGTGGGTCCTCTGTCGGAGCACCCGAGAACGGTGGGGAGGATGCCTTCACGGAGAAGAGGAGCAAGCATCAACAGCTGCTATGGCGGAAAGAACGAGAAGAGAAAGAAGATCTAGAACTCGCAAGGAGACGAGAAGAGAGCGCCCGGAATGAAAAATACGAGGCGATCCTGCGGGTGCACAGGGACATAGAGTCCTTTGATGGGTTCAGCAGGGAACAACTTGAGACTCTTGGAAATATTTTCCGGAAGGCTTTAGAGGAGATAGACACCCACTTGGGAAACAAGGTATGTTACAGTTGCGCTAATAGAATCTTAGATTAGAAAACCTAATTGTTCTTCCCAGGACTGAACTGTGCGCGTTTGAGGGAACGTGTTCTGCCGCGATGCAACAATAAATAGCACCTATCCCGCCTTTGCGGTAAATCTCGAAATTCGAAGAAGAGCAAGCAACCACAAGCGGCAACACCAAGCCAGCGATGGAGAACGCTATGGCTCAAGCGTTGAACGAACCGTTCTTGTGCCTTCACATATTTTCTTTTCTTGGGCCGGATGATCTTGCAAGAGTTTCTCTTGTTACACATGAATGGTATTCGCTGAGTTGTTCGGACATTCTTTGGCGCGATCTCTGTCGCAGACATCTTGTCTTCGACGCTTGGAATGAAATCAAGCACTTGGAATCGCCTAGAGATTATCTTGTGAACGAATTGCTCGTTCAGCGACGTTGGCGCAAGGGGGAAATGGTGGTGCACTCAGTTCCGGGCTTCAAAGTTAGTCATTTTCGCACTGTGGGGAGTTATATCTTTGGATTTTCGGGAATTTCGCAACAAGTGTACGTTTGGGAGTTGTTTACTGGCCGGTTAGTTGGGGAGAAAACACAACTGCTGTTTAATTCGACGCTCACTCCAAAACATCTGATTCCTTCGTTGACCTTACCCATATGCTTACAAGTGTACGTGAAGATCTTCCACCCCAGACTGTAATCTTGCCCCAGAGTTAATTTTACCTTTAAAATTCAGGGGAACGAAAACCATGCTGGCTGTAACTGTGCGCACGAATTTGCATCATTCTATGAGTAACGATTGGCCAACTACTGCTGTGGCACAGACCAGTGTCAAGCGTTCTAGCGATTTTGTATTCGACGCCGAACGAACCCCTTATCCTCTTGACGCTGCAAGAATTATACTTAATCATGCTGGTAATGTTTGAGTAGATGATCGAAAATTAGCATCTTCATCCCTGACTTTACTACGATCTTCTTCAATCAGGGTATCGCCAAATGCCTGAGGAACTGTTGCATCTTCCTACAGCGGAACCGGCACCTGGTGGCACTCGTCCTGTACTGCACCACATAGATCTGCGCTTCAACAGCATTTCATCGATACCCGATCGCTATTTCCAGACGCTGACGAACATTCGGGTGCTCATTCTCTCCAACAACCGCTTCGCCGCATTTCCCACCCAAGTGTGTCAGCTCAAAGAGGTACCGCTATTGTAGTTTATTGACGGTCTTAGACGATTTTTTTTACAGAGTCTCGAATTTCTTGATGTGGGCGAGAATAACATTACGGTTATACCGAAGGACATTGGGGAGCTCACTCTACTCACTTTCCTTCGATTATCAAAAAATCCCATCGGCACGAATCCACTGCCGGATGAGCTTGGTAACTAGTTTAACTCCTTCCCTTGTATCTCATTAATGTCTCCTTTAACCAATTAGGGGACCTTGCTGGGTTGGTTAATCTGCGGCTATTTCACACCGAGTTGACAGAATTCCCCAACGTTGTGCTGAGGCTGACCAATCTGACCGAACTCGATTTTGGAGACTGCAAGCTTACCCACCTGCCGGAGGAGTTGGGGGCGATGACCAAACTCCGTATCCTGCGCCTCGATAACAATCCCTTGGCGTTCGTCCCGGCAAGCGTAGCGGCGCTTCGATTGAAAGAATTCAAGGCCCCCGAGAATGTTATCATCAAAAATACTGTAAGAAACTTGTTTCTTTCCCCTCTTGCTGGTACTAAAATATATTTTAATATATAATAGGAAGGCAAGATAATTGATTTGGGAGCCAAGGTGCACGATATCACTCCTGAGGAGTATGAGAGCGATGATGCCCTGACCGACAACGATTATCTTGTCATGGTTCGGTAGGTGTTATAATTATATTGCCACGTCAAGATACTAATATTATATATTTAAAAAAGTTTATATGATCTTGAAACCGGAGATATGGTCAGCAAATTTTCGAGCTACAGGAGTCCCACAAATATAGTGATGGCTATCAGCCAACAGCAGCTGAAGAGAGGTATTATAGGAGCACAATTCGAGGCAACTCTTGCAGCGGCCGGTACCAAGGCTGCTCGAGCACGTAAGTGGATAAAATCGTGATTGGTAGAGGTCTAATATTTCTCACGAATTAGGTGGATTGAGGGCATCTAATTCGGCATTTGAGCTCCCACAGGGGATGCTCTTGACCAATGGGGACGGAGGGGATATCTATTTCTGGGATTATATAAAATCGGAGGTGGTTTGGCGGTTAAAAAATCCTAGTATGTATTGAAATTATTATTCCAACTTTTGCGATTTGTTAACAGTGTTATGTAGATTTGGACGCCGAAACAGAACCGATTAGGGATCTTGTCATTATGGCATCCGAAAAACGACTTATTAGCGCGTCAGCCAGGTATAACCCTAATTCCTTCCTTTGTCTTGTCTCATATATATTCATAAATATAGGGATTTTTCCATCTTTGATCTTGAATCCGGTGTGATCATCGCTTCCAATTTGCGGATAGCGAAACGTCAAACGGAGAATGAGAGTGAAGGGGGATTTCATGTGCCGACAACACCATACGAGGCAAAAGAACTCACTGTGAGGATAAAGAACGTGGCGGAGGTGGATGGGTGTCTCCTTGTGGACCATGGCGATGGGCAGAGCGAGAAGGGGCGGCTGTGCACTGTGTGGGATGTACAGAAGGGAAGGTTGAGGAATATTGTGTTGGGGTGTGCTGCCAAGAAGAACTTCATCGTCCTCGCGCGACCGGGTGTCAAAGGTACCTATATATTTTTAAAAATGGTGTTACGAATTAACTTAGATCTTTTTCGTATGTAAAGGACACATCGCGGCGTGGCATGACTCCTTTGTTGAGGTGTGGGATGTGTTTGATGATGTGAACAATGGCAAAATGCTGCAACAGTATAATGCCTGTCGGAGAGGAGCGGTTACTTGTGTCGCACAGTCTGGTATAAAGCTATATCTTTCACTCATGGGTTCCTCACTGATGCTTTTTAAAATTTAAAAACAAGGGGATCTGCTATTTATCGGGTCAAACGAAGGAGTGCGGATTTGGGATCTCGAGCATGGCACTCTATTGAGGACGCTGATAGAAATGGAGGGTGTCGCATGCATGGCCATTACGGTACTGTGCCACTCGCTTGTGGTCTCCGGGATAGATGGGATCATGCGGGTCTATCAGACACGCGACATGGCAGCTTACAACAATAGTCTCTCCATCATGGACGAAGTCTTTCATGGGAGGGATACGACGAATTCATCTGAAGGCAAGGGTTCGCCCAGTTCGGTCACCATGGGGGAGAAGACGACCGACGTGCGGATCATCTGCGCTTCCTGTGCTCCCTTCTTTCACGAGGCCTCGCAGTCCTCGGCCACCCACGAGGAGAATCAGGTGTCCGCATTCCTCTCATATCTGTCCTCCTTCGCCCCGACTCCTGTCGAGAGGGCCGGAGACTCGATGGATATATGTCTACAATGCGCCTCACAGAGTTGTCATCGCGGTCATGTGCTGGAATATTCATCGTCGAGTATTGGAGGGTATTTTCTTCGCGCCCTCTCCGATCGAAAACCCACCGCTGCATGCAAGTGCTGTCAGCTCGGCCATGCTACTGGAGAACGGTTTTCTCTCTCTCTCTCTCTCTCTCTCTCTCTCTCTCTCTCTCTTTTTGCGTGTGTTGTTATTCATGCTCTATTTTAACAGATGTGTACGGCCCAAGCCATTAATTGTATTGGGGACAGATAAATGTTCCTACGATATATCACCCAACCACACCATCCCGCTACTTCAACCACACTATCAGTGCTCCACCTGCGCAAATTTCAATCAAACCCAGCATGCGATCTGCGAGTCCTGTGCGCACAACTGCCATGCGGGCCATAACCTCAAGGCGCTGGGATCAGACTACGTCACTTGCGATTGTGGCGCCAAAAAGCATCTTTGCCAGTACGTAACATTCTTAGCTTTGCGAAAGGTTGATTCATTTTTTTAAAATTGATAACAGGACACAAGAGGATATCGAGCGGCAGAGTAAGGAACAAGCCGACTTCGAGATGAACATCCTCTCCAACGCAGCGGCCGAAATTCTTGTAGGATCTGAAGTTCCGGCGGATTGGCGAAATTGGAGGGACTACACAGGCCAGAACCTGCCCACCCCTGACACCGAGGTACTCATCAAACGCATCGAGCATCAGTTTACGCGATGGTTCAGCGAGGACGGACGATTAGGTGGTACCTACTTTGCTTATCCTATACCTTTCCTCTTTCGTTAACCACATATATATAATATACCAAAACAGCGGATAGTGCGCTAGCAAAGTTGTCGGAGATCATATCACAGCAGAGTGGTGGGTGCAGTCTCCTTCGTGCGGCGACGTTCACCGAAGAAGCGGATATGGGGGGATTTGGGGTGGACTGTTTATATTGTATACTCGAGACGCGGAACGATTCCGATCCCTCCAGTCCGGGCATTGAACGAGGGCTGCTCATCCGAAAAAGCAGTCCGCATTTTTATCTATTCTGATTCTTGAATACAGTTTTCCTTTGCTGATCCGGCTGTTTGCTTGGTCACGCCACATCTGATGTCTTCCGTACACTTCCAAGAACAGACAAGTTGTCGTTCTTTTGTGCGGATAATTGCCTAACAACCCGTCGCGACAGACAGCTTTGGAAGGGCACATACTATTGCCCAGTTGAAGGGGAATGGAAGATGACGAAGCCTCACAACAAACAACGTGCAAAGGGGATGAGTTTATGGACAACCCTTACACAATGATGAATTGCCACATCGTTAGCTTCGCAAAGGCATTAGCAGAATTTAAACTCAACACACCAAAGGGTACTTACGAAGGTGTTGGATTGGGAGGATTGGTTCAGACCTTGGAAGGGTATGCGCTTGAGCTGCAGAACCGTCTTTCAGTTATTGCCGACTTTCATTCATTTTTGGTACGAAACCAGAGAGGATGTCAAATTATCCTTTGTTTGACCTCAATCTCAACTAGGAACAGCACGGAGTGGGTCCTGGGCAGCCAAAAAAGACCAAATTACAGAGAGGGGAGGCTATCGCAGGTTCTCCTGAAGTTTACTTGCGGCTTCTTCCTCGCATACTTGAACTTTTACCGCATCAAAAGGGTATTAAGACACACACTGTATTTTCCATCTTCTCTGATTTATCGTTCTTCGCCAGGTGCATCTCGCAACTTACAATTTGCGCAATCGTTAATTCAGATTGCCAAAGAAGATAATGTTGCGAGTTTTACAGAAGCGGTGATGCGCGACGTGCTATCAAAACCGCTTTGGGCTTCTCATCCCGACCTCATCTATTTAACGATTAATCATTCAGCTGTAATGAACAAGGTTTGTGTGAAATTTGTTTGAAATACGAGGTTGATTCATAACGAATTTGTGGTTGCAGTTTCTAGCCAAGTGGGTGTTCACTACGAGACATTTTCCTATGGACGTCCTACGAGACATGGTGAAGCAGGTTTTAGAGAAAGGAGATTGTGATAGGGACGTGAGTAAATTTGTGCTCTCTCGTCCTCCTTTCAACGCCGACGCTGACTTGAAGGTACTTTTTTTAACTGCTGCTTGTGCACAAGCTGTTTTATTGTACTAACCCTAAAGATATCATTTCCTCTCTTCCCAGGATATTGTATTGAAGAGACGGTTAGGGAAACGAGTGCTCGGCGAGAAAGTCGATTTGAAGGAGGGAACTATTGTAAAGACTGATAAATATAAGCTTAAGGTGCTCTCATGTGGCGGTAAAGGCAACACGGGAGCTGTATATAAGGTATGTTTTGGATGCTTCTGTTTTCCTGGAAAGTATACTCAAACAAAATATTAAAGGCACAGACACAGGATGGGAGGATAGTGGGTTTGAAGGTTTGTGTAAAATACGAACCCGAGCAGATTATATCGATGCAGAGAGAACAGAAGAAGATGGAGTACCTCGCAGAGCTGAAGGTGGTGCCGTACACGGCCATCCTGGAGGCGGGGGACGACTACTGTGTAAAGGAGTGGGTGGAAGGCATCACGGGGGTGGAGTGGTTTGCCAAGTGGACGGAAGGCGGTTGCAGTCTCGACGACGAATCGTTCGTGCTGCTCCTTCAGCTCTTCAGGGATGTCGCCTCTACGGGGGTCTACCTGCAGAACTTCAAGCCACAGAACCTGTTATGGGACGGCAGCTCGTGGCAGGTGGTCGACTATGGCGGCAACAAGACGATACCCGACAAAGGAGGGGTGCTGAAAAAGTATTGCGACAAGTTCGACAAGATGTGGAACAAGCGGAAGGATATCGTCCCGCCCCTCATGGAGCTGCTCAAGCAGGCTGAGCGACAACAACAGCAACCTGTCATCGGAGCGGTTGCTGTTGTGTCGGCTGCTGCCACCCCCAACTCGCCTCCTCTTGCTTCTGTTGCCACTACTACTTCAACAAGTTCAACTACGACAACGATGACGTCATCTATTTCCTCTCAGCATGCCGAAGAGAGTGCCTCGACGAACAAGGGAGGAGGGAAGAGACTGAAGAAGAGGAAGAAGAAGGCTTCCGAAGACAAGAAGGAGAAAGAAGGTAGGACCGGCAAGACGAAGCGCATTGTGGACACGCCCACCAATGGTCACCCTCCTATATCGTTGATCATCAAGCCCAAGGAAAGGAAAAAGAAAGCAGCGCTCGGTGCCCCCAGCAGTAAAATGCGAAACGGCAAGAGCAAAGGAATAACTGTTTGAAGGTAGGATGACTCATGTGTGTTGTAAAGAAGGACAGGTGTTCCTTGCAAAAAGCAATACATGCGTTATTTATTCATCATCCGCGCAGCCCGACAGAAGGAAACGGCACACCTGGTGTGGGGAAAACTTCTTTTCGGGCAGGAGAGGGAATTCTTCCTCTTTCTCTCATGGTTTAAGAACAGCAAAGGTTGTTGTGGATAGTAAAAGAACAAGTGGCAAGAGGAAGAATCGCATGGCTCCGTACGCTCGCGTTTTGGGTTTGCTGTTGCTTCAGTTGGTTGTGACGTGTTCGGGAGGCTGGGGGCCTTGTCCCTGGCAGTCATCTGTTTCAGGAGTACAATGCGCCAACGTCTCGGTACCTCTTGACTGGAACAATCTTGGCGCTGGTAACATCTCCGTTTTCGTTTCTGTAGTACCCAGCACAGCAGCACAGGTTCCTCCTCCCCCCCCCCCCAAAAATCTGGTGCTGAGCAAACTTCAAGAGGATAGGGACCGTTTGGTTTCTCAATGGTGGTTCGGGCGTGGGTGGTCGCTGCTTCGCAGAACACTCACCACTCTGGGTGAGCTACTACAACAGCTTGGGCTTTGACTTTGTCGCTCCGGATATCAGGTGAGATTGAAAATGAAAATCGCCTTTCAAAAACCCAATGTATCTTAGGGGTGCAGGGGAGTCTGTGCCGCGACTCGACTGTCCAGACGATCCCAATGCGCTCAACATTCCATCGATAGCATGTGCCAAGTACTATGCTGCTAACTTTGGGACTCAGGGGATGTCTTACTTCACCATAACACAAGCCTCCCACGATCTTGCCTTCCTTATCGATGAACTCGGAAACGAACCCAACTACATTCAGGGCAACTCCTTCGGAACGTTCTGGGGTCAAAGATATCTCTCTATGTATCCCCAGCAAGTCGCGGGGGGTGTGATTGAGAGCTTCGACGTGCCGGACCGCTGGAATTACTTCGAGGCCTTCAACAACATCGACTGGGTTGGCAAGAGAGTGTTGATGTACTGCTCCGAGGACACTTTTTGCAACGCCAATGCCGGCAACGGCCGCGACCCCACAGCGGTTATGGAGGATCTCCTTTGGAGGGCAGACGAAGGCACCCTCCCCTGCATCGCCAAGCTCCCCGCGCAGACGATGGCTCCAGATGGTGACTGGCGTATGGCCCTTGAAACTCTATTCGGCAGCCTTACGGGAGCTGCGCGAGAGCCCTACGCGTTCGTACCACCCTTGGTGAGAAGGTTGGTACGTTGTGACGATGACGACGTGAATGCAATCATTCATCTATGGAAACAACAATTTGGTGGATCAAGCATGCGAAATCCCCAGCCATTGGTTGGGCCTAAGCCTGGAAAGATGAATGGGCGAGATTCATGCACACTCAGTCAGGTTGTCTTGTACAATCTCTTTCTATCGGAGGGGGTGCAATCCCCTCCGCCTCCCTCCGTGACGGACATGAGGGCAGCATTTCGTCTGCAGCTCTTCACAGGCCCGTTCAGTGTGATGGAACATGCGAGAGGGTTGTACGACGCTTGGCCGCGCTATCCGTTGGACAAGTGGGCACATCACTACCCAAACACCTCCATCCCGATACTCTTCTTCAACGGGGATCTGGACATCTCCACACCGTGGGCCAATGCAGCTTATTCCTCGCTGACATACACAAGGCAAGGCCACCGGCTGCTCCGCTTGCCACAGGTGCCTCATGTGGGCCTCCTCACTTCTCCCGTGCAAGGCTCTCCCGTGCCATGCGGGCTGGACATGGCTACGCAGTTCCTCGCCTCGGGTGGGACCCTCGTGAACACCACTTGCATCAACTTCCTGCTACCTCTCGATTGGATGGCCACCTCCGCTACCGCGAAGGCATTTTCCCTCAGCCTTTTTGGAACCGATGACCCTTGGGGGCAGGGGAGCAATTGAAGACTGCAGCATCCGCTTGCAGAAATATTTATTTATTTGCACACTTTAAATACGCAATTTGTTTTAAAACAACGGGGTGAAGAGTAAGCTGGTAACGCTACCGGCACCAAGACCTATCCAGAATCCCGAATCGTCTTCCTTCCAGCAGAACGTTGTGGCAAGACTAGCCACATCGTAACAGGCTACAACCGGCCAGTCTATCTCTGCTCTGAACACGCGGAGCAGTGTGTTACACAATGGTAGGCCCCTGTTGGGAGAGAAAGAGGGAATTGATGATATAGCGCAAAGGGAGGTGAATTGATTACCAGGGACCTCGGCTTCCCTGCTCCAGACAGGCGAGCCATTTGCCATCATTGCTCCAATGAACGCATCGGATACTCTCGCTGCCCCTTGGCTCATCTTCTAACGGCTTTTAAATGGGGATGGAGTAGGAGGGTGAGACCCTATAGCCTCAGAAATAAAATATAGTTACCATCATTTTATGTACCCGTCTGTTAAGAATGAAATGGCGATGCGCGAGTGGTGTGTAGTACTTCATTTCTAACACAGCAGCCCCGGCGTGCCCACTGCAAACGGTGCTGCCATCGGGGCTGAAAGCACAGCTCGAAGGTTCCGTTGTTGTAAATGAGCTTCCAAGCATGCAACGCACTGGTTCGGCCGATGGGATATTGGGAGGACGCAACGCTCCGGGACTCCCAAAGTCAAATACAACGCATTGGCCGAGATGCGATACGACTGCCCCCGTAAGTAGGTATCTATTATACAGTGTGGAGGAATTCAGCATTATCATCATCTATTGCCAATTGTCCAACAAAGCATTTGTTCCCAATAATAGTTACCTGAAAGTGGGATCTATCACTGTGGTAGTGAACATGAGCCCCTCTCCGAAGTGGAACTTCTTTTCTCCTGTTGCTGTGTCTATCACGTCAGCCCCACTGGTGTTGCAGTTCACCACCACATAAGGCGCATTTCTATTGTCGGTGCTGATAATAACGTATTTAGTACTACTATTGATAAATAAATATAACTCCTCATCCCACCTACCTCTCATAGGGCAGCACCAGAATATTGGGGGTGAAACACCAAGCCTCTTTGGGTGGTGGATGTGGGTGGATGGGTGTTTCGAAGACCAGCGCCTTTGTCGCAACGTTGAACACCACGTAACTTTTATCGCTTATCCCAGCGATAAACCTGCCGTGCCTGTCGAGAGAGGTTGCCATGAGCGGCAGCTGCGTATCCAATTGCAGGGTGGGAGACTTCGAATCAGAGCTACCTTCGAGGGGAGATAACACCGTAGTAATATAGGTTCCGTAGCGATCTACGAGGGGAGTTAGCATTTCCCTTTGAACGAGAATAACTGTGTAAATTAACGCACATGTGTATCTTCCGAGCTGAGTTTGTCCTCCGCTCACGAAGAGGCTGCCGTTACCAATTTGCATGAAAACAGCCGGTGCTGCAACCGTTGGATCTCCTTCCCCCCGCACGCAATCATCTATTGTTGCCTCGATTGCCCGAGGAGAATTGCTGCCAAAAGAAGCTTCAAACCAACGCCATTCTACGCTCTCAGCCTCGAGGATGGTCGCTGCGACGGTCACCGGCTCTGGCGGATTGATGAACAATTCTGGATGAGGATATATCGCCAGGCTGAGCCATCTCCTCTTGCCGGCTATGTCTCCGTCTTGCGTCTGAAGAACAGCGGGTGGAATGCCTTCTTCCGCTTTCGGAATCCGGGATATGTAGATATCGCCTTTCTTCGTGACACTGGCGATCACCGTATCCGTTAGAAAAGCAAGGTACTTTGATGCATGCTTGTGCCTGAAGATGAGAAGAGAGAGAGAGAAATTATTAACTTGGCTGTGTCGCCTTTGTAAATAGCAATCAAAAATGTACAGATACCTGATTGTACAAGTTAGAGTACCGCGTTGCGTATCCCAGATCGTAACCTCTCCATCTGTGCATATAGAAATAAATACATTAAATCGATATTGTAGTAGTAGTCTACATTACTTTTAAGGGCAAGAGCAGCCAAGGACCCATCATGGTTTAACGCGATTTCTCTTGAGCGAGATCCGAAGCTATTGGATACTTTCGATGGTGGCCGTATCTCGATGTGTCTCTCGGGGGGAAACCATGTTTTTCTTTCGGGACCGGTTGTAGACGTGACAGCACGGAAGACCCTCACCACGGCGTCGTTGCAGCTGCAAAGCAATACATCCCCTGTAGCGGTACTCCATTGCTGGTTCGTGTATGTCTTGAGGTCACCCGTTTTGCCGCTCGATTTGTTGACGTTGAAGTTGATGATCTCGAGGACCTCGCCAGTATTCGCATCCAGATGCAGGATATGCTTGGTGAAGAGTGCAGTGACCCGCAATTTGGCGGCGGTCGTATCACCATCACCAGCTGCGTAGTAGATGGAGACCGATAATCCTCTGGAAGTTGGCCGCATCCATAGCGGTCGACTTCGCTTCTTGGCCGAGCGACTCTTTCCGGCGAAACGGTATGACCATAGCAGTCGCCTTGTCACACAAGCGGAATCGCTGTTGAACTTCTTTTCTTTTTCGTGGCCTTCGTCGAAACCGGGAGTGTCAGCGTGCAGCTCCCACATGTAGATGAAGTTTTCCTGAAGCACGGCGACATGGTTGCGGTAGGTCGCTATGTGAGAGATTTCCGTGTCGTCGGCGAGGCACTGGAGCTCTGTTACGAGCTTACCGTCCATCGTCCACACCAGCACTTTCCCCCTTTCTGAGGCTGAATAAAATACGTTAATTTGATGACAACGAACAGGCAATTCAGGCAAGAGGGAAAAGCAACACACCTGTTAAGGCAAGGAGGTTATGCTGCGCGGTTTGTGACGGATTAGGCCACAGAGCAACACAGTCCGTGAGTACTTCGGGGCTTCGATATAATGTCGAGCTTTTGTGGTTCAAATGTGTGTTGTTAAACAAAATATGAGAGCGGGTCTAACTTACCCATAGACAGGGGATATGAGGTCGCCTGAGTTCTGGATAGCGTTCATGCGCTGAGCGATTTTGTCACGTTTGATTGTCAGAATAGGCTTCGGAAAGGGAAGGACCTCCTGTAATTATTGTTGAGTCGTCTGGCGGGGAGAGGGGAAGAGCATTGGGTAAACCTTTTTGTTCTTGACGTCGTCTTCGTAACAATATTCGCTCTTTTTGGGGCTGTCGCGTATGACCCAGAGGGCATCCCACAGCTTCCCGCAGGCAGCGCGGTACATTGCGTCGCGTTGTTCTCGTGGCTTGGTAGCTAAGAATAAAACATTTGAACATATAGGGGAGAGAGGGGGGGGGATTAATGAGTTACCTGCAACGTGGCAGAGCGCATCTGCGTCAGCGCAGAGGCGGTTTGCTATCGTCCAGTGAAATACTCTGGATATTCCTCCCGTGGTAAGAGAGTTGAGTTGGGTCCCCGGTATGGTACGAGTGGGTTCTGGAGATATCGAAAACAGTTCGAGGTGATCAAACCAGCACAACTCCAGGATGTCAGCATTTACTAAATGCTCACAGTTCACCAAGTTGATCTCTCTCACTTCTGGGAATGCGTGTGCTAGCTCTCGAAAAGTGGTCCCTGTTGGTTTCTTGCGCAGGGCTGCGCCGTCCAGAGTTACCTCTCGGCACAAGACTTGATGAAGATACAGGTAGTTACAGTAACAACAAAGCAGAGGAGAGGTTAGGGAACCAACAACGACTGCTGTACGAAAAAAACGGGCGGGTGGTTTTACTTGGGTCATGACAAAGACGATGCAAGCGCTGGTTGGTAGCGGAGAAGGCCACAATGGCAGGTATGGGAAGCCAAGCAGCAATGCGTAAGACCAGTTCCTCTGCCAGGTCTACGAACCAACAATCCTCTCTGTCCATCGCAGAAGCAAGAACTATTTCGAAGAACAAACCAAAAGACACAAAGAAATAGCCGGAAGCAGGATACGACTTCTTTCTTACTTTATTGGAATATTCAAACAAATAGACATCGTTGCAAAAAAACAAAAGGAAGAGCGCGTGAGAAGTTTTTCGAAAATTTAGGGAGGGGTCTTTTGTCAGTGTCCTTGAGCTTCCACCATTTTCTGGACAATATTTAAAAGCACTGATTAGCGAAAAAACGGGTAGACGATAGAAGGAGCAAGCAACACACCTGCACACAGGCACTACAGTATGGCATGCTGTCAACTACGTAGAATTTTTCATCGAGAACAGCGTGGCAGCCCGCCCGCACACAGCGGAAGCAAGTTCTGTGCCATGCTTTGGCCATTGCTGCGGTGTAGGAATCTTCGTCTATCTTCTTCGAGCAGATGGTGCATAAGTCGGTGTTGACAGAGGAGCAGCTCTCGCAGCAAGGCACCTTGTCCTTCTCCCAGTAGCGTCCATCAAAGAGCACACGGATGCAGAATGCGCATCGGAAGTGTTCCTTGTGGAAGTTCTTCCCCAGCGCTTTGAAGCCCTGCATCACAGGCCGAGAGCATTCGCCACAATTCGAGTCCGCTTGCGAGGTGGAGTATGTGGCTCTGTTAATTTTTGTTGTTTTTTGATTTGATTAGGAAATCTGAATTGAGAGAGGGGGTTATGTTACATTTGCATCTCTGCGGCTCGATTCCGTTCTTGCGGAGGAGGTCGTTGAATCTGTTTCGGCACGCGTTCGTCTTTCAAGAATCGAGGTACTGCTGCGAGAGTGCCCATCGATCTGATGGGGCTGCTCTTTCTGCGCTCTTTGCGCAGTCTCAGCGTCTCTTGTTGGCGCAGTCTGACGTCCTCCGCCGCGCGCAGCTTTTCGGTCTGCTTCTCTGCGGTGATGGCATTCTGTTTCTCCCATTCTTCCTCCAACGAGCGCTGCTTCTCCAGCTCGACTTCGAGGGCGGTCAAGATGCCAGCTTCCTTTTTGAGGGTTTTCTTTCTTTCTCTTTCGCGTTCCTTTTCGAGAAGCGAGTTCCAGTCGAGCATCTTCTTTTTTTTCTTCTTTTCGATCTTATCGGCGGCTTTCTCGGCTTTCTCCTTCTTCACTTTCTCTTCTTTTTCTTTTTTCTTCTTCTTCGAGTCATCCTTCTTGTCCTTCTTCTCCTTCTTTTCTGTCACGCTATCGGAGCGCAGCTTCATCATCGTGCGCGTCACCCAGCCGCTGCTCCGTCTGCGCTTCTTCTTCTCCTGTCGAGCTTCCTCGAGTTCGATGGCCTTCTGGCGTGCGAAAGCCTCCTCGGGGGTCATGGTGAGCGGGCCGCAATCCTCCTTGCCGGCAAGAAGGCAGCTGGCGCAAGGGTATCGGCCATTGCATGTGCCGCCTCGGCCTTCGCGGACACAATGCCCGCAAGAGTATCCGCAATTCGTGCTTAACCCTTCCTTCTCGCAGGCGTTGCATGGCGCTTCCCTGTTACATTTCTCGCCTACACACAAAAAACAAAAGAGATAAATACAAGGTGCAAGTGTTGAAAAAGTCCCTTACCTATACCCAACTTGCGGCAAACGTTGCAGCAGTTTACAAAGAAGGGAAGGGACCGCACGGTCATAAGCTCTTGTAGCGGGGGCAAACAGGATTCCTGCCAGCCTTCTTGCACGCAACATACACAGGGTGCTTTCCCGTCACACAAGGCAGCTGTCCCGGCTTTAATGCAGTTGGAGCATTGATAAAGACAATCCTTTCCAATCTCCTTGCATGATTTACACGGATATGTTTGGGTGCAGCTTGTCCCTAAATCGGAACAAATCAGTAAATAGACACTAGGTACCAAACATACCGTTGTTGTCTGCTGTGCACTGGAGGCAAGGTGTGCCAATCACCGTGCGGGCTTGCGTGGTGTTGCTGTTGTCATGGGGAAGAGAAATGCGGATGTTGGGGATTTGAAGTGCTTCATCATTGGGAGGAGCGAGAGAGGGAAGCGCGTTCGGTTCATCCGGCTTCTCATTCACTTGCGCTTCTGCACTGTTGTCCGTAGCTTGTTCTTGTGTGCGAAGAGTAGTTCCTGAGGAAGATTCCTTTGAATTCGCTGCAAGGAGATTTTCGAGCTCGGTGGTCTCGATGGTGGGCAAAACGATGTTGATGGGCGGCCGCGGTGAGACCGGTGATAGTTTCGGTATCTGAATGACGGGCTTGGCCTCCTCCCCCTCCGGTTCAACAGGAGCAGAGGCATCATCCTGTACAAGAGGAGTGGGTGCCTCTGGTGGTGCTGCGTCGAAGCTTGGTAGGGCAGGCGGAGGCAAAGAAGGTGGAGGTGGTGCTGGGGTGTCCTCTCCTCCCACCACTGGTGGTGGCGGAGATGGAGGACGTTGCGTAACTTCGACCTCCGAAGTCATCGGAGGGGGAGAAGGAGGGTCAGAGGCACCCTGAAGATTGTCTCCCGACGTTGTCGAAGGTGCTCTTAAATTCGGGGGTGAGGGTTTCTTCGTCTGTTGCAACCGCTCCATCTCGCGGCGTTCTCTCGCCTTCCTCTCCTCCTCCATTTTGTGCTGCTTCGCGAGTTTCTGATCCAGAACCCGTTTTTCCGCCGCTCGGGCCTCTCGTTCTCTTCGCTGTCGCTCTTCTTCGCTTCTCTTTTCGGACTCGCGTCTCTCGCGCTCTTTTTCTTCCGCAATCTTGACGCCCACCGACTTGAGGTCCGTGCGAGGTGCGACGATGATGCGTTTTGGTGGAGGCGGTGGTTTGGGAGGAGGAGGCGCTGATGAAGGAGGAGGTACGGGTGCTGCTGCGGGAGGAGGCGCTGTAGATGAAGGAGGGGGTGGTGGTGTTTGTCTGCGGCGAAGAACCGAGGCTGCTGCATTTTTCTTCCGCTCAAAAGCGGTCAAACAGAGGGCTAAATATGCCATCACGGCTTTCTCGTCAGGGTCTGTTTGCACAAAGCTAGCTGAATCGAAGACGATAGGGACGTTCCATTCTCTGTGAAGTGTATCCATTACGATCGTCATATTCGACACTCTGTCATTACAAAATAGGATGCATGAGAAACGCTTCAGACAGAAAGCTATTTAGTTAGTTACCGATTACTGGGATCGAGACTTTTGGTATCAATGAGACCAGGTGCTTGAGCTTCAACGAGGTTGCAGAGGGCGAGACCGTCTTGAAACGAGGACGAGAAGTTGGCCACCTGGGTCAGAGATCCCAAGATTTTGTTGAAATGAGCCAAGAAAGCTTCTCGGGGATCAGTTGGTGGGTCCTTGCCCTCGCAGCCAAAGTAGCTGATCTGATAGTGGGAAACCAGCAGCCAAAGGAGGCCCAATGTTGAATCAAGTTTCTTGGCGAGAATATCTATCATTGAAGATTTGAGAGTGTTAGACAACAAATCATCTTGATAGGCCGGTAGTACCTTCAGGTTGGATGTTAGCAGTGCTAATGCCTTCGTCATCTGACATAAACTTGAGCGCGGTATTTACATTGTTTGCAGGATCCGAGTTCGTTCCAGTGATTGTTTTTGCCGAAAGCGCTTCTAGCAATGCCACCAGGGGTGTAGCTGTTGAAAATGTGCACAAAGCACAGATAAATTTAGAATTGAGCCTTAGATCATCTCGAAAAACAAAAATTGTTAACAAAGCGCCAACCTACCTGCAGATATCGAAACTGCCAGCTCTATCATAGGTGCGCCTTTTGCGTCTTGTAGCCAATAGTTGCTCCAAGACTTGAAACTCTTGGGCGAGAACGTTAACCAAAAAGGAATCGCTTGGAGGTGTACTTACTGCATATTGCAATCGCGCCTGAGCTGAGAGTGCGAGAATCAGTTGTTCCTCTTCCGCGGAGAGGCCCTGCAGTTGGAGAGGTAGTGGTACTTCCATGCAGAGCTTTTGGATTTTTCTCTCTGGCTCCAGTAGCGGAGATGCCGCCTTACCCGTTTCCCTTTTTTTAAAAAAAACCCCTCTGCTCCTACTCAACTCCGTGCTGCGATCTTTCCTTTTCGGATCCCCCGTCTTCCGCTGCGGGCGCAGACATCCCCCGTAGCAACGCATGCGTTTCTAACCCTTGGTTGATCGATAACGAACAAAGACGTAGTCGCGGTGGTAACATGGGTGTGGTAATTCTACATTATTTTAGGGTAAGTTTTGTTAGAAGATGGGGAATGCTGCCGATCGGTAACGCACACAAGCAGTACTCGTTTGCCACAGCAAAAGCAAAGGAGGAGGACGCGCAGCAAATAGCTCTTAGGGCAGATTTTCTTCGAAGTTGGCAATAAAGTCAGAGACAGCGAGCGAGTTTTATGGTGGAGGTGAGCGCGACCTGCAAGTTCATCGGAACTGCGGAGGGGTGCAGGAAGGGGTCACAGTGCCCTTTCCGCCATCCGGGGACGAAAGCGGGCAAAGTTGGTCGTACTTCGAGACTTGCTCCAGCTGCAACAGCTATCCCTAAGTACTGTGAGCTCTGTAAGGGGCGCATCTTTGATCAACCCCAACATGAAAGCACAGAACGGCATCGTAAAGCATGGAAGGCAGAGAAGAAGCGAATCGCCGACGAAAAGAAAGCCCACGCCATCCAGAAGCAGACCGAGGAAGCAGAGGAAAAGCTGCAGATCGAACTCGCCAAACAAAAGCTAGCCGCAAAGGAACAGAGAAAGCGTGGAAAGCTTGCTCTTCGCGAGTCGCATAATCAACTCAGGAGACGGCGAGCATTGGCTAGGGGTCGCGATAGGGAGGCGAGGCAAAAAGAGGCGCTTGAACTCAAGAGATTTGACAAGGCGGAGAGCGAGATGAGGGCAAAAGCATGGGAAGGCAGTATGGAGAGATTGTGCGCAAAATCCATTGAGCAGCCGCAGGAGGAAGCCGAAGAAGGTGCTTTGTGCCGCTTGCCTGATGAAATATTGCTGTTCATCTTCTCGTTCCTTGATGACTACAACGACCTTCTCGCCCTTGCTTTAGTCAACTCGCGTTGGCTTCGCGTATTACAAGACAGCGACATATGGAAGTGAGCTGTGTTTGTTTTTTCACCCCTAAATCTTTCCTCCTCTCCCCCCCCCTTGGCATATTTCACTCACTAAGCTCTCCCCTAAGGAGTATGTTGGTGCGAATGAATGTAGACATACGAGGATATTCTTCTGACGTGAACTGGAAGAAAGTATTTGTGGTATTGTTTCTCGCTCCCTTTGTACTTTTTCACCAGTTCTCACTTTTGGTTTAATAATGTGCTCCAGCGTAACGCGCTGAGGTTATGGAAAGCGGCTCCAGCGGTCAAGGTGATCCCACTGCCTCCAGGAGCACCGGTGAGTCTTCGGCGTATACATTTTTTTGTTACTTAACCCAGAGAACAGAAAATGGTTGTATGGTCGGAAGAGACTATGATGCTTATCACTGGTGACACCCACGTGACGGTGGATCTTGCCGCGACAATTAATCAGTGGCATCAGGAACCAACCGTTACGCATAACACGCTGCGCGTTCTCGTTAGGTGCTAATTCCCATATTTTAAATATGTTAGGTGGCAACAAAAGAACTGAAACACAGGGCTGCAGAACGCCTTGCCAAACGGGCGAAAGATGTGCAGGGTGACGTTATCGCGTATATCGAGGGGGAAAATCACGACAATATCGTGCTGCGAGACTTTTTCGGAAATATTAGAAAGGTACTGGTGTGCAATGGTTTCCGTTATATCTTAACAAAATAACTTACTGTTTTTATATATAGAGGCTCTCCGTTGCGGGTGTAGGTGAATCCAATTTATCCGGAGTTCGATTAAATGGATCTGTTATCGCGTATTGGGGAGACTCTGGCACATACTTTGTGAAACAGGAAGACAGTGATGATGCTGAACCCTTTTGGCATCACGCGCAGCCTATCAGTGACATCAGCTTCGATCCCGCAGTTGATCCTGCAGACAATCGTATGAATCCTTTCTCTTTGCTTTTTTTATTTTTGGAAGAAAGACGAGCTGACTTTAAGAGTTTTGGTTAGTTTATTTTACACTGCTCCTCAAAGACAAGAATCAAGCAAAGCTCTTCAATGGCGCATTTAAGGTTGCTACGATACCTGTGAGTTGGAAACCAGCCTACATTCATTCAAGACAGCAGGGTGTGAACATATTAGGATTGCCAAAGGTTTATTTTTTATCCCCAAAAAACACGCAGACTAAACAACTAACACACGAATCCCTAAAATAGGTGGAAATGGCGGGCAGTATTGCTTGGGTGCAAGACTTTCTTGTCGTCACGGAAAAATATCGTCGTTCGACAATGAATCTCACCGCTTATGACCTACCAAGCGGTACCGACCTGAGGGTGGTTTTTGCCCCCTCGGGAGAGACCCCGAGTTGGACGATGACCTCAGTTGGAGGGCGAGAGGAACAATATTTAATTGGCTGTTCCGAGCAGCACATAACCTGTTGGAACATGAGCAGAGACAAGCTTAGCAGCTCAATCCATGTGGCTCTCCGTCCACATAGCAGGTTTAGAGTACCATCTCTGATATATTCTTTTCAGGCTGGTGAATTTCAGGTGTATATCTTCCCATACCCCCCCTTTCTTGGCCTGCCTAACCTTTCCTTTTTGCGGCCACTTCGATTTTTTTTTTGTTTAGGTTGTGGTGCTGCGGGCATTCGACATCTTGGAAGTGTATGATTTTTCAACTGGCCACTTATTGCACACTCTTGTAGATGGAAAACGTGACAGAGTTATTTCATTTCGGCTCTACAAACACTATGTAATCGCATTCCTTGCATCGAGAGGTTCTATTCTTGGCAAGACATCGCTCTGTATTTGGAAGTTCATGTAATAAAAAGCCAAATTTTTTCTTAGTAAATATTTTCTTTGATCCCGCAAGACGATGGAAGCCAGCCTCGTCTATTCGTTTGGGGACGGCAAATGTTATCAATTGGGAAATGGTGCTAGGGAAAGCCATTCTACCCCACACCTCATCGAAATATTGGAAGGTGCGGAGGTGGTGAAAGATCTCGTTGCGGCTGGAAATCAAACGTGGGAATTACGAGGTTTGTGAGGTTTTTTGCGCTGCGTGCGGGAAGGTAGTGACCATTTCTTTGTATGGAATCCAGAAAACGGCCGAGTCCTCGCCTGGGGAACAACTCTGTCGTGGCGAGCGGACCTGCCGCGAGAAGTCCCTTTGCCTGCTCATTTTCCACCGGTCATACAGATAGCCTGTGGGGAAGGGAACACAGCACTGTTATTAGGTACAAGAAAAAAAATAAGGGTATAAAACCAAAGAAATAACTTTGACTTCACAGCAAATGGGAGTTATGTATTTGTGGACCCCTCACAGGGGGCAACGGAACTTAAACCCATTGTTGCAAAGTGTGGAGATACCAAGCTTGTGTTGACCCAAATCGCCATATCTGATAAAGTTGTGCTTGGCATTACAGGTATCTTCTGAGTGTTTGGCTCATCGCATTGATTTATCGCTAATTTTCCCCCTTCCTTTTTTTCTAGATGATGGCAAGCTCTATGATAGCAGCCTCATTAGGGAAGGGGGTGAACTTTATTCCGCACCTTCAAAATTTGTATGGGTGTCTCGGGCACAGTGGTATTCATCGGCAGTGACTGAGGAAGGAGAGGTCTATACGTGGTGCGTGACTACTTGCTTCAATCTGACCAAAAAGCAAAAAGAATTGATTATCATGAAAAAAAGGGGCATGGGACCACTGGGTCATGAAGCTAACTATCAAGCTGCACCGAAGTTGGTGGAGGCATTAAGGGTTTTCTCCTATTTCTATGCCCGTTCTTTGGATGCGCAATCTTGCTAACTCAAATATCAAAAAGGGAAAACGAGTCAAGAAAACGAGCTGCGGAAGGTTACATATGGCTGCCATAACGAGTATGATTTTTGATTTTTTTGGTCTTAGTCTCTGTTTGTTTACTTACTTCTTATATTTCTGTTTTCTCTTTACCATCAGGGACAGGACAGGTTGGTAAAAACATAATGGATGATTATTTGACTCAACTGAGTATTTGAATCAGCTCTATACCTGGGGTTCAGCAGTTAATTGCGGAGTGGGGAAGAAGCAAAATACCAACGAACCTACCCTTGTTGAGGCATTAGCATCAGAATGTGTTGTTGATATCTCTTGTGGTTCTTCCCATACGTAATAACTCCTGCCCGAGACGAGTCTTTTCGACATTGACTTATCCGAAAAATTATAGGGCTGTACTCACAAGTTCGGGCTATTTATACACTTTTGGGTCAGGCAAAACGGGTTGTCTTGGATTGGGGGATGGTGTCGCGCTAGAGGTAACTCCACGGCGCGTTGAAAACTTTGATCGTCGTGCCATTCAGATTGTATCATGCGGGCAAAATCACACTTGGTTTGTAAAAACGAAATTTTTTTATTGCATTGACCAAAACTTTTGAAGTGTTGTTGCTGAGCGAGCTAGTAGACATATCAAAAATTTGGCAGCCGATATGGGCAAGGCTGTCAACAATCCAGACCTGTTTCCGGATCTCAAGGTGTTTGGCGATTGGGATCCTGCAAGCTCGCCACCCATCTTGTGTCACAGAGCACTCTTTCTTCTGCGCTGCCCAGCGTTCAGTGAAACCGCCGATGCAGAGACCCAAGAATTCAAGATTCCTGGCCTTCGCAATCCTAGACTTGTAGCTGCCTATGTCAAATTCATGTACACCGACACTCTGGCTGCCGATGAGCTCACCATATCGGAGCTTCTGCAGATGTGCGAGTGGCTGGCCAATAACGCACCGCATATGCTAGATGCGCCGGCTAGTGCACAACCCATTGATGAAGGCGATGATGGGTTTGCTAAGCCTAAATCTTCCTATGGATACGAAGTTATGCTCGCGTGTATGCATCGCCAGTGTATCAAGCTTCTTCACAAGGCGCTTACTGTGCACAACGTATTCATGGTGCTGAAGGTGAGCACGAAGCGAAATCTCCTCGATGTCAAATGGATGTGCATCTCCTATGTTGCCGATATGTTCAGCCGACAAAGAGAACGCGAGCGAGAACTCTTGATGAGTGTTGCCCGATCGAGTCGTGACGACCTTTCCTCCGGTACCTAACTGGCTTTTTTTCGGCAAAGACGTAGTTACAAAGTAACTTACTGATTCATATTCAGAAGAAGCACTGCCCGTACTTGCATCAACTGAGTTGGATGAAATTTGGCGCAATATTGTGGTGAACCAACAACTCCCGCCGAACCTCGTCCTCTTCCTCAGCTCGCTTACGAAGCGGCCAGCCAGCGTTGAGTTGGACTTCAGCCCAATATGGACGAAGCTGACGCGCATATCGTGGGTCGTGTTGACATCATCTTCTACCGAGTTACATGACTTGGAGGAAGCCTATTCAGCTATCTGGCGACAGTATCTACAAAAAGAGGAGATCGTGGGTGTGGCTGTTCCTGCTGGCGCGAAACCTGCTGAAAGCACGTTACCTGATAACAGTCGTGAGCCTTTTGCAAGAGCACTGGTGCCGTCTATTGGATTTTACAAGCCAGAGCCAGCGCAGTCATTCAATTCATCCTCAAATACCAGGGTGTACCTCGGAAAGCGAGCACTGGGATCTTCACTGGTGACCGCCGAAGAGAAGGCAACCATGCAAGCTGCTACAAGGCAGGTGCAGGTATGTTTTCCTTTGCTTGCTGCCATATGAGTCTGGCTCTCATATTGTCCTACCCTTATTCAGCATGCCGAAGAACAACTGTCTAATTCAAAAGGTACTCAATTTACATCGTTAAGTGGTTGTGTTGACAACTGTTTTTTAGCTTCGATCAGTCATAGCTTGGAGAAGATGGTTGATAACGAGTTACTTAGCGACATCAGCTTTTCATGTGTTGATGGTGGTGTGGTGAGAGGGCATAAGTTCATCTTATGTGCTCGCTCGGCACACTTTCTCGCAATGTTCACCTCAGGTAGGCACGTTATATTGTTCTGCGCATTACTAAGCACCGTGCACGTAACTAAGGAATGAAAGAATCTTCACAAGCAATTATCGAGATGCCTGATGTATCCAAGGAAGTCTTGTTGGCCATGTTTCGTTACTTGTACACTGGGAATGTTGTTGTCACTCCCGATAATGTAGTGGATATGCTCTCTGTTGCAAATCTTTGCACCCTTACAGAGTTACAAGAGCAAGTGAGTGTTGAGGTTTTGCATTCGTCCTACTAATTTCTCCTCTCTTTCTCTCTCTCTGTCCCTTTCCCAAAGTGTGAGTATATAATAGGCAGAGATTTGGAAACAGACACAGCTCCCTATGTGTTGGAGATGGCCGATCGTCTGCAAGCGAAAAAACTGAAGGACGTTGCTCTCTCCTGTATGCTTGACTCTCGGCATTCCATCACTCAAACGATAGCCTTTTCTGAGTTGTCACCGGACTTAGCAGAATCCTTTCGACGAAGTGGTGCGTAGAATTTTGATAATTCTTGATTATAACTTCACACCGAATCCCAACAACAGTTGCCCACGGACCCCACTGTAGGCTGACTAAGGAAGACATGTCTGTATGGCATATTCTCGTGCAGAAGAGTTATTATTTCAAGATCCAGGCATGCGATGTCTACGGCAACAACTGTGCGGAGGGTGGAGAGACTTTTAGCATCGTAATCACCAAAAACTCGAGCGCAGAAACGAATGGAGGAGCTGCTATCACCTCAGTCGGTAGCCCAACAGTGGTCGACAACCTTGATGGAAGCTATGGTGTGAACTTGACGATCTATCAGGAGGGCTCCTTTTCAATGCACATCCTTCTGGGGAGCAACAGTGATGCTACTGCAATAGCCGGCTCACCTTTTCAAGTCATCGTTCATGGCCAAATCTTTCCTTCCTACTCAATCGCTACATTGGCCCTGGCTTCTCAGCAAACCGAACCCTCACCTCCTTCACCAACCACCGTCGAGTCTTCGATAAGTTCCTACACATTCCAAGCAGGTGAATCCGTGGAGGTGACAGTACGAAGCTATGATGGGCAAAAGCAATTTATTCCTGTGGGCGATGCCATCTTCAAAGCCATTTTGTGCACACCGCCTGCCGAGAAGGAGTCAGCAATGCTCTCGAAAAAGTTTAACTTGTTGCGGATTTCCGGCGAACATGAAGCAGTGTTTGCAGATGGTGGCTTCTTAAAGGATAATAAGGACGGCACCTATTCCCTTGCTGCTAAGTTAACACGTGCTGGGGAATATTGGCTTCGTATTGTGTACGTGGCGGTGGAGCATTCTTTGTGGTGGTACTCTGCAATCGATCAGGCAGTGCCTGAGTCTGTGATCGATATCGGTACTGGCCCGATTTCGCTCGTCATCACACCAGGTAACTAACTCTTGATCATTGGGGGTGAAGGAATTACTGCTAATTTGTCTAACTTACAGGTGAGCCTTGTGCTGCAACATCCACATCTGTTGGCAAGGGTATTGGGACTCCGGTTGCTGGAGTTGTGAATACGTTCACTGTTACCCTTCGAGACTGCAGTTGGAACCCTGTCGCGATTAGTGACATGCGCTTTGAGGTGGACCTCTTTCCCAATGAACAAGCACCTGGCACTGCCTTCGGTCTACCACTAGACAGGGTGCCCTCATTGGAGAGTTTACCGAAGTTGATGGACGGTTTTGACACATCAATGGAATGCCTGGCCCCAGGAACGTATTCGATTTCCTACCAATACCCTCATGTTGGGTATTATTTATTATCTGTGCGATTTCCTCGACAAACTGGTAATGATTATTCATAAAAACGGCAAAAACTCAACTTACTTCCTATAGGTGAAAAAGAACAAGAGGTCAGCGGGGAGGCTATATCAGGATCTCCATATGCAATCGAATTAGCATCTTTTGCGCCAAGCCAACCAAAGCTACCAAACAGGCAAACGAAACGAAAACCTCGCACACAAAACAAGGACAGTGAGGCTGCCTCAACCTCAGTGAACTTTCATGACGTGACAACATTCACTTGTGAAAACAGCTTTGAGCCAACTGATGGTGCCACCCTGTTCTCAGCAACCACTCCTGTATTCCCAATAGTACAAAAACCTACAGAAACATTTCATTTTGGTAAAGAATAAACTCTAACTTCTTTCTTTTTCATTCTTCCACTTATCAAAATTAAGAAAAATAATCCAGTTTTGTGATTCAAGGTGCTTTTTATTTAGGAAATCTTTATTATAATTGAGCTATTTCCATGTTTGTCATTTTTACACAAATATGGAAGTACTTTGCCCAAGACTATTATAATTAGTTTTGTAACAATAATTAATACAATTCTAACAAATAATCTCAAAGTAAGTCCAACAATAAGCCCAATTTAGAAAGAGCCACCTTCTCCTTAATTAGTTGGTCCTAAATTTCTTACAGTTTTCATGAGATTTTATTTCTATTTTCTTTCTTTTTTTAGGGTTAGGGTTAGGGTTAGGGTTAGGGTTAGGGTTAGGGTTAGGGTTAGGGTTAGGGTTAGGGTTAGGGTTAGGGTTAGGGTTAGGGTTA
>Ga0209935_1002046_pt1:0-15000 | contig 26889 bp, 42 predicted proteins | sample ThiBio_1000_plan_2_FD_183958 | JGI IMG/M metagenome (GOLD analysis project Ga0209935, IMG submission 183958) | Wastewater bioreactor microbial communities from Cape Town, South Africa - Thiocy_cont_1000_plan (SPAdes) | ecosystem: Engineered > Bioreactor > Thiocyanate-remediating >...
CTGCTGGCGCTGGTCGGCATGGTGTTCCAGCAGTGGCTGTACATGCTCGGCCTCAAGCGCACGACCGGCACCAGCGCCGCGGTGCTGCAGCTGATCACGCCACCGGTGGCGACCTTCTTCAGCTTGGTGCTGCGCATCGAGCGCGCCATGTGGGAGAAGGTGGTCGGCGTCATCCTCGCCGTCTCGGGCACGGCTGTCTTCATGGGCGTGCAGAACATGGATCTGTCGGAAGGCGTCGTCGGCAACCTGTTGATCTGTACCTCGTCATCCACATCGGCCTTCTATCTGCTGTGGGGAAGGCCATTGTGGGCGTCGGTCGGAGCATCTACAGTCAGTGCCTGGTGCTTCACGATCACGTACGAGCTTGCGCGATGAGGTTAGGTTGATGCATCCAGTTGCTCGGCTGATGCTCGCTTCTGCCATCGTGACACGCAGCGGAATCTTCTCGGCACTCTACTCGCTCGTCGATGTCAACGACTGGATCTCAGTGACCACGGCGTCACCACTCGCTTGGGCCGGAATGGTGTATGGCATCGTGTTCGGCACCATCTACGTCTTCTTGTACGTTGCGTTTGTTGTTGCTGTTGTTGTTGGAACTCGCCGAGCAATTAGGACTCTCACACTTCGTCTCATGGCGCCACATATGTGTACGGCCGATAGTCTATGGGGCTGGGTCGCTGCGTACACGACGCCGACGGTCATGACGTCCTATCTCGCCATTCAGCCGCTGACAGCCGCCGTTCTCGGTGCGCTGCTGCTGGGCGAATCGCTCGGATTGCAGCAGCTATTCGGTGCGATCGGAATCGCCTGCGGTCTCGCGATCGTTATTTATGCCAGAAGCAAGGAGCTGCGCGATGAGGCGGCAGCCAAGGGTGCTGTGGTCGTGACGCAGCACGATGAGGATCGATCGATCGAGCTCGAGCTGGTTGATGTTGTTGATTCGCCACGAAGTGAATCCGATCAGCACGAACAGCCTCAGCAACAACCTCAACAACAACCTCAGCAACAGCAGCAGCAGTTTGATCAAGTCGTTGATAGATAGATGTTATTCCCTCGATTGTAGTAAACCAATACCATGATATCCAGAGATTGATTGATATCGATTGATATCGAGCGACATTCATTCATTCGTTTGCTTGCTCACTACTGCACGCACCTCAACCTGCCAATCGATTGTTCGAGGTGGCTGATCCTCCCTCCCTCACACTCTCCCTCAACCATGGAGTACAAACGAACCATGAGATCGTTCTTTGTACGCACAGGCAAGGGCGGTGTCACCAAGGTGTTGCGTGAGCACTACCTCCGCAACGATCTGTCGCCTGCACCGTTCAACACTCGATCGCGTGCTCTCGACTCACACGCTGCCTTCTCCCAACAAAGACGACGACAAGAACAACAACACCAAGAAGCCCTCGTACCTCCGAGTCGAGGCGATGCTCTACATGATGATGATGGTCGTAGCAGTAGTGACAGCTCGATCGTTCCAGGAGCGACAGGTGCTCGACCGTGGATGGTCGTGTGTCCAGCGACATGCCATCACTTCCTCGAGATGCTGGAGCTCGACGATCTCACGCACGTCATCATACTCGAGACCACACTCATGTACTTTGGTCCCGGATCCTCCAAACAACCACCGTCATCGTTCCCGTATCGATATCTGCCTCGATTGCGAGCCGTCGGGAACGACTCCAAGCGATCCAACTGCATCTTCTACAACGAGCACTTTGAGCGAACGCACACGATGCGCGAATCCGATGAGCCACTGCCACAACGACACGCTCGAGCGATCGTCGCTGCCGTGTCGTACTTGACCGAGCGACTGTCGCAATGTATCATCACCGACACGAACTCGCTCGAGTATCAACATGCACCATTGATACCTTCGTCGATCGTGTTGGTCACATCGGACGCCACAATCATCCAAGCTGCCAATGCTCGTGGCGGCATTCAATGCATGACCTTGTCGGATTATATCGAGGTATCATCATGAGCATCAGCTGCAGCTTTGACGAGCATGATCTGATGGCATGGAACGTGAACGTGAACGACAGACATGGTTCCACGATCATCCTCGACTGGCGCCATTGTATCGGTCATTGAACGAGCTACGAGTTCAACGTGAGCTTCAACTCCAACTTGCGGCTGTCGACGGACCTGAAGGCGATCTGGCTCGAGCGGCACTCAAGGATACGACGTCGGCTGCCAACAACAGCGACTATCCTCAGTACTGGCACAAGGACGAGATTGCAGCTGGCATCAAGAATGGCACTCTGTGTCGAGGAGCGCTGCACGTATCGAGCAGGAATCCCGAGGAAGCTTGGGTGCGACTCGACGAGGAGGTACTGATTGCATCGAACTGCCTTGAGTGAGCTCGATGGCATGCCATTCACATTGGGAGGGACGCGAATGTCTAGAGTGCACTTCGATATGGCGGCGATGTGGTTATCAGCAGCGCGTTCGAACGCAACCGAGCGATCCATGGCGACAAGGTCGCCGTCGAGCTGTACCCTCGATCTCAATGGCAGGCCATCGAATCTCGCAGTGGCACTGGCAATGGCAGCAGCAACAACTCGACGGTACTACCGCCCGATGAAGAGGAGGCCATCGAAGACTCGGACTCGAGCGACAAGACGCGCGTCTCGCAACAGCAACCTCGAGGTCGTGTGGTCGGCATTCTGGCTCTCAAGCGCAGGCCGTACGTGTGCACGATCCAGATCCGAAGCACGTCGGTCAGCGAGACCGAGATCGACGAGGCGCCAGCGGGAGCCGATCCTACCTCGACGGCACAGGAGCGCATCCTCGTCATTCCGATGGATCGCCGCATCCCCAAGATTCGCATCACGACGCGACAGACGCACGAGCTGCTCAACTCGCGTCTGGTCGTGCGCATCGACGATTGGGAGCGCACATCAGCGTATCCCGAGGGCCACTATCTGTACCAACTCGGTGACATTGGCGACATTGAGGCCGAGACGCGAGCGCTGCTGGTCGAGCACGAGATCCCGACCAATGCCTTCAGCGACAATGCTCTCGCGTCGCTACCGGCTTCGAGCTCGGCCTGGAGCGTGACGCCCGACGAGGAGGCGTATCGTCGCGACCTGCGCGGCAACGAGTTGATCATGAGCGTCGATCCACCGGGCTGTCAGGACATTGACGATGCGCTGTCGGCGCGTCGCATCAAGGGCGGCCTGCTGCAGTTCGGCGTGCACATTGCCGACGTCTCGCACTTTGTCAAGGAGGGCTCGGCGCTCGATCTCGAGGCGCGAGACCGCGGCACCTCGGTGTACCTCGCCGATAGACGCATGGACATGCTGCCGGCCATTCTCTCGGAGCAGTTGTGCTCGATCCGTGGCAACACCGATCGCTACGCCATGAGCGTCATGTGGAAGGTGCGCGACGACACGCTCGAGGTCGTCGACACGTGGTTCGGCCGCACGATCATCCACTCGTCGAACGAGCTCGACTACAAGACGGCACAGTTGATCGTCGACGATGCACTGCCGCTCGAGAAGCGCGAGGCGCTCGGCAACTATGTCGCTGCTCGAGATTCGTTGTTGCTGCTCGTGCGCATGGCACGACATCTCAGAGCTCAACGTCTCGAGCGAGGTGCCTTGACTCTCGAGAGCGTCGAGGTCAAGTTCGAGATGGACGATGAACGCAACGTTCCCAAGAACATTAGTACGTGCGAGCAGCTCCTCAGACACGAGAGAGAATGAGAGCGAGATTGAGAGAGCGGTGCTAATGATGGCCATCATCGGGGAACAGTAACCAAGGAGTCGATGGAGGTCCACAGCATGGTCGAGGAGTTCATGGTGTGGGCCAACGAGGTCGTGGCCGAGAAGATCTACCGCAGCCATCCATCGTGTGCGCTACTGCGACACCACCCGTACCCTCGCGCCGTCGACTTTGAACCCTTGATCCAAATGGCTCAAGCACACGGCTTCGAGATTGATGCCACGTCGAACAAGTACGCCACATTGCTGGCATGTCGTGGTGGAGTGATTGGCTGAGTTCACTTCGTTGCCACAGGACGCTCGCAAACTCGTTGAACCGAGCCGTCGATCCCAACGATCCATCGGTCAACTTCCTGCTGCGATCGATGGCCACGTTCGCCATGTCGGAGGCCACGTACTTTTCGACTGGCGACACTAACGAGGTCGACTTCTATCATTATGGCTTGGCTGCCAAGTTCTACACGCACTTTACGTACGATAAGCCCGAGGCACGCTTCATGATTCTGCCACGACGCAAGCTAATCGATTGATCGGTTGGGGTTGATGTGAACAGCTCGCCCATTCGTCGCTATGCTGATCTGATCGTGCATCGACAACTGTGGCTCGCGCTCACTGCTGCCACAACGCCGACGACGCAGCCGACGTGTCTCAACGGCAAGAGCATCACCGACATTTGCGAGCACATCAATCGCAAGAACCGCACGGCCAAGAGCGCACAGCGCGACTCGAGCGCCTTCTTCCAATCGCTGTACTTTACCAGTGTCGCCGAGCGAGTGCTGCAGGCCGACCAGGCCGATCCTGCCATCGCCGATGCCGTCATCTACGAGATCCGCGACTCGGGCTTCTACGTGTTGCTTCCCAAATATCCTCTTACGATGGCGGTCGTGATGGCCAGCTCGCTCGCTCGTGTCGTGGTGGTTGCTTCTCCTTAACTCTCACGTGATCGTACGTTTGGCATCCGCGGCCCAGTGCATATGAAGGACAAGGATGGAGCGCTTCTAGCTCATGTGCGCGATGCCGGCGTGAGCGACTATCGCTGCGAGACCGTGATGGGCAGCCGCCGCGATCGACCCAGCCAAACGCACGCCGTGCTGCTCGTCGGTAACAACACCGTCAAGCTCTCGAACTTTGCGCATCTGCTCGTGCGCATCACGACCGAGCCGAGTCGACCTCGATGGCCCACGATTCGGCTCAACTTTGCGCGGCTCAGCCCCAAGTCCAAGCCATCCGGCAATCGCGATGAGGCGGTCGTTCGCGTTTCCGACATTGTACGAGCTTGCAAGTCGCACACGGTCCAACAGCGCGCCGATCGGTGGAGCTCGCCCTCGACCGCTGCCAAAGCAAGCAGCCAGGAGGACCCGTATCAACAGTCGAACGACTCGGTGTACGCAATGTTCCGCTCGTTCGGCACACGGCATCATCACGTGGCCGACACGATCTGGGAGCCCACTGTATCATACGATGCCACTGACACCAGTACCGCAGCGACCTTATCTGCGTGAGATGGAACGAACGAACGAACGAGTTGATAGATAGATAACGTCACAAGTGGTAAACAATACATGGTGGATCCACGACATATGTGGATCATATACACACAATCGAAAGGCTACGGGGGCGAGATGCCGGCAACAGCGGGCGAGCGACTGAGCTACTTGCGGCTGCCAGTGGCTAACAACAATCGTCGTCCAGTGTTGGTGCGCTCTCGCGCAGAGAGTATCAACGCGTACGAGTCCTTCTGGTCCACCTCGACGCTCTCCTCATCGAACGACGCCGGCAACGTGATGACCATTTGATGGCGATCAGTCTTGGGCAGCTCCGAGGCCACTCTGTGTGTGTGTCGCGCACATTGAACGAGGGATTAGGGCGGGCTATTGGTGGACGCCCACTCGTGAGAGCGCGCGAGGTCGTACGGCGTGGAGGATATCAAGCCACCAGCAAAGTGCGTGGCCTTCGAGACGTCCTCGTCGTTGGCACGGAACGTGAGATACAACACGTTGCCCTCCATCTCGATCGTGTACGTGAGATGAAAGGTCGAGATCTCGATCACGAGCATGTCGTCTCGATGGTAGATGATGAACGGCGGGTGCTGGCTGTTCTTCGGCACGTCGATAAGGTTGTTGCCGCGCCACGACGCGACGCACGTCATCGACACTCGTTCGCGAAGTGCGTTCAGATCCAACGAGCAGCTGTAGCCGAAACCGACGCGCAGCATCTCCAGCAGATCGAGTTGTGACTAGTCAAGGGGTGCACGAGGCACGAGTGAGTAGCGAGTCTCTTTCATCGATGAGAACGAGGTCGGTGGTACCTTGCGGAGGCCGCCACGAACCACCGAGTAATACAGGTCGATGACGTTGCGTGCCGTCTGTACGCGAGCGTCGTTGATGTTCGAGATGAACGGCATGCTCTGTTGCTCACAGAGACGCTTGAGTTCCATCGCGTCCTTTGAGAGCGACGCCAGGTTCATGTGCTCGATCAACTGCACGCCGGCAATGTCCTTCTTGGGTCGATTGCGCTTGCTGCTCGAGCTGTGGCTCGCGCTGCCGCCGCCAATGCCCATGCCACTGCCGCCACTCGAGCTCGATGAGGAGCCACTGCCATTGATTCCCGTGTTGCCGATACCGTCGGCTTTGCGCTTGCCGATCGCGAGAGCGTTGGAGCTCGATGTGCTCGAGTGCGAGCGCGATGTGCCGCTGCCACTCGAGGTCGAAGAGTGGTCGGCTGCGTCATCGTCGGCGCCGTCCTCCTCCGTGAGCCGATGGATTCGACGACCGATCCATGCGATGCTCAACCATGCCGACGGTGGCGTCGCCGCGAAGAACAGAGGATAGAAGTCGGCGCACTTGAGCGACTTGGATGGCGGTGCGGGCGTCGTGTACGTGCGGAAGCACAGGTCGACGATGTCGAACTTGTCCTGCGTCGAGAAGCCGCACGGCTTCGAGCCCGAGAGACCCGACGCTCCCCCACCACTCGACGCCGAGTGGTGTTGGTGTTGGTGCTGGTGGTGTTGCACCACTGCCGTGTGAGAGAGCGACGACGGGACGGTCGGAGGCTCGGGAGCTGGTGTCGGAGGTTGTGGTTGTGGCGCGTGGAGCTCGAGCGAATGCAGCTGCGGCGCCGTCGATGCCGCCACGCCTGCGATCGCGTACAAGGTCGGCAGCATCTTGGCCACCTTGCCACTCCCTCAACAATGATCTCGATCACGATCACGAGGCGGATTTGGATGTGGATGTGGCACGCAATGGGAGGAGAAGGTGGGAGGCCTCGAGAAGTGTCGCAATCACGAGCAGCAGCAGCAGAAGAAGAGCAACGAGAGAGAAAGAGAGGAGCAGAAGGAACGAGAGAGAGAGAGAAAGAGAGGAGCAGAAGGAACGAGAGAGAGAAAGAGAGGAGCAGAAGGAACGAGAGAGAGAAAGAGCACTGCCTGCGCAAGGCTCCCCAAGAGCCTCCACTGCTGTACTCTGGAGCAGCCCTCCTCTTCTTCCTCTCTCTCGTTCGGCTTCTTGTTGCGCTGCTTGTTGCTCTGTCGCCTTGCCTCGCTCGCTGCTGCTGTGCTTGTCGTCTCCTCGTCGTGGTTGTGGTGTTTGGTTGGTGGGTTGGAGCTCTCAGCCATGGCACCCAAGAGAAAGCTTGGTCGTCTTGGAAAGAAGTTGTGGGATGCAGCGTATCGAGGAGACCAACATCAAGTTGCTCTCGCTCTTGATCAAGGCGCCAGTATCGAATGGCGCAACACCAACTTCTTCGACAATACTCCATTGACTGTGTCGTCTCGGCATGGTCACGAATCAGTTGTTGGATTGCTTCTCGAGAGAGGAGCCTCCATCGATGCTGCAAACAACGATAACTGGACATCATTGCACTTTGCTGCTCAGGAAGGTCACGAATCAGTTGCTCGATTGCTTCTCGAGAGAGGAGCCTCCATCGATGCTGCTCAAAAGGATAACTGGACATCATTGCACTTTGCTGCTTGGAAAGGTCACGAATCAGTTGTTGGATTGCTTCTCGAGAGAGGAGCCTCCATCGATGCTGCATCCAAGGATAACTGGACATCATTGCACCTTGCTGCTCATTATGGTCACGAATCAATTGCTCGATTGCTTCTCGAGAGAGGAGCCTCCATCGATGCTGCAACCAAGAATAACTGGACATCATTGCACGTTGCTGCTGAGAATGGTCACGAATCAGTTGCTCGATTGCTTCTCGAGAGACGAGCCTCCATCGATGCTGCAAACAACGATAACTGGACATCATTGCACTTTGCTGCTCAGGAAGGTCACGAATCAGTTGTTCGATTGCTTCTCGAGAGAGGAGCCTCCATCGATGCTGCATCCAAGGATAACTGGACATCATTGCACCTTGCTGCTCATTATGGTCACGAATCAATTGCTCGATTGCTTCTCGAGAGAGGAGCCTCCATCGATGCTGCAACCAAGAATAACTGGACATCATTGCACGTTGCTGCTGAGAATGGTCACGAATCAGTTGCTCGATTGCTTCTCGAGAGACGAGCCTCCATCGATGCTGCAAACAACGATAACTGGACATCATTGCACTTTGCTGCTCAGGAAGGTCACGAATCAGTTGTTCGATTGCTTCTCGAGAGAGGAGCCTCCATCGATGCTGCATCCAAGGATAACTGGACATCATTGCACCTTGCTGCTCATTATGGTCACGAATCAATTGCTCGATTGCTTCTCGAGAGAGGAGCCTCCATCGATGCTGCAACCAAGAATAACTGGACATCATTGCACGTTGCTGCTCAGAATGGTCACGAATCAGTTGTTGGATTGCTTCTCGAGAGACGAGCCTCCATCGATGCTGCAAACAACGATAACTGGACATCATTGCACTTTGCTGCTCATTATGGTCACGAATCAGTTGTTCGATTGCTTCTCGAGAGAGGAGCCTCGATCGATGCTGTTCAAAAGGATAATGCAACATCATTGCACTTTGCTGCTGAGAAAGGTCACGAATCAGTTGCTCGATTGCTTCTCGAGAGACGAGCCTCCATCGATGCTGTTCAAAAGGATAACTGGACATCATTGCACATTGCTGCTCATTATGGTCACGAATCAGTTGTTGGATTGCTTCTCGAGAGACGAGCCTCCATCAATGCTGCAAACAACGATAACTGGACATCATTGCACTTTGCTGCTCAGGAAGGTCACGAATCAATTGTTCGATTGCTTCTCGAGAGAGGAGCCTCGATCGATGCTGTTCAAAAGGATAACTGGACATCATTGCACTTTGCTGCTTGGAAAGGTCACGAATCAGTTGTTCGATTGCTTCTCGAGAGAGGAGCCTCCATCAATGCTGCAACCAACGATAACTCGACATCATTGCACGTTGCTGCTGAGAATGGTCACGAATCAGTTGTTGGATTGCTTCTCGAGAGACGAGCCTCCATCGATGCTGCAAACAAGAATAATGTGACATCATTGCACGTTGCTGCTGAGAATGGTCACGAATCAGTTGCTCGATTGCTTCTCGAGAGAGGAGCCTCCATCGATGCTGTTCAAAAGGATAATGCGACATCATTGCACGTTGCTGCTGAGAAAGGTCACGAATCAGTTGTTCGATTGCTTCTCGAGAGAGGAGCCTCCATCGATGCTGTTCAAAACGATAACTGGACATCATTGCACCTTGCTGCTTGGAAAGGTCACGAATCAGTTGCTCGATTGCTTCTCGAGAGACGAGCCTCCATCGATGCTGCAAACATCAATAACTGGACATCATTGCACTTTGCTGCTGAGAAAGGTCACGAATCAGTTGCTCGATTGCTTCTCGAGAGACGAGCCTCCATCGATGCTGCAGCCAACGATAAGTTTACATCATTGCACTTTGCTGCTCAGGAAGGTCACGAATCAATTGCTCGATTGCTTCTCGAGAGACGAGCCTCCATCGATGCTGCAAACATCAATAACTGGACATCATTGCACTTTGCTGCTGAGAAAGGTCACGAATCAGTTGCTCGATTGCTTCTCGAGAGAGGAGCCTCCATCGATGCTGCAAACATCAATAACTCGACATCATTGCACTTTGCTGCTCAGGAAGGTCACGAATCAATTGCTCGATTGCTTCTCGAGAGAGGAGCCTCCATCGATGCTGCAAACATCAATAACTCGACATCATTGCACTTTGCTGCTCAGGAAGGTCACGAATCAGTTGTTGGATTGCTTCTCGAGAGACGAGCCTTCGTCGATGCTGCAAACATCAACAAGTGGACAGCATTGCACCTTGCTGCTGAGGAAGGTCACGAATCAGTTGTTCGATTGCTTCTCGAGAGAGGAGCTTCCATCGATGCTGCAAACATCGATAATGCGACATCATTGCACCTTGCTGCTGAGGAAGGTCACGAATCAGTTGTTGGATTGCTTCTCGAGAGAGGAGCTTCCATCGATGCTGCAAACAACGATAAGTTGACATCATTGCACCTTGCTGCTTGGGAAGGTCACGAATCAGTTGTTCGATTGCTTCTCGAGAGACGAGCCTCCATCGATGCTGCAGACATTTATAACTGGACATCATTGCACGTTGCTGCTTCGAATGGTCACGAATCAGTTGCTCGATTGCTTCTCGAGAGAGGAGCCTCGATCGATGCTGTTCAAAAGGATAACTGGACATCATTGCACTTTGCTGCTTTGAATGATCACGAATCAGTTGCTCGATTGCTTCTCGAGAGAGGAGCCTCCATCGATGCTGCAACCCAGTATAATGAGACATCATTGCACTTTGCTGCTCAGAATGATCACGAATCAATTGCTCGATTGCTTCTCGAGAGAGGAGCCGATACCACAGTGGTCTCGGTGCGTCGAACACGATCCTTGATGTTGATCACTCCAAATCGCCATTCACTGACTCGTTTCTTCGACAGACTCATCCACAAGCACGAGGAACAGCAGCACAAGCCGCCAAGAAACCATCGCTCAAGCAATTGATTGGTGTGCATCATTCCATTGCTTCTCTCTCTCTCTCTCTCTTGTGTTTGTACTCATGATCTCGTGATGGCGTGTGTCTCGATGGCTCGTGGAAACTGATGACTTGGGTATGATTAACCAGAGACTCGAACAGCTGAAGCACGAGCCGATGCTGCTGAATCACGAGCCACTGCTGCTGAAGCACGAGCCAATGCTGCTGAAGCTCAATCACGAGAATCTGAATCACGAGCCAATGCTGCTGAATCACGAGCCACTGCTGCTGAATCACGAGCCACTGCTGCTGAATCACGAGCCACTGCTGCTGAATCACGAGCCAATGCTGCTGAAACACGAGCCGATGCTGCTGAAGCACGAGCCGATGCTGCTGAAGCTCAATCACGAGAAGCTGAAGCACGAGCCAATGCTGCTGAATCACGAGCCGATGAATCATTTGCTCGAGAATCAGCAAAGATTCAGCTCCAAGATGCGTTGGATCGAGCATCATCAAGTGAAACTCGAGCAAGAGAAGCCCACACCCAAGCTGAAGCACTTGAATCTCAAGTGACTCTTCAAACTCATGGTATCTCTTCCTCTCTCATTCATTCATTCATTCCAAACCCTCTTCGTCATCGCATCGATCATCACATTTCCAACTCACGATCGTTTGATATTGTTTGGTTTGGTTTTGTTTGTGTGATATGCAATCATCAACAACATCATCAACAACAACAGCACGACTCGAACTCGAGACTCAACTTGCTGCCGAACGAACTCGATCTCATGATCTTGAAGCTCGATTACGTGATCTCGAGGCTCAAGCAGCTCAAGGTATCTCTTCCTTCTCTCATTGATTGATTGATTGATTCGTCACACCCAATTCATCATCAACTCATCAATGTGATTGTCGATATGATTGTATGATATCCAATCCAATCATCAATCCAAGCAGCAATTCATAAGCGGTGATTGTATGATTGATATTGATGGTCAATGTTTGGAATCGAATGAATTGGTTGATTCGATTGATTGATTGGTTGGTTGATTGATTGGTTGGTTGATTGATTGGTTGGTTGGTTGGTTGGTTGGTTGGTTGGTTGGTTGGTGGGGGGTGCTTGCGTGGCAGCCAGAACGCGAGGGCGACAGCAGAGGAGGTCTCCCAGGGAGGGAGCAGTAGTTGTTCAGCAGCCTGCCGCCTCGCGCACCTCGCCGCATCGTCCCGTCGCACCGCCCACGTCCATCCTCGCTGCTGCCTCCCCGCTCCCCGTTCATCGCTCACCCGCATACCTTTGCGATCACTTGCAGTGGAGTAGCCACCGACATGTTGTGGAGAGCGTTGGGTCGCTGTATAGCGAACAGCAGCACGGGCGTGAGTGGTCGTTTGGCTGCGGCACGTGCGCCGTCGTGTTGGCGCTCGCTCGCGTACGCCAGGCTGCCGACCTCCACGACAACACGGCCCTGCTGCTCTCGTCGATCCACGATGCCAATCTTGCCAGTGAGTGCCTCACTCAAACCTCCCATCCACACAACGACCTCTCTTGCATCGTTGCGGCCTCGCCTTCAATCGACGACATCCGAGCCTCGCGACTCATCGACCTCCACGACCACCACCGACTCATCGCACCGAGACGATCGAGCACCGAGCGTTGATGACGGCGATGCCAAGTGGTTGCTTCTCTGGAAGCAAGGCAACTTCGATGAGGCGTTCGAGCTCCTCAACCAAGCCCTTCAACAGTACGTCCTCCATCACTGGCTCGACATTCACTGCATCTGAGAGAGAGACATCCATCCATCCAACCACATCGATGGATCATGATGATGATCGATGCAGAGATCACTCGGTGATGCAGTATCGAGCGCTGTCCGAGATGTGCATCGCTCGTGGCATGAACGACCGAGCAGCCACGATCTCTCGCGATGGATTGGTTCGATATGCGAACGATGTTGTGTTGTGGGCTCGAAATGCCGAGGCCCACTCGCGCTCACACAACCTGCAATCAGCCGAGGTTCGTCGTCGTTGTCGCCATCGCCGTGTGGTGCATCACTCAACACAAGATCGAATCTCGAGATACTGATGCTGCATCTGTCGTGATGGGGTCATGATGAAGTTCGCGTACACACGAGCAATCGAGCTCGCAGCATACCAAGGCAATGCTGGCTTGCTGTTCGGATTGTTGCTGCCGTATGGCTTCATGTTGGCTCGCATCGCGCAGCAGCTCGATCCATCTCTCATGGCGGCCGATGGCATGGCCATCACGGCCAAGGCACGATCGGCATTCCAACGAGCGATCGATATCAATCCGAAGCAGTACGCATCGATGACGTGCTCGATTCGATCGTGCTGATTGCTTACACGCAGGCGTGCCTGCAGCCCCGAGGGATACTTTGGTCTTGGCACAGTGGCACTGATCGAATCGGATCACAGCACGGTACCTCACTCGCTCCTCCAATGAGCCCTCTGACAAGGCCATCTCGTGACTCCGCTCAAATGATGATGCAGGCCAGGGCGATGGCGATCAAGTGCACCAATGCCGCGCCCAAGTATGCGCCTGGCTACAAGCTCGCTGCCGACGCTCACATGAGCTCTCACAACTACGCCGGAGCTGCTTTCGAGTACTCCAACTTCCTGAACACGAGTCTCGAGTACTTTCGCTCGGTCGGACCCGCGCTGCGTACGTTTGTGTGCTTGGCGAGGCGGTTCTCGCAAACGAACACACGATAGACGAGAGCTCGACTGATGCGATGGCATCACAGGCGTCGAGCCGACTGTGGCGCAGGTGCTGCTATCACGAGGACTGTGCTATCTGCGCCTTGGAGACTACTCCAGCGCCATGGCCGACTTCACCGAGGCCGAGAAGATCCATCCACAGAGCGTGTTTGCGCTGTGGGGTCGCGCGAAGGCACTCGCGTTCCTCGGTCAAGTGGACGAAGCGATCGAGTGCATGACGCAGCTGATCGACTCGCTCAAGACTCCGATCGCGAGCGCTTATCAGGACCGCGCTATGCTGCTCTCAATCATGGGCAGGATCGCTGACGCCAAGCGAGCCAGCGCGCTCGCCAAGGAAGCTACGACGCCGACGCTGCCCGAGCTCGCGCTGCATCGGCAGCTCATGGCGCCGCTGTCGCAGTACGATGGCCAGCAGATCATGAGCGCTCGTACGCGTATGCTCGAGTCCGAGAAGCTGAAGGCCATGATCGAGCGAGATCGACAGGCGATCGCCGAGAACGAGCAGCAGGAACTCGAGGCAAACACTCAATGGCTCGAGGAGGCTACTGCCAAGCTTGAGGCGCGTCGAGCAAGCGGCGATGATGGCGTTCCTCAATCTGATGACGACGATGACGATGACGATGACGATGAGGACGCTGCTATCGACAAGCAGGCTACGACTTCATCGAGCTCAACGACGCCATCATGAGAGGCAGCGATCTAAATCAATCCATCATTATTGTACCATCGATCGATAGATCGGCTGCTCATAAGTGATATCAGTGTATTGAGTTACGAGACTGGCACCTTGCGAGGCCGACCGCGCTTGCGCTTGACCTCGGTCGCAGGCGGTGCGACTTCAGCATCATCAAGAGGAGCGCTTGGCTCAGTGGCAGTGGCCTCGTGCGGCTGCTCCAGAGGCTCCGCGGCGGCCTTGTTGGCATCGGCGATGAGCTGCTCGCTCACTTGCTCGTGCTGCAGCTCAACGCTTGGCTCGGGAGTACTCTCATCAGCGGCACTCTCATCATCATGAGCAGCAGCAGCAGGGGAGGATTCGCTGGCTTGGTGCTGCTGCGCCATGTCCTCCAAGACCTTGAGCTCGTCGGCGATGGTACGCGTGGCTCGATTCTCGCCACGCAGTTGGTCCAACTCGAGCTTGAACTCGGCAGTACGCGGGCCCTTGGATCGCATGAGCGCCAGCACCGATCGCGAGAGATGTCCGGCCTGTTGCATCAAGCTCGCGACGTGAAGCGCCTCATCGATGCGCTTGTGTTGCAGCAGTTGATCGAGCACCACGGTGTAGGTCGTGGCGTAGAGCCGCACGTTGTTGGGCACATGACCGCCATGCACGTGAACGAGCAACGGCAGCGCCTGGTCGAGGTTGCCTGCGCTCGCGTGTGCCACGATCAGCACGTTGAACGGCACCGCCAACAAGCGATCATCGTCCGGCAGCGGACCCGCTCTCGCGAGGAGTCGCTGCACGGCATCGACGCGACCTCGTTGCGCCTCGTTGGTGAGAGTCGACAGCAGCATCCTCACGAGCTCGCCGGCGCTCCATGAGCGAGCGAGTTGCTCGCATGTGAGATCCATCATACTCAACACGACGTCGGCGTCGGCGATGATGCGGTACACCAACTTGAGCACC
>Ga0209935_1002046_pt1:20000-26889 | contig 26889 bp, 42 predicted proteins | sample ThiBio_1000_plan_2_FD_183958 | JGI IMG/M metagenome (GOLD analysis project Ga0209935, IMG submission 183958) | Wastewater bioreactor microbial communities from Cape Town, South Africa - Thiocy_cont_1000_plan (SPAdes) | ecosystem: Engineered > Bioreactor > Thiocyanate-remediating >...
TGATGCATGCACGCCGACGACAGATGGTGCTCGAGAGAGCGAGAGGCACCTCGCCAAGAGCATCCAGTGTCTTGGTTGGTGCATGATATCTCATCGTCTTGATCATGCGATCTTGACGATGATGACGATGAGGAGGAGGTTGGAGAACAGAGCTCCGAGGCGCTGAAGATCGACCGCCGACACACAGGACACGCAATGGGTCTCATGGATGCGTTGTCGAGCAAGGCCATGATGCAACGACTGCAGAACAAGTGGCGGCATTGAGTCACGAGAGGCTCTCGAGGTTGGTGTTGGCAGATGGCGCACACACTCGCATCGAGACCATCATCGGCCTTCTCATCGCCTCGATGTCGTGACTCATTCTCCTCGATTGGTGATGATGACGAGGATGACATCAACGAAAGAGACGAAGCACGAGCAGCAGACGAGGAGGAGGAGGGAGAGGCAGCCATGAGATGGCTCACGAGCAGGGCAGCGAGAGCGACACGAGCGAGGCAGCAGCACAAGAACACGAAGAGGAAGAGGAAGAGCCTCGGCACCTTCGTGTGTGTGTGTGTTGGTTCGATTGATGGACAGTGAGTGTCTGTCTCTCTTGAACCACATCCCACTCACAACGAGAAAGAAAGAGAAACCCATCGAAGAAGTCGAGAGAGATCGTGAGTTTGATTGATTGTGTGGTTGTACGTGGGTTGTGGTGGTCGTTGAGAGAGCAGGATGGGAGGGAGGTCAAGAAGGTATGGCGCATTGGTTCATTGTTCGGCGTCATCGAATGCGAGAGAGATGCTCGTGCGCAACCGCACGCCCTTCTCGCCCATCAGCTGCAGCAGCAGCAAGGTGTTCGCGACATCTATGATAGCATCGGCAAGGGCAGCTGCCAGCTTGCGCGACTGCGCTTCAGCGAGAGGCCTTACGGACCAGGCGCTGTTCCTTCTGCTCTTCCTCACCAACAACCACAACTACAGCACGCGCAACAGCAGGTCAGTTCGTTGCTCGCCCTCCCTCCCTCACGTGCCACCGACCGATGGACCCCACAGCTCAACAACCGATCGAGAGCTTGGCGGCCGAGCGAGCGAGCTGCTCGTTTCCGACCGATCAAATGGCGCAGGTCTTCATTCACTGGCCGAAGGAGACGCTCGAGTTGCAGGCGCAAGCGTGCCGCATCATCGAGCGCGACCCGCTGCTGTGTACGCCCGTACCTGCGTACGAGCTGTCGTACGCCGAGCAGAAGGAGCGCACCATGCAGCAGATCGTTCGATTGGTCCAGCTGTCACGCGTGTTGCCTCCGAAGCTGCGCTTCTTCGTGACGTCGGCCATGGCGTACGCTACGCTGCCACACCTCGCTGCCATCGATCGCATGTCGCTTCGAGCTCGATCGCCATCTCGGGCCCCTTGCGTTCGCCTCACTCATCCTCATACCGTCCACAACATGGCACAACGTGTCTCTCGTGATGTATCGTGGCGTCTTGTCTTGATTACGCAGCAAATACGATCGCGCGTGCTCGATGCGTATCGGCGTGCATGAGGTCTTGTTCAAGACCACGATCGCAGGTCAAGGCGACGACCAACAACGCGAGCAGTATCTCGATGAGGCCGACAACTATCGAATCTTTGGATGCTTCGCAATGACTGAGCTCGGTCACAGGTTCGTGCCATGGTTCTGTTCGATCGTTCTCGAGAGATATCGAAAGAGATTGAGGCAGTGATTGATTGGATCGTGATCGTGATCGTGATCGTTCTCGTGTGTGTAGCTCGTATCTTCGAGGTAGCGAGACCACGGCGACCTTTGAGCGTGAGACCGACTCGTTCGTCATTCATTCACCGACCTTGACCTCGACCAAGATCTGGATCGGAATGGCCGGTGCCACTGCCACGCATACTGGTTCGAACACTCACTCACTCTCTCGAGTTTGCATTCGCTTGAATGACGCAAGCACTTACCAAGGTCGATGGAATGGATTCGAACAGTGGCACTATGTCAACTCGTGATCGATGGCGAGCGCAAGGGCTTGCATTGGTTCGTGGTGCCATTGCGAGATCGCGAGACTGGCGAGTGTCTGCCAGGTGTGACGGCTGGCGATCTCGGACCCAAGGCAGGACGCCATGGTCTCGACAGCGGCTACATTCGCTTCACGCATGTGCGAGTGCCGCGACGCAACATGTTGATGCGCTGGGCCAAGCTCGATGCCGACGGCTCGTTCACGCCGGCGCCGACGCAAGAGATTGCGTACGCGACGCTCGTGGGCGAGCGCGTGTACTTGCTGTACTTCTTGCTGTCCGACGCAGCGGCCGCCATCACGATCGCGACGCGATTCTCGGCCGCTCGATTGCAAGGTCCCGAGCGCCAGAGCCTGTTGTTCTATCAATCTCACCAGACGCAATTGATGCCGATCATCGCCGGACTCTATGCCACTCGCTCGGTGGCCGTGGCACAAGAGGCACAATGGATCTCGATCCAAGGCGGCCTGTCCGAGGGCAAGGAGATCGAGTTCCTGCTCTCGGTGCAGGAGCTGCACGCCATGTCGGCCGGCCTCAAGGCATGGTGCTCGTGGTGGTGCGCCGACGCCATCGAGGCGGCGCGTCGCGCCATGGGCGGCCACTCGTTCTCGCAGCACTCGGGCATCCCGACCATCCAGGCGGATTTCGGCGTCCACACGCAGGGCGGCGGTCCGGGTGCCGTCGTGGCGCAACAGAACTCTCGCTACGTGCTGGCGCAGTTCAAGAAGGCGCGCAACGGCCATCCGACCGTCAGCTCGTGCCAGTACCTGACGGCCAAGTGGCAGCAAGCCAAGGAGCTCGCGCAGCCGTGGCAGCTCGAGTCGACGGCCAATCTCTCGGATCCGCGCACGTTGCTGACGCTGATGCAATGGCTCGCGTGGCGCATGGCGCAGCGTGCTGCCGATGGCATCGCGGCCAGCGTCGCAGCCGGCGCGTCGCAGTTCGACGCTTGGAACAACTGCATGGATATGGCGCTCGACACGTCGCGTGCCCATACGTTCTTGCTCATCTTCTCGAGCTTCGTCGGCGTGCTCGAGTCCGAGCTCGCGAGCAATCGACACGATCCGTCGGTCGTGCCCGCCTTGCAACGTCTCGTGACACTCAATGGCTTGCACACGCTCCAGCGCGAGCTTGGCTTCTTGCTTGAATTCGGCCTTATTAACGCTGTGCAAGCGAGTGCCATTCGTGCGGGAGTCGTGACCTTCTGCAAGCTCGTTCGAGCCGATGCTGTTGGGTACGTTCGGTTGCTCGTTCTCGTTCTGGCGCCACGTTGCAGCTCAGCTAACTCTCGCGACATTGGCTGGCTGCCACAATTGTACGATCGCTACTATTGGTATTATTAGCTACGTTGATGCGTTTGGAATCGAGGACTTTCAACTGCAGTCAGCATTGGGTGGATACTCTGGTGATATCTACAATGGTACGTCGATGGAGGTCGGTCATGTGGCTGCGTTGTAGAATGGCTACTCATCGATCGGGCTGGCATCTCCAGCGTACTTTGAGGCTATCAAGCGGTCGTCGTACAAGACACCAGCCGTAGCACCGTATTGGGACCGACTCATTCGACCGCTCACGACGCAAGCCAAGTTGTAGACTCACTCGCTCACTCACTCATCCGTTCATTCATTCGTTCGCTCTTGCTATTCGATCATTCGCATTCGTTTTATACAGCTGCTTCATGGCGAGAGAGATGTTCTCGCTCACGACTACCACCAGAAGCTGACCGAGAAGCTGATCGATAACGATCGCACATGATGCCAGTATCGTGGCGGTATGTACAGCATCTCTCCGCGTTGTAGCGTGCACTCCCAGTACGGCAGGTTGGCAGCGAGTGGGAATCGCTCGAGGTCTGGACGCTCGACGTCGACCTGGCTGTTGTTGTAGAGCTTGCCTTCGACAGGGTACAATCGATCCGAGTACTGCGGATGGTACAGGCGGATACGCTTGGCTCCCACGACCTGGCACAGCAGGTTGTGCTTCGGATCGTAGTGGCACGGTGTCACGGTGCCTTTAGGACCCTGACCTCCGTCCGAGTGATGGGCATGTCGATGTGAGCGTGCTGGTATCGCCGGCAGAGTGCACATGTACTCGCTCACGATCGTCACGTACGAACCAAGCGTTGATGGCAATGTCGTCCTCGTTGCCAATGTCGCAGATCGAGCAGTACTCGGGGATAGCAATGTCTGCTCGTAAGGCAGCGATCTGATCGAATAGCTGTGTCTGAGCGAGGTAGCCTGTGTCCTGTGGTGCTCGATCATCGTCGTCGTCGTTGTCGATGTAGTGCTCGATAAAGTCAGCGATGCTCATCAGCTGTTGGCTCCAATCAGCAGAGAGATACGACTGGCCGATCTCGATGGGTACTACATTGAACGTGGCACTTTGAGTGGCTCGGTCTAGATGCGAGAGTATCGTGAGAGTCGCGTACCAGTTCGACGACCAGCAACACGTCGAAGATAGTCGAGATCGCGCCAGTCATGATCGTTCATAGCGCGCCTGAATGATTCGATAACATGTAAGCCTCATGATCCAACCGATTGAGGTATCGCGAGAGCCACTCACGCACCATGCTTGCATGGCGTTGGTGATGATGACAGGCTGTTGTTTGAGCATGTAGTTCGTGTGGAAGGCCGACAGCGATGGCGGCGATACTCGAGGTACCTCCATTACCTGACCATCGCGATGCATCATCGAATCGACCTCAATCTTCGAAATGGATCTTGGCATCGCATCGCCATTGGTTGTAGTAGTTGCATCATGATCGATGGAGTCTAGATTCGTCGCTGGACGTTTGGATATCGAGGCTCGAGGGTCGAGGATCTCACTACGACGTCGCTTACGATCTCGATGAGGTTGCAGCTCGATATCACTCGAATCGATCTTGATACGTTCGTCAATGTACGGCATCAACACCGCATGAATGAGTTCATGCATCGATGGGCCTCCCATCAACAAGGCCATGTCAAGAGTGCGTGTCGCGGCATCATATCGTTCTTGTACTTGAGCCAGTCATCGTCAATATCTCGAGAGATCACACGAGGACATTGGCAGTGGAATGCCTCGACGTACAGGTATCTATCAGCGCCAATATCACGCTGACATACGAGTATACCTCGCGCCATTGAACCGGTACGTCACGCCATGGTCCATGATGCAGCTGCTCCCATGCAGCCTCCTAGATTCATCGATTCATTCACAATCGATATCAAACACAATCCAACTCGATCTTGATGCACATTGATCGCGATACCAACCTGAGCTATCGTTGCCTTACGTCGAGATTGCTCGAGTATTTCGGGTTCGATATGAATCATAGTATCGCGACTAGTGTCGGTATTGAGATGGGTCTTGAGTAGCTGGATCGTATCGATCAAGGTATCGAGCTCCACTCGTTGGTTGAGTGCCTCATGTCGTAGAACGGTGCATGACGAGTCCAACTCATCAATCACTCGCTGAACCACTCCTCGCATACTATCTCTATCCATCCATCAATCAATTGATGGATTGATGGATTGATACAAGTGGGAGTTTGGAGTTTGGTATCCCTGTGGGAGAGAGGCTTTGGCTTGTTGACCTAGAAGCAACAGCAGCATCACTCGAATGTCGAGATCGAGATCGACATCGACATCGTCATTCGCTCGCTCTCCTGCTCACGCTCACATCTCCCAACCCCAACTCCAACCCCAAACCCAATCCCAATCTCTATCCATCGAGAACCCCCTCCCTGCGTGCCTGTGAGTGTACTCGTGATCTTCCAATCTCTCTCTCTCCCCCCTTTTCAGGCCTTGTTGTAACCATGCAGAGTAGCGAGAAGGCCGAGTTCAAGAACTACCTCGAACAAGCTGGCGTCATCGATGCCCTCACCAAAGGTACCCTCGACACCACACGATCATATCGGAACCATCTCGTCGATATATCAGCGACTCTCGAGCCTCACTAGCCACTAACACGTCCTCTCGAATATGTCGATAGTCCTCGTGAGCATGTACGATCGACCGAACAAGCCTTCCGACGCCATGACGTACGTGTTCTACACTCTTCGATATCCACATCGATATCGAACTACTCTCATGAGTATCTCGCTAATGAATCGCACAACACTGATGGCGACTCATACATACGCTCATAGGTTCTTGATCTCGCAACTCAATACCAACGCCGGTATGGTGCCCGAGCTCCAACGAGAGAACGAGGAGCTCAAGGCTCGCAATCGAGACCTACAGCTCGAGATCGATGAACTCAAGGCTCGTGTACGTCGCGAGCGCTCGCTCACTCTCTCTCGAGCTTGCGGATCGAGATCTAACAATGATGGATCGATATCTCTATACCGTGTGTAGCTGGCATCACTGGGATCGACCTAGTGCTGGTCGTTGGTTCGCTGATATACTCCTACAACGTTGATACTATCTCCACGTCTCTTACTCGCAGCCACCCATGACGCTGGATGCCATCGATCTGATGGCTCTGGCACAACTATCTCGCTCTACTCGCTCGCTCGCTATCCTTCTCATATCTGTACCACACTCGCACAACTGTTTAAAACCACTCTCTGTTGCGATATTCACTCGCTTGATACGCGGTAGTAATGGTGCCGTAATCGTAGTTGTTGTATTGTATTCAGTATTCGAAGATCGAGATCGATCGTATCTGACGAGAGAGCGCGAGCTCTTACATCGGACGCTTGACCTCGAAGAACCTGCAACAGCACCACCGCATCATATAGCATTAGTGGCCCATCGATCCACGAGATAGGATCGCTCTCTCACTCGATCTCACGCGGCGTACCTGCGCAAGTAGAAGATCTGCGCCAGACTCATGGCCACCAAGCTGAAGGTCTCGACCACCGACCACCACAAGACGCGCGAGTTCGTGCTCTCGGACGCTGTGGCCACACATC
>Ga0209935_1002049_pt1 | contig 26867 bp, 41 predicted proteins | sample ThiBio_1000_plan_2_FD_183958 | JGI IMG/M metagenome (GOLD analysis project Ga0209935, IMG submission 183958) | Wastewater bioreactor microbial communities from Cape Town, South Africa - Thiocy_cont_1000_plan (SPAdes) | ecosystem: Engineered > Bioreactor > Thiocyanate-remediating >...
GCATCGAATGCCTCGGCTTCGGGCGAGCCGGTCGTATGTTGCAGCGCCAGCGACACGAACGACGGGTAGTTGCCTGGCACGTGTGCGAACGACCTCGTGCGACCTTGGTGCTTCTCGAGCTGCGCAAGCTTCTCGGCTTCCGATGGCCCACAAAGCATATCGGGTGGCGGAGGCGGCATGCCTGTACACGGTCGTTTGGCAGGTTGTGGCTCGGCACTCGAGGACGATGATGCATCATCAAGCGAGCGCTTCCTACGATGCTGCACCGCTGCAGGCTGTTGTGGGCGCTCATTGCACTCGGCAGCGCTATCGTCGTTGTCATCGTCACTGTCACCGTAGGCAAGCAGCTTTTCCATTGCGAGGCCTGGAGGGAGGACGCAGCGAGGTGTGTGAGAGCAGGAGCGTGAGAGAGAGAGTGAGCGACACTCCGATCTAAGAACAGTAATCGATCTTCATCAACACAAACGACTCTATCTATCTCAACATCACCGGCTCAATCAACAAACAACGACGGCTGCATCAATTGGGGCGGGAGAGATGCAGCCTCAACTAACAAGAGCACCAGTACACGAGGAGCCAGCGCCAGCGGTACAGGCGTAGCAGTGCTTGCCGGTAGCGATCGAGTGACCCTCCAACTGATCCAGGCTTTCGAGGTCCCACACGGTCGCTGGCGCTGGCGGTGCTTGTGCCCCTGGCGCACCCAGGCGCATTTGGAGCATCTGATTGAAGTCGCAGTCGTGGAGCTTGCCATCCCACGAGACGGATACCGTGTCGCGGCACATGAGAGACTCGAGCGTCGCGGCGTTGAAGGCATCGAGCAGCAGCTGCATGTACGCGGTGTACTGCTCGGCCTGCAGCAGCTGGTCAGCGAAACGCTTGATGGGCATGTTGGTGACCGTGAAGAGGTCCGTGAACTCGATGCCAAAGTGCTGTTGCAGCTCGGAGCGGTACGCTCGCTCGAGCTGCTGCTGTGGTGGCGGCAGCGAAGCGCCGAGCGGGTTGTACACGAGGCTGAGACGGAGCGGCTGCTGCAGGCCGACACGGCCATAACCGAGCTCGTTGAGGCGCTGTAGCGCACGGATCGACTTGTCGAACACGCCCTTACCACGCTGCTTGTCGACGTTGGCAAACGAGTAGCACGGTAGCGACGCCACGACGTGCACCTGGTTGGCCGCGAGGAACTCGGGTGTGTCGTGTTGGCCCTCCTCGAAGAGCACCGTCAAGTTGCAGCGGTCGATCACGTTCTTGTGGTGCCGTCGCGCCGCAGCCACGAGCGTACGAAAGTGTGGATTGAGCTCGGGAGCGCCTCCCGTGATATCGACCGTCTGCACCGACTCGGAGCGCGCCATCAGCTCGATGACGCGATCGACCACTTCGCGGCTCATGTTCTCGACGGTGCGCGTCGGCCCGGCCTCGACATGGCAATGATGGCACGTCTGGTTGCACAACAAGCCGACGTTCACCTGCAGCGTCGAAGTCTTGCGGCGCTTCAGCTCGCCACCGAGCGCCGCTCGAGCCGTGTCGCGAAATGACGGCAGCCCCTTGGTCGCGAGCGCGAGTGTTTCCAGTCGCTGGCGCGACTTGCGCAGCTCACGCTGTCGCACGATCTCGCTCGACTCGGTGGATTGCGTGCTCGCGAGCCTCACACCACGGTAGCAGACGGCGCGAAACACGCCAGTCGAGAAGCAAAGACGGTGCGCGAGCATCAAGAGCGGGTGTGAGAGCGAGCGAGCGAGCAAACGAAATGAACTGGCGAGATGGAGTTGAGCTGAGTGAGATGGATGCGCAGCATTCTCGGTCTGTTGGTTCGGTTTGTTTGAATCGCCAAGCCGACACACCGCCTTGATTGTCACGAGGAGGATGACTGCCTCACTGCTGCGTGTTTCTGAAGGAGAGACTCGAGTCGGATATGAATCATTGTATGTATTGAATGGTATGGTATGGTATTGGATTGGTTTGGTTTGGTTTAGATTGCTTGTTAGTACAGATCGCACGGGTACTGTCGCTCGCTCGCTCGTTCGCTTGGCAACTCTTGGTTCGACAAAGTGCTCTAGACACGCCCACGCAGCTCCACGCATAGTGTCGTTCTCCCTCGTCGTTGTCATCGTGGTCTTGTGGCTCACTTACCGAGCAGGCTCGCCAGCACGCCCTTCTTCTCGCGCGGCGACTTGGCAGCCTTGTCGGCCTTGTCGCGCTCCTTGTCGGCCTTGTCCTTCTCCTTCTTGTCGGCCTTGTCCTTCTTCTTCTTGTCCTTCTTGTCGCGCGGCGATACGACCGTCGACTCCTTGCGGCGAACCGGGGCGGCAGCTGGGTCGACCTCGGCCGTGATCTTGAGCGCCGGAAGTGCCGACGTGGGCTTGTCGATGGTCGAGCGTGGCGATACGACACTCGCGCCGCCGCCAGCGCCGCCGCTGCTATCGATCGACGAGGCGGTTTCGGCTGACGCACGCATGGCCTGGAGCTTCTTGAACAGATCGGTCTCCTGGTAGTTAACGGCACCCGCAGCAACGCTCGAGGCCGCCGACGCGCCGGAATCCGATGACGCGCCAGCGGTGCTCGCGAGCTCCGAGGCGGCGAGGCCTTCGGCCTCACGGCGTAGGCGCTCGCGCTCCTCGTCGACGCGGCGACGCACGGCCTCCTTGTCGATCGACGGGTCGAGCTCGATGGTCGCCTGGCCCGAGGCCGTGAGGAGCAGCTGCACGGCCTCGTCCTCGGTGTGCGCCACGCGGCTGCCGCTGGCGAGCGGGCTGGCCCTCGTCGAGCCGGGACGCGCCGACTTGCGGCGCTTGGCCGAGCCGCTGCCGCCGCGCAACGGCGTACCATCGGCAGCGAGCTGGCGCTGCCCGTCACCACCACTACCATCGCCGGCGGCGTCGTCGTCGGCGTCGTCATCGCTCCAACCGCCCTCGTCCTCGTCCATCTCCTCGTCGTAGTCCTCGACGCTGTCCTCGGTGTCGACGCCGATACTCAGCCGCTTACTGTCCTTGGCGGCATTGGTGAGGCTCGCGATGCGGTCCATGGTCTCCGATCAATAAGCACCACAAGTCAATCAACGAGTGTAGTGAGAGAGTGGGAGTGTGTGGTGTGTCGTTGTAACGGTGCGCGCGAGCAGCAGCAGCCAACCAACAACGACGCCAGCGACACTCGCGAGCCGCCACACTCTCTCGCTCCCTGCCCTCGACCCCGACCAACCACCGGTCATCACAGCAGCGTTGGTACATCCATCCACTTACTCCCGATTGGACCACGAGAGGCGCTCACTCACACAGACGCAGGCGCCCGCGCCCACGATGAACGACATGTCGCTCTCGGCGCGGCTCGTGTTCGTGCTGCTGCTGAGCGTGCAGCTGTACTTTCCGCTGCGGTACTACTACCTCACGCTCTGGCTGGCGCCACAAGACAGTGACGCGCCTCCGCGTTCGATCGCTGACTACGAGACGCTCGACACCGAGGCGCGGCTCGCGGCCTACGACGAGCGCTTCGCGTGGCGCATGTTCTCGAGTCGCTCGGTGCTCGAGCGCTGCGACGTCTCGTTCCACGACGAGCTCGGTAACGTGCTCGACATCACATCGCAACTCCACGTCGCCTGGTCCGACTTGCTGGCACTCTGTCGCTGGAGTGTGATCGACGCCGTGACGCGCGAGACCTGCAAGCGAGCGCAGCCGTCGCAGCCGTCGCTGTTCCGCACGATCGTCATTCGCATGCTCGATGACGAGCCACCGTCCGAGCACGACAAACAACGCCATCGAGTGGTCGAGCTGCAGCGTGAGATACAATGTTGAACCTGGGTCGTGGTTCCTTGCCGTGTCTGGCACCGTTGTGTATGATTGATAGAGAAGCACTCACGAGAGCGTGAGCGAGTAGTGTATACAAACCCGACATGTCCAGCGATATCCACCAAGATACTATCCATCAATGGCGCACCAGGAGAGCCAAGTCAGCGTCACACTCCAACGCGATAGACCATTCGATCAGCTGCCGGGTTGCGGCACGCTCAGGCAGTCCACGCAGTCCGTGAGGGCCCCGCCGTGTACCCGGCATGAATTCCCCAGAGGCGCTCCAGAGGGGTCGCTGTGTCTGCAGCAGCAGCGTCATTCCTCTCGTTCCTTGCTCGTGGCTGCGCCTCTCGATCGTATGCGCGAGACTCTGAGTCCCCCTTAGCCTGCGACCATGACCCAGACGCGTACCTCCACACGTTCGGTCGCACAGCAGTCGACCTCTACGCCTGAGGCTGCACCTGCAACGACCACCACCACCACGACCACGACGTCGTCCGTCGCCACCAGGTCTCGACGAGCTGCTGCATCGAGTCCGGCATCGACCCCGAGTCCGGCATCGACGCCCTCCACCACGGCTGCGGCCAGCGCCACCGCCAATACCAATGCCAACACTCCAGCCACGCCAACGCCGACGATGACTACTCGCTCGCGTGGATCGGCGCCACCCGTAGCCGCGGAGCCGTCGAGTACTCGATCACGAGCCACCAGCGCCACGCCGGCACCCACCGCCAATGTAGCTCCCGCAGCCACGGCTCCCTCGGCCGCTGCTGCGTCGACAGCCACTCCCGCTACCACTCCCACAGCCACAGCTGCCCCCGCGACTCCCGTGGCGACCCAACGACCTCGCTCGCGCTCGAACCCCAAGACCCCGACGACGCCAACTGCGATCACGACGCCAACGCCGACCGCTGCCAAGAGCACGCCCACACCGACACCGCCAGCGGCACCGAATCCTGCCGCTGCTCCTGTACCAGTGCCAGCCGCCACTGCCACATCGTCCACCGCGCTGAAGCCTGCAGCAGCACCAGCAGCGCCAGCAATCGCTCCAACCTCGGCTCCAGTACCAGCTCCTCCTTCAGCAACACCAACGCCGACACCAACACCTACTGCTGCTCCTGCTGCTACCGCCCAGGCTCCTGAGACCTCGCCGGGCAAGCGTCCACGAGGTCGGCCTCGCAAGAATCCCCTGCCCGCCGTACCGGCACCCAAGCGTCCACGCGGTCGCCCTCGCAAGGATGCGCAGCTTGCTCCTGCAACGCCGACGCCTGCAACACCAACTGCAACTCAAGCCTCGACTGTGAGTACCACGCCGAAGCCGACTACCACCACTACGCCGAAGCCGACTACCACCACTACTCCGAAGCCGACGACCACGCCGAAGCCGACGACCACGCCGAAGCCGACTACCACCCCGACGCCAACCTCGACCACCACCCCGACTCCAACTGCGCACGCAACAATCCCGACTCCGACTGCGCGTACAACGCCAGCGCCGACTGCGCACACAACAACTCCGCTCGTCACTGCGCCGCTGCCTGTTGCACTGCCACCAGCAACACCTGGCGGGAACATCTGCAAGCCAGTGCCCGGTGCGGCACCGGGCGCTCCCGACGTCAACTTTGCCGACCTCAAAAAGTATGTCGATAACCTCAAGGAGAGCCTCAAGAAGGTCCGAACCTTCCCGAGCGTCATCGGCGCCTTCACTACGCTCCTGCAAAACTACTTGTCCAAGTACGCCGTGGTAGCCGCCTGCAATCTGGCGCGCGCAACTGCCTTCGCAGCAAGCTTTGACCTCAATACTGACTCGCGGGCTCTTCTCTCTCGCTCGCTCTCTCCCAAAGCCAAACGAAAACCATCTTCTACCACGCGCTCAATATCATATCGTATCGCGTGGGCAAGCGTGGATTCGCGGCCGCCCTCGCCAAGCCGGCGTTCGACATTGCTTTCGAGCGTCGCGCCTGCTTCACGGCCGGCTATCGCACGCACATTGCCGAATGGAAGCAAACGTGCGACGCGATGGTGGCTGGCACCTTCAATGCAGCCACCTACAATCGAGGCGATGGTCGCTTCGGCACGCCGTCTCGAATCATCGCTCGTGTCGGGAATGGCCTATCGTTCCTTCGCAATCTCTTTGGCTTCTATGATCCGTTCCTCGACGACGAGTACTACAGTTCCGACGAACCTTACTCGCCGCACTACGACTACGACTCCGACGGGTATGAGGAGGACGACTTCATACCGCCTCGCTATGCGCTTCACTACGCGCGGCCGCCACTCGCCTTGGATGCCGTGAGCTACCCGTTCTTGGCGCTCCCCAACGACACCGATCAAGCAATAGGCGAGTTTTCCTTGCTGCCCCCAAAGGTGCTGCCACATGCCAATACCTTCTTGCAGCAGTCTCTAGGGTTTACCGTAGGCCCCCAGCTGGACAAGTACGCCACCCCACGCCATTGCCTTTCACCACTCATAGACTCACTCGTTCATTCGTTCGTTCGCTCGTTCATTCGTTCGTCAATCCAACAATAGAGCGCTGCGAGAGGGTGATGCATTCCAAGTTCGACTCGTGTGCGTAATGGCCAGTGAAGCGCAAACATATCGGTACGCAGTAGCTTGTGGCATCGTGGATGGCGAGTTGTACCAGCAATCACCATTGGGCGCAGTGTAACGGTGGCTTGTTTTCGATTCGTTCATCGTTTCACAGACCGAATGGAGTACGGCCACCAGAGCAACTCTCATTTCTTATCAACGGCAAACAAGTGAATTTGCAACTGGCTGCTGTACGACAGAATATCAGTCGCCTCGCAATGATCGCTCTCCCCCCTTTGTGTACTGACTGTTCGATCACAGGGTGCCGAGGTGAAGTTTGGCTATGATCTCTCAAAGGACTGCGTGGCAGGAGAGAACATGCTGATCGTCCAAGCCCACTCATGCTGTTGCGTATGTAGCACCTCTCCCTCTCGCTCGGTCGCTCGCTCAAACACTCCATGCTCCTTTATCTGGTGATGACTGACCTGCCCCATTGTGGATGGTTGATAGTCGTATGCATTCGGCGTTCGAGTCGTGAAGCGAATCGCCGTGGCCAAGCTCGTCGAGCAAGTGACAGAAAAGCCAGCCATCTCCAAGGAAACAGGCTTGAAACTGGGTATACCGGCATAGCGCAGCTGCCACTACTGCTCGCCCTCAAAATCATCACATGCACTGACTCGAACGCGCACCAATGCACCAACGCTCAGTGAAAGCTACTTTTGGAGACAACAGCGACGTGACGCAGGTGTACACCACGGTCTCGCTTCACTGCCCGTTGAGCTTGAGCTTTATCAAGATCCCCGTCAAGGACACGAAATGCAACCACATTCAGGTATGCTGTTTGCGAGAGCGAGCGATGCCACACATGGCTCAGTGTGGTTGATTGTCGTCGTCGAAAACGTATCGCTCTCTCTCTCTCCAAGTGCTTCGATCTCGAGTCGTACCTCAACTATAACAGGACCCAGCCTGACTGGGAGTGCCCGATCTGCAATAAGCGAGCGCCACTCTCGGAACTGCGCATCGATGAGTACATGAAAGAGATTCTGCAACAAATTGGCAACGACGACAAGGGAGACACCGTGCGACTGGACGAGCAAGGCCAGGTACGGAAGAACGATTGATTCAGTGCATGCCAGATTGAATGGAGTTGCTGATACCACCGGTGTTCTGCTTGCAGTGGACCTTGGTCGAATATACCAAGCATGAAGGCCAGGTAGACGACGATGACGACGATTACCCCGCCGCCACCACGACGACCACGACGTCTAGCACGACGAGCTCGGTATTGGGCAAGCGAACGACCGCCGAAGCGCCGGCAATCTCCAACCCACAGCCCAACAAGCGGCCCATGCCAGTCATCATCGATCTCACGTAAGCTGTGCCGTCAATGAGCTCGCTTCGACCGGTCTGTGATGGATGAATCTATCGATCGGTGGTGATTGTATTATCGTAGTAATCAAGCAAGGAATGAAACTCGTCGTTTACCCAAACACGAGTGGCGCGTTGCACAGTACCCAGCCACCATCCACACCATATACCATCATGCCACGATAGCCGAGATTTCGCCAAGTGCGAGATTTCGCGATCGAGCGATCACACACACGCTTGGTGCTGTGCGGTGGTATGCTTTATTCCCGCGACTCAACAACAAGAGAGAAGCAGAGGACCAGAGAGGACGATCATCGCTTCTCTCTCATTTGCTTGCTGCCTCCCTCTCGTCCGCTGCCTCTGCTGCTGCCACTGCTGCCTCTCGCTCGTGTCGCTCGCCTGCGCCTCCTCTCCCTCGCTCGCTCTCGCGTTCGCTCATCGCCCTTACTACAAGATGCTCGGTGCCTTGGGCCTCGGTGGATCCAAGAAAAAGTCGAGCGACCTCGTGCCGACGACGGCCGCCGCGCTGCAGCAGCTCGCCAGTCCGCAGGCTCGCGCCTCCGAGAAGGCCGCCGAGGACGCCTCCAAGTGTCTGTTGCAGATCAAGGCCATCCTGTATGGCGATGCCTCGGCCGGCGAGCCCAACGCCGACCAGGTCGATCAGCTGGTCGGCGAGCTCCTTGCACACAACATCATCCCGCTCCTGATCAGCGAGCTCTCGAAGCTCGAGTTCGAGGCCAAGAAGGACGTGGCGCAGATCTTCAACAACCTCCTGCGCAAGACGCAGGCGCCCGGTCGCAACTCGGTCGTCGACTACATCTTGCATCACGTCGAGATTCTCGGTAACCTCGTTGCTGGGTACGTGATATCGTCGTTTGTTCTCGAGGCGCGCTCGCCAGCGCCATCTCGATATCTCAATATCTCAATACCTCGCAACATTCACGCACACACGCACGCACGAATACGAGACGTCTCGTATCTGTACATCTGTGTACTTGGTCTTCTTCTTCTCGTCTCTGAAGCCCCGATGCGTGCCATCTGCTAGATACGACAATGCCGACATTGCACTCACTTGCGGCCTCATGTTGCGCGAGTGTATTCGACACGAGGCGCTCGCTCGCTTGGTGCTCCATTCCGACCTGTTCTATCGCTTCTTTGAGTACGTCGAGGTCGCAAACTTTGACGTCGCATCGGACGCCTTTGCTACATTCAAGGTTCGTTATCGTCGTCGTCGTTCAATCATCGCAATGTATTGATGGTTTACTTTGAACGATCGTGCCGCGTAGGATTTGTTGGTGCTGCACAAGCAAATGAGCGCTGCGTTCCTGGAGGAGAACTACCCACGAGTACGTGCCGCTGCTGACGCGTGATTGTGATACGTGTGATGCCCGCTCGGTGCACAAGCGATCCCTTGCGCGGCAGAATGCATCGAGTAACGATAGTGATTCGGTGTCGTGCAGGTGTTTGCGAGCTACACTGGCCTCTTGAACTCGGGTAACTACGTCACTCGCCGTCAATCGCTCAAAGTACGCACCTTTGCCAGCTGCTCCTGCTGATCGCTCGCGCGTGCCATGCGCGCCGATACTCTCGTGCGTTGTTGATATTGATGCGTTGCTTGTCGCAGTTGTTGGGAGAGCTCTTGTTGGACCGCGCCAACTTCAACATCATGACGCGATACATTAGCGACTCGGCGAACCTCAAGCTGATGATGAACCTGCTGCGCGACAAGAGCAAGAGCATCCAGTTCGAGGCCTTCCACGTGTTCAAAGTCTTTGTCGCCAACCCCAAGAAGACCAAGCCCATCTACGACATTCTCCACAAGAACCAAGATCGCCTCGTCGCGTTTTTGAGCAACTTTCAGAACGAAAAGGGTACGTGCTCACGCTGATACAATGCAGCTGTTGCCATCTCTCGTACCCATTGCGCTGATCGCATCGCATCGCATCGTGTTCTTCGTTCTGCAGAGGACGAGACCTTCAAGGAAGAGAAGGCCTTCCTCATCCGCCAGATACAACAACTGCAGCCGCCAGTCGAGGGCTAAGCAGCACGCGAGAGGCTCAGCCGATGCTTGTGGTTCTCGTCGTTGCAGCTGTCGTTGTTGTTCTTGTTGTTGTTTGATGTTGCTGTCGCCACAGTCATCTCGTTCCATCTCGCTGCCTTCTTATTGATGTTTGTTGTTGTTGTGTTGTTGGTTCGGCAGTGTTTGTGTTTGTGTTCGTGTGCGAGAGATACTCTCGAAGCAAATCTAATCGTTTGCTTGTGTGTCCCTCCTCGCTCGAACAGCTGCCGTACCCATACTACTGCTGCTACCTCCTCGTCATCCTCCTCACTATCTCTCTCTCCCTATCGCTATCCTCCTTGTGCACCCACGATCGTACTTCCACTCGTCGCACTCGTCGCCTGCCATCCGCGCCACACTCGCCCTCTCTTGTACCATGTATTCTGTGCCGTCGCTCTCGATGCCATCCATCACCACCGCCACCTGTGTTCCCCTCCTTCTTTCAGAGCGTAATTAACCCGTCCAACTCAACTGATCTATGTCTCCCTAACGCCACTGAGGCACGCCGCAGACTGAGCCTTCAAGGTTGGATCGTTCTTGTGTGGGTCTAACACCAGTGGTGGTCGAGCAGCCTTCTCATTCGCTTCGTTGCCTCGTTGTCGCTGCTGCTCCTCGCTCGCTCGCTCGCTCCAATCTCGTCCCCCATCAACCACCATGGCTTCCTTGGTTCAACGAGTATGTTACACGAGTCGACTATTACGCCCTGCGTTGGTCGTCGCTCAGCGGCCTCGTTATTGTTGCAGGGTACACGCACTGACTTCTCTCTCGCTCGCCTGCTCGTGACGTGGCGCTCGATGTGTCAAGGTGCCGTGCACGACAGCCGGATGTGACTACGTGCTGACTCTCCCGTTCGAACGACGCTGCCCGGGCTGCTTCTTCAAGAACAAGAGCGCCATCCCGCCGCAGTTCGAGATGCTCTCGGCCGACGCGATCCTGGCCATGTTGCCCAAGGCCTCCAGGCCCGCAGCCGCCGCTGATAGCTCTGCAGCCTCGGGCTCCTCTTCTACCACCAGCACCGGCAGCTCGTCTTCGTCGTCGAGCTCTCAACCCAGCGCCACCGACAAGACCGCCTCCAAGAAGCCAGCCAAGGAGAAGGCTCCTCCCAAGCCGCAGCCGCCGCAGCCGTCCGCTTGGCATCGCGTGCACATCGCTGTACGCCCCTCTGGTGTCGCTCCCTTGCTCGAGCTCGCTCGCTCTCGCCCACTGATTCGTCGGCTGCATGGCTACAGACGGCACACATCGTATCGGCCGAGCGCCACCCCGACTCAGAGAAGCTGCTGGTATGCAAGGTCAATGTTGGTGAGGCTGAGCCGCGTTCCATCTGCGCCGGTCTGCAAGCGTACGTCGTCCGCACGGCGCCGACGCCTCCGCTGCCGCTGCTGCTCGCTCGCTGCTACTGACTGTGCTTGCACACAGATACTACACGCCTGAGGAGTTCACGGGCAAGGACGTGTGCACCGTACTCAACCTCTCAGCCAAGAAGCTCGGTGGCGTTGTGAGCGCCGTACGTGACAATGGCTCGCGCTGTCGCTGCGTGTGTGTGCGGGGCAGCTGTCGTTGACTCGTTGGCTTGCGGCGCGCCATCCTCAAGGGCATGATCCTCGCCAGCACCAACGCCGAGACCGGAACGGTCGCAGTGCTCCGCCCGCCGGAAGGTAGCGTGCCCGGAGACATTGTGTACCTCGAGGGCGAGGAGGGACCCAGCAAGGCCATCACCAAGAAGCTCGCGTCCAAGGTGTGGGACGAGGCGCGAGCCGATCTCAAGGTGCTCGGCGGCGCTGCCACCTGGTCCGGCAAGGCATTGGTGTGCTCCAAGGGCGCCATCACTGCGCCGGGATTCCCGGACGGCAGCCCGATCAGCTAAGTTGCAAGCATCGGAGTCATTGTGTTTGGTCACTCTAATACATTCAAGAGTGGATTATGAGATGATGATGGTGCTAGTGCTGGTGCACCACTCGCGGCAGCTCGCTACTGAAAGTAGGGAGTGATGCCTACTAGCTGGTCGAACGAGAAGCTGGCGTATCCGGAGCCTCGCGGGTCGAAGGAGTTCATCAGCTTGCGCATGGTGCCGAGCCACACGCATAGATCGAGATATTGGTCGTAACCCAACCGACCTGCTCGAGCCTTGTCGAACTTGGGTAACATGGCATAGAACGACTGCAACACACGAGAATGTCGCATGATCGATTGCATCAGGTTTGATAGATGGTTGGTTGGTTGGATGCGCACACATTGGCACGAGAACAAGATACGTGTCGTACTTGTTGCGACAACATGAATCCGGCACGAGAGAGCGCTTGGTAGAGCTCGCCGAGGTCGAGGTTGCCGCTGCGATCGCGATCGAAGAACATGAACGAGTCGCGAACCGACTGCAGGTACTTGTGCATGGCCACGAACTCGTTGAGTCCTTCGAGGTGCCAAACGATCGACGACGCACATATGGTGAGCGTGGCGCTCTATCGACAGAGCGTACGAGCTCGACCGGCAGCGGGCTCGTGCGTACCGATCTGGCCGCTGTTGTCCATGTCGAAGGCCGCCACGAGGCGCTGGACCAGGTCGATCGTGAAGGCATGTCCGCCCATCGAGAGCGCTCGATGCAGCTCGTTGCACTGCAGCCATGTCGTACGACGTGAGCGACATCGACACCTTCTTGCGTTGCCCCACTCGCGCCTCGTGCGCCACACGTACGTCGATCTGTCCCGAACGATCGGTATCGACCGATTGGAACCACTGCTGCATCTGCATGTACTCCTGCTGCGACGCAAGGCCGCCGAACTGCTGCGTCTGTGCATGCGCGCGAGGGCGCGTGAGACCCTGTTCTACGGCCAACATTCGAGCACCCTCGCGCGTACCCAGGGTGGGGCAGCCGTCGTCGATGGCGGTGCGCCATATGCGCCACTGGCGTACGCGCCACCAGCGCCAGGAGGAGCGCCACCAGCCGGCGGAGCGCCTCCGTAGCCAGGCGGCGGGGCTCCGCCAGCCGAGCTGCTGTACGCGCCAGGAGGAGCGCCGCCAGCTGGGGGTGCGCCGTAGGCACCTCCAGCCGAGCTGCTGTATGCTTGAGCGCCACCTGGAGGTGCGCCGCCGTAGCCCTGAGCGCCGCCGGGAGGAGCGCCGCCAGCTGGCGGAGCGCCGTAGGCACCTCCAGCCGAGCTCGTGTATGCACCGGGGGCACCTGCAGGAGGCGCGCCGCCAGCTGGCGGAGCGCCGTAGGCACCTCCAGCTGAGCTCGTGTATGCACCGGGGGCACCTGCAGGAGGCGCGCCGGGATAGCCACCGGGTCGTTGCTGGCCGTACATTATTGGTGTGGACTGTGGAGGTTGGGCGGGCGAGCGAAGGAATGAGGCGAGCTGCTGCAGCTGCACCACGACGAGTCCGTTCTCCGTGACAGCGGCGACACTCCGACACCGACAGCAGCTGCCACTGCGAGGTGCATGGTCTTTTGGTGGCTCTCACCGTGCCTCGTGATGGAGTTGTATTGGAGACCACTCACGGTGCACATCGAACGAAGCCTCCAAGTCTCGGAGGTGGATCGCAGGTACGTATTCCGTCGGGCTTCGAGGTGCAGTTACTTGCGTTGGACAAGACCGCTGTGGTCATCGGATCGGGGAGTGAGTACATCTCGATGGGCGATCGGTACGCATGGAGCATCTGACGGCGTACCGTAGAGAGCGTCCTTGCACAAGTTGAGCTTGAAGGTCGACTGCGGTCCGAGCTGGTTCATGTTGGGTGTCGTGTTGAGCTCGAGCAACCAAGGATTGCCCTCGATATCGAGCATCAGGTCGACTCCCAACAAGGCGAACGAGCGCTCTCGTTGCACTGCACCGGAGCATGCCGTGAGATTCCTCTCGCACACCGGCAGGCAAGCGAGCAAGCACAGGACCAAGAAGCGAACGTACTCTTTGGATCGAAGATCACAGGTATCAGAGAGTGGAACAGGGCACAAATTCCGGGTATCGTAACATCGCTCCACGTCGATTCCTGCTCGATGGAGCTGTTGTAAAAGGACGACGGTCATTTGCCAAAGCACTTGCGTGAGACTCAGAGACGCTCGAGGGGAGAGAGGGAGAGAGGGAGAGTACCGAAAGTACTCGCGAATATGCTCGAGCGAATAGACGCGATCGGGTTCGTCCTCGGATGTGACGGTGCGTGTGAATTGAATGTTGGTGATGTGGCTGGTCTTGCTCTGAGTGCTGAGGTCCTGGTGCCACAGATGTTGCGCCAAACGAACAATGAAGTCGTCCTCATATAAATATACAACCGGTGGATCGACCGAGGTCACCAGCATGTAGGCGCGGATGTCGAATTTGTATCCGTCCCACAACATCGGTCGTTCAATGTATCTGAGAGATGAGAGCGCAAGTGAGCGAGTGAGTGAGCGATGGAGTGCCAGTGAGTGACGCACTTTTGTACAACGTGGTAAGGGTAATCGAAGCTCTTGGAGGTGGAGTTGTAGGCGAGTGCCAGCTGCTGCATCAGATCGGTTCCCGAATCGATGAGAGCAACGTCTATGTGTGTGCATCAAACCCGTATGCAGCATGCACGTTTTCAGCGGGTGAAGAATGGATGGAGGCGATTGGGGAATGAGAGGAATCGTACGCGCAGCTCCATGAGAACCTCGGTGTTTGTACATGTTCTGTGGGTCTGCCAACGAGAAGCCAGGCTTGATGACCCACTTTCCGGGCCGGCCGGTGGCAGAAAGATCGATGCGTGGCTGGCGAGGAAAGAGCCGAGGCTCGGAGGCGCCGCTCATGTCGAGCAGCAGGCTGGCAGTCTGGTTGACGAGGCGCTCTCGTTCGCGAGTTCCCTCGCTCGAACCGGTGGGGATCAAGTAGGAGCGCGGCGAGTAGCGCATGAGCTCGCGCACGATGCTCGGGTCGGAGCCGCCAAGGCGCGCCTCGAGCGCCAGCCACAGGCCGGCTTTGTTGCTCCAATACTCTTGCGAGCCGATAAAGTGCATAAAGTACACCGACTCGGGCAGTCGCTCGTGCCAACTGCCGGGCTGTGACGAGATCAATAAATCGACGGGGTTCTTGACTTGGTTGGGCCACAGACCTGTCGAGGAAGAGAGCGATCGGTACGAGAAGTGAATAGTTGATGGCGATGACGACGAATTGAACGCGAACGTACCTAGGTCGGTGGCAGCGTCATACCAGGTAGAATAGGTGGTCGACACACCCCAGGAGCGAATGTCGAACGTGAGGCCTTCGAAGCGACGTGACATCCAGTCAAGCGGTGAGGAGGCGTTACGGTTGGCCAAGTAGCGTGCTCGATCGAGCGTCAAGCCGCCGTTGTGGTCGGTGCTGCTCGTGAGCGAGGAGGCGGATGTGTTCTTGGGAATGGGCTTTTGAGCCGAGGCGTACAGCAAGCCCCACGGCAAGCACGTGAGCAGCGCGTCGCTGGCGGCTTCCTCCGAGACCGATTGCAGCGGAGCAGGTGGATAGGGTGGCAGGCGCTTCTTGACCCTCAGAGGCGTAAAGTACTTGCGCAGCTCGGTCTCGATCAGCTGCAGGTCGCCGTGCGCTTTCTCGAGGCCGAACAGCTTGCCGGTGAAGTCGCTCATCATCGTGAGGTTGGCAAAGTTCCAGCAAAACTGCAGGCGTCGTCGATGGGTGAGCAACGAGTGGCACATTAGCGAGGCGAAGCGGCACGGTACCGATTTGTAGTTCTCGAAGATCGAGTTGAATTGCGCACGATGGAGGCGCGAAGCCAACTCGCCTCGAGCAAAGAACTCGCCCTTGTGGCCAGTGTAGGTCAACCGATCGACCGCATCATTGAGGAAGTCGGCAGGAGGCGAGCTACCACACCAACGGGGGTCAGACAGCAGGCAGGCAGCGAGCGAGCGAGCGAGCGGCTTCACATACCCTTGCATGACGTCGGCGACCACGATGAGGCCACCGGGTCGCAGCACTCGGTGAGCCTCGAAGAAGAATTGCTGCTTCTGCTTGGCCGTAAGGTGGTGGAGGCCGGCGAGCGACAGCACACGGTCGATCGAGTTGTTGGCGATCTCCGGTATGCTGGCGACCGAGAGCGGGTTGATGACAACGGTGTTGGGGTACCTCCGGATGGCTATCGAGCCCAATCTCTCAGTGCACCGAGTCTCCAAGCGCAGGCAACATGCACCAACATAATAGGCACATGGGCAAGCACGTACCAGAGGCGAACTCCTTGCTCGGTTCGACGTTGATGACTCGGAGCAGCGGGTAGAGGCCGCTTCCGAGCAGCGCGTCCTGCACATAACCGCCTCCGGCAGGAGCATCGAGAACCAACAGGTTTGAGCGCAGATCGGCCATTTGGAGCAGAAGAGCGCGTTCCTCGTTGCGCGCCATCGGAGCGAGCTCGCTGGCTTCGTTGTACTTGTGGCCTCGGTACGAGAAGATGTCGACGTACGAGTCGGACTTGGCGACGAGTTGCGACAGCGCGGCTCGCGACGACGGCTCCTCGGGCTCGATGGCCGGGGCGGCATTGGCGATGATCAACGCGGCCGCACGCTCGTCAGCCAAACGCCCAAGCTCGGGGATGAGCAGCAGCACGACGGCGCAGGCGGAGAGCACGCACACCATCGCCAGCAGCAGGCGACGGCGGGAGGGCGAGGCGCTCGCCGAGCGGGAGAGCTGCCGCATGGAGCCGTCGGGTAACAGGGACGCAGCATCGTCACCGCCAGCACCGCGAGCCTGGCGGCGGTTCATGGGGGTGAGGCGGCGATCGGCGTGAGAGCCGTGGATGCAGCAGAGGCAGCAGCAGCAGAGGACGGAGCAGGTTTGTCGGCGGGTTGGCGTGAGGAGTGGCTCTCCCGGGGTACACACCCCTGCGCCAAACAAATGCAATCCGATCGATCGATCGATCGATTTGTGGTTGCTTTACCGCTCGGATAGCGTGGCAAGGCTCGCGATTCGTGACGCGCTCTATACCGCTGCGTGCTCTCACAATAACAACAACAACAACGAGTGATGGATGTGATAGATGTGAGGGGTGGGTGGTGGTAGATGAATGCCGCCTCCTCGTGCGTGAAGCTGGATTCTATCGTGTTGGAGGAGGATGTTCTGCTTTTGGTGGAGTAAACACTACGCGCGCCTCGTTCACGCTCACGTTTTGGTTCTCGTTCGCAAGCGGGTAGTTGTGCGTTCGAGCTGCAAGAAGATATATCGGTACGTGAACGGCGAAGGCTTTATTGACGACATGTACACTTAGTCGAAAAGACCGAAGCCCTGCAGAGGAACAAGCAGCAATCGAGCGCCAACAGTGAGTCAGTATCGTTGATGGTTGAAGAAAGCGTCGCGCGAAGCGAAAGCGTAAGAGCGTGCACGTGTGCGTGATTTGCTGCGTGCGGGATGGGATGTGTTTGTTTGTGCGCTCTTTGAAGATCTGCGACACGCACCATGTCCTCATCCTCAGACTCGCTCTTGTCCTTCTTCTTGTCCTCAGCGGGGGCAGCGGCGGCCGGGGCGGCAGCGGCAGCGCCAGCAGCGGGGGCAGCAGCGGCCGGGGCAGCGGCGGCACCACCAGAGCCAGCACCAAGGATGAGGTCGTCAACGTTGACCTTGGCGAGCACGCGGGCATAGAGGCGCGGCAGGTAGGGCTGAACGCGAACGTTGGCAGCCTTCAAGACGGCGGCGATCTTGTCACCCTACTCTCGGCGAAGGCACAAGTAGCAGAGAAGCGCAGCGAGCGGGTGAGAGATGGTTCGGGAGCAAGGCGCAGAGAGGAAGGGGCGCAGAGCCGGGAAGGAGGGCAGAAGCAGAAGAGGCAGGAAGTTGCAACAACTCAAGCGAACGAACGAACGAACGAACAACGAGACATGCATCGCGCAGACACAAGAGGGAGACCGGGAGGGAGAGACGGAGAGAGAGAGAGAGAGAGAGAGGCAGCAGAGCAGAGTAGCGCGATGCGATGCGCTGGGATGGGTGCGTGATGGTGTCGGTCGTGTAGGAGGTCATCGTACGGTGATCTCGATGCCATCGTCGTGCAAGATGAGGGCGGCGTAGGTGACGGCAAGCTCCTCCTTTTGGGTGGCGGTCAGCTCTGGCATGCTGGGCGATGTGCGATGATCTCTGATGGCTGATGCCACACGATATAACAGAAGGCGATGGGGGAAAGAGGAGAGATCTCACGGCGTGCCCGGTTTTTGGCCGTCGAGTATGCGTGCCCCGGGTCCGCGTGCCCCGGCTGCGGCCCTTCGGACCACGAGCGTCCCGGGCTCCCGGCGCGCCTTAAGCGCCAGCCACACTTCAAGTCGTCTTCCGCCACTTCAAGTCGTTCCCTCCCCCCCCACGCACGCAATGTCACCCGCCGCTGGCCCAGCACCGTCCTCCGACGACGGCAGCGAGCAGCCTGCGTCGTGCCTCACTTGCAAGCGCACCTCGGGAGGTATAGTTGCTGCTGCTGGGATCTGGGGCCTCGCACAGGTGCGAAGAAACCAAACCAAACCAAACCAGACCAGACCAGACTTCGTTGATGCTGACGCTCGCTCTCTCTCTCGGTGGTCGTCGTTCTCGCGCATGCAGGCGCAATTCGACTCGAGCATTGATCGCGGATCCAAGCGCTGGATGCGCGTTCTCGGTGCGGGCCTCTTGTTCGCTGGCGTGTGGTATGGCTTTGTGACGAGCTACGCCATTCCGCCACACCGCAAGCCCAAGCATTGAAGCGCGCGGTGTACACGAATACGATAGTCGAATCAAGTTCACCTTTTGATATCTCAATCACCTCCTCGGTGTTGTCGTTGGCATCGACCACGCCATACCACGCGGCCACCACGCGACCACCACGCCACGCAGCGAGAACAGTGCTGCGGATATCGTACCCCGTCGAGGCTAAGCCCTTCTCCTTTCGTGGCAAGATGGCGCTGGCTCGCGAGCTGTGACACTCACACACGAGCGGTGGTGGTGATGCCTGCGTGTCTGTCGATCGATCGATCGATCAAATACACGAACACAATCACTCAATCACTCTACAAGCTGGCGTTGTCGCTCCCAAAGAGCTGAGTCGGCATCGAAAGGTGAGTTGCCTGCGCTGGGCGAGGTCTTTGCTTCTTGCCGTCATCGCCAACCAACCAGGCATCCATCGCTGCTCCTCCGCTGTGACCGCGCCTCTCTCTACTGCTGGGGGCGTTGCTCGTGTGTGCATATGGCGAGCTTGCTGATACCATTCGCCGTCTGGAGCGGCACGCCGCCCTCGCACTCGATCACTGCCTCGCTGGTGGTATGCCGACGGTACCGGTGCTCGAGCATACACGCACGATCGACTCGCTCAGTGTGAGAGTGTGTGTGCGTTCGTTGGTTCGTTCGTTCGTGTAGATCCCACCAAGCACGCTCGTGACCGGTAGCAAGGCCGGACACCTGTGTCTGTGGGAGATCGAGGACAAGGTCGACGAGGACCTCTTGTCGTTCGCGACCGAGCCGCAGCTCAAGGTCCGTCGTCGAGCCGCCACACATTGCTGCAGCTGCTGCAGCAAGGCACTCGTGGTCGAGTCGCTGACATATGGCTTGTAGAGTGTGGTTCCCAAGTTCGTGTTGGCCGGCCATAATGCTCAAGTGACCTCGTTGGCGCACACATTGTACGACTGGAGCGATGCCATCGTCTCGGGTACGCGAGTGTCGACCTCCGGACCTCACCGATATCGGAGTTCGTCATTAACACGCACCACCACCACAACGCACCACCATAGTGTGCTCCGAGGGCTCGGTGTGCGTGTGGGACGTGAGCGATGGTCTGTGTCTCGCTTCGATGCCGCGTATGCTCGAGGAGTACGCGCCTACCTCGATGGTACGCGCCATGCTCTCGCTCGCCTCAACCAACTACCCGACCGCCTCGATGTTGAACACTGTGTGGTGATTGAATGCGAGCCAGGCGGCACTGGAGGACAAGCGCCACGTGGTGGTGTCGGGCAACCACACCGAGGTCGTGGTGATCGATGTGTGGCGCATGCAGATCATCTCGATCATACGCGGCCACCAGGACTGGGTCACCGGCGTCTTCCCGTGCTCGCTGACCTTCTCCAATGGTACGCCACGCCACTGGCAGACGCCACGACACCGGATCGATGCTCCGTACTCTTGATATAGACCTGCGCCCTCTCGTTCACTCTCGTGCTAATCTAATGCATCGACCGCAGATCCCGTGGTACTATCGCTCTCGGCCGATGGCGTGCTGCGATTCTGGTCGGTCGGAATCAACGTACGGCCCACTCTCGGCCTCACACGAGAGCATTGCATCGCATTGCAAGCGTCTAACATCCGCTGCTCGCCGAATGTGTGTGTGTGTTCAAGCATGAGGACCTACCGGTGCAAACCATCGTGCTGCACACGTCAGTCAAGGGCCAGCCCGACAAGGAGAACTTTCCTGACTCGGAGTTCGACACGCCCTCGAGCGCCGTGCGTCCGTCGCAGCAGATCGAGCAACGCGACTTCGCCGAGCTGCGCAAGCGCGACAGCATGGACTTCTCGAAGAAGGGCTTCGCTGGCTCGGTGGCTGGAAGCTCGCTCGGCACTCTCGAGGGCGAGAGCGATCTCGAGCCGCAGATGATTCGCGTCATCAACGAGAAGTTCCTGTCGGTCGACCTGTCGCCCGACAACAAGACCTTCGTGACGATCACCCGCAAGCGATGGATCGTACGTCATACCCTCTCACAAGCTTGCAATGCCATCGCAAACTCGACTGACTCCTTCTTCCTCGGGGTGCAGCTCTTTACTGCGTGCAATGCTCGTAGTCTGTACGATGTACCATGTCCCTACACGAGGTGCGCTCCCGATTGCCATCGCTCGCTTCGCTAGCGCGCCTCAGCTAATATTCCTGCTCTGCTCCCCTCTGCTCCGTCTCGCCAATCAGTGGCTGGTGCGGCGGCAAGTTCATCGATGATCGTCACATTGTCATGTGGGCTCGCGTACGTGCATATCCTGCAATCAAACGTGTGCGTGTAGTGTAGCCGACCTCACTATATTCACTCGACTTGCCACAGGATGGAAGATGCTGCATCTACGAGCTTCCTGATCTCTCGCATCTACCACCCATCACATTTGGCACTCCGCAACGAGCAACAATCGATCGGTATGCGACACCCTGTGTGCCTCTCTCTCTCTCTCCCTCTGACGCACCACACGCACAGTATCACTGAGGTAGTACCTCCCGAAGAACCTACTCTCTCGCACGTGCTCATGTTCACACCGCCTGCCGCTGGAGACAAGCACCATCGTCGTGGCCACCATCACCATCACCACGCTGCGAAGCGTATGCTCAATCCGCAGCTGGCGCAGGTCACAGGCCTGTCGTCCTACGGCCGCTACATGGGTTACTGCTGGAACCGCAAGCTGATGGTCATTACCGACGAGGAGGGCAACGTTCGCCTGTGGAAGCTGCCGCGCTTCCAACCCTATGCCAGCCTCACAACCAATGCCGGCACCGCCGTCTTGCCGCTAGTCGACTTTCTCTCGTCGCCCGACTCCTCGGCTTCGCTGAGCATCAACGGTGGACCGACGCCCGTCAATCTCTTGGACTCTCTCCTGGACGGTAGCCCTGCGCCCGCCGAGAATGGTGCTGCTGCATCTGCATCTGTATCTACTACTCTCGTCTCGAGCCGCTCGTCTCCACCGCCGCACCTCTCGAGCGGTGATGAGGGCCGCAGCGATAGTCCTGCACTGAGTGAGAGCTTTGACTCGCCACAAACGATCGATCTCTGGTCGCAAGGCAAGTTCTCGCAAGGCTGGTCCGAGCAACGCAACGACATTGCAACCGTCACGGCCTCGTACATTCTCGCGTCAGCAATGGTGATGGTGCGCGGCTACAGCGATGGCAAGGTACCTACCCTTTCACTCGATCTCTCCCCCTCCTGTGCTCGGCGCAAGCGCTCAAGCGGTGGTTCTTTGCAGATGAGCATCCACAAGATCCCCTCCGACCCCAGCCCTCGATTCATTCGAGGCCACCGCGGAAGCCGAGTCAACACGCTATTTTGCAGTGTCAGTCATGGTACGTTGCCTCTCGACTCTCGTGCAATTGCATGGCTCCTCACCGTACCTTTTCACGCGAGAAAGACTTTTCGCGCGTCATCGTGTCAGGAGGCGAGGATTGCACGATTCGCGTATGGCAGCTCGATACCGGCGAAGAGCTCCATACCTGGCGTCAGCACTCGGACGGCATCTCCGAGTTGTTGCCGCTGCCCGAGATTGCTGACGGCTCAGGCAAGTCGGTGTTCTTGTCCATCTCCAAGGACCTGTCAGTTGGATTGTTCTCATTGCAGACTCTGCATTGCCTGCAAATGTACGTCAATCAAATTCATGCCGTCTCTCGATTCACTTGCAAGCGCAAGTATTCATTCATTCACTCATTCATTCAGGTTCCCTGGACATCCGGCGCCAATCACCGAGGTTCGCCTGCGATTGGACCAAGATTACCTCCTCGTTCAGTGCGAGGATACCTCAGTCTCGGTGTGGGAGATGAGCACCGGCCAGCTCGAAGGCTGCATCTGGTACTACAGCTACCATACATACCTACACCGCCAGGCTTGTGCAATCCAGATTCAGCTGACCAGAGGCGGTCTTCTATCTGTACAGCGGCAAGGAGGCTCGCGAGATCACCGAGACTGCTGTCGACTTGACGAGCTCGCAATCGCAGTATCACAAGACCATCCATAGCCAGGTAGCTACTTGCTCACTCGCTCGCGTTCATTGTCGTAAGCTTGCCTTGCACTCAACTTTTGCCATATGGCTGCCATCTCGATAGGGTCTTTCCGCGCTGACGCTCCAGGGTAACGGAGAGCCACCAGCCGAGGTCGTGGTGCTGAATGTCAAGCGCCTGATACAAGATCTGTATCTGTTGACACGTGGAACACCAACGCCCACGCAATCACAGCCGGCGTCACTCTCCACCTCATCGGGCTCCTCGCAACAGCAGGGTGCAGCGAGCAGCGTGCCGCCGTCACCGGTTCCCGGTCGGCCGACCTTCCATCCGACCGTGCAGGCCGTGCGGTCGTCAGGAGGCGTCACTCGCAACAACTCGACGCCGAATCTGTCCTCTCAATCTCAGTCATCGCTTCCACAGTCGCACACCAAGCGGCTCTTCCCTTCAGGTACCTGGCGTGCTCTCGCTCTCGCGCTCGTTGTTGATTGCTCACTCTCACTTATTCTTCCTCTCCTCTCCTCTGGGCACAGTTACTGAGCTGTTGCAATCTCCCGCGTACTTGACATATACCTATCTGCTGCCGTGGGGCCTGAACGCCGAGCTCGACAAGCAGATGGAGATCGAGCTCGGCCTCTCACCGCCCAATCCCACCACCACCATCTTTCTGCGAGGCCACAAGGGCAAGCTCACCATGATGACGCCGCAGTACACGCGTCCGTACTCACGCTACTCGTGCTCACCCTTCTTGACGGCGCTGCACTCGCTCGCCGCCGTGGCCTACACCAAGGCCCTGTTGCAGATAGGCGAGAACAAGAACGCCTTCAGCAAGATCCTCTCGTACTTTTGTGCGTTGCTGCCGGACTCGGTTCCAAGGTACCACCATTCTACACTCTGCCAATCGACAGACGGGCCGCGTACCGCCCGCTCGCTCTCTCGCTCTCTAACGCCAACTCGATTGTCGTTGTGCGTGTGATAGATATGTCGAGCCGTCTCTCGGATTCCTCACCAACTTTTGGCAAGACCAAATGGACGACATCTCGCAGTCCACGCACTCGATCTTCGAATCGACTCTCGATCGCCAATCAGCCGAAGCGCGTGCCAACTTTGTTCGCCAGGTACCGTTGTGGGGCAGAGTCGTAGCGCTGAACGCAGACTCCGTCACTCACCCCGATCCATGCGCGCCTATCAGTGGTCGTTGAGGCTGCGCAGCGGATCGCGTCGAGGCATGAAAACAAGAGCGCTCGCGGTGGTTGTGCTCGGTATCCTTGGCGCCGAACGGTACTACAGCTTGCTCCGCGAACTACGCGACTAGGAGCTTGCTCATTCACACTCTCTGTTTGCAGTCCTGGTTCGCTCGATCCCACGTTGGCTGCTTCCGTGGTGGAGGGCCTGCAAGAGCTGTTGGTTCAGGATCAGATCTCGCTGCAGGTCTTTGCGGCCGAGATTCTCGGCAAGGGCTACGAGAGTTGGCGCGCTTATATCGGCGAGAAGAACCACTCGCCTATCATCTTACGTGTACGTCATACTCGGGGACCTCATTCTTCATTGTGTGTCTCTTGCTGACCAGACCGCCACTCTGCCCCGTCCTGCAGCTGTTCTCGTTGACGCTCACGAACGAACCAGCCTTTGTATCTCGCATCGCACACCATGCCCTGATGCAAATCGGTGCCGCCGAGCCCGTACAGTTCGTCATCACCTTGGCCGAAAATCCGATGCGATCAGCAAGGCACTTTGATCCTCGCGAGTACTCGCATGCGCTGAGTGTCATCGGCAACCTCGTCAAGAAGAAGCCTGTCTATCTGCTTCCTGGTATGCACGAGAACGAGAACGAGGCACCACTTCTCGCATCGCATCGCACTCATCCAACCGTGCGTACGCAACAGAACTTCCTCGATTGGTCGAAGCCGTGGTACATTCGCTCGATCCGAACGTTCCCTCGCTGCGCGACAGTTGCCTCAAGGCTGCAACCTCTGTCCTGCACTCGATCGTCAGCAAGTTCCCAATGATCTCCTTCCACCAGGAGACGCAGCGTCTGGCTGTCGGCACCAACCGCGGCAGTATCATCATTTACGACCTGAAGAGTGCTTCACGGGTGCACGTACTCGACGCATTCTCGGTACGACGCGCGCTGGCGCTCTCGCCGCAAGCTCGCGACCCTACTCACTCGCTTGCTCGTGCGTTGCGTTGCGGTGCGTCTGTCTCCTCCAGTCTTCAGTCACTGCACTGGCCTACTCTGCTGATGGAAGGGTGTGTCTCCCATTGCCATTCTTCGTGTTGCGTGACTCTCGCCTCGAGCGCTCTAACTCTTGCCGTGGTCATGTGTAGATGCTGGCGTGCTTTTCGATCTATGAGGCTCAAGTGAGGCTGTGGCAAACGCAGGCGCAGTTCTTTGGCTTCGGCACCAATCCACGATGCCTGTACAACTTCTCTGTTCATAAGGTCGAACGTACGTAGCCCCGCAATGCAGAGAGAGAGAGAGAGCCTCCCAGATCTGCTACAACACTCTTGCTCACTCCACGAGATGGCGCTCACAGAGGCGCTCGAGCCGCAGCAACTTCTCGAGTCAGTGAAGCTCGAGTGGCCTACACCAAAGACGCTAGTGCTCATCCGAGGCTGGGAGGGTAGTGTCACATTCCAGCTGTGAGACTACACGTTCTGAACGGTGGATGATGCTTGATCGACGAGTGCTCGCACGAGCGAGGTCTGGATATCAGTTCGGTTCTGGTCTTGGTCCCAGTTCAGCTACGCGCAAGGATAGCAAGTTGGGCCGGCAAAACAAGAATGAATTGCATGTTGATAGCTGATGCTAGATTGATGGAGCGGCCAAGTCACTGCTGCCATACAAGCGTGCGAATGCTGCAAGGGTATCTTGCGCCCGCTGCAGCAACTCGTACAACTCGACCAGTGGAATCAACTCGACCAGAAGCATCGCGTGTCGATGCGGCGTCTTGCTGCTGGTCGTGTAGCACTGGATGCAGAGGTCCCAGCCATCATCGCCGATGGCGCCGCAGTAGTCGCAGTGGAAGCGACGATTGAAGATGTCGGCTTGGCAATCGTCGCACGTCCGACGGAACGGGTGCTGGTCGTTGTCGCGCACGATCGGCGGCTTCTGCATCATGTCCTGCGGCAGCTCCTCTTCGCTCACGATCTCGCGGAACACGGGCAGCATCTGCAACAGGCGCGTGTAGGACTTGTGGTGCTGCTCGCCAATCACGCCATTGAAGCTCGTGGTTGCCATCACCAGGCGTTCGGTCTCGATCGTGACACCGTAAAAGACGGCGGTCTTGAGCCGATAGATAGAGCGAGTGCACAAGGTGCGATTCCGCTGCTCGCTCCGCCAGCACATCATGAGGAACGAGGTGCTGATGATGTTGGCGGCCACTGCAAACGACAGTCCCTTCCCCTGTGCATATGTGAGATATTAGCTCGTCGGTACGGTACTTGTGCGTGTGTCTGTGCAAAACGTACAACGTTGAGTACTTCATGCGGTACGCCAGGTGGCACAATGACCAGATCGCCGAGCTCTTGGTCAAACTCCCACAAGCGCAGTCCAGAGCGTCGCAAGAACTCGGGATCCTGCACACGTACACCGCCGAGTGAGGATCTGATCGTGCCATACATTCGTGCAGCAGCCATCGACCTACCAGCCAATAATCGTCCATGTGCAAGAAGCGGCCTCGCGTTGCAAGCATCTCCCGCAGTGCTGCAGTGTCGCGATCATCGACCATCCACCACCTCTTGGAGCCAGTGCCGTGAACGTGGATGTTGAACGCTACACTGTGAATCTTGTCTTGGTGCAAGGGCGTGCGAGTTCCCGGCGAGCCAATGTACGCCATCAGCACCACGGGTCGGGTGTCCGGAGGCATGTAGCCCAGGATATCGGTTTCGCCCGATACTCGCAATGCTGGCGGCAGCAATCGCAGTAAATCTAGCACCGGCACGCACGCACGAACGCACGTTGGTGAATCGAAAGGTTGGCTTTGAGGCCGTGCAAGTGGCAGCGTACCATCCACCCAGCTCTGCACAGTCTCGCCAAAGCAAAAGTCCTTGGCATACATCACGACCTTGGGTCTGCCGGCAAACTTGCTCGAGCGTTGCTCGGGTTCTTTGGCCCACGTAAGCTGCGTTCGAGCGTTTGCATCAGGCTGACTGCGAGTTGCCCGCAGACGCACGCACACATATGGCGCTGCAGCTCATCACGTACATCATAATCGGGGTCCTCGTCAAAGTCGGCATTCTCGGCATTGTCGACGTACCACTCCACAGTCTTCTTGGCATCCTTGAGCACGACGAAGGCACCTTCGAGGTCTTGCTCATCGACTCCCATGTATCTGCACATCGTGTTATTGTTGTGTGGTATTGTGTCGCGTCAGCCGAGAAGCACCTGAGTTGACCTCGGCGACGGCATACCTGACATTGATTGGTAGCTTTCCATACTCTCGCTTGAGATATGCTGGACTCCAGAGGTCACTGTCGAAGCGCTGCAGCGCGAATCCCTTGACTAATACTGGTTGCTGCTTTCCAAT
>Ga0209935_1002052_pt1 | contig 26810 bp, 19 predicted proteins | sample ThiBio_1000_plan_2_FD_183958 | JGI IMG/M metagenome (GOLD analysis project Ga0209935, IMG submission 183958) | Wastewater bioreactor microbial communities from Cape Town, South Africa - Thiocy_cont_1000_plan (SPAdes) | ecosystem: Engineered > Bioreactor > Thiocyanate-remediating >...
TTTGATGGAGGGTACCAACCGTTTGCTTAAGAAGAATGGCTCCACCAAAAATTCCATTTGACTGATCTTTAAGAGAAATAAATGTAGCCCCTGTATGATCTTGAAAGGAATAATGCAGCATGACTCTCTCTTTGATGAATCTGGAAAAGAAATCCACGGCAGTCTTGTAGGAATGGTGATCTTTAGATTCAATAATAACAAACATAATTTAAGCGTCTCCCAATGATTGAAAAAATCCTAAGAAACAAATAAGAAGCATCTTCCTGCAAAATGCATCGAAGAGGGCGAAGACAAAAAGAAGGCAGATCCTTGAAGATGCTTGAATTTTTGAAGAGATTTTTATATAATATAGACATCTAGAGGTTCCTTATCGAGCTTCAGATACTCCCCGGGGCTTCCGCCAAGATGGCCCCGGGAGCATTGTTCCTCAGTTAATTGCTACTTTTCATTTAATTGCTGTGCCCTTATTTGTTTCTTTAAGCTCTTTTTATTAAAATAAGACCTCCCCGCAAAAAAATACCCAAGGAGAGGGGGGCCCACCTTGGGTAAATTGCAGGGTAGTCCGCACGGGTCAAATGACCCGTGATTTATCCCCGTAGGAACGAGGGCAAATTTCTTTAAAAATCTTGCTACCCAACTGGAGGAATCTCGGGTAATTTTCGTCAAAACGAGAACAATAGCTGGATCAGGCTGTTTAATACTGCCGAGGTCTGTTTGACTATCAAATTTGCAACCTGTCTTTTGCATAATTGCCTTTCCCTATCCTTATCAAATTTATTCTTATTCTTGGTTATTTTTTCTTCCTCTCTTCCCAAATCCCGAGGAGTTACCCTTGGGATGAGCAAGGAGGCTAAAAGTATGAACTGAAGATTTGTCTTCTTGTTCACGGGATTTGCATCATTTGATGCAAAATTTTTCATGATCACCCTTTATACCGAGAAAAAATTTACGTGTAAAGTAAAATTTGAAAATGTTATCTTTATATAGGAAAAAAGAAGTTAAGCTATTCAAATCAATAAAATTTTTTGTGAGAAAAACCTATTTTTTCAAAATTTTGAAGGGATTTTTCTTAATTTGGAGAACAATATTGCTCAAAATGATGAGAATACCTGCGATCAACATGTTAGTAGCGGGCCATTCCCTCCATAAGGCAAATCCAAGAGCCATTGAGATGGGGAGTGCCAAGTAATTAACCATAGAGATCGCAGTGAGATTGTGTATCCTCAAGCCATAGGTATAAAAGAATGATGCGATCAAATGAAAAAAGGCCATGAGTGCAAATAATTCCATGTTCTCAAGGCCGAGTGTTAACTTTGAAAAATCAATAAGGAAAAATGATATAAAGATACAAGCAAGGCTGTAATAAAGAATTATCGCTAGGGTCGTTTCGGTGGGTGCCATTTTTTTGAATGTCAACACAGCTAAAGCGCCACAGAGGGCGGAACAAATCCCAAAAAATCCATACGAGCTTAAAACCTCACTCCCCGGCTCAAAGGCAATGAAAACGCCAAATAAACAAATCAAAAAAGCCAAAACATGTTTCTTGGATATGTGTTCTTTTAATACTAAAACCCCAAGGGCAACAATAAAGATAGGACTCACAAAGGACAAAGCCTTGAACGAGTATAGTTTCAACCCCGTTAGTGCTTTAATAGCAAAAAGAAAGCTGCCTGCAGAAAAAAAAGATCTTAGCATATGCATATGGAGGCGTGATGTTTTAAAATGATGTAATTTCTTCGTAGCAGCCGCAACGATCACCACAAAAGCAAGAAGAAAAACGCTTCGATACAGAAGGATTTCATAATCTGGATAGGTTCTGGTGGAGAATCGAATAACAGCTTCAGCACCCGCAAAACAGAGCAAACCAAGAATAAGAGAAATATAAGCTAAAAGATTCTTATCTGTTAATCGACGGATCATTCATTTCCCCCTTGCTTCCTTTTAATGAGATTCATCTTCCAAAATATGTAATGTAATTAATTTCTGGACATTGCATATATTTGACATTAAGATCCCGAAAGATAACATTTTAAAATTTTACTTAATTTTTATATTTGTACGATGAGAAAAGCAAGAAAAATAACAATCCCCATACCAGGTACACTCGATTGGGAATTGCTTCGAAGATTTAATATTATTACACATTCTCAGACCTTTGGCGAAGCGGCAGAAAAAATCGGTACGAGTCAGCCAGCTCTTCTTAAACAAATGGATGATTTAGAAGAATTTCTGGGTAAAAAGCTATTTATGACGACAGCTAAATATCGTTCAATGGAGCTAACGCCCGACGGAAAAACTCTTCAAACACTTACAGATCAAGCTTCAGATATATTTAACAAACAAATCATTAAAAACATAAAAAAACCACTTGAATACGAAAAAAAAAAGAGTATAAGAATAATCACCACTCCTGGACTTGCTGCAACTATATTACCTGATTACATTGCTGAGTTTATAAGTCTGCATGATAATGTGAGAATAGAGCTTGTATCACAAATTCCACCACAGAAAATTGAAATAAATGAGGTTCACATCAGACATGATTTTCTGGTTCAACAAAATGTCAAGTCAGAGCATATAGCCACCTTGATTATCAATTTTTATGCATCTAGAGCTTACTTAGAAAAATATGGCATTCCAAATGACTATGATGATTTGATTTATCACAAGGTTTTAGCCTTTAAATATTTTAATATGTCTAGTACTGATCTTTATGCATTAATTCATGATAGAACAAGTTACTTAGAACCAAGTGTTCATTCCGATTACATTGGCTTTTTGGTTGAAATGGCTTATAGAGATCAGGGTGTGATAGAATTACCGAGCATTCATCCAGCATCCAAAATTTTAGAAAAGATCTCTTCAATTCAACCCCAGACCGCAGATATATATGCTACTTATTTAGACATTGCTGAACAAGATTCAATTACTTTAGATTTTATAAGGTTTATTAAAATTAAAAAAAAGGGTAACAAAAATGAATGAACATGAAAAGGAGAGTGTTATACCTTTTGAGCAAAACATTCAAAGCGGTGAAGATCAAGGAGAAGAGATCAAAAATATCGAGGACTGGTACGTACCTTGGTAAAATCACTTGCGGGCACGGTTTCTCATTCAGGTCCAGGTTTCGTCGTTATTGATAATTTCTTGACTTCTGAAGAGCATCAACTTGTTTGGAACTACATCCAACAAGAGGCGTTGGAATTTGTCCATCAAAAGAAATGGGTTAAGGCTTTTCGTCTTACGGATGGCGAACTTTTATGGGGCCCACCCTATTTATCAGATCCGTATGCTCCTGATACGAAGAATCAAGTCTATCCAACCCATTCTGGAATAGATCTGGTTATTAAAAAAGTAAAAGAATTAGCTCCTGGATGGGAAAATCTGATTGGTAAACAAGGAGAAGACTGGGCTTATTTCTTTGCTCGCGCTTATATTTATCCAAGTGGTGCGGGACTTTCTTGGCATCGAGATAACGAGAATTCTGCAAGAGGGGCTTACGTGTACTACGCCCACCCTGATTGGGATCCTCAATGGGGGGGAGAGTTCTTAATAGCTCCCTATGAAACGAAAGATCTTAAGTATCCAACCTCCACCCTCTATCATTCAGAAAGCAAATACCTAGGATCTCACTTAGAAAGTGCTTTTGAAAAAGAAGCCTTATTAGAACATAGCGTTGGAACGTATATTCTCCCGAAACCTAATCGTTTAGTCATTATTTCCTCTGGCATTATCCATTGCATTAAAAAAGTAGAAAATGCAGCAGGAAACAAAGTGAGAGCAACCATACAAGGATTTTTCCAAGATCCTACTGGTCTCCTAAGAGCTAAGAAGTAAAACATTTAGACATGAACGAGTCAGGAAGTCCCCCCAGTGCGACCAAACAAAATGAATCCTGGGAATTTTTTGAAGAAAAAAGAGGAGGAATTTGTAACAACACCAACATTAACCACAACCATTTAAATTCCTTCCCTTTGGCGGCATTATGAGTGGGGAGGGTCTGCCGCCAATTTTATCTCCTAATAAAGCCTCGATTCTTCATGTTTGATGAAGTTTCGATGGGTTTATGGTCAGAGATAAAATTCCGTGAAAAAGGCCGTCCAAAGAGTCTTGGGGCCTTACTTGGAAGACATACGGCCAGAAACCAAGGTGTTCAGTGGAAAGGTATTCAACTGGCAATAAGATCATCCACAAATAGGTTGTCCCTTCTTTCATGCCGAATTCGATGAGTTTTCCATAAAGCTGACGATAGAAGGATGCACAAAGGGAGTCATACTGGAGGATATAGTCATTTATCTTCGCTTGAATATATACCGTACAAGTCCATATCTCTCCAGTCTTAGGAATGAAGTAAGCCATACCTTTTCCTAAGTTCCTACGGACAACATCCATTCTCTCTTTCACAAGGAGAGCTCCTCCATAAATACCTTTCGCTTCATCCTGCGTAAGGATAAATGTAGCTTTTTTATGACCTCGGAAACATTGTCTCAGGCGAGGGTCATCTTTGATAAATGAAATAAATGGATCCACAAAAGCTTTGTGAGAAGCATGATATTGTGGTAGAACAGTTGTGAACATAAAATCTCCCTACATATTTAATTCCTGTTTGAACTCAAAGGAGCTATGTAAGGAAGATAGACTTTGAAATGAAATTAAGGTAAACTCCCACCATAGCACCTATTACGGGTTCTATATTTTCAAAATAAAACGTCTGTGACGGTCCGCAAAACAATCACAGACGTTTTTTAAATTCGTATTTTCACATTAAATTTCCCTTTCCCTGTTTAAAAATCCGTTTATTTGGTTTTGTACCATGTCTCACGGTTTCCGAATAAACACCTTTTGACATAACGGGTATACCGATTTAGGGTTGATATATAGATATAAATATATTGCAATAATTTTACAATGATTTAAATTAATTAATAAAATAAAAACAGCCTCATGAAAAGGCTCTTAGGGGAAGGCAATTTTTTCCTTAGTGAGAAGGCTTGTCTTCGCATAAGCGAAGGTGACGACTTACAGCAAAAAGAATAAGCCTAGGGGTAAGCTGGAAGAAAATGCTTAATATGATATTTTGGGAGGATTATGATACAAGAACCAGAGACCATAGACTTAGATATAACACCTAAGTTCCGAAATTTTGATTGGGAAAAGGCGAAGAATTTTTATTACGTTGCAAAATTGGGTGGTTTTGCAAGTGCGGGGCGTTTTCTTAATATTACCCAATCCGCCTTAAGTCGTCAGGTTATTTACCTTGAACAACACTTAGGCTGTCCCTTATTTTCCCGTCACAGTGGGGGAGTCAAGCTTACACGAAAGGGTGAGGAGCTTTTTACCATTGTTGAAACAACTTTTGTAGGGCTCAAAGGGTTTACCCGCAATACCCACGCAGAAATGGCGAATGGAAAAAAGCGGAAGGTTCGGATAGCGGCGACCCGTGCATCTGCTGCTTATATATTAAATGATCTCATTCTTGAGTATAACAGAGAACATCCATACTTCATCTTTGAATTAATTGGTGATGATCATCTCATTGATATTGTTTTAAATGATGTGGATATTGCTATTCGTCCTATCCACTTAAATGTGCACGACATCTCAAAAGAGCTGAATGTTCAACAAGAATATTTATTTAGTGCAGAAAAAAAATTATACGCGAGCGTTGAATATCTAGAAAAATATGGTGAGCCAGGAACAGTAGAAGATCTTAAAGATCATCATCTTATTGGGTATGCCCATCCCCAAGAACATCCTTATTCTGAGGTCAACTGGATTTTAAAGCTTGGATTACCCGAAGGGCAATTGCACCAACCTATATATGCGTCTAATTCGATTGAATGTGCTATCATGGCGGCAGAACGAGGATTAGGCATTATTAGTAATTATGATGAAGTAGATCTTATCAAGAAATCCAAACTTAAAAATATTCTTCCCCATGTTAAGTGTAAAGCACTCAAACAATATTTTATTTACCAAAATTATCTTAAAGGAGATAAGGAAATTATGGGGTTAAAAAAATATCTTCAGGAAAAACTTTGTTCCAATCAATAAACCTTACCTTGTATAGCTCTCCATCAAATCCTAAGAAATAAGCTGCATATGCTGATTTTTAAAATCTGTGGGTAACTAAACATTACAGACAAAGTTTCATGAGCTTTATGCTCATGAAACTTTTATTTGTTTTAAAAGGACTTATATATAGATAAAAGTTCTTGTTGCTTGGAATTTTTTATTTTTAATTTTCATGATTTTCTCCTTTTATTAAATCCTACTTTCTGTAGGTTTATTTATTTTTATTACATATTAAATATTTTTTCAAGAAAAAATCAAAATCGAACACTTTAAAAAACATTTAAAATTAATGCACTAGGTGAGGCTCTTAAGATATTTTTGATGTGAGAAGGAAAATCGATTAGCTTGCTAGAGAAATACAACAGAACTAAAAGACGGGCCGGATTTCAGATGTCAATTCATTGAAGAATATTAATGACTTCTGGGTCAATATTTGGTATAATTTGCTTATGGATATAATGATGTGGTTGATAATTACCTAATATTATTTAAAAAGTGTATTTCTTTTACTCTTTAACGAAATATTAAACTTTTTAAATTATTATTTATTTAGGAAGATAAATATCTTCAATTATTATTTAAATGTAGGAGGAAAAAATGAAATATTTAGTATTAGCACTTTGTTTAGGGCTTTTTGTAGGAACGCCATTGGTTACCAATGTGCAAGCCGAAGCTTTGAACCCAGGGCAAGTTATTCTTGCTGATGATCATGGAACATTGACGAATAATCCTAGCGGTGTACCTACTCAGCAGGAAAATTCAGTAACTAAAGTTGGGTGTCCTGGAGGCTTTGCATGTCCATAAGTAAAATCTAGTTTTATTTGTTCAGAAAGTTAAGGTAGTAACTCATTTCATTTAACCAATTATAAAAGACTCAAGATTTTTCTTGAGTCTTTTTTTTAAAAGTAGTTATTTTAGATCTATTTTCTCAACTCATCGCTTTGTGATACAGTCTCAAGTTTAGTAGATTACTCTTCCTTTTGTTTCAAATCCTTCCCACTTGCAAGTTGGTCTTCTAGCACCTTAACTTTTTTTAACACATCAGGCGATAAAGTTTCGTTAAACGCAATCGTTTCCTTGATCTTCTGTTTGATCCAACGTCTTTTTCGATGGGATGATATAAAGGGATCTCTTCTCAAAGCGTTAGTAACAACAAAGTCTGAAACCTTATGATAGGCGCTCCTTGCGTACCGAGGAATAGACATCATGATTTCTCCGATCTCATTTGTGCCAATGGCTATATCATTTAATAGAAAAGGCGTGGCAACACCAAGCATCACACCTGCCGTAGCGGTCTCTGTTTTATCTCCTCCTACAAGTTCTGCAAAACGCAGAGGAAGGTAATAGGCTAAAAGGACAAGAATTGGCAACGAACTTGTAAAAGTATTTTGTGCAAACCCATATGTATAACACACTGTTGCCGCAAGTCCTTTGACCCAAGCATAAGGATCCTTGAGAGTATTAAAAAAGTGGGCTCTTTTCTTAAAAGATCCAATACCTTCCCATACGTCCTCAAACACTTTTTCAAGACTAGAGCTTTGTAGAAATGCGCTAGAAAGAAAGCCAATTGTAGAAATTGTTAAAGATATGGCCAGCGCCGCGTCTCCACCCGTAAATATATTAAAGAGTTCATACATGGTTATAGCAATCAATCCAAACCCAGCAGGGCTGGCTACCCCTGCCGCAACTCTTGAAAAATGTTTTTTTACATCACATTTTCGTAATTCTTCGGCCTCTTCCATCATTTCTGCTTGAGCATATTTTGTGAGACACATATAGGTGAGAAGGCCATCTAGCGTCTCAGGTTTCGATGTTTGCCCGAGGAAACAATAGTTCGCCCAATTCTTTAATTTTGATGCATTTTCTTCAAATGGATTGCTTCTCATCATGGTGTATAGCTCATCAGTTTCAAAATCGGAAAGCTCGTAATCAACACGTTCAGAGAGCTGACGAAGAGCATTCACGCGGTCTTGTACATGGGGGGGCGTCTCCCTATGAAAGTGCCTATGAATAGCTCCCCGCATTCCTGCCCAGGTGGTTGTGACAAGATAGGGTAAAAATCCAATAGAACTAAAATAGAAATACTGATCATACTGATTCCAGTATCCCGTTACATCTGAAACCTCCTTATTATGCTGCTCGAGTTCAAAGACGTAGAGAACTAGAAAAATTCCGAGAAACATTGCCGTAGGGATTAGAGTCCAATCAGCAGTTCTTTCCAGCCAAGTTTTTGGAGTTGTAAGCTTTCCAATTGAGGAGGATGTAGCATCTGTCATGATAGGGGCTACCCTTAGTAAAGCATGTAATCCCGTAGAGGCATTGATATAACGTGAAAAATCTAGAAGTGGTTCAAGTACATCGGGGTTTGAAATATCGGGAGTATAATATGTACTATAAAGCGACCCTAAGACAACGAGTGACATGGCTGCACCAGTTCCTCCCGCCATGACTAATGCTGGGAACAAAGATGCCCATTGTTTCCACGTAAACGTATTGTCGAGGATATGTTTTTTAAAGTAACTTCCAAACTTTTCTAAGGTTGTCCCTTCAATAGCTTGCGCAAGGGCGCGGGCTTTTTTCATCACTGGGTCGTTTGCATCTTGGGAAGGAATATATTCTGGACCTCTTTTTTTAGAAATGGCCCTGAATAATTTATTTGCGTGATGCAGTATTGTAGAATCCGTCTCATTCTCTTTAAAAGCTTGACTTTTTCCTTCTTCTATATCAATAAGGCCATCCACTGCTATGGCCTCTCCATTCGTACCGTTTAAAAGGGGATCTGAGGAGCTCTCATTACCCCCCATGTTTTGGAGGGGAATGTTTGTGCCTGGTGGTGAATCTTGTGTATATTCCGATTCATCGTCAGAAGACTCACTCCCCCCTCCGTTAGATGTTCCCACATCTTCATCCTCAAAAGGAACATACCCTTCTGTGTTGTGAAAAAGTTTCTTTTTTAATTTTTTTGCATTCGATAGAAAGCGGCCTTTTTTTGTATCCTCCCCACCTTCTGTAAAAATTGACACTTCCGGATCAAAATTCGCAAGCAGCCATTCTTTCAGTTTTGAGAGACGAACCCTTTCTCCTCCAATAAGAAGGGTTCCTTTATGATCGCTTGTGACTTCTAAGTCTTCTTTTTTTTCCTTATCTTTTCGAGGAGATCCTGTGGGTGAAGAATTAGAAGATCCACTTTCACCAGAATCCTCATCTGAGGAAGATGAACTTCCAACTGTTAGAGGTTTCTCTTCGGGGATTGACCCTTCCGCATTTCCTTTAGCCACCAAACTACCAGGTAAAATGATAGGCGGCGGTGTGTAATAGTTTCCAAATATATCAGCGCTTAGGCCTTGACGAGCTAAATCTCTCAGAGGCTGATGTGACTCCTTATCTGGTTCTTGGTCGACAAGAGCTACACCGTTCGTCTCTTCCTCGCCATTAAAACCTTCGTAAGTTGTCCTACTCTGATATCCACGAGCTCCACCCGTCGTCTTGTCCGAGTCACTCAATCTTCGATAGTGTGCCGTAGGTGCCGTAGAACCACGCTCCTCCTCCATCGCATACGCAATGTCCACACCCAGTATGGAAATAATGACGCTGTAGCCCACAAATTTTCGAAAGGCCGTTTTTAATTTTTGAATTTTTGCTTCCGTGAAATGAAATTTGAAATTTTGAATATCTGCAAGTGTAGGGACGCGCATTTTAAGCATAAAAACCTTCCATTTAGTTACGGGCTTACTCAATAAATACTTCGGTGAGACCTATCTCATTCCTAACCAAAATCGAGGGGCTTTTATAACTAACTTGACAGCTTATTCCTTAAAAACCACTCCCCCTAATGTACTGATATAAAAGATTTCTTAATCTCCCATCATCAATACAGCATTATTTTTCATTAATATATTATCTTTGACGGAAGTCAACTTGAAAATCTCAATTTCCTCATTTTTATTTACTATGTTTTTGAATTTTCAACTCTAAATTGATATTTTGATCATCTTACAATTTTTCAGATGATGAGTATTTCTTCGATCCCAAATACTGTTAAGGGGTTAAAAATTTAAGGGTGCTCGTCTGTATTGTTGATACGCAGCTCCTTAAGGGCTGGGAAATACTGCTGAAGGCTTCCAAGAAGGAGAAAATCATAGCGCCCGATAAATTGAGCTATTTCTTCAGTCTGGCAATAGAGATCCACTATTTTATCATGAGATGAGAGAACTCCCAACTGAACGTTGCGTATTTGAAGAGCTGCGGGGCCCATGATGCTAACCATTTCAGCGCAGACACGATCCCATAAAGGATCTTCGATTAGGCGCATAGATTGCTCGAACTTAAATGACGTTTCTCGAAGGTTTAAAGGGGGTTGTATATAAGCTTCACCACTTTGCATTTGGATATCCTCAAAACTCAGAAAGGAAGCAGAGTATTTTAGGGAGGTCAAAGAAAAATACTCTGCCGTCTTCTCACGTGGTATGTAAGTATTCATATAATAATGTGAATACAAATTTAAAAACGAAAACCACCACTTAGAAAAGAAATTAATTGATTTCTCATCATTTCATTACTATATTTTGAGGAATAAAATTTAAAAGCGTTGTTTTGGAATAGCGGGTATACCGTTTTGGCACCAGACTTTAAAAATGAATATATTGCAATAATTTATTATTGATCTAAGTTAGAGACTTAAAAAATAAGAAGAGCCCCATAAAAAGGCCAATATAACAGGAAGGAAGTTATTTTCTTAAAAGAATGCTCGCCCTTGGAGGGAGCGAGCTAAGTGAAAAAATGATGCATTTTTTCATGAATCTAAGGGAGAGCGATGATGTTAGAACCAGAAACTATAGACTTAGAAACAACGCCTAAGTTTCGGAATTTTGATTGGGAAAAGGCCAAGAATTTTTATTATGTTGCAAAACTGGGCGGTTTTGCGAGTGCAGGGCGATTCCTTAATATTACCCAATCCGCTTTAAGTCGCCAGGTCATTTATCTTGAACAGCACTTAGGGTGCCCTTTGTTTTCCCGCCACAGTGGTGGGGTCAAGCTTACCCGAAAGGGAGAAGAACTTTTTGATATTATTGAAAGAACCTTTGTGGGCTTAAAGGGATTTACGCGCAATACCCATGCTGAAATGACGAATGGGAAAAAACGGAAAATAAGAATTGCAGCAACTCGCTCATCTGCTGCTTATATATTAAATGATCTTATTCTTGAGTATAATCGAGAGCACTCCCAGTTCATCTTTGAACTCATTGGTGATGATCATCTCATTGACATTGTCTTAAATGATGTGGATATTGCCATTCATGTGGATATTGCCATTCGTCCTATAGATCTAAATGTGCATGACATCTCAAATGAGCAAAATGTACAACAAGAATATTTGTTCAGTTTAGAAAAAAAATTGTACGCGAGTACTGAATATTTAGAAAAATATGGAGAACCTCAAACAGTCGAAGACCTTAAAAATCATCATCTTATTGGCTATGCCCACCCCCATGAACATCCGTATTCTGAGGTCAATTGGATTTTAAAGCTTGGGTTGCCCGAAGGGCAACTCCATCAACCTGTATTCGCATCTAATTCAATAGAGTGTACAATCAGGGCTGCGGAAAAGGGGATAGGAATTGTCAGTAATTATGACGAAAATGAGATCATTAAAAAATCAAAACTGATAAATATTCTTCCTCATGTCAAATGTAAAGAACTCAAAGAATATTTTATTTATCAAAATTATTTAAAAGGAGACAAAGAGATTATGGCTCTAAAAAGTTACTTACAACAAAAAATTTCCTCCTTGTAATCACGGAGAAAAAACTTACTTTTATTGACTCAAAATGATTTAAATATATCCCCATGTTCTAATGGCTTGAAACTCTGCATTCTCAACTTTCATATTACTCTCCTTTGTTTAATTTTATTAAAAGGTTTCCTTAGTAGGGATTTAGATATAATTCCATGTTCTTATGGCTTGAAACTTTTTATTTTCAATTTTCATAGAATCTTCCTTTTTTAGTTTTATTAAAAGGTTTCTTTAATAGGAATTTAAATATAATTCCAAGTTCTTATAGCTTGAAACTCTGCATTTACGATCTTCATATAACTCTCCTTTGTTTAGCTCTTTAAAAGGTTAATTTTGCCGCTACTACACTTTAAATGACTTTGCAAGTTCTTTTTCCATACAATTATAAAAATTCAATGTAAGTTCAAATATACCTAAAGTTAGTGCCACATGAGAATAAGTCTGAGGCGCAAGGTAAGAAGCAAGCTGCACCGGCATATCACAGTGGCGATTGTCTTGATTAATTTTATAATGAAGATCATAGCCATGAGCTGCCTGAGGCTTAGATGACTTTTTAAGGATACGAGAGATGGGATCTTGTCCATCATAAAAGGCAGCTTCAAAGAGATTAATCAAGGCTGAAAAAGCGAGAGGAGATATGACTGCCGTTTTAGCAAAAGCGTCCATTTGCCATTTTGTTCCAGTGCCAACAGGAAAGTTGTCTTTATTCATTCCTAAATCTTCAAAAACTATCTCCATAAATTTATGATGCCCGGCTTCATCATGAATATAATGATGAAGCAAGTCCCGGGCTTTTTCAAAATGAATCAGAGCAGGTTTCATCACTTGACAAGCCTCGGATGTCACATACCAAGATTGCTTCACAACCCATCCCATCGCTTGAAAAAATTTATCTTCATCTTCTTCGAGGAGATGTTCCAAAAATTTTCCAAACCCATCTTGGCCTGACCACGTTGTGTTTTCCCACTCAAGACGGTAACAAATGAGGTAAGAAATAAAACTGACCGGGTCATAGAGATTTGTCCCCGCAATGCGTGCCTTACTGAGTATCTTTTCCCAATCCCATGTCCACTTTGTAGGCACATCTTTTTTGAGTTCACCTGCAATTTCACATCCAAAAGTTGCAATGAGAGAAGCCGGTGTTGAAGAATCTACATTTAGGTCTGGACAGGGTTGGAGAACTTGTTCTTTAAACTCTTCTAAACGCCTACGTTGGATATAAAAAATAGGGTATTCTTTTAACTCAGAAACAAATCTTTGAACATTTTGGTTCGAAACAGAGTCATGCAGATGGTTGGTAGCGTCTTTGATCCACGGATAATCTTCTTTTGTAACGCCCACTTCCATAGAGACCCAGGGAAGAGAAAGAGCAAAGCTTTTATCATGAGGGCCCCAATTGATACTCAGCTTTTCATGAGGGACATATGTCATAGAGCTTCAATTCACCCTTTTCTTCAACTTTTAAAACAAATACTACAACTTTTCAATAGATTTTATGACGTGGAAAGTGATACAAAGACATCATATCGAAAAAATACGAAGTGTAAAGGGTAAAAGTTAATGAATTTTAATCTTTTGAAAAATTATCCCCCTCAATTTGGAGGTTTGTGTTTTACACAAGCCTTTTACAATTTTAGCTTTTATGGCCTTAAATCTATCTTCGTTCTTTATATTATTACACAGCTTTCCCTCCCAGAAAGTAAAGCCATTAGCCTTTTTGCGACGTGGATGGCTTTGGCTTACGGATCTTCCCTTATTGGCGGGTGGGTTGCGGATAATATTTTTAACGCAAAAACAACAATTATCCTGGGGGGACTCTTTCAGTCCTTAGGAATTTTCTTCTTGACATATTCTCAGGAGAATCTTGTTTTTTTGGCTTTAGCCTTGATAACCTTGGGGTCGGGCTTTTTCAAACCTACCCTCTCAACATCAGTAGGAATGCTTTTTGACGATCCCCAAGATCCCAAAAGGGATAAAGCCTATTCCACTTTCTATGTGGCTATGAACCTTGGGAGTTTTATAGGGCCTCTGATCTGCGGGTTTATAAGTAAAACCTACGGTGGATATTATACAAGCTTACTCCTTATTATTATGACTTTGATCGGGGGTATTTATCTTTTTTATAAAAGAATTTCTTTTAATCATGAAAAAAATCCAGCAATACTTAAGAAGACTCTTGCTTTCCATGCTGTTTTTGTTGGAGTAGGGATTGTCGTTCTTATTTTTTTTCTAGCATTGCTCTACAAGTATCACGACTCTTTTCATCACTTCCTGGCTGTTATTGCTTTAGGCAGTTTTATCTACTTTGGAAAAATTTTCTATCAATCTGATTCTCGAGAGCGAAAGGATATCCTCAATATTCTTCTTTATATTCTTTTATTTGCCTTCTTTTGTTCTCTCTTTGAGCAAGCTGGTAGTTCCTTAATTCTATTTTTTGACAAATCTGTGGATCGGACCCTTTTGGGAATGGAAATTCCGTCTTCTGCCCTGCTCTCCTTAAACCCTATATTTGTGCTCATCTGCGGTCCTTTGTTTATTTTATTTTCTGAGAGAGTGATTGAAAAACATAAAAGAATTGATGGATTTGTAAAAATGGGAGCAGGATTTCTTTTAACTGGACTGAGCTTTTTTGTTTTGGCTCTCAGCTGCTCTCAAAGAAATACACTCGTTTCTCTCGCATGGGTTGTCATCGCTCTGCTCGTCCAGGTCATTGGGGAGCTTTTCATCGTGCCCATAGGGTATTCAAATATCTCCAAACTTTCACCTCCTCGTTACCGCTCTCTGATGATGAGCTATTGGTTGATGGCTATTGCCTATGGTAACTACTTTGCCGGCTTTATCGCACAGTTTTCACTAAGTAATCCAGAGATGTCTGAAAGCCCAATAGAGCATTATCAGGCTTTCTTCCTAAGTCTTACTCTTATGCCATGTCTTATAGGTTTTCTCTTGCTCCTTTATTTTTATGTCAAGCAATCTAAGAGCGTCGTAAAGCGTAGAGAAGCTTTTAGAATGCAGGAAGAAAAAGTGTAACCGCTTAAAAAAGCTTTATTTTCAATAACCCCTCTCCATTCCTTCATAAGCCCTATGTTGAAACAGCATTAGCCATAAAAGGGATCTCCTTTTATCTTCAAATCAAAGCAGATTACCTCATGCCTAAGGTCCTGCTTTTAAAGCCTGGGAAAGAGATACTGGTAATGTGTTGGTTCTCTTTCCCTTCTTCAGTTCTGAATTGGAAGATCAATTTCCTCATTTTTATTTACTATGTTTTTGAATTATCAACTATAAATTTAACATTTACAAGAAAACCAGATGAGTCTATTGTAGCGTGTCTGCCGTGAATACTTGCCGATAAGAATAGATTTAAAATTCAGTGAGACCAAATTAGTTTTATTCAGGACTGGGCTACCCCCAGCTTAATACCGATTAGGGAGACCGGGGTGTAAGTTGGAGGTAGCTCTATAAGCTTGTACCTGTTTTGATAACTTTCAGGTTGTTAGGGTGAATTTATACAAGCTTAATAACGGAATCTCCTCGTAAATGTATTTTTTACCTCTGCAAATATTAAAATAAAAAAATCTTGAATGAATATCTGCAAGCTATAAAACAAGCATCTCTTAACATAAGGCCGGCAGGACACATACAAGCTACCTGCACGGCCCCAGGCCCGTTAGGACCTGTTACTAAATATACTAAAAATAAGCTTTTTAGCGAGGGGAAAAACTTTAAATATTTCTAATTAAATATTGCGTGTGTTCTAAAATTCACAGAATATTTATTTGAGCCGTAACATTTTTTTAACACTTCCAGCAGTCTGGCATAAACTCAGATGCAGGCACTGGAATCACATCTATTTTAATCTTGTTAGAAGAATGATTCATAATTTTTAAGATCCCAGCTTCAACTTGGGTGAGTATGAAAGACATTGATAAAGTCAGGGATGATAAAAAAGTTTTTTGGGAAACCTTTCTAAACTCATCCTTTTCTCCTTTTATTAAGGGTTGGGAAGAAGGCTTAGAACGTGTCGACATTCAACGCAACAGGAGATGAATAGCAGCGATGTGTGAGTCGTTCATGATTTCCCTCTTTTTCTTTCGTTAGGGAGAATCTATGCTTATTTTCACGAATGTCGATACGTCCTAGTTTTGTTCAAGTTTGCTAAGCTCTAATTGAATTCTTGTTATATGGGGAGAATCTAGTGGAAAGTGAGTTTTTACAATTGCTAGGGCTTGCTTTAAGTACTTAATAGAATGTGCTTTTAGTTCTTTTGCAAAAGAGGTATTTCCTTCTTGTGTGGCCCACATAGATTTCTGTAAATACAAATCAGATATTTTTTCTAAAAAAATATATAGGTCTGGATGTTTGTTATTTTGAAATATTGTTAAAGCCCTTTTAAAAAGACGCTCACCCGTTCCGAAGTCACCTTCCAGAATATAGATTTCTCCTAGATTCTTTAAAGTTCGACCGGTTTCAATATGGTCTTTGCCATAATTTATCTCATTAGCTACAAGACTTCTTTCAAAAAAACTTTTAGCTTTTTTATAATCTTTCATGCTTTTATAAAGACGTCCTAAACTCCTTAAGCTCCAAGTGAATTCAACATGATTTTTAGGATAATATTTTACATATGTCATAAAACTTTGTTCAAGTAAATATTTAGCCTTTTCATAATTTCTTAACTTAATATAAATATTCCCTAAATGCCTTAAGGCTTGAGCTCTTCCAATATGGCTCTCAGGCAGATATTGATTATAAATAACAATGCCTTGTTCAAATAAATTTTTAGCTTTTTCATAATTCCCTGATTTATTATAAACCATCCCCAAATTTATCAAAGTTCGAGCAATTCCAAGGTGGTTCTCTGGGAGGTTTTTCTTATAAATCAAAACCCCCTGCTCGAGCAATTCCCTAGCTTTCCTATTATCTCCTAATTTCCTATAAGCATTTCCTAAGTATCTCAAAACATAGGCAACTCCAGCATAATTGTCGGGAAAATGTTTTTTATAGATAGTAAGGCTTTGCTCAAGCTGATTTTTAGCTTTTTCATAATTTCCTGACCTTTCATCTATAGTCCCTAAATCCGCGAGAATAACAGCCTTAAGAATACATTCTTGACTACGATTTTTATTTAAAATTGCCAGATTTTCTTCAAGTATTTTTTTGGCTTTTTTATAATTACCGAGATGAAAGTAAATTCTCGCTAAAGCACTACTTATAATTTCTTTCATTGAGCCACCGAATAGGGTGTCATGGTCCACAAATATTTCAAAATGTCTAATCAAAAACGCCATTTTTGACAAATCTTCCCTATCTGTCATATCGATCATATAGTCCTTTAACGTTTGTTCAATAGATAGTAAGGATTGATGGTTTTCTTTTAGGTTTAGTGTTTTTATAAAATAAGTTAAAATGATGGCTTGAGTACTACGATGAAGAGAAAAAGTTGAAACCGTGCGAAAGGATGACATGGCTTCATTCGAGATAAAAGAATATTTTTTTAAATTATAGATAAAATGATTAACAACCACATTATTTTTATATGCATTCAACACATCTATGGGAATATTTTGAGAATCTAAAAGACTTATAAACAACAAAAGATCTTTGAAATCTTTATGTGTCTTCATAAGTTGTTTTAAAGAGATGGTAATAATATGGTACCGCGTTTTCGTATAATCTCCTGCTTCTTTGAGCACGCTTTCCTGGACAGTTTCAAAGTTCTTATCCCCTTGATTTAGGTGCTGCAAATATTCTTCATAAGACACATTCGTAACTTTTAAATAATGAGCCGCAAGTGCCACATCCAATGGAAACGGAGGAATATTGGTTAAAAACTTTTTTGCTTGTTCCCTTTGAGTGTGTGTAAAGGAATACCTACTTCCATTTGTCATAATTTTATGAAAGAGAGCAAATTTTTGAATTAAATCCAGCTCTTTTACGAGAAGAACATCATTCACGTGCATGTGGTTTTGAATGTTGAGGTTTCTTGTGGTAAGAACAATTCTTCCCGACCCCCACGTTTCAGCATCCTGGGGGAAATGATTTTGAATATCTGTAATATTATCCACATTGTCATAAATTAATAACCAATGAGGGTGAGCTCTCATTCTCTTCTTTATAAAAAAAATTATTTTGTCTTCTTTCTCTTTTGGATTCTTTAGATCCAAAAGGCTTGTTAATATTTTTTTGTCTTCTTCTGTTCTTGCGAGAGCGTAAGCAAGGCTCTCAAAGGAGTTTTTGAGATTTTCAGGGGTTTCTGCATTAATTTGCCAGATAACACTGGCCTTTTGTTGGCGCGCATATTGACGAGCAAGAGTTGTTTTCCCTGCGCCTCCCATTCCTATAAGGGCAATCGTCTGAATCCCATCTTGTACTTTAAACTTACTATTCAGTTGGTTTATGAGTTCTGGGCGACTGAGAAGCGTTGATTCTGTTGGGATGACCAGGTCTGACTGAATAATAAACTCATCGCGTTTTTCTTTGTTTTCTTTAAGTACAAGGATCCCCAGGGCAAAAACACAAAGGATAAAAAGAGCGGACACGAAATGCCATTTTTTGTTTCTTAAAAGATGACTTATTTTAGAGATAAAATCATTTTCATTTTTACCTAGCCCTTGCTTTTGTAAAGAGTCTTGAGAATCAGTAACAGATGTAAGATCACCCATCCTAATATATTGATTTTCAAAGTCCGCAATAATTTTATTTAATTCAAGATGAGGATGAAGTTTTTTTAGAATTTCAAAAACAGAAGAATAGTAGTTTTGTTGTTCCGTAACATCTATCGAGGACAAATCAGAAAGTCCTTGAAGAATATCCGTACCTTCTTCTTTTTTTAAAAAAAATAAGAGAGGAGGACCTGAAATTTTCCTCTCTTCTTTCTTATAACTAACGATCTGTTCTCGAATATCAATTTCTATACCAGCAGTCTTTAAATGTTTTTTTAGGTGATAAACAAGAGCGTCCTTATGCTCTTCATTATTCCAGTAAAGAATGAGGTCGGAAGGCTTGTCTTTTTTAAATTTCCAAATATCCCTTAAAATTTTTTCAAAGGCAGTCGTGATCATGAGTTTTGTGTAGTATTTTTTTATGAAGTCAAGTTTATGAGACTTTTCGGTAAAATCGATAATGCCTTCTCGTGAGTTGCATCCGAGTTTTGCCATAATACTTTGAATATGGGTGATAACCGTACTGGGAGCTATAACTAAAAGGCCTGCAATTCTGCTTGTCCCTCGTGCGTGCAAAAGACAAGCCATCACATCGATTTCACGACGTGTAAAATGGATGCCTTTAATAATCGCTAAATGTTTGCCATAAATGGTTTGTAAAAAAAGAAAGTCATTGCCTTGCATAAACCCCGTTTTTCTTTATTTTTTAAGGTTATATGAATCAAAAAATCAATTATTCTTAGTAGCTTAAACAAAGTCATATTTTATGTAAAGCTTTTGTATATTTGGCTTTAAATCCCTCCTCCCCTAAAATTAGGGAGGCGTCTCCCCACATTTTTAGGATACAGATTTGGAGGTCTTTTCAAATAGTATCGCTGAGTTACTCGCAGGCCTCCCAGAGTTACTGTAAAGTCAACCTAACTGTGAGTAACACACTATAATTAAAAAAGTGGGAAAAAATGAAAAAAACAAGTTTTATTAACGCTTTTAATGGCATCCAGTTTTATAGCTCTCAATGTTTGCGCGATGAACTCGGATGAAACGGTTGAACTTATAGGGGCTATCCAGAGACAAGCTCAAGGTAACTTTCAAGGTACATTGCGAATTCCCTCAGAAGATGGAAATTTTGTTACGCGTGTTTTTAACCTACGAAACATCCAGCATAGAAGGTATGAACGGTTTACACCCCCCGGTATCGATAGGCTTGAACCACCTCAACTCCTAACAGATTGGGGATATGCGAAGGAGCTTATCAGCTGTAACGTTGATGGTTACGAACACCGCATAAATGTTCTTCTACCCAGACAATACCCCCTTTCTGGTCGGTGGGTTTATCAAGAAGACAGGGATAATACCAATAACTTAGCAATCTTAAAACTGAGTGCACGCTTGAATGATCAACGGTGGAAAGTAATTTATCGACGAGAAAGAGAAATCCAACACCTTTTACTCCGCGAAGGGCCTGAACGATCTGGAAGATATTATTTTGATGGAGAGGACGTTTACCGCTCAAAAACCAGTTTGCATTATTATAGAAATCAACAAAATAATCAGGAGTATAGAAGAGTAATAGGGACACGAGATGGAAAAATTAAAGGTCATAAAAAAAATGAGGTCATATACGTGGAACCTTTCTCTCCAAGAGGAAGCAGCTGAGACCAAGGGATGCATACAGAGGAGGATATGAGTTTGAATTGGATTTAGGAGATGACGACAAACTACAAGATAGAGAAATGGGAAGACTTATCTATAGTGATGGGACGCATGTTTATCTCCCCCATGTAACCCAGGAGTTGTGGAGGCGGGAAGAATCCCTCGCATGTTTCTTTATTGTGTCTTATAGAGCAGAACGGCGTCTTGATTTTATTCCTGAAGTCCTCATTCAGAATGCCCCTCTTCCACGAGGGCTCTACCATCTCCGTCTTATTGAAGAGCGTCAACCAAATCGCATAGAAAGATGGAGACGGTTAGGGGAGGAGCCTCTGGAAATTGAAATTATAGCTCCCCACAGAGTTCCAAGTATTCCTGGAATGGGCACTACCGCTCCTCAGTGGGTTCCTCAAGATCAAGTTGAGTCTGAAGTCGCCAGTCTTCAGAATACAATCAGAGAATTTGTGAGAAGAAGGCGAGCCAACGAAAGACATCCTCAGGGGATGCAAGAAGCTGATATTATTCGTTCAGTATCAAGAGAACGTGCTCGACAAGTGGCTGAAAGGCTCAATAATTATCTTACGAATTATATAAAAACGGAAGGCGTTCGAAGTGTTATTAAGCATTGCCGGCAGGTCATTGACTCTCATAGAGGCCCCGTTAGAAGTTTAAGAGAGTCCCTTCAACAGCTAATTATACGTTTGCAGCCGGTCCAGAATGAATTTCCTGGAGATTTTGCTCATAGAATAGGAAATATTATCAGAGGTGGAGAAATAACAAGCGTCATAGAACAGATTAATTTTCTCCAAAGGATTAGAGATGATATCGTCCATCAAACACAAGCTTGGTCAAATTTCTTTCAAGGTATAATTGCACAAATCCAACTTTTAAGTGCTCCCCCTCAGCCAACATATAACGAAACAAATAAAATTCTTTCTGTTAAAGGGGCCTTAGTAGGCACTGCGGATCTTAACGCAGCTTTGGGTACGTATCCAAGTTCTATTAGAATTGATGTATCAACCTATAATAAGTTTTTCATCGATGAAAATTTAGTGAGACCAGATCTTTCGCTTGGTTTGATAAGCCCTTCTGGAACGGTTGTGGATACAAGAATCATTGATGTAAGTGGTACTCCTGGAGGAGCGGGAGCTGACGTTCCGCCTGCCGCACCAGGATGCCCTGGACTTCCTGGATATCCTGGACTTCCGGGCAGCAATGGAGGTTATTTTTACTGGAATGGATTCATGTTTAATGATCTATCGGAACTCACGGTTATTGCGAACGGAGGAAACGGAGGAGCAGGAGGAAATGGAGGAGCTGGAGGAGTGGGGGCAAGTGGAAGTGACGGAACCATAACAACTCAAGCGAAAGGTAAACGAGGAGCCAGATATATAAATACCAATGGATTAATTCCAAATAAAGTGAGGGGAACTATTTTTTCTTTTACACGTAAAGGAACAGATGGAACGCCTGGAGGTAACGGTGGCCAAGGAGGTCAAGGAGGAATTGGGGGGTATGCTGGTGAGATTCGTATTGATGGCTACACGGGACAGCCTGGGACTCTTACGAGTCAAAATGGGAATGCAGGTGCGAATGGGAATCCTGGTACAGGTGGTCAAGGGGGATTACATGGAAGAAATTGTGTTGCTCAAGGGAAACGCATAGGGGCTCGTTATAAAGTTACGGTTTCGCCAGCTCATCAACCTTATCGGGGGAATGCGCCCGACGGTCAACCAGGAGTAGGGTTCAATGCTACCGGACAACAAGCACCGGCTGCTGTTTCTCCCTTAGATTCGAACGCCCTCGATCAGTCCTACAGAGCTGATTATCTGAGAGAAGCGCACAACCCAAAAACAAATTCATTTCTAAACGTATTTCCAGCTATCTTAGTGCCATCTCAAGAAAGACCTCAACAAAGCGTTGGAGTCATAGCTCCTGATCAATGGGAACGGCCAGTTGAAGTGAGACATGGAGTAGGAGGAAGTGAGTTGGAGAATGGGCATATTGAGCGGCATCCGAGAGGGGGCGTCCCACAATCCTCTATAAGCCAAAAACTCATTGAAGAAGCGAGGGATGGGCTTCGTCTTTCGTCCGAACGGCCTCGACCCCCAAAAGAAATCCCTCAGCCGCAATCACGTATTCCAACTCTACCCTCTCAAGTCGTTGCTCAACAGAAAACGGCAGTACAGCTTGGGCATCTTCCAGTGGCAGGCGGGAGAAATGGCCAACCTGTTGCGGATACTGACTATGTACCACCACTGTCTCTTAGAAATGTAGTCATTCGAACACGGACAGATGATGGAATGCTTGGTATACACAGTGCACCTCTAAATGCAGAAGGTAGTCCTGAAGGACGTTATGCAATCGGTAACAGGACATTTAGTCTTCAAAATGTTTCAGGAACGAATATGGAGTGTTTTTTTAATGCCGCAGGGTTAAACCGAGAACAGGAAATCAGAAGATTAAGAGATCATAGCGAAGATCCTATTGTTCGCACCATGATTGCTAATGAAATTGTTTCCGCAGCACGAAATTCTGAGCAGCTTCCTCGAGAAGTTAAAAGAGCGATCGATTATGCGCGATATGTTCGAAAGATACAAAATCTTGACAGACTTGATGAAGACCGCTCGACAACCCTTCATGAACAGAATTCAGATGGAAATCAACAAGATACAACTCGTCTCCCAGATGTTTATCAGAGGATCGAACAAAGACGTACGGAAGCATTAGAACAGTTAAGGGATAGGGCCCTTTCTCTTGAAGCCTTTAATGCTTTTGTTACTTATCACATTGAAGCAGGACATATGATGGTTGCTCTTCATGATGTGGAAGGTGATCCGGGTGGAAATAGAAACGCAAATTATACATCAGCTGATGCCATATTTCATATCAATAACTTAGGTCTAAGAATTTATCAACGGGAGGGGGACGGTTTTCGCCGTGTTCATCAATATATCCCCGAAACGGCAAATCAAGTGGCTTACCTTTTTCATGATCCGGAAGTGGAGCATTTTCAAAGTTTTGTTCCAGAAAGGGGTGGTTATCGCTCTGTTATTCGAGGAGGAGGTACTCAACGATCTCCCAAACCAATATCTTCAGTGGATCGCTATGCTGTAGGAAAAGGATATCAACAATTGCCTGTTCTCTCAGCACCGGAGCTCGCTGTTAAGAAAGTGCAGCTGACTAGGACAACATCAGTGACTTCTATTGGAACAAAAACTCAACAGCCTACTGTTCTGGCTCAACCTCACAAGCCAACAGCTTCAGCGAACCGTCTTGCTGTAGAAAAAGGAGCTCAACAATTGCCTGTTCCTTCAGCGCCGGAGCTCACTGCTAAGAAAGTGCTGGCTCGGACAACATCAGTGGCTTCTTTAGAAACAAAACCTCAACAGCCCACTGTCCCGGCTCAACCTCTTAAGTCAACATTTTCAGTGAATTCCTCTACAGTAGGAAAGGGATTTCCAAAACAGTTTGTGCCTTCAGTAGAAGAAATTGTTAGTACGAAGGAGGTACAAAACAAAGTGCTGCCGAGGACAACATCAGTCATTTTTCCTGTTGTTGGAGCAAGAGCTCAACAGCCCGTTGTGCCAGTTCAATCTCTCAAGCCAATATCTCCAGTGAATCCTCCTGCAGTAGGAAAGGGACTTCCAAAACAGTTTGTTCCATCAGTACAAGAGATTACTGCTACGAAGGAGATGCAAAACAAAGTGCTTCCGAGGACAACATCAGTGGCTTCTTTTAGAGCAAAACCTCAACAGCCCGCTGGACCAGCGCAACAACCTCTAAACCCAAAAGTTTCAGTGAATCTTTCTCTTGGAAAACGAACACCTCAGCCACAGGTGCAGAAAGGATCGACATCACCTCAAGCAAGTGTAGCTGCGCTTTCTGATCTCTTTAAGGAGAAAAAAATAATGCGGTGATGCAGGGCTTCGTGCCGAGCCTTTTCCCACATTAACTGCACTAGTGTCCGGAGACTTTAAAAAGCAAACGAACCTATGCATTAAATGAAGATGAGCCGATTATGGACTTAAAAATAGAAACTCTCAAATTATTTAAAAAAGTCTGGATTGCTTTGACGCTACGCTCCTCGCAAAGACGAATTGGTGGCACATTCTTTGTTAATCCACACCGTCTTTGCGAGCGGAGCGAAGCAATCCAGAAAAAACCACCTATCTCTTTTCTCCTCACATTTTATCCGGACACCAGTGCACATTTAACTGGGAAGGAAGCAAAGATAAAGGGAAGAATTTTATGAGGAAACTTTTAGAAAAAATCTCTTATGTAAAAAATAGCTTCACTAATTTATCTCAAGCTGTTAGTTATTTTTTAGTGATATTTTTGATAGGGAGCTGGAAAATGACCCAAGGGAGCAAAGTATTTTTTCCTGAGTTTATAAAATCACTTCGTAAAGTGATGGCCTATGCCATGATATTTTCTTTGCTTTGGCAAAACTGCCTGTGGGCAACAGGACCCTATCGCGTTTTGGACGAAGATCTAGTAGGGCCCGAGGCAAGGGTGTATGGAAGCCAAAGAATTGGCATTGTTGATTCAGGACCTATAAAAGATAATGCTATTCATAATGTTTTTGAGGATTTCCAAATTTTGGAAGGCAGTGGTGTTGTTTTTCAAGGAAATCCTCAAGCAGACCTTATTTACAATCGTGTCTACAGCAAAAAGCCAACCCGCCTCTCAGGCGCTATAGAAACAGATACAAACGTTCCGATGGTCTTTGCTAATCCGAGGGGGATTATTCTTGAGAATCCGGATTTTAAGGGAATTTGTGACTTAAGTCTAACAGCTGGTCACGTGGCTCAAACGAATAAAGGAATGGTCTGTGGAATTGATCAAGGAAACGTTGATTTAACGAGAACGGTTATTGAGGAACAAAACGATTTAAAAAGTGTTTCGCTTGCGGGAAGGCACATTCATGTTCAGCAATCTCTTCTTTCTCCTACGGATGCCATTACTCTTACAGCAGGCCAGCATTTAAAAGATTTGGAGAGCGGAGAAGAGGGATTGTTTTCTCCCCAAAATGCTGATGCTTCTTCCCATCAAACCTCAATTATCCTCGATCAATCCACCATTTTACGATCAAGAGGAATTTTCTTAACAAGCTATGAAGAAGGAGCGAGCATTTATGCCAATGGTCTCCTTCAATCCACTCAAGAGGATATTGTCATCCGTGCTATGGGAGATATTTATATCGATAAACTGATGGCCCAGAGAAACCTTGATATTGAAACAACGGGAAATGTGTTTTTTAAGGACCAGGCTCTTGTGGGAGGGACGACGCGCATAAAAGCAAACAATATCAATATCGATAAAGATTTTAGTGCAGCGGGCCAGCTCTTTTTAGAGGCATATCAACAGGTGAGCCTCAAAGGAGATGTTAAAACAAAAGAATCACTTGATATCACTGGACAAGGCTTAACCGTAATTGGGGATGTATCCGCACAAAAAGGCTCTTTGTTTAACTTAGAGACGTTTACAAACAAAGGTTTGTTTTCAAGTTTTGGGACGGGACTCCAAGGAACCATTGGGACTGTTACGAATGAAGGGAAAATTGATCTTTCAACCCTCAATGCAACCTTTAAGAAAACACTCTACGAAAAGGGAGGTGTCGTCCGTACTCTGGGGCACTCTGTTCTTCAAGGAACCCAATATACCAACAAGGGGACAGTTTTTACCTGTGGGGTTCATCAAGCTACTTTTGACGGATCTTACAAGGATTCGGGGGCTTTCTATTCTCCAACGCTTCTTCTCTTGAAAGCCAATTCTGTCGAGTATTTGGGACAACATACATCATATTTGAAAGATGGCGTTGTCATGGCTTCCAAATTGACTGCAGACGATGATGTAAAACTGCATTTAAAAAGTGGGGGTGGTAAGAGTTTCCTTCAATTAACGAGCAACGGAAATTTATATTATAATGGTGATATAATACAGAAATCCTCAGCCGCTTCCCGTTTTCCTCTTATGGATTACGTTAAGATTTTTGATCCGCAAAGAAGCGTAACCTTTGACGAGGATTTTGCAAAGGAAGTAGCTACTCTTCCTCTAGGTCCATGGGCTCATATGAGAAGATCTTTAGGGTCAGGCATTACCTTAAGAGCGAATGGGGATATAAGATGTCATAACGCTACCATCGATCCAGAGAGTGGAGATGTAAACCTTATTGCAGGGAAAATAACGACAGAGAATACAAAACTCAAAGCAGGATTTTTTAAAGGAAATAATGCAAGCATCAGAGGCAAGAACGCCATCCTGAATAGCACAACGCTTGAAAGTTTTTTTGGAACGGCTTCCGTTATAGCCGAACATCTCGCAGAACTAAATAAGTCTCATGTTCTCGGAGGACAACATGCTGCCGTGCACGCTAAATTTGCAAAACTTGATTCAAGTACTGTTCAAAGTGAACGTGGCGTAGCGAGTGTACACGGAAAGAAAGAGGCAACCCTAACCCGTTCTTTTGTGGGGGGGGGGCAATCTACTGCAGTGGTCACTAGAGCATTCTTGATTTAAGTGTTTACATATCCAGAGGAAGCAAAATAGTTTTTACACTCCTGAGGAGTAAATACGTTCAGTAATCTCCCAATTTCATCCCAAAGAGCACAAAAAGTCCTACGTGC
>Ga0209935_1002054_pt1 | contig 26794 bp, 42 predicted proteins | sample ThiBio_1000_plan_2_FD_183958 | JGI IMG/M metagenome (GOLD analysis project Ga0209935, IMG submission 183958) | Wastewater bioreactor microbial communities from Cape Town, South Africa - Thiocy_cont_1000_plan (SPAdes) | ecosystem: Engineered > Bioreactor > Thiocyanate-remediating >...
CAGCAGCAGCGCAATGATGATCTGCTTGAAGCAGCGAAGCATGGCTCGCTGGAAGACATCCGATCCCTTCTCGAGGGACGTGCCCATGTCAACGCTCGTGACTACAACAACAGCACACCACTCCACTGTGCATCGTCAAGTGGCTATCATCAATGCGTCGAGCTGCTGCTTGATCGACAAGCCGATATCAGTGCTCGTGGATACAACAACAACACGCCTCTCTACTATGCAGCATCGAATGGCTACCATCAATGCATCGAGGTCCTTCTCGATCGACGCGCCGATGTCAACTTGTGCAATGGCTACTTTGAGACGCCTCTCCACTGTGCATCATCGAATGGCCATCTTCAATGCATCAAGGTTCTTCTTGATCGACATGCCGATATCAATGCTCGTGACCGTAACGAATGTACGCCTCTCCACTATGCATCATCGAAAGGCCATCTTCAATGCATTGAGCTCCTTCTTGATCGCGGCGCCACCATCGATGCTCGTAATCGCAACGAATATACGCCTCTCCATCTTGCGGCATGGGGAGGCCACGGCGTCGAGCTCCTGCTTGACCGCCAAGCCGATGTCAATGCTCGAGATTCCGGCAACAAAACGCCTCTCCATCTTGCATCGTCGCATGGCCATCGTGAATACGTCGAGCTCCTTCTTGATCGACGCGCTGATGTCCATGCATGCAACAACAACTCTGAGATGCCTCTGCATTTTGCAGCATCGAGTGGCCATCGTCAGTGCGCAGAAGTTCTTCTCGATCGACATGCCGATATCAATGCTCAAGACCAATGCAATTGGTCACCTCTCCATCTCGCAGCAGCAAGAGGCCATCTTCACTGCGTCGGGCTCCTGCTTGATCGTGGCGCCGACAGATCCCTCATCAGTGTGCGTGTGACTCACGAATCCACCAACACTACATCTTGTGTGAGCCACAGCGCACCATTCTCACTTGTCGATATTACTTCAGAACACTGGCCTTACTGCTGCACAGGCCACCAACAATTCAAAGATTGCGGCATTGATTCGAAGCTATGGTACATACGCACACGCACATCATTCACATTCATGCATCGAATCGAATCGAAGATATTGACTCGATTGGAATGACGTGGACCTTGGTTTGCACTTGTATTCGATGGATTTCTGGAACGCAACACAAAGAGTACCGATGGAGCATCGAGCGACACAGCCGTGTTCCCAAGGCCGTCAAGGAGATCGTGCTCACGATGGCGATGATTCGATCGATTGCATCATGGTCGTCGATCTCTCTCCTTCCGAACGAGCTCTTGTTCTTGATCCTTGAGCATCTCGACTTTGATGCGATTGTTCGAGCTACTCCTGAGCGATCTCAAAAACAGCAGCCTTCGCGAGACGTCGGAAAGAACAAGAACAAGAACAAGTGCCTCATGATGTGAGCAGCATGATGCACACAAACCTGGCACACACAAGAGCGAGATGCTTGGTTCGCTCGTCACATCAATGCAGCATCACTCGACCATTCTCGCTGACCAACTCTCCAGCTCACTGACTCACTGAGTCATTGACTCACTGACATACTCACTCATTGTAAATGGAATACACGAGTCGTGGATTGGATGGAGGTTGATGGATGATGGAATGGCTCTCGATCGAGGTTGTTGTTTGGTTGCTCGCTCTCGCTCACACCCACTCCACTCCATCATCATGAGCACACCAACACCACCACCAACAACAACACCACCAACAACAACATCATCAAAACCAATATCACACATCACTCGACAAGGCAAGGCACTTTGGAACCGAGCTCGTCAAGGTCGACATGATCTCATCGCTCGTTCGGTGCTGTATGGCGCCCCGATCGACTGGCAGGGATCGCGTGGCACCACGCCGTTGCACATTGCGATCGAGACCTCACGTAAGCATCCCGACGAGGCAATGGCGACCGTCGTGTCGTTGTTGGAGCTCAAGGCCAATGTATCGAGCGTCAATCACATGGGTCAGACGCCATTGTTCACTGCGTGCTCGGTCGGCAACCATGCGATCATGATGCTGTTGCTGCGACACACGGGCATCTTCGACGTCGAGCGAACGGCCGTCCAATGCGAGACACTGATGCATGCTGCCGCTCGTGGCGGCAATCTCGAGGTCGTTCGTGAGCTGCTACAACATGGCGCCTCGGTCAATGCCACCACGGCCACTGGCCACACTCCGCTCTTGATCGCGTGTGCCGGTTCTCACACCGAGATTGCGAGATCGTTGCTCGAGCATCGAGCTGATGTCAACGCCTCGGCTGCCACCGTGACGCCAGTGTTTCAAGTGCTCGTGGATGCGACCGACAACGTCGAGTTGATGTCGATACTGCTCGATCATGGCGCTGATCTCAACCTCCACAATCGATCGCTCACGTGGCATTTCTCGTTCGCATGTCGCGCAAGTCCCAAGATCGCCCGAGTGCTCCTCGATCGAGGAGCCGACATTCACGGCGCGAGCAATTACTCTCCTCCGATCGTCGTGGCTCCCATGTCAGGCGACATTGAGCTCATCGATGTGCTGCTCGAACGCAAGGCCGATCTCCACACCGAATCCAAGGTCGGGCCGTACTGGGGCACGCCGCTCGCCATGGCGGCAGCCGCGGGCAAACCTCTGGCCGTATCGCACCTCCTTGCTCTAGGAGCTCGGCTGCACTCGACCGTTCCTCCTCTGGCGTACGCCATCTCGACGCAACATTACGAGCAGTACCCCAACGTTTCTCGGTTCAACTCCAAGGAGGAGGATCTTTGTCAAGCGATATCAATGTTGATCGAGGCTCGGTCGGACGTCAACGGGCTCTCGCTCGAGCGCACTCCTCTCTTGTACCGTGCCGCCGGGTATCTGCCGACCCGAGTGATCGAGATCCTCCTCGATGCCAAGGCCAACGTCGACGCGACCGGCAATTGGGATCGAACGCCGCTGTACGAGGCCGCGTATTGGGACCGGATCGAAACGGTTAAGCTGTTGCTGGCTCGCAGAGCCAATCCGAACCACTTGAGCCACGACGGCCAATCGCCATTGCATTTTGCAGTGACACGCGGTTCGCTGCCGGGCGCCAAGTTGCTGATCGACGCCCATGCCGACGTCAATGCCTGTGCTCGACAATCGCGCCTCGGGCCAATCCATCAGGCGCTCTCATCGGACCGACCCGAACTCGTCGAGCTCTTGCTCTCGCGCAAGGCCAGCCCCAATCTCATTGGACCGATCGGTCCGCCATTGCACAGTGCCTGCAGCGAGCGGGCAGTGATGCTGCTTCTCAACTATCGAGCCGACATTGATGCCAGATCATCGTCGAGCGGCGACACTGCATTGCACTCTGCTGCATTGTATGGGCGCGTGGCGGTGTTCCAAGCGCTCATTGCTGCCGGAGCCGATCCATTGATTGTGAATGTACGAATAGATGCAAGTACTGATGGATGTAGAGCGTAGGTGCGACAGATTCATTCACTCGATGACTGATTGGATGATGTATTACAGAACAAGTATCAAACACCAATGGAGTTGGCGCACCCAACAGTTCGAGACAGCCTCAGGCCATTCGATTTCGAGTGGAACGTATCGATTCATCGGTACACGCTGCAACCGTTCCAACAAGCCGTCAAGACCTTGATGATGATTCGCAACTACGAGCATCGCTCGACCTTCTCGTTGCTTCCCAACGAGTTGTTGTTCATCATATTCGATCACTTGTTATACGCCGAGCGAGAAGCACAGCGTGAGGGCAAGCGAACCTCTCGTCTTGCGAGTGCATGTTGTTGTTCGTAACGTATCATACGTCCATTCAGTCAGCTGCACCATGACGGTACTCATTACACTCTTCAACTCCATGACTACTATCTCGATCACACTTCTTGCACGAAACTCACCGTATATAAACCATTACTTGTAACTAGAATCACTTGATCAGCAAGCTCTCTCTATCTATCCATCAATTCAACGTTCCCTTTCTTATTGGTTAACAGTAGATTGTGGATAACGAACAATAACGAATCGAATCGAGGCACAGACAGAGAGCGAGAGAGGCTTCCAATCTACTACATCAATGGCGGCACCGAAGCAGGAGCCTTGCGGTAGTTGAAGCGCGACTGATACGCATATGCATATCGAATGAGTCGCGCCTCACTCCATGCATGGCTCGTGATCGTCATGCCGAGCGGCACTCCCTCGCTCGTGAATCCCGTCTGGAACACCAAGGCTGGCAAGCCGCTCAAGGCCGAGAACAACGAGTACGACATCCATCCAGGCCCTGGATTGACGCCGAGCTTCAACGGTGCCTGGTTCGAAGGCGGATAGATGATGGCATCAAGCTTGTAGTACTCGAGCATCCACTCAAAGAAGCGTGCCACTTGTTGGTTGGTCTCGCTATTGATTGTCAAAGCAAATATACGTGAGTTCGTGAGTTTGTGAGTTCGTGAGTTCGTGAGGCTATAGCTGCTAGATCTTCGTACTGATACTTGATACAACCAGGAGCAGGTATACCAGTACAGTTCGGGTTGGCTTGTGCGAGAATCGTCGATACAATGTCGATAGCTTGAGGTTGTTCGTTTGGAATGGCTTGCATCGCAGCCAGCATCTGCTTGGCGCTCTTGATGGGCGAGCTTGCCGTAGTTCGTGTTTCTGCTCCGATGGATGGATAGCGTGTGGCAGTTAGATACGTGTCACTAGTACTGCTGATAGATAGACGACGACGTACGAAAGTAGTAGTCCCATGAGCTGCGTTCCTCGGCTTGCGCACAGCGAAATGGCTCGGGGTCGATCGTGTTGTACGTCATGAAGGGCAAGAAGAACGACACGTTCGGATACACAAGAGTCACAGACGCTCCGAGCTGTGCAAACTCTTGTGCCACTCGCTTGGTTTGCTCGACAATCTTGAATGGCATGCGAGAGTGAGTGATCGATTCGTCTGACAATGAAATGGAATGTACAATCGAGTCATGGGTCGAGCACGTACGAGTGGACTGGGAATGAGCGACACGTTGAATGGTCCGGTCTGTGCCATGAGGGTTGATTGCAACACTCCAATACGTGCTCCTTGAAGAGCCTTCGTGCTCAACATCGAAGAGTATGGTACGGAAGGTCGAGCCCAAGTGCTGCCAGCATCAATCACCTACAAATGATCGTGTGTGAGCGAGCGAGATCGAGCGAGATCGATCATGAGGTAGCACGCATTCTCGCATGGAATGGATCGCGTACATCCATCACACGAGCCAGATCCTCGACCGTTCGAGTCATTGGGCCAGCGACATCTTGCCAATCAAGCAACGGGAACACTCCGATGCTGCTGATCAAGCCTTGGGTCGATCGCAATCCAACGAGATTCTGCACACTCGATGGATTCTGGATCGAGCCGTTGGTATCTGATCCGATGCCAATGACAGCGTACGAGGCAGCGATCGCCGTTCCCGTTCCTATTCACACAAGGCGAGCGATCATCAATGTAATGTACGCGACAGGTGCTCACGTTGTCACGCGGCCAGATACCTCCACTCGAGCCCATGGGAGTGTAGGCAAAGTTGTAGGCATTCAACGTCTGTCCACCGAGCGAGCTGTTGGTGTTCATGCCATCGAACGCGAGCTCGGCCATGTTGACCTTGGCGATCACGATCGCTCCAGCGTCGGTGAGACGCTTCAGCAACAAGGCGGGCGAGGTCGGGTAGGTAGTATTCAAGGCGATGGACGCGGCGGCCGTCGGATATCCTGGCATGTCGATGTTGTCCTTGAGCGCCACGGGCACACAGAACAAGCTGCGTCCCTGACGACCGGCCTTGTCGAGCTGCTGCGCCTGTGCGATGGCCTGTTGATTCAACGCAATGACAGCGTTGAGCTTGGGCCCTTGCTGATCGTACGCCGCGATACGATCGAGGAACAACTGAATCACTTGCTGACACGTGAGACGACCCGAGTCGATCTCGGCTTCGATCTGCGCGATCGTTGCTTCGGCGGCATTGAACGCCGTCACCGAATGGAAGAGCGCGACCAGCGACACGCTCACGAGCACGAGGACCACCACAAACGAGTAGCGAGTCATTTGCGTTGGTGGGGCCTTGGTGAGGCACACGACAACTAGGAGTGCGGAGAGAGTGCGGTGCGTGCAGCAGGGCAATGAACGAAATGAAGCGATGGACGTTCGACGCGCCGTTACGGATCTCTCGCACCAGCGGAACTTTCCTTCGCAACCGACCGAATGTTCCACGAGGAACTTTCCACCTTTGTCCCTGTCGTGGTGTGCGGCCTTCCGGAGTACAGCGACGACCACCACCCTCGTTGTTGGCGTGGCGTCAATCCATCAATGAGACATGGAGACGTGCGCTGTTACAGGCGGCGGGAATCGAGAGAGAGAGGGAGGGTGCTGGAGCTGGCACAAGTGCGGTCGTAAAATCAGTCACCAATCGAAATGGTGGTTCTTTGTTGATTGCTGATTGTTTGAGCAGTGCCCACGGAGCTGGCGCAGTACAAGAGCCGGGAATCAACAAATGGTCACTGTGTAGGGCAGCCCACCCCACCACTGCCACCCGCCAAATAGTGCGACTTCGGATTCTCGGCATAGCCCTTCATCCGAAGCGCCTCGTCGCTGTCGGGGCCCACGGCGATTGCGTAGTTCTCGTAAGCCTTCCATGCCCACTCGCTGGCCTCTCCCAGGTCTCTGGCCGAGAGACAGCCCTGCACGGCGTCGTATTGTGCCGCTGCGATCGTCGCCGGGTCGATCATCTCGGTGTCCATCAAGGAAACGAGGTCGGTCACCAACTTGACGCCCTTGCGACCACGACCGGCGGCGATTGTGCGGTAGATCTCATCGTGGAGCGACTTCATCCTGAGACGATTGCGATCGCTCGCTCGTCGGCCAGCTTCGTCGAGCGTACACAGATCGCATGTGCAATCGAACGAGTACACTCTGTGCAGGTACTGTTGCCGTTCTTGGACCGTCATGAACTGGTCCCGGATGTACGACACGGTGATCTCGGTACCGACGGGAATGTCCTGCACGGCATACACTGACTCTATTTGGTTCGAGTCGCTCCACGAGAAGATGGCGTTCGATCGGCACGAGTGGTTGAAGCGAGAGATCGTCAAGAACAGCCCATTCTCGGTCGCGTCGGAGCCCAGTCCGAGGCAATTGGTTACGAAGATACCAATGAGCGACTTGCCAGCGAGCAGGCCGAGCTTCGAGTTGTCGGCCAGCTCCATGATGGCTGCTTGTTGCTCAGGCGGCAAGCGCGTGAACTCGCGGTTCAGCTCCTCGATCTCACGCGCGCCTGCAACGGCAATGTCGGGTCTGCGAAGCACAGGCCTCTCCTTGAGAATGAGTTCGCCGCGAGCGATTGCTCGCGTTGCGACAAGCCCCTTGCCCTTGCCGACGACGTCCTCCAGCCGCACTGGCCAACAGCACGATTTGTGCCTGGGCCAATCAGCTACTTGGCATTCGCGGCCGCAATACCGAACCGCCCGGCATCTGGAGCAGAGGCTCCTTGCAGCCGGGGCAGAGCAACGCGAACAAGCTTGCGAGTTCATCGTGGTGGCAATTCACGGCGGAAAAGATGGCAATGAGGATTGGCTCGACGACAAGAACGAGAGGGCTGATGACGAGCGACTGCGGGAGGCCGTATTGATGGACGTCCTACAAAATTGATCCGGGGCAAGGAACAGGCCGGCCTCTCTGGACTCCCAAAGGAAAACTCGAAGAAGCAGCCAGCAGAATAGATGATGTCAATCCAATCATCCAGTCGTGTGGATGTATGTGGTCTCTCACAAACTGCAGCAATCATTGAGGAAGGATGATCGAGCCAGCCAGTCAGCCTCAGCATCAGGCATCGGGGTCGAGAGGCGGTCTCTCTCTCTCTCTCTCTCTCTCTCTCTCGCTGTTCTTGTTGTTCCTCGTCCTTCGCTCATCAACGCCATCCTCATCATCCTCATCATCATCCTCATCCTCATCATCACCGCTCCTCCTGCAGCTTCGTCTCGTCGCCCGACACTTCGTTGGGCACTGTCGTTGCTGTCGACCTCTGGCACAATGGCATCACAACGAAAGCTCGACCGGAATCTCCTTCGCGCAGCCAGGCAAGGCGTGTTGAACGACATCCAAGCTCTCGTTGATCGACGCGCCGACGTCAATGCTCGTGCTCCCGACAACTGTACACCTCTCCATCTTGCAGCAGCGAATGGCCGCCATCAATGCATCGAGCCCCTTCTTGATCTTAACGCCGATATCAACGCTGCCGATTCGCTACGGAACAAGGCCCTCAACCTTGCGTCGGCCAAGGGCTTCCTGGACTGCGTCGCGATCCTGCTTGCTCGACGCGCTGACGTCAACGCAAGCGACCTCATCAAGTACACACCGCTACACTCTGCATCGCTCAATGGCCACCAACAATGTGTCGATATCCTTCTTGCGCAACATGCCGATATCAACGCTCTCGACTCGCGAGGCAGTACACCTCTCCATCTTGCATCAGCCAATGGCCGCCGACAATGCATCGAGCTCCTCCTTGATCGAAACGCCGATATCAACCCTCTCGGTTCGCGAGGCAGTACACCCCTCCACCTTGCATCAGCTAATGGCCACCATCAATGCATCGAGCTCCTCCTTGATCGAAGCGCTGATATCAATTTTGCTGATCGCGACAAGAATACTCCCCTCCACCTTGCATCAGCCGATGGCCACCATCAATCCATCGAGCTTCTCCTTGATCGAAACGCCGATGTCAATGCTGTCGATTCGCAAGGACAAACACCTCTCCATGCTGCATCTTTGAATGGCCACCATCAATGCGTGGAGCTTCTTCTTGAGCGCCACGCCGACATCAACGCCCTCACTTCCAACAAGTACACGCCGCTGCATCTCGCACTCCACAATGGCCGTCATCAATGCGTCGCGCTGCTTCTCTGCAGGAACGCCCAATACAGCCCCTCGATCTTCATCAACACCACACCGCTTCACTACATGTCGGAGTACGGTTATCGCCAATGCGTGGAGCTCCTTCTCGATCAACAAGCCGACATCCATTCACGTGCTTACGACAAGAAGACGCCTCTCCATCTTGCATCGATGCATGGTCGTCATCCATGCGTGGAGCTCCTTCTCGATCGCCAAGCCGACATCCATGCTCGCGACTTCAACAAGAATACGCCTCTCCATCTTGCGTCGACGAACGGCCATCATCCATGCGTGGAGCTCCTTCTTGATCGACATGCCGACATCCATTCACATGCTCACGACAAGAAGGCGCCTCTCCATCTCGCATCGATGAATGGCCACCATCAATGCGTGGAGCTCCTTCTCGATCGACAAGCCGACATCCATGCTCGTGACCTCAACGAGAATACACCTCTCCATCTCGCAGCCGAGAAAGATCATCGTCAATGCATCGAGACTCTCATTGATCGACACGCCGATGTCAACGCTTTCACGAGATTGAACCAAACTCCTCTCCATCTCGCAGCTCCGAATAGCAGCCTGATGCATATCCAAATCCTCATGGATCGTGGCGCTGACGCATCCTTGATCGATGTGCGTGCTCATCATCACCACCATTCCTCTCTCTCTCTCTCTCTCTCTCGTCTCTCTCTCTCTCTCTCTCTCTCTCTCATCGATTGTGCGTGCGAGAGCGACTTTCGTTTCGATCAAACTCATCCATCAACATCACCTTCCAGAACGACGGTCGAACGCCTGAGCAGTGCGCCAGGTATTCAGGCACAAAACGTCTGATTCGAGATCACAGTACGCTGCTCACTCACTCACACGTGCATTTCGATGAGTGCTCCATCGAGTCCCCATCTGATTCTCACACCACGTTGGATGATTGTGAAGAATATCATCGATGGAGCATCGAGCGACATCAACAATCTCCCAAGGTCATCAGGGACTTCATCTTCACGATGACGATGATTCGATCGATTGCGATGTGGTCGTCGATCTCTCTTCTTCCGAACGAGCTGTTGTTCTTGATCTTTGAGGAGCTTGACATCGATGCGATGATGCGTGGTGAAAGTATGCGCCGTCAACACCAAGAACGAATGCGGCAAAAGCAACAGCGGCAGCGAAGCCGAGATCGCAAGAGACAACGAGAGCGAACACCAGCTCAAGATCAAGATCAAGAGCCAGAGCAACGAGAGCAACAGCTGGTGTCTCAGGGCGAAGATCAACATCAAGAAGGCGATGCAACCGCGGACCAAGTGGCTGCCAAGCACAAGAAGAAGTGCCTTGTGATGTGAGTGACGCTTGGGTCGGTCATGTCAATTCATAGCACTCACTCACGCATGCAATTACAGTGAGTAACAGTAGTAACAGTGACTGCCTCAGCATCAGGCATCGGGGTTGAGAGGCGGTCTCTCATCGATTGTGCGTGCGAGAGCGGCTTTCATTTCGATCCAACTCAAATAACAACACCTTCCAGAACGACGGTCGAACTGCTGAGCAATACGCCAGGTCTTCAGGCACAAAACGTCTGATTCGAGATCACAATACGCTCACTCGCTCGCTCGCTCACACAGATATATACGTAAGCACACAAAATACACATACACACACCACACATACACAGCACCAAGCGATGGCAATGCAAGTCGCCCGACGGTGACGTACTAGCTCCTGTCAGAGCTCATCGACGAGGCTTTGCGAATGGGGGTGGTCTCATCGATCATGAGGTAGTTGGTTCGCTTGCGATAGTGCGCCCATGAGGCGATGGCCACGACGACGACGACGAGTGCGAAGCACAGCGGCACCACGACGATGAGGATGATGACAGTCGATGAGAGCTGTCGATGAGACGGCGCGTACTGCTCCGGCAGACAGGTCGAGTTGCCGACCGAGGCCGGGAAGCCATCGGGCAACTCGAAGCAGTTGATCGTGTCCGAGATGATGAAGCCATCGGTAGCTCGATGGAGATAGAGGCACAGGCTCCTGTGACACGCGGCATACCAGTCAACGAGTGCACGCGACCAATGGTCGAGATACCAATGCAATGGATGAGATGCGATGGGTATCGAGGCCACGATCATGGTACCTGCCATCCACGACGCCCGGCATGAATCCCGTCTGGTTGATGCTCTACACACACAACACACCGTGGCATGAGAGGCATTCCTCGATGGTGAGAGTCGGAGTCAACGGAGCGCGCGTACTCGCTCGCAGGCCGAGTAGATTGTGTTGCACGTCTGCCAGCAGACGGTGGCGTTGCTGGGTATCGAGGTGTTGCCAATGTAGAAGTCGGCCGTGTTCGGCGCACAAGGCATGCATTCCAACGCGCTCAGCGCTTCGTAACTACTCGAGGAGAAGGCCGTGTTTTATGCACAGACTCAGTGAGTGATCGACTGAGTGGTCAGTTGATTTTGAGCGAGGATTGATACCATGAAGGCTCGGCAAAGAAGGTTTGGTTGGTGGCGAGCTCGGTGATGGCGGTCGAGATGGCATCGAGAAGAGCCAGCGAGGTCGAGTTATCGCAACACGAGGCTTGATCATACCAACAACATGTCGCGAGAGATTGAGAGAGCGTGGCGTTGAGTGGTAGGGTCGAGTTGGTGTAGCATGTGTTGCTGCTGCTCGAGCTGCTCGCGCTCGTGGTATGGAAGCTACAACAGCACACGAGAAACAGCAGTAGCAGCAGCAGCGGTGGAAGCAATCCTGTCGTTCGAGGTATCGTTCGAGATATTGTTGTGTGATCTCGTTGGAGCATTGTGATATGCGATATAGATATACCCCAGCACCCAAGCACCCAAGCAAGCAGCACCGATGAGAGCGAGAGAGAGTATGAATGAGAATGAGATCGTCGATCTCGAAAGCGACAGCCAAGCTGCCGTTACGATGTCGTGCCCCAAATATGACGCTTATTCCGGGGCATAGAGCCAACAGATATGCGTCCTATCTCGGGGTACAGTTCCGTAGATTCCGGAGGTTCGGTGGCAGTTCGCCCGAATTTCGAGCGCGCAACGGAATGCCGGCCAGTCGACCGAGGCAGAGCAGCAGCAGGTAGTTGTTTGCTTGCTTGCTGGTCGGTGGGTGCTCCAGGATGTGTTCGCGAGGTACGTCTCGTCCAACGTTACGGTCCGTACGCACGCCGCTCATCTCCATCCACAGGAGTCGGAGCTGCAGGTCTGCACCCGTTGTTGCAGCATCTACGCCATTTGGTACGTTGGGGCAACTGGAGGCGCTCCTCGTCCAACACCATATGCAGCACTCGCGATACCAACGAGCTCGCCCAATCAATCAATCAATCAATCGCTCGTGACAGGTGGGAACATGGAGTGGCGCGGGTCGTGGCTCGTATCCGACGTTGGCGTCGGCCTTCACGTACCAAGAGGAAGTGACGTTCTCGCACGTCGGTAAGCCGTTCCTCGCGTACTCGCAGCGTACCTGGAGCGTCGACGGCCAGGGTGCGCGAGTCCCGATGCATGCCGAGTCGGGATATCTGCGCGTCGTGGCGCCCAAGGAGTCCGAGGCCGATCGCGTGCAGCTCGAACTCACGGTCGCTGATCCGACCGGACTCACGCATCTCTACGAAGGCCAAGCATCGTGGCATCGAGCTGGCGCGGTGCCAGTGGTCGAGCATGAGCCGCCGACCGATGCGGCACTTCGAGCGCAGCATCTGGATTGTCTCGAGCTGTTGCTGCGTACCACCAATGTCGCAGGCAGCAGCACGGCCAAGGCAGTGTCGGCCGTCGAGCGTCGATTGCGAGTGCATGTCGATCCGACGCGCGATCAGCGTCGTGCATTGACCTACATCCTTGGCATGGAGGCAGTCGGTCAGCCGATGCAGGTATCATAGCGTGATGCCACATCATGTGGCATCGATACCAAGGAGCCAAGCTGACACTCACACGCGAATGCCTGATTGCGCCTGTGTGTGTCTCAGTATCATCTCGATGCTGAGCTGACACCTGCTGACGCCGATCTCCCCTTGGCACAAGCGCGTCTCGATCCAACGATGCCGACCGTCCTGATCGACGTTCGTGAGCGCGACGAGTACCAAGCTGGCCATCTCCCTGGTGCCATCAACATCCCCATGGGCCAGATGCTGCGTGACGCCGGTCGCGAGGGCGCTGAGGCGCGCACCTTGATCCAGCAAGCTCGCGCTGACGCCGGTCGTGTGGTGTTCTACTGTGGCAGCGGCGTTCGAGCCCGACTGACTGCCACGCAGTTGCGCACGGTACGGCCATACCATCATGATCGACGAGCGTCCCGCAGCATTCTAACGAGTTTGCTGGCGTCGTCGTGTAGTCGGGAGCCACTCATTTGTTCTATCATCCAGAGGGATTCGCGCAGCTCAAGACGGCCACGCAACAGTAGACACCCAGTACACTGCTCGTGTTCTACTTGCTCACGACACACAATCGTTGTCTTTTGAACTGCGAATATATTGCTGAATCAATCAATCAATCAGGATATACAAACAAACAAACATTCACGAATCAATCGAATCAATCAATCAATCAATCAATCAATCAATCAATCAATCAATCAGGATACAAACAAACAAACATTCATGAATCAATCAATCAGGATATACAAACAAACATTCACGAATCAATCGAATCAATCAATCAATCAATCAATCAATCAATCAATCAATCAATCAATCAATCAATCAATCAATCAATCGAATCAATCGAATCAATTCACATCCTTCTGCGGATGCAAGTGCAAGATCGTGATCTCGGCAGGCGCCAAGAGACGCATCGGTGGACCCCAGAAGCCGGTGCCACGACTGACGTAGATGGCGGTCGTGTTGGAGTGTTGATAGAATCCCGCCAGGTACGGGCTCATGAGCCACACGAGAGCCTGCAGCGGGAAGATCTGCCCCGAGTGCGTGTGGCCGCTGAGCATGAGATCGACCGAGTGGTAGCTCGCATCGTGTATGTGCTTGGGCTGGTGCGCCAACAGCACGACCGGGAGGCCGCTCGGGCGTCCTCGCAATGCAGCCTCGACGTCGGCCTTGTGGTTGCCTTCGAGCGTGTACTTGCTGGCGGTCCAGTCATCGACGCCGGCGAGCACGAACGCAGGACCGTTGGCATCTCGAATCGTGACGTGCTCGTTGCGCAGCGTCTTGATGCCGAGAGCGCGCAGACGATCCAAGAGAGCCGGCACGTCCTGGGTCATGTACTCGTGGTTGCCTGTGACGAAGAAGCTCGGCGCACGTATCGATGCCAATGACGCGATCGCCTCGCCGCAGTCGACCATACGACAATCGACGAGGTCGCCGACGATCACCACGATATCTGAGCTCGAGTTCAAGCATGATCCATCGATCCACATCGAACCACATCGATCCATCAGTTTGATGGACCTCGTGTGCTTGGAAGATGGAGCGCCTCATCTCTATGTACCAGCATTCAAGGCATTGAGGCGCTCAACCAATCGCTCCATGAAGCGTCGACTGATCACTGCACCGACGTGGAGATCGGATACTTGCACGATCACGAAGCCGTCGGCCGTCGGCGGGAGGTCCTTGAGATACACATCGACGTGCTCGTCGATCGGTCCCTCGGCTCCTTGGAGCAGGGCGGCACTCACCAACAACATCGTCAACGCAACGAGGATCGTTGCCTTCCTTCGAGCGCATTGTACTTGACGCTGGAGATATGTATCTCTCTCGATCATTAGGTCGGATGGTCTCGATCTCGATCTCGATCTCGATCCCGATCCCGATATCGAAACGTACCACGACAGCACCATGTCGAATCTTACTATCGTCGCCATACTTTTGAACGATCCAGAATACGAGATCGAGAATCACACACAGCGGTACCAAGAACAGATTGGACGTGAGGCACACGAGATGCACGGTGCCGAACCATGATCCGTCGGGACTCGCAAACATGACCGAGGTCCTCGGCAGGAAGCACGACATGGCACCGAACAACGCGATCATCACGAATCCGATCGTGTGCCATGGTTGAGGCACCGCCGTATCGCGTACGAGACGTCGATAGAGCGTCCGTGTCCACAGAGCCACCACGATATTGAGTGCCCTAGTGGATTGTTTGAGTGAGTGAAATGTCAATCGATCGAGATAGAGATATCTAGAGATATCTAGATATCTTCCACGCGCAGATATTATCTGCGGAGAGTGCGTGAGAGCGCAATAGCTTCTCGTACGCAAAGACCGCGATCGTCGACAACGATAGATCCATTGGCTTACGGAAGAGCAACATCACCAACGGCACACATATCACGAGCGCCCATGTTGATCTACAAGGCAGGTACCACATGATTGGCGACCTTGGGTCGGGGTGTGTGTGTGTGCGAGGGTGGTGCGGGGTTGGAATGGTTCTGCTCGGTCTCGCTCGTCAGGCTAAGTATCCATCCCTTCGCAGCTTGAAACCGTCGCTGCGTTTTCGTCGAGTGTGCCACGTGTCTGCTGCGTCACCCGATCATCAATTCGTTCTGGATCACCTATTGGATTATGAATACCTTCTGGATCACCTATCGAATTGCCAATACCTTCTGGATCACCTATCGAATTATCAATACCTTCTGGATCACCTATCGAATTATCAATACCTCCTGGATCACCTATCGTATTGCCAATACCTTCTGGATCGCCTATTGAGTTACCAATACCTCCTCCAACGCCCAATGGGTCAATAGATAGCGAGCAAGACTCGGAGCGAGAGTGAGGGCGAGAGGGTCCGAGCGCCCTCGATAATAACCCAGAGGAGAGGGAAAGGATCGCTTCCCCTCTCTGGTTGCGCGTGGCTGCCAGCAGTAGAGAGCCAGTTGTTCGCTGCCCTCCCACCACGCACACCTCCCTCTCCCTCTCTACCTAACCTCTACCTAACTAACCCTTGACTCTATCTTCCTCCTCCTACCCTCCTCACTCAACCCTCATTCCACGATGCCGATCGAAGCACTCGAAGAGCACAAGGTCATCGACGAGGCGTTCGACGCCAAGTTGCTCGAGCACAAGCGAGAGCGAGAGGCGCGCTACAACATTCGACCATTGAGCGACGACGAGGCGCAAGAGGCCGCCAAGCTCCTTGCCGGTGGCGCCATGTTTCGATACTGTGCGACGCCATCGTTGTTGGCGCTCGCTCGCTTGATGAGCCGCTACGAGCTCAAGGTGCGTGGTCGATGCGTGTGCGTCGCTCACGTGTGGAATTCGCGTGTTCCACCATCGTTCGCGAGCACTCTCTCGCGAAAGGGGATGGCTCATGATGGGCGAGAGAGAGAGAGAGCGGGTGGATAGGTGGGTGGGCAGATAGATGGTGTGGTAGAGAGCGTGTGGGTGAGGGAGGATATCAGGTGTATGAGTGGTTCGATGGTGTGCCTTACGAGCGAGCTGCGATAAGAATATCATCGGTTGTACTCACTCGACTGATGATGATGCATATGATGTATGATGGATCGACTCGATGCTACTTGCGATGGATTGATTGGATTATTACGCGATGCCATGTGCGCTGGATGGATTGATCGGTCGGCCGGGGCCTTCAGAAAGGAGACACCTTGGTACAACAAGACGAAAAGTCCACCAACATGTTCGTCCTGGCCAAGGGCGAGGCCATGCGACTGCACTACAAGGACGGCGTCGAGCACAACATCGACACCAAGAAGTGCGGCACCACCATCAACTCGTTGCATCTCGCCATGGAGGATCGATGCTTCGCGACCGCCAAGTGCAAGAGCGAGGAGTGCATTGCGTACACGCTGACGAGCAGCGCGTTGCGTCAAGCTCTCAAGGACTATCCTGAGCTCTCTCACGGAGTACGCATCGTTCCATCGCCGGCACACAATGGAATGCAGCGATTGCATCATTGGATCGATTGCGAGCCAAAACTCGAGTCTCGTATCGAACGAACTACACACTGAATACTGATTGCTTGTGTGGTATTGCCACAATGACTACTGCAAAAATCATCGTGGACGTTGTTGATACAGGTGATTGTGAGTTTGAGCAAGGAGGTTCGCCAACAGACGAAACACATGCGCACGCCATTCCTCGAGCAACACGCCAAGGACTTCAACGTCCCTGCGACTGCCTTGGCAGCGGGCATGGAGAGCTACTATCGCTCGGCCCTGAACACCTTGATCAATGCTCGTCTCACCGGCGTTCGTGGTGCCTTGTTCCCCAACATGCACATTCAAGTGCCAACTCGTATCGTGTACATTACTGGCCTCAAGGTACGACGACCGCCATTATGATGTTGCATGCAGCTCATTCGATGCACAAACAAGCAACCTCAAACTCACGCCCACCTTCACGGACTCGGTTGAATAGGGCATTCGAGGCTACATGGATAAGAACATTCGTCCCGAGGAGTACAGCTCGCCGACGCTCGTGCGCTGGCTCGAGGTTTTTGCGCCTGGAATCATCATGACTCCAGTGAGTTCGGTCTTGGAGGCTTCGAACGCCGGCCACTCGAATCCAGAGCCACTTGCCAAGCGTTGGATGCGAGGAGTCTTCTATCGTCTGCAGCGCGAGGTCATTTTTGCTGCTGGTTTGAACCAGGTTCGAATTCGTTGCCACGATTCGTCGTTCTTCGTGGTTCATAGCCTAACGAACTGCACGGTTGTTGAATAGCTTTCGGATTTCTTCGAGGAGCGTGCTGCCGATATGTTTGCGCAGCAAACGTTCAAGAGCGACATTTTGGCCAACGCACTCGGTTCGTTGATGGCCGGTGTGACGGCAGGTTACTTGTCGCATGTCCCGCACAACATGTCGACGCTCAAGTTGTTGAGCCCCAACAAGAGCTATGGTCAATTGGTACTACTCGAGCACCTTCTATCCTCACGTGATCGCCTTGACTGACATGCCTCATGCGTGTATTGGCGTGCGTTGGATAGTTTGCCGAGTTCGTGGCCAAGTCTGCCAAGTCCGCTCTCATTCCATCGTTCATTCCGCAAGCGATCCGACCGGTGATGAACGTCGCCGTCGCATGCTTGTTCCCACGAGGATGCATCGTCCGAACGACGCAGATCATTGGATCGTTCATTCTCTTGAACGGCGCCATCCACTTATTGCAAAAGCAAGAGACCAAGCGAGCGCTGGCCAACTGGCGCAAGAGCTTGCCGATCCACTAAGCCATCCACCAATCGATATCGCAAATCTTTCTCTTTTGTGCTGCCCCATCGTCATTATCGTCGACACCATCTCTCCCTCTCCTTCGATCATCAATACTTGATCTGCTGATTTCTTCTTTTGCTTCGTTTTGAGAACCGCGTGAGCTCCTCCTACTCCTCGTTTCGAGTATCTATCGTCTTGCTATTCATGTTTGCCATCGTTTCTTCACAATCAGCCTCCCCTCCCTCCCTTCCTTCCTCTATCAATCTCACCCATATTCACTACCAACAACAATAACAACAATAAATAGTGAATAAGCTATCTATCTATTCATTATTACAAATCCAACTACAATTTGTAACACTGTTGATGATGATGATGATGATGATGGTAATGATGAGACACGCTCACTTTGCTCGCTAAGTTCTTGGAGTAGTACTCGGGGAACTAGTGACGCTCGATACACGAGGTGATTGAAGTGGAGGAGTCATCGAGAGTGAGTTGGTAAAGCACGTTGCACACAGCAGCATGTGACCACTCTTGAGACCGACAAACAGGATGCGGTCGTCGTGCGTGAGTGCCAACGACGTGACTTCCGAACCGACGTCCATCTTGAACACGATCTGGAGGTTGTGCAGGAGCCGAATCGTGATGCCCGAGCCTCCGCACAGCAAGAACGATGCGTCGGCATTGACGATCATGTCGTTCGTGTGTTCGGCCGCCGGCGCCTCGATCAGCAGTCGGCCGTTAATGTCGTAGAGCAGCAACGAGCGCGAGAGGCATGAGAAGACGACGATTTGCGACGTGTTCGAGATCAAGACCATGTCGGCGCTCGTGGCATGCGTGGTCGGCTGCTCGAGCGCACGCACGTACTTGCCCTGCCGCAGCGTGTGCAAGAGCACGGTGCCGCAACGAGCGCCCGACACCACAATGTCAAAGTTGCTACTGACCGCGAGACACGTGATCTCGGCGTCGTGGCCACGCAGAATCAGGTGCGGCGCCTGCAGCGCCTCGAGGCGTATCTGGCCCATGTCGCCAGAGGCCTTCTCCTCGGCGAGCTTCCACACCATGAGCGTGCAGTCGGCCGAGCCCGACACGAGTGTCATCGTGGCGCTATCGAGCACCACGCACGTGACTCGCTTCTTGTGCGATCGAACGCGATACAGCGCACTCCACGTGCTGTAGAGATAGCTGACGCGGAGAGAGTTGTCCCAATGGCCGGTCGAGAAGAGCAGCTTCTGCGACAAGATGGCGACGAATCGATCGCGGCAGCTGTGCGGATTCTGCGTGTAGGTACCGAGCGAGTTGCCGCTCGCTTGACCGGGCGTCACCGTGCACACGAGCGGCGGATTGGGCGACGTATTCCATCGAAAGGCCTTGAACTGTCCGTCACTGGTCCATGCAATGAACTTGTCGTCTTGCAGCATGACTTGCGTCGGAATCCACTCGGTCTCGAAGCTGACCTTGAGTATCACCGAGTGCACGACGCGGAACGAGCACACGAGTTGCTCCTGCAGTGTGCCGCCGGTCGAGTGAGCCGCCAAGTTGGTACGCGATGACAACAACACATCCTCGGCCGTAAAGGCCATCAGGTGCGATTGTATCGGCCGCGGCGAACGTGCCGGATGCGGCTTGGAGAGCAACTGCGCCGGACACTGGCCGAAGCTCGCAATCTGTGCCTCGGTAGCCTTGCGCAGCACGGGATCGGTGATCTTCTTGAGATCCACGGCTCCCTCGTACGTCAGGTAGTAAAAGACGTTCTTGGCCTCGACGGCGTTCGTGCCACGTTGCTTGTACCCAAAGATCAAATCGATCCAGTGGTGAAGATGTAGCGAAACATACTCGCTCTCGAGCGCCATTCGTTGGATACGAATAAACTCCTCGGCCGAGCCCTTGGCCCACGGTGGAAGCGTCACATCATTGACCGTCACGCCATTTTGCATCTGTCCCAAGTCGAGTTCGTTACGGTTCTTGAGGAACTCAGGATTGTAGTAGAATTCTACATCACAACATCATCGATCAGTTAATGAGGGAAGGAAATCCCACACATACGCGTACAGACGCGTTCAGGTATACATACCTGGAATCAACTCTTTGACATCTTGAGGAGCAGTCATGCAACTATGCCAAGTTTGAGCGACTGACGAGAACAATCGATCGGCATGGTCAAACTTGCCTTGTAGTGCAAGGAACTGCGACGTGAATGGCTCCATGCGGATCAAGTAATGCAACACGGTGCCCGCCGAGCTGTAGTGGCTTCCGTAGTGGAACTTGGGCACCAGCGGGTCGTCGAATGCATCATATCGAGCTTGGAACTGCTCGAAGCGCTCGGGATTCAAGGCTCCGACCGGTAGGGTGAGATCTCGAAACGTCGCAGGATTGCGGAGGTCGAGTTCGGTCGACGTGTAGTCAGCAATAACCCACGGAAAGATTGGATATTGATTGAGATCGTTGTAGGTTCGACCGGCGATCGTATTCAAATGCCTATTCAGTCAGAAATCAGAAATGGAATGAGTATGCTGAAGAGAAGTTTGATGCTGCTACTACTAAAACTTGTTCAACATACATCAAGTACTCAAAATTCGAGATCTCTCGCTTGATCCACTTTTGAGTGAGATTGCTACTACTCAGCAAGCTTGCTGGTGAACGACTACTGCGGCTGTAGGTCGTTGGATCGAGATTCGCTGGCTTGACCTTGAGGATTGCACCAAAGAGCTTCTCTCGAATGTCGGTCGGAAAGTCGAACAAGTAGCAGTAGTGAGCGCCATCGGCAAAGAAGAACTCGATGGCCGTGTTTTGCAATAAATACCTAACGCCATCACATCAAGCTGTCAGCGCCTAATTCAACCGAAAGATCTTCGTGTGCACACTTGTGTCTCTTATGACATACCGTCGTCGTAACATTTGTCGAAGCTTCTCGAGTGGCCAACGTCGATTCTTGGGTCGACGAGGCACATCGAGCTGCTCGAGCGATGTCTGACTCGGTGACGCGAGCGGATTGTTGTCAACCTGATCGCCCTCGTCGATAAAGTAGATGGCAACATTGGTGACCTCCATCTTGCCCACTCGCACGCGATTCGGCGAGATCCATTCGCACGAGGTCGAGATCAACGAACGCTCCTCGGTCAAGGTCGAGAACGGTGTCGCTTGGCCCTCTTGCTCGTCCACCAAGCACCAATCGTCAGATGAGCCCATGCTGTCGAGGTTGCTACCATCGCCCTCGATCACCGGCGTGTGCACGATACGCTCAAGGTCCGCCGACAATCGAACATTGTCAAACTGAGACGATGAGCCTTCGAGACCGAATCGACGTGCCCATTCCGCACGCTCCTCCTCTTCCTCGCGCTGCTTCTGGCGCTTCTGGTGCTCCTCGAGCATTAACTTGCGCTGATAGGTGGCCGTGGCAGAGTAGTGGTCGGTGCCCGAGAAGTTCAAGCGCAACTTGAAGCGTCGTCGATACGAGTCTTCGGTCTTATCGAGCTTCCAATAGAACCGACAGTTTCGTATGAGATTCGGATTTTGAGCTACATATCAATCAATCAATTGAATCAATCAATCAATCAATCAATCAATCAATCAATCAATCAATCAATCAATCAATCAATCAATCAATCAATCAATCAATCAATCAATCAGTCAATCAATCAATCAACCATCCAATGGAATAAATATCTCTAAGTCTCTGTGGTAGTGTAGCGTACGTGAAGAAAATGTTGATGAGAACAAATCCATTAACCAATAGTATCGATCGTTGGTTGTCAAATAGCGCCAAGTATATCGCCAAGCAGATTCGAGCTCGTTCATCTTCTCGGTCTGCTTGATGACCCACAAGGCACGTCGATTGACCTCAGCATAGCAGCGCTTTTGATTCGTATCGGCACAAGCAATCTCGAGGTTGCGTTCCTGTGGGAGTATAAAGGGCAATCAGATGAGCTCTTGCGAAATTGTCTCTCAACACGTGGCCAATCGTACGATCGTACCTTGGAGAAATCGACCTTGGACTGCGCCTGCACCGTAGTAGTGGCACCTTGGATCGCGGTATCTCGACGTTGAGTGACGACACTCGACAGACTGTCGATAATGTTATCGACGGCGTTCTTGGCCTCGGAGAGCTTGTACAACAAGGTGAAGCGATCGCGCAAGGCCGCAAGGTACGAATAGAACGATGCCAGATCAGCGACCTCTTCGAGCGACTCGATGTGTTCCTGCGGGAACGACTCTTGGAGCAGACGCTCGATCGGCTCTCGTTGAGTGCGCAACAATTCGCGGAGCGCTTGCACAAACGGCACTGGCATGAGGCCTTGCGTCTCCTCGGCCTTGTTGAGCACCGAGATGAAGAACGTCAGAGTCCAGCACGTCATGCGCACGTTGTCGTCGCTGGTCGACTGCGCCAACATGCGCGCGACGGCCATTTGCAATCGCGGTACGTTCTTCTCGTAGCATTGGTGCAGCTTGTTGTACTGCCACAATGGCGAAGAGACCTCGACCTGCGATCCACGCCGTGTCCTCGACGACGAAGCGCCAATCTCAACCACACCATCGAACGTATCGTCATCGTCGTCCTCGGCGCTGCCAATCTCGAAGTTGCTCGAGGATGACGAAGCGAGTGGCGCCGAGGTGCCCGAGAGTGTGCCTTCCGACACGAGCAGATCCTCGCGCATCTTGGCCTCTCTGAGCGCAAAAATCGACATGCGAATGATGGCCCAGTAGAGATTCTTCTGCATGCTCGCTTGCACTTCGGCCATGATGCTCGTGGCCTCGGGTGACAACAAGAGCGAGTCGAGTGCTTCAAGCAGCGAAAACACCAACTCGCAATCGGTCCACTGACCTGACTCGTTTCGTTGCAGTGCACCTGCACCACACTTGTCCGAGTTGGGTGGCCAAAAGATGTAGTCATCGATCAATGCCGCAACGAATGCCTAAATGCGAAAAAGACCACCGTATCCTTGCGTCAGCCAGGTGAAGTCGTTCTTCCCAATCAATGAGACGGGTTGATACGTACCAGGTTACGCAAGAACGTGGATTGAAGATCGAGATGATTCAACAAGTGTCGTGTACTCTTGAAGATGACATCAAGAGTCATTTGATGAAGCATACGATGAATCTTCAGCTCGTTGTAGCCAGCGGTGTAGAGGCTCAGACATGCCTCGGTCTCGAGGAACAGCTGGTAACCATCCTTTTCGAACAACGAGTGTGCATACAGCACGGCGACCAGACGGAAGATGAGCTCGCACATGACGGTCGCTTCGTCTTCGGAGCATCGCAAGCAGCTCGAGAGAATGGCAAAGAGCCAGCTCTGGAAGCCGGCTTGTTGCAGAAATACGACACGAGCATCGCGATTGTTGTCCAATAGAATGATAAAGTCCTATGATTCGTTGCCACGCTCGGTCGTTGTTAGGCGATCCACGTGGTCCGACGAGCAGTCGGTTTGCAGCACACGTACCAAGATCACTTTTTGCTTCATGGCAAGGTTGGTCGGCTTGAGCAGCTTGAAGATCACGCCGATGATGGCTGGATTGTAAAACACCTGTGGTTGGTCGAGGAGTGTCGCCGGTCGCCCACCGACCTCTTGCGAGAAGTTGCCAGTCACGACCTCGAGCAACGCCAAGTACGTGGCCTCGGTGAGCGGATACTGCTGCAGCTTGCCAAAGATGAACGACAGGCTGTAGTCGTTCTGGAACTGCTTCTGGCACTTGGAGCTGCAGTGCTTGAGGAACTGCCCAATGACCTTGAGGGCCAGCACGCGTACGTTCTCCGATTGCCGATCGAGCAGCAAGAAGAACGACGCCACGCCACCAAACTGCTCAATGAATTGAGTGACCTGTTGTGGCGTGCGCCAAAAGGTCGAGAGCAACATGGCCAGAATGTCTTCGAGCTGCTGATCATCGTTGCACGCCTCGAGGCAATACAGCACTGCTTGCACGTCCTCTTGAAGGCAGTCGATCTCAATGTACAAGCTAATGATCTTGAGCAGCGGGGATCGGAGAGCTCGGAGGTCAGAGCTCGATGGTCGAGCATTCGGGACAACTGCATCGGTAGGTGGCTTGGACTACCACAATTCACGTACACAGAATGAGTAACATATTGATGACGTATAATGATGATTGCTTGGCATATCATAGCGTACCTGAGTGACCTTGAAGGTCAAGGGATTCTCAGTGTACCAGTAGTAGGTGCGGAGCATATCCAACAAGAACTGGACGCCATACTCGCCCTTGAATTGCTGCGGCGCCTTCACAATGTGGCGCGTCAAGACATTCATGAACTGGTGCTGCACTTCGATCTCGGCACGTGTCCACAGCGGGAAGTTCAGCAGCAGATGACGATACACATGTTCAAGCAGGCGTTTCTCCTCTGCGGCCGATCAAGACAAGATTCACGAAAGTAAGTGGATGCACATTACCGATATGTTGCGCGGAGACGTACTGGCGGTGGAGCAACACTTGATCAAGCGCTCGATCGACATCAGCAAGTCGACCGAGAGGTTCTGGGGCGACTGCTGCTCGAGCAAGAACGACAACAAGGCAATAAAGTTGCTCGAGAGCATGTCGCGCTGCAATGGCAAATGCCGGTACAGCAGATCGGCAAGGAGCGAGACCAGCGATGCAATGAAGACGCCGCCACCGCCCTCGGAATCTTCGACGACGCCAGCAATCGCAAGAGGTAATCGAGGTGTAGAGGGCGAGAGAAACTCGGTAGCAAGAGCACGACGTTGAGCGTGATACTCTCGAAAGAGCGCTTGTGAACGGCAGAACAATGGCAGGAGAATCTACACATGAGTGCGAGGTGCTGAAGAATCAGTACTTGCAACACAGTCGTTCTTACACACAATCTCACCATCAATCAATCATACATCGGCACCACCAGCACTTAAGAGAGCGTCACGGATCGGGGTACCAAGGAGAATCGTCACTCCTGGTAACAGTACTCCGTTGCGAGGGTAGAGATTCTTGGCTTGGTCTCGTTCAATCGCAAGATCGAATGCCATTGTTCGAAGCGCTGCTTGTGCAGAGTACAAGAACAAAAAATCGGCCTTGTCGATCGAGCAACTGTCATACACGAAGAGAGAAAGAGAGAACCCTTCGGTAAGGTGGCGATATCTCTCGTTGACTCAACTGGCGTGATACGTACTGCTTGTCAGCAAACTGGATCGAGTAATCCGAGCCGTGGACATGGAGGTGCTCGACCTCAGTACTCGTGATTGCACGTTTGATCAAGTACACCGATGTCATTTGGCCAACGAGCGTCGAGTTCTGTGATTCGAATTGCTTATTGCAAGCAACGTGGCAGTGGATCATTTGCTATACGAGTTGGTTGATTGGTTGTAAGTCAGTCAGTAAGTTAGTCAGTCAGTCTCCTGCTGAAGAATAGTGCCGATGCTTCGACGTACACGACTGATCGAAGGATACTTGAGCGAGGTCTCGCAGACCTTTTTGCCTCCGACAAACAGGCGCAGCGTGCTCGAGAGAAGCATCGAGTACTTGTGCGTCACCACGATAAAGTACCACTGCTTGGCGATGAACTCGTAGTCGAATGTCTGCTGGTGTACCGAGCCCGAGGTCGAGGGTCTTGTCCGAACGATGAGCTGTGCCTTGCCTTGTGCATTGATGGCAAAGTGTGCCTCGACGCCGCACTTGTCCTCGGTCGTGAACGAGAACAATCGCGGCTCGTACTTGCCAGGGGCTTGGCCTGGATCCTGAAAGTACTCGACTCGCAACCAGCAACCGAACGAGAAGCCGCTCGATGGCCAACTCGGCAGAGTACCGACATTGATGCCCTGTTCACGGTGGCACGATGAGCACGAGAGAGAGAGAGAGAGAGAGAGAGAGAGAGCGCGCATGACGAGTGTTTCATACGGATGCTACTCCCGAGAAGTCAAGGAAGTTGCGAGGATGAGCTCGAGGTCCACTCATGTTTTCGATCGCTTTGATGATGAGCAGGAATCGACTGGCAGCCTATTGGCCAGGGTCAAGCTTGAATCAGCCACACGAGCATCATTCTCGACATTTGGTCAGGTGTGTCAGTGTCGTACGAGTTCGTTATGTTGCAGGCACATGACGCAGAGGTTCGTCAGCAAGGCGAACAGGCATCGAATGTCCTTTGGCGTAATGTTGTAGAACCCCAACAGTTCGATCAAGTGCAGCATCCGCTCTACATCATCATGATCACCATCAGGCCATCGTCATTATCATGATCATCGTCACGTGGAGTCCTCGGTAACTGTGGCATTTGTGTGGCTCTCAATCTCTCGTGATAGAGACACTGCTGAGCTCCATACCGAACAATTGTCCAGGTGGTGCATACGGCATGTACTCGAGCATTCGCCCGACGACACGAAAGTCCTGTCGCGTAGCGAGGAGCATCGCGTTGAACGGAGATTGAACCGCGAGCACCTCGAGGTTCCGAACGAGATCGATCTTGATGTTGACCTCGGCTTCGTTGCTATCGTCAAGCCGATAGAAGAGATTCGTGATGAGATCATTGGTGACCTCGATGTTTCGAATGCGTAGTAAATCTCCCGGCGCGAATGAGCCTCCAACAATCTATTCAATCATGTTAGATCACGGTAGATAGATCACGATAGATCACGATAGATCACGATAGATCACGATAGATCACGATAGATCACGATAGATCACGATAGATCACGATAGATCACGATAGATCACGATAGATAGATAGATAGATAGACAGATAGATAGATAGATAGATAGATAGATAGATAGATAGATAGATAGATAGATAGATAGATAGATAGATAGATAGATAGATAGATAGATAGATAG
>Ga0209935_1002058_pt1 | contig 26762 bp, 30 predicted proteins | sample ThiBio_1000_plan_2_FD_183958 | JGI IMG/M metagenome (GOLD analysis project Ga0209935, IMG submission 183958) | Wastewater bioreactor microbial communities from Cape Town, South Africa - Thiocy_cont_1000_plan (SPAdes) | ecosystem: Engineered > Bioreactor > Thiocyanate-remediating >...
CCAACTGGTCATTCAGGAGTTTTTACAAAAGTTTCAGCATATATCGATTGGATGCAAAGTGTAATGAAATCTACGAAAGTACCATCACGAAAAACAACACCTACGACTATTGTTAATACTAGTACGAGTTCAAAACAAGAACAAAACATTTTAACATTTTATTTTGTCGTTTTTTGCATGAAAATTTTCTATTGACATCTGCGTTTCTATTCTTCATTAAAAAAATATTGAGAAGAATGAATCAGATATACGTATTTCACAATAACATTTTATTTGCATTTGATATGAAGAGAAGTTGACTGACTCATTTGTTATTTGACCATATAAAACATAAAACTTTTATCTGAATCTTCTTTTTATAACAATGTTGTCTAAAGTGTTTTTGTTAGTGATTTTTACTGTTATTCAACAAAATGTGGGGGGTCAAATGCTTGGTTGTTATATTTGTCGGGATCTATTACAATATAATTATGTGATAACAACTCCAGAATACGTTCCGTATGATCTAGTACGCGATTGTACATTCACCATGAGTCAACAAAGTTGTGCAATTAAACTAGAAATTGATTTCGATAGTCAACAAACGCTCGTAAATGTTACCGGATCGTCAACATACGTTGAAACATCAATTATAGCAAGTGCTTCAGTTGAATCAGGTTTAGATCATAAACAATATATTACATTCTGGTGTTCGGATTTTCGTGGTGGTTGTAACAATGCACAATATCTTAAACGTGTACTTCAAGCAGTTAATATTGAAGGTTCATTTGAAAAACTTGAACATCTTCTTATTCCAACTAATGAAACATTGAATAGCACTTCATGTGCAGTTTTTTCTAATACAACATCGAAATGCCTACCACAATGTTATGATGAGTTAGCTGAAGGATGTTATATAGACAGTACGATGAATACGGATGGAGTATCTCAAGTATGTGCTCAATGTTTAATATCAGCAAATTATTATTTAAAATATTCGATGACGTTCTTTATGGAAGATCTTATGAATATATCGGACTCAAATAATAGAGAATTATCTTGTGCAGTTCCATATTGTAATTCAATCGACAATTTAGAACAAATAAGTCAATTAGTGACAATTGATTTTAATGCAACAGCATTTGTTGATAGCACAACGACAACTCAAGTGCCACCACCAACAACAGCACCAACAGGAACTGGTGTTTCGATATTTCGAGCAAAAGATTTGCTAAAATTTTGTTTTTTTATACTTTTATTAATTCGTATAGTTTAATTCTGCTCGAACAGGCAGATGATCCGATGGATAATGTTTGCCATCGGAATCGGTTAGATGTTCATGTTTACTAACAATAAAATGTCCGATTTTAATGAAAATATAATCTATTCTATCACCAATTTTACATTGAACATCGAAAGTAGACCATGTACCATCTGGACCTTGATGTTCCGATTCTGTGATCGATTTTGCATCTTGCATAATTGTATCTGTAACAACCGTTTGATAGGCGGCTGATTGTGGTCCAGTATTGAAATCTCCGGTTAATATTACTGGTGTTTGTTGACCTGCAATTTGTTGAATACGTGTAAGAATTAAATTTGCACTTTGCTGACGTGCATTTCTTCCTATATGATCAAAGTGTGTATTGAAGAAGCAGAGTTCTTTATCTGATAATCGGTCTTTCAATCGAACCCAACTGCATATACGTGGCAAAACTGCATCCCAACCTTTACTACCAGGTTTATCTGGTGTTTCTGATAGCCAAAATGTTCGTTGATCTTTAAGTTCAAATCGATCATGACGATAGAAAACTGGTGAAAATTCTCCATGAGTTCGACCATCATCACGTCCAACACCGTATGCACGATAATCGATTAATCCCGTTTGTAAATCATTCATTTGCTGTACTACAGCTTCTTGAACACCGAATAGATCTGGTTTATATTTTTCAATCAGTTGAATAACACGATCTTTTCGATTACGCCATTGATTATGTCCATCTTGAGCCGTATCAAAACGGATATTATATGTCATTACACGAAGCAAATTGTTCGACGCCATAATTGAAATAATCTTGTATTACGATCGAACAAAGGTTAAGTTCTAGTTGCGCAATATCGAATCTTATTTGTCGAAATATGTATTCATTTTATATTTTAATAAATAGACGTTGTTATAAAAATCTGTCGACATCTATATTTTGGATTCGAGACATCATCCGAAAAGATAAAAGTACGTTTTTCGTTATTTTCATTCGTTGTTTTCTTTTTATCATCTATCTGTACTTGTTATTAATTGACTACGGAATAAAAATGGCAGAAAAACCATTAGCGATTATTACTGGAGCAGCTTCTGGAATTGGTCGTGCTGTTGCCGAACAATTAGCTCAAACACATACACTTCTTCTCATCGATTTAGCACAATTTGACGATAAAATTCAAGCTGAAATATTTCAATTCGATGTAGGACAAGCAACTGGATGGCTAAAAGTTACGAATGCAGTTAAAAATCGACCTATTGATTTTATTATGTTGAATGCTGGTATTAGTTTTAAATCATCATGGACTGATCCAGATGGTTGGCATAAAATGCTGAATACTAATCTTTACGGTGTGATCAATGGTATAGCTGCTCTACTTCCATTAGTTGAAAATAAAAACGCAACTATAGTTATAACGGGTTCAAAACAAGGTATTACCAATCCACCAGGAAATCCGGCTTATAATGCATCAAAAGCTGCTATTAAGTCACTTGCTGAAAATCTTTCTTATGATCTTCGAAAGACAAATGTCAACGTACATTTATTGATTCCTGGTTATACATATACAGGCATGACTCGAGGTACATCAACAGATAAACCTGCATCGGCTTGGACACCCGAACAAGTCGCTTCGTATATGTTCGAAAAAATTACTCAAAAGCAGTTTTATATTCTCTGTCCTGATAATGATGTCACAAATGAAATTGATCATAAACGAATGCATTGGAATTTACGTGATATCACCGAAGGACGACCAGCACTTTCTCGATGGAGAGAAGAAACAGCTGCTGAATTTGAACAGTACATGAAAAATTAGTTTTTACGTATTTATTTTAACATTAAAGTGGATTTCATCGAAAAAAAAAAAGAAATAAAGTTCTTATTTTATTGCATTGTCACTTGAAATGTCCGAATTTCCATTGGATTTAAACTCACTTTTGTATCTTTTTTTACTCTTCCAATATTCCAATACGACGATTCATTTTCAGTTGTTGTCCAATTTAATCGATTCAATTGTGATAGTGCCATATTTCCACCTAATACTAATTCAGTCATATCACTGATTTCACCTAAACTACTCAATACTTCTTGTAAATCAATTTCAATCGATTGAGAATAAATCGAATCTTCATTCTTTTCGAAATAATGTTCGACACGAACTAGATATTGTTTTGATGCAAGTTGATCCAGTGTGAGTAGATGAAGATTGAGTGGCATTGTTTGTTTGAGTGCTGACCAAGTTTGTCGATAGTTGGTAGAATAGTTAGCATAAGAAAGATTAGTCAATGCATAGGTTGCGATAGGTTGCATGTAAAATTGTTGAGCTTGAGTTCGATGAATAGCAGCACTGTTAGTTGGTGTATCGAGAACTAAGAGATGTTTACCACGAACGACTAGACCTTGTCCGAAAGCTGTTTCATTGAGAGGCTCTTTTACGGATTTTGAATCTGGCGTTAGAATCCGTCGATGTACCATTAATTCAACGGAACCGTCACGAATACTTCCACCACCTTGTGATCGATCTATAAAAGAATTTTAAATGAATGAGAAACATTTGAAATTCTATTTTCATTATCTACCTGTGAGAATCGTAAATTGTCGTTGTTGATCTTTAATCCAAATACGACTATTCACTGGATAATAATTACTACTAACATTTTCAAAAACTGTGTAATTCCATGTTGGCCGATGGTTACGAATACGTTCTAAAACTTCACGACCATTTGCATCTGTATAGTATTTCGATTGATTTGGAATATCTGTATCGAAGCGAATGATCACTTCTTTGCCTTTATTATCATCAATAGGAATTGGCCCAACAGTCCATTCAACTTCGACAGTTGTTGTATTTTCGTAGATATTTATTTCTTGACTTGTCCAATTGTTGAATGTGATCCATGCAGATTGTACTAGATTTGTTTTTATACATGTTCTATAATGATCAATAAAAAAACATGAAAACATACTCTCAATGAATTGAACTTACATATTCCGAACATCACTAACTGGGAATGGAATCGATGTCAATGGTCGAAAAATATATGCGCCTGATTGAGTTGGAAAACCTGACACGTAGATCGTCGTAGAATATAACGGAAGTTTTAGTAGGAATTTTCGACTTACTTTCATACCAATATAAACCTTGACTAGAAAATGAAACGGATAGATTCTTTTGTAGATTAGTTAATTGAAGAAGATTTCCTCGATCATCAAATTCAACTCGGACGAACTGAAAGACAATTAAATGATTTCGTCGTGATAAATCTACGAGTAGATTCTACTTGGTTTTGTAGTATACATTGTTCGTTATGTGTTAATTTTAGATTTGATCGTTCACGAGAAGATTTAACTTGAAAATAATAACTCGTGAAACCAAGTGCTGGTAAAATAGCTTTGAAAACCAATTGATTTCGAGTTGTGCTAACTCTTCCAGGAGTATTAAGAACAATCGAAGGGATAGGAAGTAGCTATACGTATACTTATAGAGCGTCATTAATCTAGTTTGATGGTTGAGTTTACCTCGGATTGAATAGTTTGTCCAGTTGGATCAATGATTGTATAGTCGTTTGTTACTGGTACACGAATGTAGTTGGTTACTGAGTGAAGAGTCGGATTCCATATTGTTAAAATAAACTAATTGAAAAAAAGGATCGAATTTTCAAAGCAAGCAAGTAGTTTGTCTTTACACGATCTTGTTTTTCGATAGGAAGACATTCACTAATATTTGATAATTGACAGAGATATTGTGTTAATATTGGTAATGATTGATTTGTATTTATCAATAATAATTTTTCATAAGCATTATTAATCACAGTCTATAGAACAAAAACAAATGATCAGTCTTTGATTGATTAGATGACATACGGTAGCAATATCAACACCTTGTGCTAATCGTTGCATATTATCGTCTGCAACATGTTGCTTTTGCGTTCCAGTAATAGCATCATGATGTTGCATGACACCCATAGCCTCACCTTTATAATTACAATTGACAAATTAGAAAAAAAAGAACTCAATTTATACTCAATGGGAAAATTATATTTCTCATATTCATATTTGTAAATGCATTCAGCTGTCGAGTGACTTGAAGGATATTATTTGAATATCGTTCATATCGTTTAATTGCTGCTCGTGATATATAATAACCATTGAGAAATATATGTTCGTTTATTCCATAAGGTAAGAAATCATCTGTTTTTGAAGTCCATGTTCGATTTACTTGATTCAAAGCATACAAATAGCACGAAGGTGTCGAATAAAATACGTTGATATCGCTAGCATTATATGCATTGACATATTTGAGTAATTTATCCAAATTTTTAAACCATTCATTTGCATTTTGATAATTAAAATCCATGCCCATTGTCATCATGATATGATTTGTTCCATAGTTATTTGCCTAAATATTTCTAGAGAACTTTGTTTTGTTTTTCGAAATATTTACTAGATCATGAGCAACATTAATAAAATCTTGAACACGTCGTGGTACATTATAATCATGTAGATTTGGATTATCCTATGGAGAGAGAGAGAGACAAAACTATATCATTTGTATACACCCTCAATGAACATGTCTTCTACCATAATTGGTTCACCTTCACAAAGATAATCAAAACAGAATCCACCTGGTGGACCGTAGTCATGCAATAGAATACTTGTAAATAGCCAACTTTGACGATCTAAATTTGCACTTGCTTTCCACATTAATTCCATAGTTTTTGATGAGCTTCTCTGTTCAATATCCTGATAATCTGCTCGCCAAAAAATTAAACCATCAAAACCCATCTGAAGTATGAATACTATTGAAATACATTTTCTCAAGAAATTCTCCGTTACTTGTGCCAAAAGTGAAGCCGATTCTCGTGAATGACCAAATGGATCAATTTGCCATCCGATCTTTGGTCGAGCACAGTCACCAAATTCATTACGTAAGAATTCAGCACCTAGACTCATTTGATCAATAATCGAATTGTAATGTGTTGCACCTTCATCATGCATACACCATCCACCCGAAATGAATTCCAATCGACCTGTATTCACATATTGTTTGACAGTATTTTTCATATCTTCCGTTTGTTGATTCCACCAACGCCAAAAATATGCTATTTCAACATAGATAAATCGTCGATTTGGATTCTCTTGCAATGATTCCATAACGGAATCGAGAATGTATTGAATACCATTTTTAGTAATTTCCTTACGAGCTAAATATGTATATTATATACGTAGTTATATATTGTTTCTTTTCCTAACCTCCGTAAAAGTATTGATCCACTGTTTTAAGCCAGCCAACATCATCATGTGTATGCGCAACGAGATGAACATTGAGCTTATCTGATTTGCCTAGATTACATGTTTCATAGCCACATGTTGATTGTTGGAAGGATGTTGCGCTGCATAACGTTATGACAAGAAAATGCAGAAGCAGATGAAGACGTTTCATTTATTATCAGAAATGAATGCACCTTTTACTACTTTTCGATTAACTGAAAGAAGATAAGAAAATATGTTGTTTTTTAGGTGCATCGCTTCGAAATACGTAATAACGTCAGTAGACGCCATCTACAAAAGAAATTTTCGTTTTGCTGACAGTTACCTTGCAATAATGCATGCACAGGTAAAATACACAATATAATCTCCCATGACTTTCGAATTCGAAACGCTTCCAGATGAAATTATTCTGCAAGTCTGTAGTTATCTGTGCAGTAGTGATGTACTTTACTCATTTTTTGACTTGAACACACGCATAAATACGACAATCGAAGGTTACTATCGGTATGTTAATCTCTTAGGTTCCTCATACAAAGCATTTCATTATGTTGTTTCATATGTTTTGCCACGGATTGGCTCTTCGGTTCGATCTTTTGTTTTAAATGGTAATTGGAAATCAGTGTTACCCGAAACTATTTCAACTATTCTCTATGGAACACAATTTGTTGAAATGGTACCTAATTTAGAACGACTGATACTTAAATGGTTTACATGTGAACAACTATCAATGTTTCTTGATAATCTACGAGGATTGTCTCAATTATATGTAATTGATTTAGTTTTCTTAAAAGGACAGTCAACCAATGATTTATTAGCAAAAATTCTTAGAGCAAATGGTGATCAAATTAAAATTATAACCTTTGATAGTGATTGCATATATCTAGATGTACCAGAGAAGAACGAATTCAGTATCTATCCAAATATTGAAGAATTAATAATTAATATCTATGCTGGCCTTGATGAAATATTGTATAAATTTCTTCCGATGATTCCTAATGTACGAGTTTTACACATTAATGATGGTCCGTTATCGATATTTACGAATTTTGCTGAAACATGTCAAAATATAGCACCACTAGTTCATCTTGTTGATTTTCAATTGACTTCGGCTCAGCGTTTTTATTGGACACTTGATAAAATTCTGGACATACTTATTCTAATGCCTTCACTAAAAAAGTTAGCAATTTTTGTGAAAACTACCGATTATCGTCTGGTAAAAGGAAACTCCTTTCAAGCTTCACTTCCATCGTCTATTACCGAGCTGCATCTGTCTATTAGATATTATGATCACGAAAACGATAATACGTATTTTGACATGGATGAAATCATGGCATCATGGGTAGATTACTATCCAATAATTTGTCTGCCTTATAAATCAAACGACGAAGTGTTATTATTTACTATACCCTCACATGTACGCACATTGAAAATACCGGGGTATCTTGATTTTACGCAAGCAAATGCTAGTTGTTCAAATTTTCAACACATTGAACATATATCCATTGCCGAGTTACCTTCTCTCGCTCAATTGTATAATATTATTCAACATTTTCGTTATCTTAAAGCACTCGTCATAAATACTTCCACCAATCCAGAAACATGTATTTTCGATAGTATTATCTATCAACTGAGAGCTAATTATTTTATTTCTATTTTCTAGTTGATGCAACACCTATAACAAAACGAACTACTATCAAACTACCACGTTTAAAACGACTCGAAGTTCTTGGAGATCTACCATTACTAGATTTAGTTGCGGCAGCACGAAATCTTAACAAGTTAAATATTGAACATGCAAACATTGAACAAATACTTTCTGATCAATCAGCGTGTACTGTATTACAACAACGAATTATTTATCTCGATATCTATCAATGTCCAACACTCGAATTAGACCTTTTGAAACGAATCTCTCAAGTTTTCATTAACATGAAATATTTTCTTTTCGAATTAACTGATCCGATAATTAATATTGATTCTATTATATTAGCAGTATTTGAGTACTGGCATGTTCAACAGATACGAAGTGTTTTTGGTTATGGTACTCTCACTGCTGAAACACAGCAAAATCTTCGAGCATGGCTTTTGGAAAAATCACCTACACTTAGAAATGAATTCTTCACCGTAGCGTATGATGACGAATGGTTTATTCTATGGAAATAAGAATATTTTATTTTTTGAAACACACTCTTAATCACGATTCTTTTTCATTGTATTGTCACTTGAAATGTCCGAATTTCCATTGGATTTAAACTCACTTTTGTATCTTTTTTTACTCTTCCAATATTCCAATACGACGATTCATTTTCAGTTGTTGTCCAATTTAATCGATTCAATTGTGATAGTGCCATATTTCCACCTAATACTAATTCAGTCATATCACTGATTTCACCTAAACTACTCAATACTTCTTGTAAATCAATTTCAATCGATTGAGAATAAATCGAATCTTCATTCTTTTCGAAATAATGTTCGACACGAACTAGATATTGTTTTGATGCAAGTTGATCCAGTGTGAGTAGATGAAGATTGAGTGGCATTGTTTGTTTGAGTGCTGACCAAGTTTGTCGATAGTTGGTAGAATAGTTAGCATAAGAAAGATTAGTCAATGCATAGGTTGCGATAGGTTGCATGTAAAATTGTTGAGCTTGAGTTCGATGAATAGCAGCACTGTTAGTTGGTGTATCGAGAACTAAGAGATGTTTACCACGAACGACTAGACCTTGTCCGAAAGCTGTTTCATTGAGAGGTTCAGCTAATGATTGAGTAATAGAATCATTTGTGAGGATTCGTCGATGTACCATTAATTCAACGGAACCATCGCGAATACTTCCACCACCGTTCGTTCGATCTACACAGAATATACTCTCTTATCAATTGCTAACATTCAACAATTGTATTGGCTTACCAGTAAGAATTGTGAATTGTCGTTGTTGATCTTTAATCCAAATACGACTATTCACTGGATAATAATTTGCACTAACATTCTGCGACGAAGAATAACTCCATGTTGGTCGATAGTTACGAATACGTTCTAAAACTTCACGACCATTTGCATCTGTATAATATTTCGATTGATTAGGAATATCTGTATCGAAGCGAATGATCACTTCTTTGCCTTTATTATCATCAATAGGAATTGGCCCAACAGTCCATTCAATTTCGACAGTTGTTGTATTTTCGTAGATATTTATTTCTTGACTTCCCCAATTGTTAAAGGTGATCCATGCAGATTGTATGAAGTTTGATTTTAAACATGTGCTAAAAGATAATTATTGATCAGACTAATTTTAAGAAATACGTAAATAAAAATACGCACAGAGTTTTAGATGAACTTATTGGTTCAGCAGTTGACGTTAATGGTTGAAATACATATGCACCTGAGACATTAGCATGACCTAAACAGATAATTAGTTCGAATTTAAGTATCATTTATTGAAAGGAAATCTTACTTTCATACCAATACAATCCTTGATGAGAAAATGAAACCGAAAGATTCTTTTGTAAATTAGTCAGTCGAACGAAATTTCCTTGATCGTCGAATTCAGCTCGTACAAACTAAAAGTGAAATGACTGTATCATACTAATTTACAAATAGGATCTACTTGGTTTTGTAGTGTACATGGTTGATTTTGTGTTATCTTGACGTTAGTATTAACTTCTTCTTTGGATGCTTCGAACACAAACCAAGCAAACAATTGGACGACCATTAAAAAAAGACCTACTTTTGATTTGAAAATAGTAACTATTAAAACCCAGAGCAGGTAGAATAACTTTGAAGAGTATCTGTTTCTGGGCAGTACTTGTTCTTCCAGGTGTATTAATTACAATTGGTGGAATTGGAAGTAACTTTGAAATAGTTGTTTTCATACGTTATTCATCACAATTCTACTTACATCAGTTGCGATTGCAAGTCCAGATGAATCTGTAACTGTGTAATCACTAGTTACTGGTACACGAATGTAAGTATTCACTGAATGAACAGTTGGATTCCATACTGTTAAAATAAACTAATTGAAAAAAGGATCGAATTTTCATAGCATGCAAGTAGTTGGTCTTTACACGATCTTGCTTTTCAATTGGAAGACATTCACTGATATTCGATAATTGACAAAGAAATTGAGTTAATTTTGGTGCTGATGGTTGATTATCTTTTTTCAATAGTGTGTCATAGGAATCTGTTATTACATTCTAAAAGATTTGATTTAATAAAAACAAAATGATTTTGTTATACGTATAATCGATCACTTACAATAGCTCGATCGACGCCTTGTGCTACTCGTTGAACATAATCATCAGATACATGTTGTCTTTCTGTTCCACTTATTGCATCATGATGTTGTATGAGTCCCATTGCTTCGCCTAATATGAATAAATAAAAAAAAGTATATTGAATATAGAAAATGATACTCAATGCGGAAAGATTGCCACGTAAATTCATTTTTGATAATGCATTTACTTGTCTAGCCATTTGAAGGATATTATTCGAATAGCGTTCATATCGTTTTAGTGCTGGTCGAGATGTGAAATATCCTGTCCAATACTTTTCAGGACCCATTGCATAGGGAAAGAAATCATCGGTTTTTGAAGTCCACGTTCGATTTGCACGATTCAAAGCATATAAATAACACGATGGCGTCGAATAAAATACATTGACATCACTATCATTCTGTTGATTGACATATTTGATTAATTTATCAATATTTTTAAACCATTCATCAGCTATTTGATAATTAAAATCTTGACCAAATGTCATAATAATATTATTAGTTGCATAGTTTGTAGCCTAAAGACAAAAATACATGTGCGTACGTATTTTGATTCGTTTTTTGTTTTGTTTCGCACTTCATTATGAGCTGCTTGAATGAAAGCTTGAACTCGATCGGGAACATTGTAATCATGTAAATGTGGATTATCCTATATGTTTTCAAAATACAAACACTAAATTCTCTTGCAATGGTATTTTCTACCATAATGGGTGGATCAGAACAGGCAAAATCGAAACAGAAACCACCTGGTGGACCGTAACCATTGGGAAGAATGCCAGTGAACAACCAACTTTGACGATCTAAATTTGCACTTGCTTTCCAAATCATTTCCATTGTTTTTTCGGCTCGTCTTTTAGCAATATCTTGAAAATCAGCTCGACCAAAAAATAATCCATCAAAACCCATCTGAAGTATAAATCCTATTGAAATACATTTTCTCAAGAAATTCTCCGTTAAATACTTGTGCAAACAGTGAAGCCGATTCTCGTGAATGACCAAATGGATCAATTTGCCATCCGATCTTTGGTCGACCACATTCACCGAATTCATTACGTAAGAATTCAGCTCCGAAACTATGTTGATCAATCATAGAATTGTAATGTGTTGCTGCTTCATCGTGCATACACCATCCAGCTGAGATAAATTCGAGTCGACCTGAAATCATTTTTCGAATACAGATATGAACAATCAAACTATAGATATAAACCTTCATTGACAAGTTGTTTGACTTGATTTTGCATGTCTTGATTTTGTTGAACCCACCAACGCCAAAAGAATGCCATTTCGACATAGATAAATCGACGATCAGGACTTTGAAGAAGCGAATCAATAACTGAATCGATGATATATTGTACGCCATGCTTTCGAATATCTTGTCGAGCTGAATAAAATCACAATTTTAGATGAACAACATATTCCTTTCAAAAATACCTCCATAAAAATATTGATCAACTGTTTTAAGCCAACCAACATCATCGTGAGTATGTGGCACTAGGTGAACATTGAGTTTACCTTCTTTACCCAAATTACAAGTCTATAGATACAAAATAGGAAAAGAATATTAAATTATAGTATCAATCAAGAAAGAACTTTACACTATAACCACAATCGTTCGATGGTGAATGTGGTCTCGCATTTATGATCAAAACGAAGAAAAAACACACGAATCCAACAGTAATCGTTTGATGCATGCTTCTACAACATAAGATAAGAACTGCCGAGATAGTTGCGAAGATTATTTATTATATCAACTCTCTGTTATTTCAAAAATATCACAAGAATTTATTTTGAATCATTTAAGAAGAAGAAAAAGAAAACTGGTTGTTTAAACAAGCGGATAGCTAGCCATAGTAGCAACACCACATTGATTGTTTGAATTTCGGAGCATTAGAATGTAACCACTGTCACCCCAACCATCACCCCATGAATTTTTGACAATATAATAATCAGTTGGATGTTTACCACCATCATTACCGTAACCAACAGCTAAAACACCATGATCGAGATCAGTTTGTGAACAGGCTGGTTCATCATAGATACCACCAGAATATAATTGAAATGAATCTTGTGAAGCATCAATAGCAATTGCAATTGGACCGACTGTGGCGATAGCATATGTTAAATCAGTTTCATTTTTTTCTTTGATAAAAGCATAACCCTAAATCATGAGAGAATACGAATAAAATTATTTTCTTAACATAATCAAAAATTCAATTTACCGAATCAGTAGCAACAACATCTTCAGGTTTGAAACGACATTTGCCATCGAAAGCTTCGTATGGATAACTTTTTTCCGAATCAATACCATTGTTTTGTTTGATATATTCGAAAGCAGCATCCATTAAACCACCATCACAGCCCATATTGCCGAATTTGCCTGAGCAATCGACTAATTGTTGTTCAGCAATTACTGGAAGTACTTTTGTTTTGGCGAATGTTTGTCCTTCCAATGAACCAGTAGCTGAAAAAGCCCAACATGAACCACATTGACCTTGATCTTTAACTCCCGTAACATATCCTTCTTTACGCCAGTCTAATTTTCAAAACAAGAAATTTTAATTTTTACCTCTGAAAACTAAATATCAACTCAACTTACCGACTGAATCGGGAATTTCGACATTTTCTGGTGCAACGAACATACGACCATTCTTTCGTTGTGCAATGGCATCAGCATTCATTTTAAATCCATTCATTTGTTTTCGAAATTCTTCATTGGTCTAAAGTAAACACGATCAATAAAAAGTTTTCTATAAAATATAAGACATACTAAATCACCGAATCGATTCATTCCTAATGTATATCGTCGAAGGCCCATATCAGCTTCGAGATTATGTAAACGAATTTTCTCAACATTTTTTTCCCAGATTGTTCGTCTATAAAATCAAATCGATTTGTAATACTCAAGATCGAAGTCGTTATTTACCGATTTATTTCTTCTGCAGTTGTTGCATACGATTTCTCGTATTTACGTTTAAATAATGCCCATAAATCATTCAATTCTTCGTTGAAAACCGGTGCACAATAAGCGCCCAAAACAAGACAACACAATATGAAAATACTTTTCATGACTACTGTTTTACTCCCGACAAAATGAAACTCAACTAAAGTCTTCGAGAAAAATCTAAATGCATTTTTATATTACAAAGCATAGATAAGAGTTCTAACTTGTCGTTTCTTTTTTTTTTGTTTTGTCATTGTAAAACGAAAGAATGAAAATTTATTATCTTTATTTAGATACAAAAAATGAATTAAATTCGTCCATCATTATGTTTAACAAATCGTAATATTATATAAACAGCTATTCGAAATACAATAAACATCCCGGCAAGAACAAGAAAATTCAATCCGATACTTAAATCTGGTTTGAAATATGCCAATACATCTTTACCAGTAAATGTTCCATTGAGATTATTTTCACATACTTCAATAACTGCTCCACTCACACACTGAAATACACGATCACCCATAAATTCTAATTGAATCGTTGCATCATATGCATATTTATAGAATGATATCCATTTGATCCAAACTGATAACCAATAAGGAATATTTTCAACAAAATATCCACCTATCAATAATAAACCAAGTAGAATAACATTACCAGCTACCCATGCACGTCCAATACTTCCGAATAAAGCACCAAATAGAAGACCTAATGATTCAGCAATAAGAACGCACATTAATACGAATATTAACATGGCAATGAATATGCCGAAATTCGAATTCATATTTCCCATCCAATAAACAATTGTAAATGAAAATGTTGGTAAAACAAGTTTTAAAGGTGTTTCAGAAAGACATTTAGAAAGATAATAAGTTGATAACTGAAATGAGCCAGTTGCTCGTTCTTTTTGAATAATTGATCGCTCATTTTGAAAGGATAAAATACCGGCAAAAGTCATTTCTAATGGCCAAAATATTAACATGAAGAATATGAGTGATGCACGATCTCGTATTGTTCGCTCACTGACATCCATTCGTAACCAAATAAGACCGCACATTATCGATAAACTCAATGCTTGTACACAATTGAGTTTACTAAATTGAGCTTTGAATGTTAAAAGTAAATTTCGTTGAAAGAGAATCGATGTTTGCGTCAAATATCCAACAGTCCATTTACTTTCTTGTTTGTTGTCGGTTAAATTTATATTTTGACTTTTTGGTAAATCAATTTCTTTTCCGCTTGGTTCCGGTGTGAGATGATAGTCAAGTGGTGTCAATCGATTTTTCAAATAAGCATCTTTTAAATCATCACGAATTGTCGTATCTTGATTAACAAGATCCATCATGAAATCAGCTGGATTGTATTGAGGAGGTGATTGATGACCAAGACGACCGAAATAATCGATGACATTCGATGGTTTTCCCTAGAGAACATTGAAATATACTCGTCAGTACAAACAAAACAAAAAATACCATGAAAATTGTTTTTCCATCGGCTAACAAAATCAAATGATCGAATGATTGAAAAATTTGCGATGATGGTTGATGAATCGAAGTGATGACTGTTTTTCCTTGCGTAGCTAATTCACGGAGTACACCAATTAAACCAACTGCTGATGTACTATCCAATCCAGATGTTGGTTCTAAACATTGAAACAAAAACATAAGCTTAGAAAATTAAATCAACAACATTGATCTAATCGAACCATCAAGAAAAATCACACTAGGATTCGTTAATAATTCAGTTGCAATATTTGTTCGACGTTTTTCTCCACCTGACACTAACATAATCGGTGTATTTGCACATTTGTCCAATCGTAATTGTCCAATAATACCATTGACTTGAGCTAATTTATCTTTTCTTGACATTGTTTTTGGTAATCGAAGTAATGCGGTGTATGTTAACTGTTGTTTAATAGTCAATGCTTCGAAGAATAGATCTTCTTGTAAAACATAGGCGAATTTATGTTTCATGCTTTTCTCATATCGTTGATCATTAATCCAAACATCACCTGTGACACCATATAATGCTCGACCAGAGAGAATATTGAGCAATGTTGTTTTGCCACAACCAGAAGGACCCATAAGAGCAACAACTTGGCCAGATTGTATTTGACCAGATATATTGTCAATCAATGTTCGTGAAATCATCTTTTCTTTTGATTCAGAATCGATCATTTTTGCTGGAATTTGAATCACTTTTGATAGATTATGATAAGTAATTGTAATTCGAGTTGATAGATCATTGATGATCTGTGTACCGACTGCTGACATTCGATGTTCAGGTATGTTAACAATCTGATCTTTGGATAAGTTTTCAGACGAAACACTCAGTGAATTATTTGTATGACTTATTTGATCTTGCATGATTAAGTATCCAGTGAAAAACGCTTATACATTGTACAATATGCAGGCTTTGGTATTTATACTATAGGTTTCTTGTGCTCTAAGCATAAAAAATCGTACAGGTAAAATTAGGTTAATATCGTCATTGTGATGTTTTTTGTGCTTAAAGCACACATTCGTGTCTACTCCTTTCGAACGAAAAAAAGTACATACATGCGTATTTTTTTATATTCTCATTTATGATCACATTGCAATAGTTAGATTGTTTTTTTTTTATTTGCATGGATTCGAATAAAAATCGTGAACGGCCTCGACATGATCTCACATGTGTCGTTTGCCAAGGTCCGGCTTGTGGTTTTCATTATTCTCAAATATCGTGTAGATCATGCAAAGGTTATTTACATAATTGACGACAAAAACGAATCATAATATCAATTTAATTATCTTGTAGAATTCTTTCGTCGTAATGCTTTGATACCAATTGTATGTAATATATTTTGTTTTTCATATTAACAAACAAAAACTATTTGATTTTAATTTCAGAATAAAATCAAATGTAAAAATAATTCGACGAATGAACGATGTCGAATCGAATTTAACATGAAAAATAAATGTAAACGTTGTCGTTTACAGAAATGTTTTCAATCAGGAATGAATACTGATTATCTCGTTCGTCAACAAGATAAACAATTCAAACAACAAGCAATCAAACAAAATCGTTTGAAGAAAATTTCATCCGATTTTGAAAATGATCAACAAATATTAACGGACATCCATCGAACATGTTTATCATATATTCGATCATCGTATTTAACAGCTATTCGATCGATTCCACCGGCATCATCGATAATTTCATTTAAACCATCATTAAATCAAACTTACTCATTCTATGAATGTACTCAATTAGAACATTTTACAACAGTCAAATTAATTCATTTTCTTCGTTTAATGCCCGAATTCGAATGTTTTAATTCTCAAGATCGTTTAAGTCTAGTGAAGTACAATCTTCTTCCATTAATTGTTTTATCGGATGCATTAGCTTATGATCGAACGAAAGATATTTTCTATGATATCAATGGCAATTCTATTCGAACGAAAGATGATGAACAACTTGCATATGGTTGTCGTGCACTCTACGTTCTTTTCTACGGTTCTGAAGAAACAAAAACTTATACTTCAAACATTCGTTTAATTCTCGATTCGGTTGACAATGATCCGATGATAATTCACTTGCTTATGCTTGTACTTATCTTTCTCAAAGGTGTTTCAATTAATGACGAACAATTATGGTCAATAAATGATTGTCAACATGTTTTTCAAGCACATTCAAAATATGTTGAATTATTATTTCGTTATTTAATTTCGAAATATTCGTATTCGAAGGCCATTCTACGAATGACTGACATTGTATACAATATTTTTCGAATTCAAACCGCTGCACGATTCTATCAACAATTAGTACGAATACGTGCCGAAACTAATGACATTCATCCATTGATTAAATCAGTTTTATGTCTTCCTTGATACGTTGTTTTTTTTTCTTCGTTCTTATACGTATATTTAAATACATGTTCTATGCTTGATTGCATTTTACTGTTAGTTTCAATGTACGCACTAGATTAAAAGGACAACAACAGCAAATGAATCAGCATCGTTTAGTGTGCGTTGTTTGTCAAGGTTCGGCAAATGGATACAATTTCTCGCAAATAACATGTCGATCGTGTAAAGGTAGGAAATGGAAAGTAATTTAATTGAATTTGTTCATTTAGAGTTACAGAATTTTTTCGTCGAACTGCATTGTTACCTATTGTATGTTTTGTTTGAAAATCTGCTTCGATTTATCTTTGCTATTAGGAAAAGATCAAATGCCGAAGTCAAGTGCGGAACGATAAATGTCCGATTCGATTTGATATGAAAGGCAAATGTCAACATTGTCGATTGTTGACATGTTTCGAAGTTGGCATGAGAAAAGATCATTTGATAACACGAGAAAAAAAACTCGATAAACAACAACGTATCGAAATCAATCGACGAATTCAAACGAAAATTCAAGAAGAAATTCTCACAGAAAACGATCGAATTTGTCTCAATCATATTCGAACATCCTATCAGCAAGCTATTGGATCCGTTGAACCTGCACATAAATTGCATTCAGTCGAACCATCGATCAATAAAACGTACTCATTCAATGATCTACTCGAATGTGATCAATATTTTCCATTTCGTTTTATACATTTTCTTCGTTCAATTCCTGAATTCGAATCTTTGGATCCTGCCGATCGTGTTTCGTTATTCAAATACAATTATCTAGCAATTTCTCCTTTACGTGATGTTCTCAATTATGATTCTCAACGAGATCTTTTCTTCGATGATAATCGATCGACACCGATCTCCGTACTCGATGAAAAATACGCACAAATCTGTACGAATCTTTTCATACTTTTCTGTGGTTATGATTTTCATCAATCGTATACTTCACATGTTCGAACATTCTTTCAAAAAATCAATCAAAATCCATTGATTATTCAAATACTTTTGCTCGTCGTTTTCTTTCTCAAAGGTGCAGCTATTTATCACGATCAAATCTACACATTAATCGATAGTCAACGTGTATTTGCAGCTCACGTTAAATACGTTGAACTCTTATATCGATATTTACTCGATGAATATTCGTCCAATGTAGCACCGATAAAAATGCTTGAAATTATTCAATATATTCTACATTTACAAAATGATAGTTATATTTACAAAGAAAATATACATCAACAATCGTACAGACATGAAATGAATCCATTATTGAAATCGATTTTTCATTTACATGAATAAACGAAGACCGTATTTCAATTATTTGACTCGTTTCACATCTCGATTGATTTCGATATTATCGGGATGAGTTTGTGAATATCTTTCCGATCGAATTTGTGCACATTTTTCATAATAACTCAATGCTTTTTCTCGTTGATTTTTCTTTTCATAGACAAGACCTATATTTCGTCCCGCACTAGCCACTGATGGATGTTCATATGGAAGTGAGCTTTCATAGATTCTGTATGCTTCATTATAATTCTTGAGTGCACGATCATAATCACGCAAATTATAATAAACATTGCCGAGATTTAAATACGTATTGCCTAAACACGGATGTTTCGATGGTAAACAACGTCTTTTGATTTCGAGCGCATCCGAAAGATATTTTAATGCTCGTTTATAGTTCTTTCTTGCATCATGAATCATGCCGATGTTATTCAAACACCAAGCAACATATTCGTGTTTAGCATGATAAACATTCGTCCAGATAATTTGAGCTCGTTCGAATACATCGAATGCTAATTCATAGGCTCTTTGTTTTTGATAGACTTCGCCTATACTTAAATAGATAAAACCTAATTTCGAATGATTTTCACCGAAATTTATCTTCGTTAATTCTAATGCTTTGTTTAACCAATGTAAACTTTGTTGATAATCGCCTTTTTCACACGCCACTTTGCCTAATGCATGATAACATTTCGATCGATCGGGATGATTCGTTGAGATTTCATTTAATAAACGAAAGTAATACTTTTCTGCATCATTAAAATGTGCCATATCGACAAGAACATGTCCGAATAGTAACAAACGTGTCTGACCCGATTCATATTGTGTTCTCATGTGATCAAAAACGGCCTGTAAATCATGATCAGAATCACTGCATAATGTCATCGAAATGATCCAAATTTGTTCAGAATTTTGTTCAATTTTATCAAGACGAAAAACTGAACCTAACATCATCAATGTTTCATTTTCTTGAGGAAAATCACTGAGAGTTTCAATGTTAGCAAATGGTTTCATACCATCTCGATATTCGAGCACATTAATTTCGAAAGTAACATTTTCATATTTATCATCGTTTGCTGACGGACTACAAAATCGACATGCAATATCAGAATAAATCGTCGTTGAAAGAAATGAATTCGTTGAAATTAATTTGCCTTGTGATTGTTTGAGAATAGTCAATTCATCTTGAGATATTCGTTGACCACGATAGAGAGTCGTCGGATTTTTACATTGCCGTTTTGTTAGTTCATCTTGAAGATCACGAATGAAAAATCGTAGAGTAAATAAAACATCGATATCTTGTCGACGAAGACTTTGATTTAATACTCGATAGAGAATTGCATCTTTTGTATACCAACTGAGTGCACAATCGGACCGATAGGTTCGTTCAAATTCATTGATTGTTTTTATATCCTTTGGATCGTGATAAGTCTTTCGACAATAGGTCAAAAATTCGTGTTTATCATTTTTTGTTGGCTCCATTCGAAGTAAACAATCGATGAGAAGTTGATGATGAACAAAACGACCATCGATTGCATTCGTACTTCGATCGGCCGACATATTCGCATCGTGTATACTCAAAGAAAACATTTCCGACGAATCATTTCGTCCACGAACGACTTGAGTAATAAATTCATTGAGATTCGAAAGAATTCTTTTGATCTACAGATAAATATGATATACAGAATACGTCGAGACTTTCGTTGGATTTACTTTCGTATATTGATCTAACCATGAACGACGATAATCATCATTGTTCTTCGATGCATAAATATAGATTGATTGAATTTGTCGATAATGATGAATTTTAGGAATTAATTGTAGACTGAATCGATCGTGAAGAATAAGAATTAAATGATAATCTGATGATCGTGATCGAATATATTCTTCGCAATGATGAATATCATTGAATTTTTCGAGTTCATATCGAAATTGTTCTTGAATAAGTTGATATTCTTTGGAATTGACATCAGCATCCAACCAGACAAGTTGTTTTGTAAGCGTAGTAATCATCGACGTAATATCGTCAAATAATCCTTGTTTTTTTTGCTTTCTCTCTCTCGATTTATTTATAGACTCCTAGCATCGATAGGAAAAGAAAAGAAAAGAAACTATACGATATTCGCGGAGAAAGATACCAATCGTCGCTAGCTGATTCTCTTCTCAGGGTTGGCCTTCTATAGTTATAAAAAATACATTACATGATATATTTTTTAATTAAAGCTAAATCAATATTTAATGGTGAAGGAGATACTAAAAAGCACGTTCTTTCGTTCTTTCGTTTAGTCTTTGACTGAAAAAATAAAAATATTAAATCCGAACTCCCAGATTTGAACTGGGGACCTATAGGTTTCTATGATAAATCCATTACAGCCTACCGCTCTACCGACTGAGCTAAGTTCGGATATGTCGGTTAATTGTTCTCAGACAATGTCTTTTTATTTCGAAAGTCAAAAAAAAATAACATGAAAAATACGTTCTAATGTGATACTTGAGACAGACGGACGTGATGCAAATTCTTTGCTCGATGTTGTCGTTTGCAACCTTCGATAATTAATCCGAGTATCTAAACAAAGAACATGCCGTCCCATCGAATCGAAATGTGAATCGTTTTTACTTTATTTTTGTTATGCAAAATTAAATAAAGTAAAACAAAACATAGAATAGCAACGAGTACCGATGTAACGAAACTATGCGATAGATTTTCGTTGTCATCGGTATCGTCCGAATGACGATTAAATTTCAAGCCTACAATAAGAAATGCAGACAAACCAATAGTGTTTGATTTGAAAAGAAAATTGTTTACGAAATAATGGTCGTTTTTTAACTCCTTGAGGTATCATTGCTGCAGCCTCATCGACTTGAATATTCGGTAGTTTATTGAGATGATTCGCCATTGGATCTTGAAGTTTATTGTCAATATTTTTTCCTTGTACCCAATTTCGATCATCTTCAGCGTTCTGTTGAAAAACAACATTTGCGTCCAATGGTTTCGGTTCTAAATTATTACGTTGTGAAACACAAAACTAGAAAAAAAAGACTTCATACTAGGTCGTTCGTTGATTTGTTCGCGTTCTTCAAAAAAAAAAACATGTCATAGAAGAAATAAAACTAAAGTTAATTGCTTTCTACCTGGTTTTTCACCTGCACGGCCAAGTGGCGCACCTTCTACAAATGAAAATCGCTTTTTTTGCTGATTATAACTTCTTTCTACCTTCACTTAGTTTTGTGTCGTTCGTATTTCCATTGTTCATCAATATCTCTCCTTTAATTGCCTTCAGTATTTCGTTGGGTGGAACTCCTTCTAACATAGGTTCCGCTCTAGCTGGATTGTTCACTTCAGATTCATTGACTTCTAATCGACAGAGGAAAAAGAACTACTAAAGTACATTCGAATAAATCGAAAATAATTACTTGTACTAGTTTGATTATCTGAAATGATTGGAGCTGATATATTCACTTTCGTAACATTTAATGGAATGGTCGTTGCTAGATTTGGTGAAATAGTTGAATTTTTTAGATTTGATCGTCGAACTCTCGGTGCTAATCGATAGAAAAATCGACTTAATCGAAATGTTTCATTATTCATTGTTACAACTGAACAAAGATTTATCGACGATGAACCGATGATTGATTTTTCTTCCACTGATAATTGTTCCCAAATCCAATTGTTTGTCAATATAACTGATTTTGTCGAACAGATTTGTTTCGATGTATATTGTGAATTGTAAACAATGGGTACAATACGAGATTGATTGAAAACGAGACAAGCTATTTCAAGTTCAATTGCTATCATATGACAAATTAAATCGGAAACATTTTCTGCCGATGAATTCCAACAATATTTATTTAAATCATTGATAAACATTTTATAATCATTGTTGAGTGTAAGATTTGAAGGAATAATAAACGAACGTAGATTACATGTTATATTTTTTGCTTTCAAAATTTCGAGTATGTTATAACTGTTAGTCGTGACTTGTGATAAACCATAAATAAGACAAAATAGAAGAACTAGTTTCATTGAAAATGCAAATAATCTGAAATAATTATTTGAGGGTTATTCGCCTAGAAAATATCGTTAACAAAAAGAAAATAAACGAAACTTGGCCTATCGTTTATAGCGTTGTGACTGACAAAAGCAAGGAAAATATATGTTGATACTCATCAGCCGTTTAGTATTGAGAATAGAAGAACGTTATTACACTTTCGGTCTTTTTTTTCTTTTGAAATCGGTGAGTCATCCGTTTATTTGATACGCTACAATGACTTGCACACGCATAGACATATATGTATATACGAAAAAATTATCATGTGAATAGTTTACGTTTCGGTTGATAGGTTTATTAGGAATACAAAGTACACTTCATGTGTGTGTGTGTGTGTGTCGCTATGCTTGAATCATAATTTATCTAGCTTTTAGTCATTGTATAAACGATGGTTGAATGGATTATTTGTCGAAGTGAAAAAAAAACTATCTCGCTCTTGTTCTCATGTTGAAGAACGAAAAGAAAGAGAAAGTCGTGTTATTCTTTGACTTTTCTTCAGCTTGTTGCCTGACCACGTACTCGTTTTTTGATTCTTTTTAAAGAACAGAAAAAAAAGTAAACGCAAATTAAAGAGTGAAAAGAAAGAAAAACATGCTTATTTTTTCTTCTTCGGCATGCGAAAAACATAAGTCGGAAGTGAGTATTTTCTTATTTATTTATAGATGACAAGTTTTTCTTAAGATCAACCTATGACTCAAACGGGTGTTCGATTATGCGTAGTATGCGATGGTCATTCTCATTCACAAGACAAGCAACGTTTGCATCTTGAATTGCAATACAAAGATGCAAAGCATGATATAGATTTGTCAGAACGAATCACCGCTAGTCTGTTGATTCGAGTTGACGAAATTATACAGGATGCTATTGATTTACTTTATCTCGATGATATATCCAAAGATGAGATTCGTCTAGTTGCATTTGGTAATGAAACTGGTTTTCATCCTTTAAATATAAAAAATCCACGTATAAAACTCATGCAATTAGGTATACAGAATCAGTGTGCACTCTTTTTGGAACCCACAGAAAATGCTAAACCACCAAAATTATGTTATTTAAATATAATTGGACCAGATGAAAAAGAAACAAAACGTTTTCAATGGTATCGAGCGAAAACAACACTAACCATGCTGCTGGACTTTGTTATAAAAGCATTTTCATTAGAAAAACTCGAACGAGATCGAATACATTTAGTTACATTAATCAGAGAACTTGATGTTTATCAGCACTCTGATAAACGCCTCAGTCAATTTGATGTACACGATGGAATGAGTGTTCATGTTCAAATTATGCTACCACCTTCACAAACAATTTCTTCTGAAAACAAAGAACCTATTCGAGTTAAATGCACCTGTAATAAAGAGAATTTCGATTTAGAAGGATCGAACATCGAAACAATCAATGATATTAAAAAACAAATTCAACAACGATTTAATAAATCAACTATTACTCAATTTAAAATACGAAATGAGAATAAGGATGAATTAGATATCACTGATCCCGATCGTAGTTTATCCAGTTTTGGTATTAAATCGAATCAAACGATTTCTGTGGAATTCAAAGTAGTCGATAAAGAATCAACGTCAACACGAAAGCCTGGTAAAGTATCGATTCTTTATACAGATCCATCGAATAGAACCGAAACTTTTATGATGTCACTGACAAATACAATTGATGATGTTATTAAAGAAGTCGAAGAGCGTACGCGTAATTCACGTTTAATGATAGCGAAAATGTGTGCTAATGATACGAGAATTGATTTTAAAAATGATAAAAGACGATGTTTAGCTGATTTGGGCTTGAAAAATGAAAATACAATTGAAATTACTTTGAATAAAATAGTTACTCGTGCATCAATAGTCAGTCAACCGTCAAATTCACCACCGATATCAATTAAAAAACGAAAAATTCCCATTGGATTAGATAATCTCGGCAATTCATGTTACATGAATAGTGCTTTTCAATGTCTTGCTCATGTTCCTCAATTAACCGAACAATTTCTACATAATATCGATCTCGCACATGCAGACAATAGTAAACCTCGGAATCCGTATAATCAAGTTGGCGAGATAACAGGAGCATTTGCTGAATTACTTTGGTTTCTTTGGAGACCAGAACGAGTTCCTGATGATGATTATAAATCGTTTATACCTCGACGTTTGAAAGAAAGTATAGGTAAAAAAGATAAACGTTTTTCGAAAGATGATCAACAAGATACACAAGAATTTCTAACGTTTTTTCTCGATACAATCCATGAAGAATTACGCAAACAGAATCGAAATCAACAAACAACAATTATAAATGAACTTTTCTTCGGTGATCTATCATCAACAATTCTATGTACAGCATGTAACAAACAAGAATCATCGAAACAACCGATTAATTTCCTTTCGATACCATTAGAGCAACGTGAACGACGTTTTTGGATACATTTTATTTCGAAAAAAGGCAAAACTGAACAGTTTCATGTTGACGTATCAATCGATAGTCTAGTTGAAAATGTCGTCGACGAATTTAGTGAAAGATATGGTCGACCATCGATTTTCTTTTTTATTCTTGTCATGCTAGTCAACGGAGGCGAAGAAATCGACTGTAAAACTTCTATTCAAGTTATACCAACAGATGAATTTATATTTATGGAACAAGAAGTTCGATTAAGAGATCAACGTCCTGAACGTTTAAAATCGCCTGAGAAAAAGCCAACACTCGATGATAGTTTGAAAGTATTCTTTTCACAAGAACAATTGCAAGATGGTTGGACATGTCCACAAAAAACTTGTCGAAAGAAAACATTAGCTATTAAACAATTTCAATTGAGTGAACTTCCAACGATATTAATCATACAATTCAAACGATTTTCGCATGCAAATGGTTATCATGAGAAAGTTGAAACATTTGTCAAATATCCTATTGAAGGACTTGATCTCAGCGAATACGCACCATACGTAAAAAAACATAATGCAATTTATGATCTTATTGCAGTTAGTGTGCATATGGGCTCGATTTCTGGCGGACATTACGTTGCATATGCTCAACATATTGAAGGAAATTCGAAAGAATGGTATAAATTTGATGATTCAGCAGTCACACGTGTCAAACCAGAGGATTATAAATATGAAATTGTAACTAGAGATGCATATCTTTTATTTTATATGAAACGAAATCGTGAATCAAAAGTATAATTCGCTTATATTATTTTTTTAAAATAAAAATTTATTATTATTGAAATTCAAATAACATTTGATATTGTTGTTTCGGATTTTGAAGTTATTGCATCGACTTCGATTTCAACACGCATATCAGAATGAACAAAAGCGTTGACTTGAACAAGTGTAGCTGGAATTCGAATGCCATAAACATGAAAAGTTTCTTTGAACGCTCGACAAACATCATCTTGATCGTTTATATCAATTCTAATGAAATAAATATTAGATTTTACGTATTTCGACAAAGCACAATCATACACAAACATTCGTACGCGAACAACATCAGTTAATTGACTTCCTAAAGTTTCTAACGCACTTGCAATACGTTTGAAAATAACAACCGTTTGTTGATACGCACTATTAGGCTAGAATACTGATTCATATTCGATCAAAAATCATGAAAATAAAAGTTTACATGAAGGATAACACCTTTCGTACTGTCACTCGCAGTCGTACCAGCCACGATTATGAATGGTCCACGTCGAACAGCACGGGTATGCCCGCATGTTTCTTCCCATGGATTGTTCGTTCGTAATTCGAAACGTCCAGGTAATGTTTCAACAACCGAACCTTCCATTAAATCGACTTCGATAAAACTATCGCGTTTATTCGTTTTTTTTCAGTTCT
>Ga0209935_1002060_pt1 | contig 26734 bp, 38 predicted proteins | sample ThiBio_1000_plan_2_FD_183958 | JGI IMG/M metagenome (GOLD analysis project Ga0209935, IMG submission 183958) | Wastewater bioreactor microbial communities from Cape Town, South Africa - Thiocy_cont_1000_plan (SPAdes) | ecosystem: Engineered > Bioreactor > Thiocyanate-remediating >...
ATTTTGCTTCTCGCTGCTCCGCGTGCACACCTCGACAATCATCGACCTCGTGTGCTGTCGATCCAAGCCTCTGCTCGCCCTCACGTCGTCGCTGCAGCCGTTCTATTGATTGCTCCTGGAGCTTGAACTCGTATCATTGCGATCGGATCGTGCGCATCATGAGGCTCAGCGTGACGTTCTGGAGCGTGCTGTTGGCATTGTTGTTTTGCATCTGGGGCGCTTGGTTCGCGTTGCAGCTCGTACTGCTGCTGCTGCTCGCCACTGGTGCGTCTGGCTGCCTGTCGGCGCATCTGATCTGTGGATGTGCTTCTCTAAGTGGAGAGCGTGTGGCATATGCGTGGTGTAGCAATCACGTGGGCGCTCTCGACGTTCGTGTACGAGCGCGTGCTGCTCAATGCCGTGCCACAACAGGCTGCCGTCCTTGTCACAGGCACATCGTCAGGTACGAGCGAGGCGCCTCACTCGCTCAACACATTCCAGCCTCCTCACTCAGTCTATCTATCATGTAGGATTCGGTCGGTTGTTCGCGCTTGATCTCGCTAAACAGGGCTTCTTGGTACGTGGCATGCGGAGCTCGCCGCTGCAGCAACCTTCCCTCCCTCACTCGACGAGCGAACGCAGGTGTTCGCTGGCGTTCGCCGTCTTCAAGATGCCGACGAGCTCGTCCGCCAGTTCGGTGACCTCATCCGCCCAGTGATCATCGACGTCACCAACGACGATACAATCGCCGCAGCGGTCGAGCAGGTCCGTGCCACGTTGAAGCAAACCGACCGCCAGGTATGTGCTGCTTGCAACTCGGCCACGCCAAGTCCAATCAACCCAATCAACCGAACGACGACGGCAGCTATTCAGCGTAGTGAACAATGCTGGATACAATCTCGGAGGCCCATTGGAGTGCTTGCATCGCAAGGACCTTGCAGCTCAGTTCGACGGTGAGTGTGTCGAATGTGACGCGTTGTCGTGCTGCTGCTGCTATCAACGACGAGGTTGCTGACGTCGCTCGCTCGCTCGCCTGCCTGCCTGCCTCATAGTCAATGTCTTTGGTGCCGTGGCAGTCACAGCAGCCTTCTGCCCGTTGCTTCGAGAGTTTGTGAGTGCTCGAAAGCGCAACGCACGTATCGTGTTCATCGGCAGCATCGTCGGTACGCGGGACTCGACGCCAAGCCAATGCTCCGAATACCGTCCGAGCTCGCTCACACGCCGTCGTTGATCGACGACAGGTCTCTTCTCTGGAGGCAACGATGCACCGTATTGTGCCTCCAAGTACGCGATCGAAGCGATCGGTGACTCGCTTCGAATCGAGCTGGCTCCTTGGAACATTGACGTCTCGATCCTTGAACCAGGAGGTGCGCAAGACTCGTGTGCTCACGTGTCTGTCTCGAGCCAGCCCCTTGCTGACAACGCAACTGCATGAATCAGGCTTCAAGACTGAGATCATGAGCAAGATGAAGGGCACCATGTCAGCCGCCACTGCGACCAACGCCAACACTGCAGCCTTGGCGTTGTACAAGGACAACCTTGAGGTACGCTCGCTCCTCTCGGCCTCAATCGACGTCTCAGCCTCCTGACCGGATCCGCAGCGCTACGAGGTCTTCCTCGACAAGGTGAACCACATGCTGGCACCGCCGGAGCCCGTGCCGCTCAAGCTGCGATACATACTGTTGGCTCGATTCCCGCCAGCACGCATCCTCGTCGGCGCCGACGCAGTCGCCATCGCGCCGCTGTGCTTCCTGCTGCCGGACCGCGTGTGGGACTTTCTCAAGCTCAAGACCTTCTGACGTAGCTTTACGCAAGGTTCATCAATACAGTACAGCAGCTCAATGCACCATCGGCCTTGGCTCGTTCGGATCCATCGACCTCGATCAGATCGATCAGTTCGTCGTGCTGCGCCGCGTAGTTGGCCAGTATCTCGTACGAGCGCGGGAAGCCCTGGCGTTCAAGAGCGACAGCTTGTCAGCAAGAGCGCGCACACGCGTGGGCGCCCTGAGACAGTGTGAGGCATGCATACTTTCATGCACAGTAGGTGGCCGTTGATGTTGACGACGTTGGCGGCAGGTGGGTCGGGCACGAACACAGCTTGGTAGGTGCGCGTCGAAGAGGCCTGGATCTGGTGCCATGCATCGCGGCCGACCCTGCGCATTCACGATCATTCGATCAGCCGACTGCACGATCCGTCAAGAGTGATTGGCGTGAAGCCTCGATGGCGTACTCGTCGTCTGCAACAACGAGCGTGTCGCCTTGCAGCTGAGTGACGACACACTTGAGGTGCAGCCCTCGCATCAGCGACACAGCCACGACGGGCGTCGGAGCAAAGACTCGCGCCATGACGGCCACTCCAGCTTGATTGGAACGACGTGAGAGACCGACGATGATCTCGTGCTCGGTGACGATCACGTCGCCGCCATCGATCGTGGCATCGGGATCTACCAGCGGCAGGGGCGGCAGTGAGCGACCACATGCATCACGGCAGCTCCCGAGCGCAGCAGGTTGGAGCCGCGCCTACCAATGTCCCTCATGACCGAGTGCGGTACGTGAGCCTCACGGCACCACGCGAGTACGGCCTCAGCCTCACCGCGTCGTGACTCATGGCCGAGTTGATTGATCAGCATATGGCCATTGGCAAACACACACGGGTCCTGCGCGCGATGCTCGATCAGATGCTGCTGAGGTCAATCGACCTTGAGTGATGTTCCGCGCGCACCTCGATGAAGACGCAATCGGGATAGCGCTCGTCAGCTGCGAGTTCAATCAGCTCGAGATACTTGGCGACTACAGAGGCGTGGGTTGCGTGTTCGGCACGAGCCTGGCGACCCGTCACGATCAGCATCACACTCGCTCACTCACTCATTCACGCATTGCTTGGTGCCGTACACGTTCGACATTGATGCCTTGCTCGGGTTCGACGCCACGCAACGCTCGCACAAACGAATCCGCTATCCCACGCACCAGGGCTTTGTTGAACCGCGCCTTGGTGGAGCTCATATCGCAGAGGTTATGTAGCCAAGCGTGTATCGAGTGAGAGGGCAGCAGCGGAATGTCGCACTGTTCTTATCCTGTCGTGTATTCATACTACTACTTTACTTCTTTGACTCAAGCAACGCGAGATGAAGACACGACGATGTTCACCAAGTCCACTGCCTCGGAGACCGATTCGTAGAATGGCACGTTGGCAGGCAGTCCTGGAATCAAGCAACGACGGTGTTGGCATTGGTGTGGCATGGTGGTTGTAATCAATCGAGAGTCGTTTCTCGTACCAAGAGCCTTCAGATCATTACAAAACTCACTCGACAGCCCGACGATCATCAAGAGCTTGCCCTTTCTGTGCGAGCCACACCAAGAACAAACGATGACACCCAACAGGCCAACCGAGTGAGTCAACGTTCGGTGAGTGCCGAGCTGCAAAAGGTGGAGCGCCATACTGGAAATACAAGTGGATCAACGAATGCAACGCAATGATGGCCCTGGAGTATCGAACAGTCGCGGTCGCGGTCGCGGATGTCAGATGGCTATCATCGTGTGTACCGAGAGGAACCACGTACAACTTGTCAATCTCTTGCACAGTCGACACATCGAGGATGATGGCTCGGTTTGGCACGATGGCCTCGGCGAGCTTCTCTGGAAAGTTGCTGCGATCGCCAAACTTGTCTGCGGACACGTACACGAGACGAGTGAGTTGCTGCCTACCGTACTCCAAAGCCGATCGAGCAAATACGATGACAAGACATGAACTATGTACCGATGCGAGCCATGATGGCGCGTAGCTGATCGACGTTGCCAAAGAACAAGCGGTACTTGATGCGCAGGACTACGATGCCCTCGATCGTGCAGATATCGGGCACTTCACCTGGCTCGTGCCACTCGCCGGTGCGTGTACATTGCCCGAGCACCGAGATGTTGGGCAGCGTCACGCGCTTAATGTACTGATACGCCGAGAGTCCGAGAGCAATGTAGCTGCCCTGGACAGGCCCGAGCCAAAACGTGGCAACCAGCGTAATCACAAACATGGAGATATCGAGCCAAGCGCGAATCTGTCGCCAGCACACAACCATTAGCAGTGATGCCTCAACGGTGCGTGCGTGGCGGCGATCCTACCTTGATGTGCTTGACGATATCAAAGTCAATACCTCGGATGGCGATCGCAATCACGACAGCAGCCATGGTCGCTCGTGGAATCGGTTGAATGATTTCGAGCTACACGAGTACCAGCGAAGGATCGTGAGTGTTGTGCCAGCATTCGCTCCCGTCGAGAGAGTCCCCGTGACTACGGGGCGTACCGATGTGAAGATGGCGGCAGTGACGAGTATCGCTGCACCAAGACCAGCCTGCTCAAACGCACAAGTAAGGTACCGACCTGTTGCCACACTCGCGCGAGTGCGTGGAGCTCGTACAAAATGAGAGGACTTGGTGTTGCTCGAGGTCTCGGTGCGGAACAACGACGTGTTGGACGGGAAGCAGCGAAAGAAGCCGCCGACGACGTTGAGCGTGCCCAAGGCAAACAGCTCTCGCTCGGCCTTGATGAGTTTGCCCTTGCTGAAGGCCTGCATCGGAGCGCACACGAAGCACGTGTGAGTTGGTCGGTATCGTTGGCAGATTGCCGCCGCCGCACTCAAGTACCTTTGAGGTACCGATCGAATGTGCCATGATGAAGATGGCCAACGTGGCGGATGGCACTACAGTCTGTCGGATGGCGAGGAAGATGCCCGACGGAAGTGGCAGCCACGGAATCAAGAAGGCGCTCGTGTCGATCGGGCCGATGACCTCGACGTGGTACTCGTTGGGCAAATCCAGCAGCACCGAGACGGCCAAGCCGCAAGCGACCACGATGAAGGTCGTAGGAATCAAGCTGACCAACGTGTTACGCTCGTAGCGTGTCGGATACCTTTTCGCAGACTCTGGCAGTTGCTCGTGGGTGAGTGCGAGAGTTCGATCGACGGTGCAAGGGCACTCGAGCAGCGTACCGATGGCCAGATGCAAGATGATCGAAACGAAGCCGAGCACAAAGGTGGCAATGTTGGCCGATTGGATACGAAACACGAGCTCGATGAAGCGGAACCAATCGTGGTAGAGGAGGTTGATTCCAAACAGCTCGGAGGCTGCAGCATATGCAACTGCCACGTGAGTGCCGATGATGGAGTAGAGCGAGTGCAGAGTGCTGCTGATCGGCGCCGTACATTGCTCGATGATGATCAACAAGCCGGTGGCAGATACGAAGCCGCAGAGAATCGGCCGTGAGATAAGGTTCTCGATGAAGGATATGTTTACAAAGGAGAATAATACGAGCCACAGCCCGGTCCTGTGCACAAGTATCGGTACTCGAGTGAGTGAGTGAGTGAGGCAGTGAGAGTGTGCTTTCGGCAATCACGGTAACGTACATGATTGACAAGAAGCTGGCCAGCCGAGCGAGCTCCATGCTCGAAGGTTGTATTTCGAGAGTCAGATACGTTTGGACAAGGATGTGGCCCGTGAAGACACATGACATTCCTGATGAACGAGAGAGCGTGAGTGAATGAACATGAGTGCACTTGGTGTATCGTGGCCAATACTGACCTTCTGGTCCGATCGATGCTTGTTTCGATTGGCCCATGAAGAAGTACACAAAGATTGGAATCTTGTGTGCCAGATTCAAAGAGAGACGCGTGAGTGAGAGGCAGTATGTGGATGCACGTGCGCGTGAGAGCACGAGAGAGAGATAGCGCAAGCACCTACGGCTGATGTGAAGAGACCGTATTGTGGCTGAACTCCAGCAAGATACGAGTACGCTACAATGCAAGATCAAGATCGAATGAGCATCGCATCAAGCCATCGACTCATGACATGTCGCTCATTTGATGATGGCTCGTGAGAGGTACCGATTCCTTGCGGCAGGTACATGAGAGCGAGGTTGATGGCGGACACGACGTCGCGTATGATTCGAGTGCCCGACCCAAAGCGATAGCTCTGAATCCATTGTACGATCGGAAAGTAGAAGGCCACGATACTCGCGATACTGTGCGTCTTTCGAGCGTCATCGGTATTGGCATACACGGTGTCGTAGAAGCTGCCACCAGCAGCAGCGGCGCTATCGCTCGACGACGACGCAGCATTCGAGGTGTGGTAGTGATTGGCACGCTTGGTACTGGCGCCCTTGGTGAGTAGTGGGCTCGATTCTAGGTATCAAACGCAAGATGAGTGAGTATATGAGCGTGTGTGTCATTAACTCATGGATTGCGGTTGTGGTTGTGGAGGTTGTGGTACCAGAGAGAAGCTCATCGTGCTCTTGAGCGTAGGGTCGTCGAGATAGATCGCTCGCACGAGATTGCAGATGTGGTTGGATGTATCTGCCGTATCGATCGAGCCATCGTTGTTCCTCATCCATACTCACCGAGATAGAGATACACTGTAAACAACTAAATAACCCACACAGACACACAAACACACACTCAACAAATAGGTCGTTTGGTTGGATTGGCTGGTTGGATGGATGGATGTGAGTGATTGGTAGGTTGTGAGTGAGTCGCTCTCTCTCTTGTTCCTTCAGTCGCTTCGTTGCCTCGTTGTCCACGCACCACTCTCCTCATCATCAGCGAGAACGAGACCCACACCCCACACACACCCACCCATCCATCCTACAAACTCACACACCCACCCTCCACCCCGTACTACCCAACCAATCCGATACTGTGAGTATTTACGAGAGAGACATCCCAAACACCTGCGAGTTCTTCGTCGAGTGCCAGCCGAGTGTGAGTGTGTGTGAGATGGCGACGCCATTCCATCGTGGTATCATCGCTGACGCAGCAGCGGCTGAAGAGGAACCCAAACTCGTCGCTCGACCCTCGATCGAACTCGAAAAGAAAGCAGACGATCAAGTACTGCGCGTATGGCATCTCGATGATTGTATGGGCTCGTTCGACGAGAAGGACGTCGCTGCCGGCGCCGACTTCACGGCCTTCAAGTGCATACGCGCCAGCACCTCAACCGCCACCAAGACCGTTGTCGACTCGATCGGACGCAAGCTCCTCGTGGCCGACGCATCTCTCTTTCGTTTATATGCTATCAATTCGCAAAGTACGTGAGCTGGCTCGCTGGTCAATCGAGTGCGCGATCCTGTTGTAGTGTTGCCGTTGCTCGATTGATTTGTTGTACTCGCGAGATCACACGGCTCGCGAGCCCGAATCGTCCATCTGTATCCTCTATCTATCTCTCCTTCTCTCCACGTCGTATTGATTACATGAGTCTACCTATAACAACCATACTGATCAACTGATTTGATTGCTCTCTCTCTCTCTCTCTCTCGCTTTCTCTCGCGTGTGTAGCCAAATCAATGCAACTACTCGAAGACGACGAATATCCTCTCCAGCGATTCAATGTAAATGCGCCCAACATCAAGCTGGGCTTCCTCTATCGACCGCAACTCAAAACATCCAAGAAGCAACAAGTCAAAGGTTTGTGATTCGAGAGCTTATCGATTTGGATTTGAACTTGAACTCACGTTGCTGAGGCTTCTGAATGAATGCTGCCAATGTATGGATGGTTGTGGTTGTGGTTGTTGTGTGTGCTTTTGCTTGGCTTGATGATGATGAACAAACAGATTTAGTGTGGCAACCGTATGATGGCGACCTAACACATCGAAGACTACTGAACGATCAAGTGTACTCCAAGTTCAGTGATCTGACGCTGGTGTTTGACGGCGGTCGCGAGTTGTATACCTTCCAAGCCATCACGAGTATCCGAATACCGAATCTGCCCAAGGCCGAGCGACTGATCAAAAAGAAGAAGGAGCGCAAGGGCGCCGGCGGCAACGTGCAACTGACGATCGAGGTGCTCGAGAACTCGGTGTCGTACGAGACCATGCAGCAGGTGCTCGACTGGGCCTACACGGGCAAGATCAACTTCCTCAAGCTCAACGTCGCCGACATTATGCGCATCATCGTGGCGTCGGAGGTGGTCGGCACTCCGGCGCTCGCGCAACTGTGCGAGATCCATCTCAAGAGCGAGCTCGGCACGCACAACATCTTTCCGTTCCTCAAGCACGCGGACGAGATGCACCTCGACGACCTCAAGGTGTTCGCCATCGAGTTCTCGGTCGCCAACTGGTCGGTCGTCATGACCAACAAGGAGGGCCTCAACATCATTGGAATCGATCTCTTTCAGGAGCTGACGCTCGCCATGCAGCGCGGCGGCGACGTGCCGGCGTACGTGCCGCCCGACATGCCACCCAACACGGTGGTCGACGACTTTCGCCGCATCTACGAGGACATGCCGTTCCACGACGCGCTCGCGACCTTTGACGGCGAGAACGTGCCCAAGGTGCCGTTCCACCGCGCGATCCTGGCCGCGTGCTCCGACAAGCTCTCGGCCAAGATGTTCTCGCTCAAAGAGCCGTCGTCCAAGTCCAAGCTGCCGAGCGTGCGCTTCGAGAACGTGTCGCCCGACGCCTTCTACGGCTTCCTGCAGCTGCTGTACTACGGCGAGAGCAACATGGACGCCATTGCCGCGTGCACGCTGCTCGAGCACTTTGTCGTGCCGTACGGCTTGGTGGTCATTCGCGACAAGTGCGAGGAGATCATCTCGGGCCCGCTCTCCACCACCACCGTGCTGCCGATCCTGCGCATCACGTACCTCAAGCTCAACGACGGCCGCACCAACATCACCGACACCCTCCGCCATCGCTGCCTCTCGTACGCCGTCAAGCACTACTCGGACATTGACATTGAGCCACTCCGCACCTTTGGCATGCCCGAGCTCACGTTCGATCTCCTCTCCATGTTCCACGAGCGCTGCATGCAAAACAAGATCCGCGGCATCGACCCGCCACCCAACTCATCCGATGCCGCTCTCGATCTACCGATCGATGATGCTTCCGGTGCATCGTCGTCGTCCGCCGCCGCCGCCGCCAAGCGCAAGGTTCGAAATCCAAAACACTCAAAGAAGGTGCTTCGTTTCAGTGTTGCTGTCGATGAAGAGTAGATGACTCCCTATCCAACTATCCAACCAACTATCCATCAAGTTCAATCTCTCTCTCTCTCTCTCTCTCTCTCTCTCTCTCTATCACAATCTATCACAACTGATCCAAGATCTCCCTCATTCTCCCTCATTCACGCTCTATCTTGATGTAATCGCACTCATTTACTGTTCGTTTACTTGCTTGCATGCTTGTTCTATCTATCCATTCCTCAAGCTACCAACCAACAACAACCAAGCACTATCTCTCTCTCTGTCTCGCCAATATATGTAATTGTATTGAAGAATAATGATAATCATCACACGCTATGAACCAAGATACGCTACTACAAGTTGCGTCGGGCATCGTCAGACACTTCCTGACGTGTAGCCATTTCCCGTCGAGCAAGCGTACAACTCCACGGCTTCCGTTGCGTGGCGATTCGCAACTTGGATGCGCGCGCCTGCTGGCACGAACCATGTCTGGCCAGCAAACACGGCGAGCGATTGTTCGCGTGTATCATCTGCCAACGATGCTGTGGCAGTGGTGCAGTGCTCGCCACATGCGACCACCAGCACGATCGACGGCGAGCTGCTGCGTGGCAGCGAGTACGAGCTTGCAGGCGGAACCTCGACGCGCAACACCGAGAACTCGTCGAAGCCTGGCGCGTACAAGAATGCTTGGCCAGAGTCGGAGCTGGTGTCGGTGTCGGACTGCGGCATGCGCTCTCCGGTGAGAACGCGAGGTACATTGGCGGTGAAGGACAGCATACGGCACAGAGTGTCGGCGTCCTTGAGTTTGGGCGTCAAGCCGGCACGAACGACATTGTCCGAGCACGCCATGGCCTCGATGCAATCGCCCGAGATGTAGGCATGCGGCACGTTGGGACCGAGGAAGATGGCCTGCCCCGGCTCGAGCGTCACGTGATTGAGCAGCAGTGCCACGAACACGCCAACGTCGCCCTCGAAGAAGTGGTTCAATCGAGCCGAGAGCCGCTGCGCCTCGATCGAGAGTGGCTGCGTGTGTTGAGCTTCGCTGCAGCGTTCGACACGCGCCACGAATGACGCGATACTCGCTTGCAGACGCTCGTTGTCGATCGAGAGAATCGCGTGTAGCAATCGCGAGAGGGCGCCTTGCGCATCTTGCGTGGCACTCTCGTCAAGGAGCTCGATCTCTTGCACGAGATCATGCGGCAGCAGCGATGCCAGCTCAGGCACCTCGCGTACATGCAGCTGGATCTCGCTCATGGGTCGGAAGCCGCACAGCGCCTCGAACGGCGTCAAGGCACATGCGAGCTCGGGCTTGTGGTTCGGATCGCGATAGATCGTCGGTTGGTTGGCATGCAGCTCCTCGGCCAGCTTCTTGTCGGGGTGCGCTTGGATCGAGAGTGGCTTGGCGATCGACAGCACCTTGAACAAGAACGGCAGCTGCTGGTCGGCGGTGCCAGTGGCCTCGCCGAGATACTTTGATAGCGTCGGAGCACTAGCATCATCGCCATCATCACCTACTCGCACTCTCGATGGGCCACTGGGATGTGTACCCATCCACAGCTCGCTGTATGGACTCGTATCGGGAGTTGTATGGTCGTCGTGCGAGCCCGATCGCTTGGCACGAGCTCGTTGTAGGAGACGGTACACGAGGCTGGCGGCACCGACCTTGCCCCAATCGTACTGCTGCGCCACGCATTCCAACTCGACTACGGTCGCTCGCCGTGGTTGACTGGGTGTACTCTCCATACTCTCATGAACACTCGTTGGTGGTGGTTTGATCTACAATATGAGAGAGGTCTCAGACTAACTACACGAGTACAACAAGCTCGAGAGGTGTTGGCAGTTGCGGGCGATGGAACAAGTGAGGCTGCCTATGCTCGCTCACCATCGACGGAACAGCACGTCGCACCGAATCAATGCCTTGACGACTACAGATCGCTGTTCTGTGCCATCGAGAGCCACCAATGACGATGACGGCGATGGTGGCACTGATGGCAACTCACCAACCACGAGCGGTTCACCACAATGTTCGAGCGAGTGTAGGAACAGCACTGCCGTGCCGATTGTCGGTTGGATCGTGAGGCCGTCTGCGATGAAGCGCGTGCCACCGCCATGGCCATCCGGCACAGAAGTCAAGTACACGATCAGAGATATGAAACTCTTGATGTCAGACGCGACTCCTGTGTTGGCAGGTGCTCGCCACTCACTGTCGACGTGAGGTGCCAACGCTGGCTGTGGTGAAGTGCTGTCTGAGTGGGTCGCAGTGTAGAAGACAGCACGCATGCTGGGCGCAATCGAGTGGAAGCGCCATTGGGTCCCGATCGATGATTGCACCGCAACCTCATACGCCGAAGCTGGTGGTAGTGAGTCACGATGGCGAACGGGATCCAACTCCCGAAGCTCGAGGATCGAACGTAAACGAGCTTCCCAATACACAGCGAGCTCCTGAGACTCGAACATGATCGTCGTACGGCTGTTGTTGCTCGAAGGTCGAATCGAGGGCTCGAACGCACGATACAAGGCCGAACACAGGCTTGGGGATGCGAATCCATGAATGATCGATCGAGAGGCATCGAGCTCTCCAGCTGGACAGCGTTCAAAGTGTGGTAGCTGATGTGGCTGCTCGGCTGCTGCAGCAAGGAGGTCGATTGGTAGCGTGAAGCGATTGCTGCTCGATGGCGTGCTTGCGATTGACGATGATGCAAGGCCCTCGAGATAGCGCCGATACTGTGGAAGCTCTTGGCAGTATTCGAGCGCTGTCGTATCGGTGCCAGTGAGTTCGAGCTGTTGGAAGTACTCAGCAGGTAACAACACCGTGCTCGCAAGCGAAGCCACATAGCATTGATGCCAGCCATCAGCCGAATGATTCAGGAGCAGCACCGATTCTCCAGCCTACGCCCGTGATCGCAGCCAACCACAACCGAGTTTGCCAGCAATGGTGCAGGATCCGACGCACGTTAGCGTCTCGTAGAGCGATATCGACACAGACTGATGCTGATCGATATGGCGCTCTCGATCAAGTTACCTACCGACACGGTCACTGGCGGCTCCAACGAATCATCGACATAGTCGAACAACATCTCGGCCACTCCGACACCGCGTTGGATCATATGGCCCTGGAGATGGATGTACCATTGCTTGGGCGTCATGCTCGCAGGCTGCGAGCCGAGATGGCGCTCGACACGTGCAAGGTCCCCCAACGCCACGATCCGCTCGTTCCAGATCGCGTCACTCGCTACATTCCGCATGGCCGCCGGTCGAATGTATGGATGGATGGATGGCAGGCGATTCGAGTCAATCTTCTCGCAGTTCGTGGTGGCGGCATTGCGAGGCTTGACCCGACTCGCCTCGCCTCGCCTCGAACGTACCACAAGTTTGTCGCAACCATCTGCACGTACTCGAGTATTGAAGCAGCTCATGATCCGTCAGATATCGAGCGATGATTGCATGAATCTCGACAGGCAACACTTGGAGCGCCATCTCACAGTCACAGGTGATGGCGAATGCGGCTGGTAATGCAAAGGACAACAGCAACAACTGGAGGAGGAGCGACATTGCTGTACGCGTGGAACAACCGAAAAGCGCGGGAAGGCGCAATCGCTCTCGATCGATCACCAACGACAACTCGCTCATATCTATCTCTGCCCTCCACCACCTACAACAACCAACACACCATCGATCTATCTATCTAACTATCTCTTTGCGACTCACGTGCGATCGATCCATCATATGGCGTCCTTCTCGTCCGAGGAGCACGCGGTGCTGATACGCACGGCCATGGAGAACCCGAGCCTGCGACGTGTGCTCGTGGCGTCGTTGCTTCGCGTGGCACCGGGTGCCTTTGCGCTCAAGGCCTTGGTGAACCTGCTCAACTCGCTGTGGTCCAAGAAGAAGAGCCACGCTGACGGCAGCACCACAGGCACCGCGACCAAGCCGCAGCAGCAACAGCAGCAGCACCATCCTGCATCGTTCATCGCTCGACTCAACGTGCCGGATGCCGCCAAGTTTGCGGCCTTCATCGGCGGTCTGAGCGCCGCGGCTCCATTGTTCGAACGACTGGTGTGGCGCATCTTGGCGTCGCCGATCCTGCTCGATCCGCAAGCCAAGTCGGCGTCGGTCTTTCGTCGTGCACTGCTCGCGAGCATCGTCGGCGGCGGCATCTCGGGAGCGGCGCTGCTGCTCGACGACGAGAGCCGTCGTCCGGCGATCGCGCTCTATGCGCTCGTCAATGCCATGGACGTGTTGTTCCGCTCGGCGCTCATCAAGAAGTGGCTGCCGTTCCTGCCGCGAGTGACCGACACTCGGCGCCTGTCGTACGTCTACGTGGTGTGCATGTGCTTCATCGCGTCGTGGACCTTGTTCGCGCACGGCTACCACTACACGACCTTCTTCCGACCGTACCAGCGCTTCTTGGCCAAGTACGGCAACGTGAGCGAGGTACGATGGCCGCGCCTCTCTGCCAGCCGGCTCGAGGTCACCATTCACACGTGGCACTCACAATCTCGCAGGAGCACTCTCGAACGTTCGGGTTGGATTGTGCCGAGTGCGAGCGCACCAACACCTACTCCAACAAGTGGTGCCAGCGATTGCATCCGGGCATCAGCTGCTGGATGTGGGTGCCGACCTGCTGGTCGCGCACCTTCTCCAACTCGGTGCTCTTCTATGGCTCGGTGCACTCGATCGGCTTGCTGTTCAGCGGATTGAAGAGGCCTCTTGCTGGGTACGAACGCGAGCGAGTGCGTGTTGCAGGTGCTGCAGGTGCTGACGACACGCACGCACAGACTCAAGACGTACCTCGCGAACGTCGGCTGGTCGTCGGCATTCCTGGCGACCTACGTGACGACCGTGCACATTGTATGGTGCTTGGCGCGCCAACTGCGCAATCGAGAGCACCCGAGCCACCTGTTCCTCGGAGGCTTCTTGAGCGGCTTCGCGCTGCTTCTCGAGTATCCCGAGCGCCGCAGCGAGCTGGCCATGTACTGCGCGCCGCAGGTCTTTAAGAGCATGTTCGAGTGGGCGCACAAGTTCCACTACGTCGGTCGCTACCGCCACGCCGAGGTGCTGCTGTTTGCCATCGCCGCCAGCGTCACGTTCACGGCCACGCGACACCAACCGCTCGCGCTCCGTCCCTCGCTCCGTAAGCTCCTGACCGTGCTCTGGGCACGCAACAAGTGAGCTTGCCTTGTGCTCTTCCTTGAGCTGCTCCCTCATCCATGTGAGTGAGTGAGTGAGTGAGTGAGCTTGCTTGCTTGCTTGCTGTGTATTGCTATATACCCTTGGCCTCAAGCCGCACATTCCCAATCGCAGCCATCAACAAGCTGTCTGCAATCCACGTCGTGCAGTCGTGTGTCTCTCACTCTCACTCGATATCCTTATCTATCGCGTCTGCCGAATGGATTCATCATATGCAACTACAACGACCAATAATACTCCCAACCCATCATAATCATAACCACCATCGAATACAAACGCAACCAGGCTGCTCTAACGATCAGAGTCACAGACAGCATCGATGTGGCGATGCCATGGCACGATCGTCGATGCCATTCCCTTCGCTGCCGCCTCTCGCTCACGTCAAGTCCCCTCCATCCCCACCATATCCCCAGCCCTCTAACCACCTGCTACAAACTACCACCAGTCCAGTATCACTCGTGTCTCTCTCGCGCGCACACACGCTGGTGTTCGTATCATGAAGAAGCTCGATCTCACGGCCGCTCGCGCTGCGCCGCCTTCCGAGCACAACAACGATGACGACCTCATGGAACAACTCGCGTCGCCTCGATGTGTCTCATCGGGCGCCGTCGAGGGCGTGATGTTCGTGTATCAGAAGGGCGCTGGCTTGCTCGAGCCCAGCTGGAAGAAGCGCTACTGCATCGTGCCGCCCAACGACCATCACATCATGATCTATCGGTTGGTACGTGCGACACTCGACCGAGCAACATACCACGCACCATCGCCGTCAATCTCGCTCGCAGACTCACGATCACGATCGTGATTCATGGCGTGCACTTGTAGCAAGGACACGAGAAGAGCGAGCTCCTCCACACGATCGATCTGCGCAACATGCACGTCGAGGTCACGCAGGAGTCCAAGAGCGCCTCGATGCTCGCGTGGTCTAAGAAGAACACCATGCGCTACGAGTTCGCCATCTGGTCCGTCGCACCCGATACGACCAGTACCACTACGACGAGCACCACGAGTAGTGCCGGCATTAGTGGCGGTAGTATCGCTCGCATGGGTTCGTCCGATAGCTCGCTGTTGAATCGGCCGCAACCGACGCTGTCGTCGTCTGATGGCATCCCACGAGGCAAGCCGCTGCCTCGCGCGCCGACTTCATCCGATGCACACGCGAGCTCCCCTCCAATCTCCAAGCCCCTGCCGTCGCCAGACTCGAGGAGCTCATCGCCTATGCCAGGAAAGTCCTACGGTACGTTCCTTCGGTCATTCACGACGACTCTGTGTCGCGCCAATGCAAGAGCCAAACGTCCAATGCGTCCTCATGCGTGGCTGTCGTTGTGTAGCGCCCTCTCGTCGACGTTTGGCGATGAAGGTCAACACGAGCGACATTCCGCTCGATGACAATGGCATGATCGCCGATCCCGACAGCCAAGCGGCTCCGATCGGCCGATCGCGTGCGCAGAGCATCGCCGAGTTGCCGGCAGCGACTCCGAGCGACGCCTTGCGCTTCTACGTCACCAGCGAGACCTCTCTGGGAACGTGGGTCAACTGCATCTGCAAGGCATCCGTGTACGACATTGTGTCCCCGAGAACGACGCCGCCGCCTCCGCTCGCCAGCGGCAGCTCGGCCTTTGCGGTTCCGATGCCGCTCGTCGCCACGAAGCCGCTCCCGAAGCCGATGCCAAAGCCGCCGAGCAAACCACGTACGAGTGCTGCCTTGCGAGCGTTTGTGTCGCGCGAGGTCTTGCCATCACGGCTCACTGCTGAATGTATCTCTCGCAGTGCCTCGACCGGTACCGACGGTACCTTCGGGTGACGATGAGGAAGAGCGCGAGCGCCTACGCCGTGAGGCCGAGGAGGAGGAGCTTGAGCGCCAACGGCGAGAGGAGGAGGAGCGTCGCCGCATCGAGCTGCTGCGCCTACAGAGCGCCATCACGTTACAGAGCTGGTACCGATGCGTGCAACAGATGCGTTCGTTCCATCACGAGCTTCGCCAGCACCGAGCAGCCACCAAGATACAGTCGCACTGGCGACGCGTCGTGGCGACGCGCAAGGTCTCCTTCATTCAGAAGGAGAACAACTATCGCAAGCGCGTCATCACAGAGTTGTGGCAGACCGAGCAGAGCTATTTGCAATCGCTCGAGTTGTTGCTCGAGGTACACGAGCGAGCGAGCGAGCGAGATCGATCGAGTTGCGCGTTACTGCAACCTCTCGACTCACACCTCACCTCTTTGAATGGTCTCCAGGTGTACCACACGCCACTTTCGCAAAATGGCCTTCTCTCCGATGACAAACGCCAATCGCTCTTCTCGAACGTCGACAGCATCTTTCAGTTGCACACGGTGTTGCTTCAGCAGCTCGAGCCCAAGCTATTACCCGAGAGGACGCCGACGGCTGAGCGCGGTTGGTTCCCACACCGCAAGATTGCTCACATCTTTCTTGCCCTTGTACGTCGCGTATCTCTCTCTCTCTATCTCGCAGTAGTGACGCTCACCGCTCTCTGTGTGCTGCCGTGCACACCACGATCGATCCAGAACCCGCAATTCAAGCTGTACACGGCCTACGTGAACAACTACGACACGGCTGCCGCGTTGTGCGAGCAACTTCAATCGAGCAACCAAAAGTTTCGTGCCTTTTGCCAGCAGGCCGACAAGAATCCGCGCTGCAAAGGCTTGAGCTTGCTGAGCTACTTGATCATGCCCGTGCAACGATTACCGCGGTATTCGATGTTGCTCAAGGTAGGCAAGCAGCCGCGATACGAGCACAAACAGCGAGAGAAACTGACAGCTTTGATCGCGATACAGGACATTCTGAAACACACGTGGCCTGAGCACGCCGACCGTGCTGCACTCGAGAAAGCCGTGGCTGCCATCGATGACACGACCACGTTCATTAACGAGAGGTATCCAGTTGCGCTTTCATTTGCGACGAGAAAGAGCGACTCGATCTGATCCTGATGGTGGTGGTTGGTGATGCACTTTCACCAGCAAACGAGAGAACGAGAATGCTGCCAAGATGGCCGTCGTACAACGACGACTGCAACCCAAGTCCTCGCGTCCAGATGTACGACGGTGATGTTTGCATGGCCAGCGAGGCGTTGTGATACTGACGTGCTCTCGCGCGCGTTCACGGCGACCAGGTGTCGAATCTGGAGCTGATGCAAGCGCATCGAAAGTACATCAAGGAGGGCGAGCTGAACGAGTATTACTTGGAGAACAGCAAAGAGAAGGTCGAGCAGCGCTTCTTCTTCCTCTTCAATGACATGTTCATGTGCAGGTACCGTACATTCGTCACCTCTGGGCGATGGCGCTCCTCTTGCCGGCACTCACTCGTTCGCTCGAATGCAGCAACCAGAAGCATGTGCGACAAATCAAGCTGAAAGGTATCCACCAGACGACGCGCTTCGAGCCGATTTACATTATCGACTGGGATCAGACCACGGTCTTCAACGGTACCATGCTTGTCTCACGCGCGTGCCTGCAGCTCTCGTGCTCACGCTTCGATGTCCGCAGCGCCCACGGCACACGACGAGGAGAATCGCAAGTTTGTCATCCAAACGCCAAAGGGCCCACGCTTGTACGAGGCAGCGACGACCAAGGAGCGCGACGGATGGGTGGCAGCAATCAACCAGGTCATGTCGCAATTCGTCGAGGAGCGCTAGCTTGCGTGGTCGGCACACCACACCGACGCGCCGTAGCCCGCGCTGCCGTCGAATGTACCATGTTACGCCTCGGGCAATTCCATTACGTTCGCATACACTCTCAAGGTTGCAATGAATGAATGAATGAATGAATGAAACTCACCACTTGCGCTGCTCTTGGCCTCATTTGCTTGTTGCTCCTATGGCTGGGAGCTGGGCCACAATAACCGCCGCGGCCGGCATCATCGACAATGCCCAGCGAGAGGCACTGAAGCTCATTGCTGACAACCCCGACGAAGCGGACGTTCTCGCGTCGGACGACTGGTCGCTACTCAAGAAGCGCTGGCTGGACGCTGGCTTCCCGCTCGCCGCCTTCGTTCGTGTTCAACGACTACTTGAATCGCGCACTCCAGGCACCCAAGACGTATTCTCGCGGGCTGGTCGGATGCATTTTGCGCGTTGTTCGCTTCCGAACAAGCAGCTCGGCGTCACAGTCGTAGACGACGAGTTCGAGACACTCGGGCGACCGCTGACGGCTGTGCTGCAAGAGCTCGCTGCCGATGCTCCACCGGGTGCGCCGCTGGATGTGCGCCTGGAGTACCAGTACTTTAGCAAGCTTGACCCGTTCTTCCAGCTGGAAGATCGATGGCGATTGGTGTCGCTGGCTCGCAACCAGATCTTTGGTACCGAAGCCAACGAGATGGCGCTTACCAAGCTGCTGCACATCATCGACAAGAACAACGGGGCACTCGTGCTGTACGGCAACCCGATCGCATCGGTATCCGGAGCCCCTTGGATCGGTAGGTTGCTGCATGCACATCCGAGGCTGTTCTTACGCTTGTTGTGGGTGGAGCCTCGGCAGTTGAGCACATTCGGATGGTCTGCGATGCTGGGCATCTCGGCAGCGGAGGCCGACAAGCTCCGTATCCACTACCTTGTCCTCGGTGATGACATTGGTGCTTTTCCTCGACCGTCACTAGCCGCAACTGCCTCCTGTAGATCCTGTGATCACGATGTCGAGCCGTAGGCTGGTTCATTACAACGGAGATTGGCGAGAAATCCCTGTTCTCACATCAACCGCACCATACGAGGCCCGCACAATGCGTGCTCGATCGCACCCTGCGACCACCTGCTCAAAATCTCTCAGCCTCGAGCCTCGACTCGTTCATTCCTCCCTCTGCCTCGTCGACAACGCAACAACAATGGGCCCCGACAAAGACCTGGGAGAGTACCGCCTGGTGACAGTGACGCAAGATGATGGCGTGCTCTGCACTGCGACTCACAGGCACCTTCCCGATCGAATATACTCAGCCTTGATTCCCTCGAGGAATCCTGAGTCTCTTCGGCGCATCATCCTCGGCGACGAGTTCCAAGTGGCCCTCGATGATCAAGACCGCGTGCTGGTTCTTGGAGGAGCAAACGTGTACCGTCTCAATCGTCGAGAGACTCTCATCGATCAAGTTGCAGCTCAAGGAGAGCGCATTGCGGCACTGACTGCACAAAATGAGGCTCAGGCTCGAGAAATTGCGGACCTGAGAGCGTCGTCGACCGATCCTGTGGCTCTGACCGAGGCCATGATCAATGCCCAAATCGAAGGCACAGGCAACACGACTATCCTCCGCACAGGAACCGACTACAACAATGCCCTGTACACCTCAACACCAAGTCCTGGTTGCTTGACCGTGACATTCCAAGGTCCAGTCCGAGTGCGAGCCTTCCATGTCCGATTCTTTGATGAGGATGGTCGCACCTACACGACGACAACCGAGGTGTCGGAGGATGGGAACAACTGGATCACCATCGAGAGGTTCGTTCGTGACTCGTCGCTTGCGTCTGTGTGTGTCGAATGCAGAATCAAGGACTCGAGTGACTCACGAGAGAGAGATTGGTTGGGAACGAGTGCAGAGGAGCTCAACATCGAGGAGTGTCATTGATTCGAGTCGATCGAATGATTCGCTGCTTCCGCATCACTGGCACCAACACCGTGAATACACACCTGCACTTCACGATGTTCCGGTTGATCTGAGACTCGAGCATCCGATCTCTCGAGATTGATTGAGAATCGAACACAATCAATCAAATACACTCTCATTCACATTCTCATTCACATTCACATAGGAGCAGGTTGAGAGCCTTGGCAATGCACGAAGCGAGGCACACAATCGAATGGAGCGAGTGAGTGATGATCGGATGATTGCGGAATGCGATGTATGGTCTGTCTGTCTCGTTCTTCTCCGTGTCCACCACCAACACCAACAACGCTCGACAGCACTCGTTGAGCAACCAATCTTGGCTCCGAGAGAGCTGCGGCACAGCAGGTTCGAGCACACTCCGGTTCCGTTCCGCACCATGAGATCGCACAATGCGTGCTCGGTCGCACCCTGCGACCACCTGCTCAAAATCTGCGGTTCCGCTTCTGTCGTTCATTCCTTCCTTCCTTCGCCTCGTCGACAACGCAACACACAACAACAATGGGCCCCGACAAAGACCTGGGAGAGTACCGCCTGGTGACAGTGGTGCAAGATGATGGCGTGCTCTGCACTGCGACACACAAGCACCTTCCCGATCGAATTTACTCAGCCTTGATTCCCTCGAGGAATCCTGAGTCTCTTCGGCGCATCATCCTCGGCGACGAGTTCCAAGTGGCCCTCGATGATCAAGACCGCGTTCTGGTTCTTGGAGGAGCTCATGAGTACCGTCTCAATCGTCGAGAGACTCTCGTCGATCAAGTCGCAGCTCTACGAGAGCGCATTGCGGCACTGACTGCACAAAATGAGGCTCAAGGAGAGCGCATCGAGGCCCTGACTCGAGAGATTGCGGACCTGAGAGCGTCGTCGACCGATCCTGTGGCTCTGACCGAGGCCATGATCAATGCCCGAATCGAAGGCACAGGCAACACGACTATCCTCCGCACAGGAACCGACTACAACGATGTCCTGCACACCTCAACACCAAGTCCTGGTTGCTTGACCGTGACATTCCAAGGTCCAGTCCGAGTGCGAGCCTTCCATGTTCGATTCTACGACAAGAGCAATCGCACCTACACGACGACAACCGAGGTGTCGGAGGATGGGAACAACTGGATCACCATCGAGAGGTTCGTTCGTGACTCGTCGCTTGCGTCTGTGTGTGTCGAATGCAGAATCAAGGACTCGAGTGACTCACGGGAGAGAGATTGGTTGGGAACGAGTGCAGAGGAGCTCAACATCAAGGAGTGTCGTTGATTCGAGTCGATCGAGTGATTCGCTGCTTCCGCATCACTGGCACCAACAACATTGGCCCAGACCTGCGCGTGACGATGTTCCGTTTGATCTGAGAATCGAACACAATCAATCAAATACACTCTCACTCTCATCCACATTCACATTCTCATAGGAGCAGGTTGAGAGTCTGGGCCATGCACGAACCAAACAATGTCTACCGCGAGATATTCCCGCCATTATTGCTGTTCCGCGATGTCGGTTCGCGGAAAGCCAGTCCCCGCACAATAAATCTTGCTCGACAGCACTCGATGCCAGTTGACCTCCCCTCACAACGCAACACGTTGGTGGTCGCAGCGACGATGCTGATGACGCAAGCTACGCCCACTGTCAAGGCGCTTCTTGACTCGATTCCGGCTGCACTCCTCGATCTGCCGGTCGACATGGCTGATGTGCAAGCCGATACGGTGGTCGCGTTGTTGCGCTCGCTCGCCGACACCATCAGCGCAAGGCATCTCGACCAACCGCTGTTGAGCACATCTCCTCGACGATACTCGATGGATGTCGTCGCGTGTACCTCGACAACCGCGACGATCGCCGACCTCCCGACAGCGGTGCTGCAGCACATCTTTGCGCAGTTACCAGCGTGGTCCTGGCCTTCGGTGGCGCTCACGTGCTCGCGCTGGGCGGCGGCGTCGCGCGACCAGCGTCTCGACCGAGTGGTGGTCCACCTATTCAATGGCCTCGCGGATCTCGAGGACAAGCCGCCAGAGTTACTCAGTCGTGTTCGGCGGGTGCGGCTCGGTAACACTACGGCCGCGCAGCTCAAGCGAGCACTCGCCTTGATGCCGCTCGTCAACGACGTGACGAGCGATTTGTACGCGCCATCAGGGATCTTGCGTATCGGTACGTGGGGCAGCGATGATGATGCAGCAGCAGCAGCAGCAGTGAGCGCTACTCGGCACGATCACCAACGTGTGTGCGCGCGATCGTGCTCTGTGCAGTGCCGATTGTTCCCCAGCTCGAGCGCCTCTCGCTGCACATACCCGACAAGAAGCTCAAAGCGCACCCCAACGGCGTCCTCAGCGTCATTCTGCCGCTCGCGACGCAACTACGGTCGCTGTCACTGCGCGGATCCGTGTCGAGCACTGATACCGCGCTGATACCGCGCACGATCGAGCACCTGGAGCTCCGCGCCTTCCTGCCCGACAATGACTACATTGCGCTGCCGCGGCGCCTGCCGAACCTCAAGAGCTGGAGCTCGTACATGGCCGCGTGCTCGACCGAGTTCCTCGCGGCCTTCGTGCACTGTAAGCAGCTCGAGTCGCTGGAAGTGTCGTACGTGGCCGTTATGATAGCCGACGAGGCGGTCGACGTGGTCGAGAGGTTGCTGGCACAGCTACCGCGACTGACACGAATCCACCTGGCGACGCTGCCGTGCTCGGAACACGACAAGTATCGCTGGCAGCAACGGTACGGCGTCACGGTTGGTACTGAGGAGAGGCGATAGACACGCCATCCTCTCTCTCTCTCTCTCTCTGTGTGTGTGTGTCATCACCACCGCCACTATGATTGGCCACTCAAGTTGTACCAAGTAATGTAATTCCATGCGAGAAGATCACGAGGGTGCAAGCGAGAGTGCAAGCGAGTGAGCGAGAGAGAGACTCTGCTCTACACGGGCTGTCGCTGGCACGCAGACGGATCGTTCGACGGCATGAGCGGCGCCACGAGCGACAGGAACGAGTTCCAGTCGCACAGCTCGCCGACCGTCAACGTGCAGCCGCGTACCGGCCATGCGCGGCCGTCGTACAGCAGGCGCACACCGTAGGTCGACGGCGCCGAGGCCGAGGCCTTGACGTTGTAGAGCTCCCACGTGAGTTGCGCCGCATACGGCGTCCACTGGCCGTTCCACATGTCGAACGCCGTCAGCAAGGGCATGATGCTCGAGTCGTGGCCGCTGAAGAGCAAGAACTTGGGGTTGGTGTTGCCGTTGATGTTCTGCTGCATAAAGTCGACCATCTCGCGCAGCAAGAAGCCGAGGCCCGCCTGAGCGAACGCCGCGCGGCTCGGGTACGAGTATTGCGTGAACTCCATGTAGGCCGCCTCCTCGCGCACCTGCGGAAATGCCACCGAGTCAATATCAACACACACCTATTGGCACATTCCCTTTGGCACATTGCGACGACGTACGTCGAGATACTGTTGCGTCGAGATCGGAATCTCGAAGCCATTGCAAAAGTGCGTGTTGAGGCAGTCGTGGAAGGTGCCGAGATTCTCGATCGTGACCGTGATGCCGAGCTCGGTCGAGATGTTCCTGAGCAGCGGCTGCGTGTATCGCGAGTGGTGTTGGAGGTACATGGGCGTCAGGAGCGCCTTCTCCTCGTACTGCTTCAAGCGAGGACACAGGTCGCGGTTCAGCAGCATGTCGTCGCGCTTCCTGTCGATCGTTTGAATGTCGACGATCTGAGTCACGTTGGCGGAGAGGCGCGGGAACATGCCCGAGATGTAGCCTTGCGCCGACAGCACGGTGCGCGAGTACTCGCTGCTGCGAATGTAGATCTCGCTCGAGTTGTAGTTGGGAGACAGGAAGCCCGATTTGATGTACGTGTCGGCCGCTCGCTCGCCGTTGCGCACCTACATAGATTGCGCGCAGGCACACACGTCAACAAATCCATTCATCGAGAGAGGGAGATTGGTGGCTGGATCGAGACCTGCTGCTCAAAGCCCTTGGATGTCAGCTGGCCGGTTTGGCAGTTGCCAGCGAATAGCTGCCTGCCATTCATGTAGTCTATACGAGTTCAAGGGAGTGAGCGAGAGAGAGAGAGAGAGAGAGAGCGGGACGTTGATGTTGGCGATACGGTACTCAGGCGGAAGAGGCGCGGCACCATGGGCTCGGACTGGTTTCGATTGGTGTTGGCGATCGAGGTCGAGGTCAAAGTACAGTTCCACACGGCAGTGTCGTTGTTCCAGCATTGTGTGGTGCTCGAGGTCGTGCTGCGCCGAGCGAGCGAGCGACATCGATCGACGTGTCAGCTTGCGTGTGTGGAACTCGCAGATTCGCGGCGTGGTGTAGGCCCAGCGAACGAGGCAACGAGCGAGCGCGTGTGTGGCAAGCCGCCAGCACGTACCGGTCACCGTGGCGAATGAGTGCAATGACTTGGCGCAGCGAGACCGAGGCGCCATCGGGCAGGTCGGGCAGCGTCGGAGGCGGCGGCGGCAGCTTGCTCGGCGGCACGCCGCAGTAGCGAATCAACGGCTGGAAGGCAGCCGCGTTGCCGTACGCCGAGTGGCTCACACCCAGGAGCGCCACCAGTAGCAGCAGCAGCACCGAGAGCAGCGATGCGGTTCCTAGCGAGGAACTCGTGTGTCTCATGATGGGGCGGGAGGTGATGGTGGCAGGGCACGAGCGGTGATGGCGGCAGGGCGAGGCGATGAAGCAATGGCGCGCTGGAGAGTGTGGGCGTGTGTGGGTTCTCTGGCGGTTTATTGGTGCCGCGGATGCTTGCTCCAAGGGCGGACGCCGCACGACACACGGCACGTCGAGAGGGAGAGAAGGGAGAGCGATGTGGTACGGGAGGCGTGCGTGTGCGAGGGGGCGGTTACGCTGGTGGCGCAAGCACCGCGAGCAACATCATCAAACGCTCGCCATATGGCGTGGTAGGGTATAATTACGGGCACATTTATGAGGTTAGGGCTTGGTTGTTGGGCGTATCGCGTGTACGGCTGTCTCATTGGGCACGGAAGATTTGCAGCAAGGCTGTCGGTGTTCCCAGGTGCGTGGATAAACGAAGCACACACGCACACAACCGCACGTCAGTGAATCAGTCATGGCAGTGACGATAGTTTGGTGCAATAGCGAGGCAGCGCGGAAGAGAGGCACGCAAGCAGGCACAAGGAACGATGGCGCTATCAGCAGCCTCACCGAGTGCACTCGACCATCGATCCGTTCATGGATACGCGAGCAAGCGAGCGAGGAGAATACGAGGCGCTGCTCGAGCAACGAGCTCTCCCCCGCACATGCAACAACAACAGCAGCAGCAACAACAGGAGGAGCAGGAGCAGCAGGCGTCGCAGTCACTATCAATGTGCGTACCCGAGCCAACGATGACGAACACGAAGATGGCGAGGACGTACGGCGGCACCACCGGAGGCTCCTCCTTCTTCTGCTCGCGCAAGAACCGAACGAACGAGCTGGTAAGCTACACTCCCTCCAGCAAGCAAGCATCCAATCGCCACCCGCACACCCGCACGCACCTTCGTGATGGCGCCCTTGGGCTTGGCGATGTTCTTGTCAAAGTTCTCGCTCTTATGGCGGATCTTTCGTTGCTCCTGCGATCCACAACAAACCACGTCTGCTGCTTGAGTATGCTTGCTGTGCTGAGGCTCCTCCTCTTCTCCCCTTCTCGCGATCCACCCACCACCACCACCAGGTTCTCCCCCAGGTTCTCCCCTCCGCAACCTCCCGGCGCATACCGGCATTGTGTTTGGTGGTTCTGGCGGACTGCGACAGACAGCTCTCGAGCAGCAACAGCGGCGGCGGGACGAAGAGGAAGAAGAACGAAGACCGCTGAGGTGGCCGCCGAAAAATCGCTCGCACGCCGAAAAAACCCCAATAATCGCCATCCCAGGCTCCGAGACACCCTTAAATACCGGGGTACCCTGATTTTCCCGCCCTTTTCGCTCTCGATTCCACCAACCCAACCCCAACTACACAACGATATCTATCTATCTCTCTTGCTGGCGCGCTCTCTCGCTCTCTCTGGGCAATGGCTGCCTCGTCGTCTTCGTTGCATGGAGCGGTCGCTGATACCCGCGAGGAACTCGCCGTGTACGGTCGAATGAGCTTGCTGAGTAACAAGGCCATTCGGCGGCATATGCAGGCTGGTTCGGTAGTCATCGAGCCATTCAACGAGGATAATCTCGCCACCTCGTCGTACGACGTGACGCTCGGGCCGTACTTTTATCGTGAGGCGCCGCCCGAGGCTGGCATGGGCATCTACAACCCCTTCAGCGCCTCGATGGTCGAGCGAGTGTGGGGGAAGCCGTTGCTGGCCGAGACGGCGGGCAGCTTCACCGCTCGAACTGGGTGCGTTCGCTCGCTGGCGCGTTCATCTCGTCTCGCGTGCACGACTGACTCATGGACGCGTTGCTGTGGCCTACTCAGCGTCAAACTCGAGAATATTCGAGATGATGATCGCATCATCTTCGTGGCGCCTGGCGAGACGATCCTCGGTCACACCAACGAGGTATGCTGTTGTTGTTGTTTTTGTTGCGTCGTGCGTTGCTCGCATGCTGACAGGCCTCGCAGTTCATTGGAGGTCGCCACACGGTCACGACCATGATGAAGGCCAGGAGCTCGCTTGGTCGCAACTTTATCGAAGTCTGCAAGGTGCGCAGTCTTGTCAATTCCTCGCTTCGAGTGCGACGGTTGCTGAACGATCCCATGTCGTCGTCATCATCCAGTGCGCTGGTTGGGGTGACATTGGCTACGTCAACCGCTGGACCATGGAGATCACCAACAACAGTCGCCATTACTCGGTGCCGCTGGTCGTCGGCCGTCGAGTAGCACAGATTGTGTTCTTCGATTCCGAGGGCACTGAAGGGTACGCTGCATATCGTGCGTGCGGTGCCGTGCGGTGCCGTGCCTTGCGTTGTTGGCGCTTGCACTCACGTTGGCGCCACCAGCCTCGAGTCCTACGAGCACATTGGCAAGTACCAGACGTCATCCGATGTCGAGCAACTCAAACGCGACTGGACTCCCGACTCGATGCTGCCCAAGATGTACAAAGACCGCGAGATCGGC
>Ga0209935_1002067_pt1 | contig 26684 bp, 17 predicted proteins | sample ThiBio_1000_plan_2_FD_183958 | JGI IMG/M metagenome (GOLD analysis project Ga0209935, IMG submission 183958) | Wastewater bioreactor microbial communities from Cape Town, South Africa - Thiocy_cont_1000_plan (SPAdes) | ecosystem: Engineered > Bioreactor > Thiocyanate-remediating >...
GCAACCTTGATGACAAAGTCAACTGATTCGTTACATACAATCGAACACAGAATGTCGAAGCAGCAATAGAATCGCTGAAACAATCACTGGGTTCGTTGAGAGAGGAACTACGCAATCTACCTCTCCAAAGCCTTGAGCCAGAGGCTCGTCGTCGAGTTGATACTCTCATGGAGAGTGTGTCCAGTCTTCAAATCAATCAAGTATGCGGTGCACACTTCTCCTCAAGCGTCACTCGCAGATATCATGGAATATTGTTGTTGTATTGCAAGCGTTCTTATATGATTGATTTCATCCATCATTCGCGTAGACCAATCAATTCCAACAGCTTTCCCAAGAGCTTGGCACCAAGATCAACGATACACAGCTTCAGCAGCGCCTTGATCAAGAGCGAAAGTCGCTGATTCAAGAGCTAGAATCTCGATTCGCAGATATCCGCAAGCAATTTCCAACCCTTCATAATGTCATGGTATTTAGTCTGCTACCTGTCGCCCTATACTCCTTCTCTTGAAGCCTGTACTTAGTGCTGCTGCTGCTGCTGTTGCTGTTGTTGATCCATTCTCTTGTGTAGGAGATGATTCAAAAGGAGATGAATCAATCTTCTTCCTCCTCCTCCTCTACAAGCAACAGCAACAACAACAACGGTGCTAGCGATACAGTAGTCAACGACAAAGACGCACTGACGAAACTGATCGATGAACGTATCGGACGACAATTTAACGAAAAGGCCGTCAAGTCTTGGATCCAGGAGGCAATATCAGCGCTTCCTGAGGCAGTTACGCAACAGCAGGTTGCTACTGCAATCGAACGAGCACTCACCACCTTTCGCGATTCGACCACTATTCTCTCCAAGGAGCAAGTGCAATCCATCTCGCGAGAGGTTGTCGAGCAATTCCACCAACAGCATCCGCCCTCACCAACGCCGCCGCCAACACCCGCCGTACAAGTACCGACGATCAAAGAGATCAAGGATCTGATCGACCAAGAGATCACCGCCAAAGTACCTCCTCCTTTGACCATGACTCAAGTTACAACACAAGTCTCGACCTTGCTTCAACAATGGCAACAAGAACAACAACAACAACAACATCAACCAACGCAGGCATTGGACGAGGCTGCAATCCGTGAGCTTGTCGCCCAGATTGTCGATGAGCTGGCTACGAGCGGCCGAACCGATGATACCGACGAACAAGACAAGCCGCTCAGTCGAGACCAGATCTCGAGCTTGGTCAGCGACATGCTCATGGATGTTCAACAGACAGCCTTGACCAAGGACCTCACAACAGCCATCGAGGACCGTGTCACCACTCGCTTGAACCAAGAGTTGGTGATACTGCGCAAGCATCTCTCTTCGATCGTGCTCGAGGATGGAGGTGTTGCTCGGCCGGATTTCGCTCTCAAATCCGCCGGTGCTACGATCCACGACTATACCAACAAGTGGTCTGCTGTGCATACATTGTCATCGCTCAATCCATTGTTGTCATCGCTACCGCCAGCTGAAGCTATCATCCAAGTATGTTCATCTCAACTCCTTATCGTAGAGTAGTCACGAGAGAGAGAGAGAGAGAGAGAGAGAGAGAGAAAGAGAGAAAGACTTGATACTAATCGAACTGGTTATAGCGAGATAATTCGGTAGGTAATTGTTGGGCATTCCGTGGCTCGACGGCATTTGTTACAATCAAACTTGCAACTTCTGTCCAAGTCGATGCTGTCACGTTGGAGCATATTCCCGAGAGCCTTTCGCCAAACCCTGGTTCTGCTCCCAAGCAGTTCCGAGTGATCGTATGTTACCACTCGCGTAAACCGTTGCTCTCTCTCTCTCTCTCTCTTTGTGGCATACCAATCTCTTGTTGAATAGGGGTTCGAAAGCGTCGACGATCAAAATGGCACGCCGTTGGGAACCTTTACATACAACACCAAGGCCAGCAACACAATTCAAACTTTTGAGTGTTTGGTACGAGTGACTCTTGAGGTGCCCGGAAAAGTACGAGCTACGCGTAAACTCACACGAGTGGCACAGGAGACCGCCAGGAGCAAACCGGTATCGCTGGTCAAGCTGGAAATCCTATCCAACTATGGGCATGCGTATACTTGTATCTACCGATTCCGTGTGCATGGCAAAGCGTACACTACGGCTGCCTAACAACGACCACGCAAACTCTTGTGCGTGCCGGTCTCGCGTGTGCGCATACACGCGTAGCTATGCTTGTACAATATAAAGATCTAGGATGAACATGACGATCATATTATATTCCACTAAAGCGCATACGATAATGAAAGAAAGATACAAGAGACCTTCTAGCACATGTTTCGAACAGACACAACACGCGCCAACGTCCACTAGCAGAATGCTGGTTTGTTGAAGAACTGTTGTTGTTGCAGCCAGGTGCTTACTTGGCCTTGCGGTATCCTCCCTTGCTCTCGGGCAGGTAAGCCTTCGCCTCCGTGAGCTCGCGCTCGATCCACCACAACGCTCCCTGAGCCGATCCAGGCTTGGCCTTGACCTCTTGCAGGTAGGTGTCAGCCTCTCCGACACGGCGGCTGGCCTCCTCGACGGCGGCCTCAGCGGCAGCCTTGGCGGCCTCGGCAGCATGGCGGGCCTCCTCGGCAGCATGGCGAGCAGCAGTCGCTTGGCGAGCAGACTCCTCAGCGTGCTGGCGAGCAGCAGTCGCTTGGCGAGCAGACTCCTCGGCAGCATGGCGGGCAGCAGTGGCTTGGCGAGCAGACTCCTCGGCCTGGTGGCGAGCAGCAGTCGCTTGGCGGGCAGCCTCCTCAGCAGCATGGCGGGCAGCAGTCGCTTGGCGAGCAGACTCCTCGGCCTGCTGGCGTGCCTCAGTAGCAGCAGCAGCAGCCTCCTCGGCAGCATGGCGAGCAGCAGTCGCTTGGCGGGCAGCCTCCTCGGCGGCATGGCGAGCAGCAGTCGCTTGGCGGGCAGCCTCCTCAGCGTGGTGGCGAGCCTCGGTGGCGGCGGCGGCAGCCTCCTCGGCAGCATGGCGAGCAGCAGTCGCTTGACGAGCAGACTCCTCGGCCTGGTGGCGAGCAGCAGTCGCCTGGCGAGAGGCCTCCTCGGCATGGTGACGAGCGGCAGTCGCCTCGCGAGCAGACTCCTCGGCGGCATGGCGAGCCTCCGACGCCTTGTTGGCCGACGCCTCAGCGGCAGCGCGAGCATCAGCAGCGACCTGGCGAGCACGATCGGCCTTCTTGACCGCCGCCTCGGCCGTGATCTTGGCTCGACGAAGAGGAAGAGGATCCTCGCTCAGGTGTTGAGCAAGCTCGTTCTTGGCCTTGTTGCGAGACACGACGCCTCCCTCCTCGCTCTTGCGAGTGAGATCGGCCGTCTTGGCGTTGTAAGCGTCCTCTTGAGCCTTGACCTCGGCGAGCGCAGCCTCGAGCTCGGCTTGAGCCGCAGCAAGCTCCTCCTCGCGAGCACGGGCGGCATCCTCGTCGGCACGAGCGGCGGCCTCGCGAGCACGGGCAGCCTCCTCGGCAGAAAGAGCGGCGGCCTCGCGAGCCTTGGCGGCCTCCTCGGCAGAAAGAGCGGCGGCCTCGGCAGCCTTGGCCTCGGCCTCATCGGCAAGAGCCTGAGCCTCGCGGGCCTTGGCAGCCTCCTCAGCGGCACGAGCGGCGGCCTCGCGAGCCTTGGCGGCCTCCTCGGCGGCAAGAGCCTCGGCCTCGGCAGCCTTGGCGGCCTCCTCGGCGGCAAGAGCTTGAGCCTCGCGAGCCTTGGCCTCGGCCTCGGCGGCACGAGCAGCAGCCTCGCGAGCCTTGGCGGCCTCCTCGTCAGCGAGAGCCTGAGCCTCGGCAGCCTTGGCGGCCTGCTCAGCGGCAAGGGCAGCAGCCTCGCGGGCCTTGGCCTCCTCCTCGTCGGCAAGAGCTTGAGCCTCGCGAGCCTTCGCCTCGGCCTCGTCGGCGAGAGCCTGAGCCTCGCGAGCCTTCGCCTCGGCCTCGTCGGCAAGAGCCTGAGCCTCGCGAGCCTTCGCCTCGGCCTCGGCTGCCTTGGCAGCGGCATGCGCCGCCTTCGCCTCTTGGGCACGAGCCTCAGCGGCAGCGAACGCAGCCTGCACCTCCTCGAGCAAGCGCTGAGCCTCCTCGATCTCGGCCTTGTTGTCTCCTTGCGAGGCATTGACGAGTGCATGCCAGCTCACGTTGTACTTGAAGAGCAGGTAGTGAGTGATCGGCACGGTCTTGGGTCGGTCCTTCTCGCCGATGGCTCCCGTCTCTCGGAGCTTGGTGCGCATCTCTCGCACCGTCAACGTCTCCTTGAAGTGCTCGAGGAACACATGGGCGTTGAGCTCGTCGAGGGCACTGCCCTCACCGCGCTTCTGGAGGTCGAGCTCGGCACACTTGAGGTTGTACTTCCACAACTGCTCGGCCTCGCCTTGGAGAGTGTCCCAGAACGAGTTGAGGAACCACACGATCTGCTCCTTGTAAGTGAACGAGCAAAGCTCGAGGAGCTTCTCGTCGTCGTTGCCTGAGAGGACGGTCTTTTGCGACATGGTGCGGCACGGGTGGGGAGGATGGAGGGAAGGTGGCGAGGGGGCGAGGGCAGGAGGGCAAAGAGCGAGAGAAGAGAGGCAGCGGCAGCAGAGGAGGAAGAGAGAAGCAGAAGGACCGAAGAGGAGAGGAGGCCCTTTCTCTCTGTCTCTCGCTGCCCGATGCGGCGCTCAGGAGAGAAAAGGAGAGGTAGAGCAACGCGGGCTTCAAGTGATACCGGAGCGCCAGAGCCTCATTTGGTTTATCTCGCGGACTGCTGGGGTACGGCGAATCTCTGCTCCTCCTGCTCCTCTTGTTCTTGCGCTGCTGCTGTCGCTCTCTTCTGCTGATGGCGCTTGGGCTCTCTGCTCGAATCGGTGCCTCATCCTCTCGTCTCATCGCTCTGCCATTACGCTGCGCCTCATTGACGAGGTGAGAGAGAGAGAGAGAGAGCACGAGAGGTTGTGTGTTGATAGCATTACAATCAGCGTGAGGGAGTGTTATTGTTCTTGTTGGCAATCGACAATCACAACCAACGACACCGACGACAGTCCCAAAGCATCAAAGCATCACGCGATGCCGAGGCACTCATACGGGCAGCGAAGAAGCAGCCAGGTGCTTACTTGGCCTTGCGGTATCCTCCCTTGCTCTCGGGCAGGTAAGCCTTCGCCTCCGTGAGCTCGCGCTCGATCCACCACAACGCTCCATGCGCCGATCCAGGCTTGGCCTTGACCTCTTGCAGGAACGACTCAGCCTCTCCGACACGGCGGCTGGCCTCCTCGACGGCGGCCTCAGCGGCAGCCTTGGCCTCCTCGGCAGCATGGCGGGCAGCCTCGGCAGCATGGCGGGCAGCGGTCGCTTGGCGAGCAGACTCCTCGGCCTGGTGGCGAGCAGCAGTCGCTTGGCGAGCAGACTCCTCGGCGGCATGGCGAGCTGCGGTCGCTTGGCGAGCAGACTCCTCGGCAGCATGGCGAGCAGCCGTGGCTTGACGAGCAGACTCCTCGGCAGCATGGCGAGCAGCGGTCGCCTGGCGAGCAGCCTCCTCAGCAGCATGGCGAGCAGCAGTCGCTTGACGAGCAGACTCCTCGGCTTGGTGGCGGGCAGCAGTCGCCTGGCGAGAGGCCTCCTCGGCGGCAGCACGAGCTGCAGTCGCCTGGCGAGAGGCCTCCTCGGCATGGTGACGAGCGGCAGTCGCTTGACGAGCAGACTCCTCGGCGGCATGGCGAGCCTCCGACGCCTTGTTGGCCGACGCCTCAGCGGCAGCGCGAGCATCAGCAGCGACCTGGCGAGCACGATCGGCCTTCTTGACCGCCGCCTCGGCCGTGATCTTGGCTCGACGAAGAGGAAGAGGATCCTCGCTCAGGTGTTGAGCAAGCTCGTTCTTGGCCTTGTTGCGAGACACGACGCCTCCCTCCTCGCTCTTGCGAGTGAGATCGGCCGTCTTGGCGTTGTAAGCGTCCTCCTGAGCCTTGACCTCGGCGAGCGCAGCCTCGAGCTCGGCTTGAGCCGCAGCAAGCTCCTCCTCGCGAGCACGAGCAGCATCCTCGTCGGCACGAGCGGCAGCCTCGCGAGCCTTGGCGGCCTCCTCGTCAGCGAGGGCAGCAGCCTCGCGAGCCTTGGCGGCCTCCTCGGCGGCAAGAGCCTCGGCCTCACGAGCCTTGGCCTCGGCCTCGGCGGCAAGAGCAGCAGCCTCGCGAGCCTTGGCGGCCTCCTCGTCAGCGAGAGCCTGAGCCTCGGCAGCCTTGGCCTGGGCCTCGGCGGCAAGAGCAGCAGCCTCGGCAGCCTTGGCGGCCTGCTCGTCGGCAAGAGCTTGAGCCTCGCGAGCCTTGGCCTCCTCCTCGTCGGCAAGAGCTTGAGCCTCGCGAGCCTTCGCCTCGGCCTCGTCGGCGAGAGCTTGAGCCTCGCGAGCCTTCGCCTCGGCCTCGTCGGCAAGAGCCTGAGCCTCGCGAGCCTTCGCCTCGGCCTCGGCTGCCTTGGCAGCGGCATGCGCCGCCTTCGCCTCTCGAGCACGAGCATCCGCCTCAGCGAACGCAGCCTGCACCTCCTCGAGCAAGCGCTGAGCCTCCTCGATCTCGGCCTTGTTGTCGCCTTGAGTGGCATTGACGAGCTCGTGCCAGCTCACGTTGTACTTGAAGAGCAGGTAGTGAGTGATCGGCACGGTCTTGGGTCGGTCCTTCTCGCCGATCGCTCCCGTCTCTCGGAGCTTGGTGCGCATCTCTCGCACCGTCAACGTCTCCTTGAAGTGCTCGAGGAACACGTGGGCGTTGAGCTCGTCGAGGGCATTGCCCTCACCGCGCTTCTGGAGGTCGAGCTCGGCGCACTTGAGGTTGTACTTCCACAACTGCTCGGCTTCGCCTTGGAGATTGTCCCAGAAGGCATTGAGGAACCACACGATCTGCTCCTTGTAAGTGTACGAGCAAAGCTCGAGGAGCTTCTCGTCATCGTTACCGCTAAGCACGCGCTTGGCCATGGCAAGATAAGTCGGTGGGAGGGAGACGCGGGGAGGTAGCAGCGAGGGGGCGAGGGCAAGGGAACAAAGGGAGGAGGAGCGTAGCGGTGGGCCAGACTCTGCGTGGAACGAAGGAGGAACGCGGCTTCACGTAAGCCCGTGGCCGCTGGACCGGGGCTCTCGTTGCGCGTGAAAATATCTGCCGCGCTTCGGTTGGCGTAGTGGAATGCGTGGGGGTCATGGACAGATGCTGGCGTGATAGGCGTGGGAAACCGAGTGCCAGTAAGCTACCATCTCTTGAGCAAACTACAGTTTATCGATCTCATGAACAAGGGACGCGAAAGGAGGTGTTGGCAACGAATAGATAGCAGCACAGAAGCAGCCAGGTGCTTACTTGGCCTTGCGGTATCCTCCCTTGCTCTCGGGCAGGTAAGCCTTCGCCTCCGTGAGCTCGCGCTCGATCCACCACAACGCTCCATGCGCCGATCCAGGCTTGGCCTTGACCTCTTGCAGGAACGACTCGGCCTCTCCGACACGGCGGCTGGCCTCCTCGACGGCAGCCTCAGCGGCAGCCTTGGCCTCCTCGGCAGCATGGCGGGCCTCCTCGGCAGCATGGCGAGCAGCAGTCGCTTGGCGAGCAGACTCCTCGGCGGCATGGCGAGCTGCGGTCGCTTGGCGAGCAGACTCCTCGGCAGCATGGCGGGCAGCCGTGGCTTGACGAGCAGACTCCTCAGCGTGCTGGCGGGCAGCAGTCGCCTGGCGAGCAGCCTCCTCAGCAGCATGGCGAGCAGCAGTCGCTTGACGAGCAGACTCCTCGGCTTGGTGGCGAGCAGCAGTCGCCTGGCGAGAGGCCTCCTCGGCGGCAGCACGAGCAGCAGTCGCCTGGCGAGAGGCCTCCTCGGCATGGTGACGAGCGGCAGTCGCTTGACGAGCAGACTCCTCGGCGGCATGGCGAGCCTCCGACGCCTTGTTGGCCGACGCCTCAGCGGCAGCGCGAGCATCAGCAGCGACCTGGCGAGCACGATCGGCCTTCTTGACCGCCGCCTCGGCCGTGATCTTGGCTCGACGAAGAGGAAGAGGATCCTCGCTCAGGTGTTGAGCAAGCTCGTTCTTGGCCTTGTTGCGGGACACGACGCCTCCCTCCTCGCTCTTGCGAGTGAGATCGGCCGTCTTGGCGTTGTAAGCGTCCTCCTGAGCCTTGACCTCGGCGAGCGCAGCCTCGAGCTCGGCTTGAGCCGCAGCAAGCTCCTCCTCGCGAGCACGAGCAGCATCCTCGTCGGCACGAGCGGCAGCCTCGCGAGCCTTGGCGGCCTCCTCGTCAGCGAGGGCAGCAGCCTCGCGAGCCTTGGCGGCCTCCTCGGCGGCAAGAGCCTCGGCCTCACGAGCCTTGGCCTCGGCCTCGGCGGCAAGGGCGGCAGCCTCGCGAGCCTTGGCGGCCTCCTCGTCAGCGAGAGCCTGAGCCTCGGCAGCCTTGGCCTGGGCCTCGGCGGCAAGAGCAGCAGCCTCGGCAGCCCTGGCGGCCTGCTCGTCGGCAAGAGCTTGAGCCTCGCGAGCCTTCGCCTCGGCCTCGTCGGCGAGAGCTTGAGCCTCGCGGGCCTTGGCCTCGGCCTCGTCGGCAAGAGCCTGAGCCTCGCGGGCCTTGGCCTCGGCCTCGGCTGCCTTGGCAGCGGCATGCGCCGCCTTCGCCTCTTGGGCACGAGCATCGGCGGCAGCGAACGCAACCTGAACTTCGCCAAGCAAGCGCTGAGCCTCCTCGATCTCGGCCTTGTTGTCTCCTTGCGAGGCATTGACGAGCTCGTGCCAGCTCACGTTGTACTTGAAGAGCAGGTAGTGAGTGATCGGCACGGTCTTGGGTCGGTCCTTCTCGCCGATCGCTCCCGTCTCTCGGAGCTTGGTGCGCATCTCTCGCACCGTCAACGTCTCCTTGAAGTGCTCGAGGAACACATGGGCGTTGAGCTCGTCGAGAGCACTGCCCTCACCGCGCTTCTGGAGGTCGAGCTCGGCGCACTTGAGGTTGTACTTCCACAACTGCTCGGCCTCGCCTTGGAGAGTGTCCCAGAACGAGTTGAGGAACCACACGATCTGCTCCTTGTAAGTGAACGAGCAGAGCTCGAGGAGCTTCTCGTCATCGTTGCCTGAGAGGACGGTCTTTTGCGACATGGTGCGGCACGGGTGGGGAGGATGGAGGGGAGGTGGCGAGGGGGCGAGGGCAGGAGAGCAAAGAGCGAGAGAAGAGAGGCAGCGGCAGCAGAGGAGGAAGAGAGAAGCAGAAGGACCGAAGAGGAGAGGAGGCCCTTTCTCTCTGTCTCTCTGTCTCTGTCCCTCTCTGCCCGATGCGGCGCTCAGGAGAGAAAAGGAGAGGTAGAGCAACGCGGGCTTCAAGTGATACCGGAGCGCCAGAGCCTCATTTGGTTTATTGTGGGCTTTCCTTCCTCTCCTCTCTTGTCGTCCTCTTCGTCTTCGTCTGCGTCGCTGCTCTTCTGCTGATCTCTCTCTCTCTCGCTTGTTTGTTTGCTGCTGCTGTTGCTCCAATGTCCGTCATCTGTCATCGATGAGAACAATACCACTACAATGGATTCGAGCTGGTGCTCATAACGCCTCAAACTCGCAGTAGCGGGTGTGGTACGAGTTTGTTCTTCGATTTACATGCTTTTTGTGCGTCGCTACGCTGCGTGCAGCTTGGTTTGTGTTTGTAGACCCGTTTACAAAGATGAAGCACAATTACCACATCACCTGAGACCTGATGATACAACTTGTCTGTTCTGCTTCTGAGTCGCATCATTCGTTTATCGGTTTCATTTTATTCGTTTTTTATTTATGGTTGAGTTGGAATGATCGATTTTACTTTGCGCCGCTAACCTGCGTGTGCCTACTTGCCTCTGCAGAAGGGAGTCGGTAGCAAGCTCCTGAACTACTGTCGAGCAGCAGCAGCAACAACTCAGCGGCCATATCTCCCTCGGTGCTACCAGCAACTGGTATGTTGCAATACCATATGGTATTTTTGTGCGTTGCTGCGCTGCGTGCGCCTTGGTTTGTGGTTTGTGGACCCGTTTACAAAGATGAAGCACAATTACCACATCACCTGAGACCTGATGATACAACTTGTCTGTTCTGCTTCTGAGTCACATCATCCGCATTCATTATTTTGGTATTTTTGTTTGTCCTCGTTGGCTTGATCGATTACCTCTAACCTATTCCTCACGCTACAGATTGTTGTTCGAGTTATTTGTTCGAGTTATGCCTTACTGCCGCAGAGAGATGCAGCATGGAAAGGAGCAAATCACTCGTATGTATTCGATGATGCCATGGCTTGGCGTGGCTCTTTTTCTCTATCGCTTGTCGCTAGTATTTAGTCTTGCCTGTCGTCGTGCGGTCACTACTCGTTCACAAAGATGAAGCACAATTACCACATCACCTGAGACCTGATGATACAACTTGTCTGTTCTGCTTCTGAGTCACTTGTCTCTCTTTCTCTTCGTTCTACTCGCAATTTGCGTAAGTGAGAATGCGAATGACTTACGTTGCCACTTTGTGATGAATGCGTTTGTAGAGGGACTCGTGTGCGTGTGACTGTAGTTCACAAGCCAGGTAATTCCGCCGAAACTGCTGTGCTCTATGTGTATCTCTACATTTGCGTGCTGTTCGTAACTAGTGCACTGCGTGATGGTTAAAGTTTGAGACCTGAGCAAGCATGTTGTACACTGTACAATACGCTCCTTGCTGACAAACTCCGCTGATATTTGTTCCTTGTTATTTGGTGTCGATTGAAGTGTGCTTCTATCGCTATCTATCTTCTTGCTAACCAGCATTTTGCTATGCAGCTGCTGAAGCCGTTTTAATAGCGCACTAGTGTGCGACTACTCGCCACGACGAACAAGCTATCACCGCATTCAGGTACGCGCTCGCCTGCTGTTGTAACGAGTGCACTGCCAGAACCAGTGTCAATACAAGCTACATTACGAAATCAATCCACCAGAGCGCTTGAACGAACGTGATTGCACTTGCCAGGGAGATAACGGGGATACGATGATGCAAGCAAGGTAGTGGCAAGCCTCTACGTCACGACATGGGCAGCACCGATTCGAGCAGAGAGCCCAAGCGCCACCAGCAGAAGAGAGCGACAGCAGCAGCGCAAGAACAAGAGGAGCAGGAGGAGCAGAGATTCGCCGTACCCCACCAATACAGCGCAGACCAAGGATTTTACTCTCCGGTCCTGCGGCCACGGGCTTAGATGAGGCAGCACTCCTCTCTGCGCCTCCCACTCCCTCTCGCTGCTTCGTTCCTGCCCTCGCCCCCTCGCTGCCGCTGCCTCCCCGCCACTCTCTCCCATCCTCTCGCCATGTCGCAAAAGACCGTCCTCTCAGGCAACGACGACCAGAAGCTCGTTGAGCTCTGCTCGTTCACTTACAAGGAGCAGATCGTGTGGTTCCTCAATGCCTTCTGGGACAATCTCCAAGGCGAGGCCGAGCAGTTGTGGAAGTACAACCTCAAGTGCGCCGAGCTCGACCTCCAGAAGCGCGGTGAGGGCAATGCTCTCGACGAGCTCAACGCCCACGTGTTCCTCGAGCACTTCAAGGAGACGTTGACGGTGCGAGAGATGCGCACCAAGCTCCGAGAGACGGGAGCGATCGGCGAGAAGGACCGACCCAAGACCGTGCCGATCACTCACTACCTGCTCTTCAAGTACAACGTGAGCTGGCACAAGCTTGTCAATGCCTCGCAAGGAGACAACCAAGCCGAGATCGAGGAGGCTCAGCGCTTGCTCGAGGAGGTGCAGGCTGCGTTCGCTGCCGCCGAGGCTCGTGCCCAAGAGGCGAAGGCTGCTCATAAGGTCGCCAAGGCAGCCGAGGCCGAGGCGAAGGCCCGCGAGGCTCAGGCTCTTGCCGACGAGGCCGAGGCGAAGGCTCGCGAGGCTCAGGCTCTCGCTGACGAGGCCGCCGCCAAGGCCCGCGATGCCGAGGCCAAGGCTGCTGAGGCCGAGGCCAAGGCTGCGGAGGCTCAAGCCCTCGCTGACGAGCAGGCCGCCAAGGCTCGCGAGGCTCAGGCTCTCGCTGACGAGGAGGCTGCCAAGGCTCGCGAGGCTCAGGCCCACGCTGATGCCGATGCCTCTCGCGCTCGCGAGGAGGAGCTTTCTGCGGCTCAAGCCGAGCTCGAGGCTGCGCTCGCCGAGGTCAAGGCTCAGGAGGACGCTTACAACGCCAAGACGGCCGATCTCACTCGCAAGAGCGAGGAGGGAGGCGTCGTGTCCCGCAACAAGGCCAAGAACGAGCTTGCTCAACACTTGAGCGAGGATCCTCTTCCTCTTCGTCGAGCCAAGATCACGGCCGAGGCGGCGGTCAAGAAGGCCGATCGTGCTCGCCAGGTCGCTGCTGATGCTCGCGCTGCGGCTGAGGCGTCTGCCGCCAAGGCGTCGGAGGCTCGCCATGCTGCCGAGGAGTCTGCTCGTCAAGCGACTGCCGCTCGCCACCATGCCGAGCAATCGGCTCGCCAGGCGACTGCTGCTCGCCAGCACGCTGAGGAGGCAGCCCGTCAAGCCGCTGCTGCTCGTGCCGCCGCCGAGGAGTCTGCCCGTCAAGCGACTGCTGCTCGCCATGCCGCCGAGGAGTCTGCCCGCCAAGCGACTGCTGCCCGCCACCATGCTGAGGAGGCTGCTCGTGCTGCTGAGGCTGCCAAGGCTGCCGCCGAGGCCGCTCTTGAGGAGGCCAGCCGCCGTGTCGGAGAGGCCGAGACGTACCTGCAAGAGGTCAAGTCCAAGCCTGGATCGGCTCAGGGAGCGTTGTGGTGGATCGAGCGCGAGCTCACGGAGGCGAAGGCTTACCTGCCCGAGAGCAAGGGAGGATACCGCAAGGCCAAGTAAGGTGCCTCGTTACTCTACGGCGTCGCTCCGGAGCCTTCTTGCTACTTGTAAACCACCTCTCTATTCAATACAAGTCTATATTCTAGGTCAACTAGTGGTTATTGGTTCTCTTGCAATGCCATACGATTCACGAGTAGTTTGGTGTTGCTATATTCTTCTGGCACGTAAATGTCTGAATAACAGTAAAGTGCAAGCTTCATTTGGTAGGACGATCGGTAATCATGGGTTATGGAGTACAAGGAGCATATGACAGGTGTTGAATAGCAGCACGCCACCAAAGGCTTGCTGCTGACGCGCCATCGTGCGTGTTAGGGCAGAAGCAGCCAGGTGCTTACTTGGCCTTGCGGTATCCTCCCTTGCTCTCGGGCAGGTAAGCCTTCGCCTCCGTGAGCTCGCGCTCGATCCACCACAACGCTCCCTGAGCCGATCCAGGCTTGGCCTTGACCTCTTGCAGGTACGACTCGGCCTCTCCGACACGGCGGCTGGCCTCCTCGACGGCGGCCTCGGCGGCAGCCTTGGCAGCCTCAGCAGCACGGGCAGTCTCCTCAGCATGGTGGCGAGCAGCAGTCGCTTGGCGAGAAGACTCCTCGGCAGCATGGCGAGCAGCAGTCGCTTGACGAGAAGACTCCTCGGCTTGGTGGCGGGCAGCAGTCGCTTGGCGCGAAGACTCCTCGGCGGCGGCACGAGCAGCAGCGGCTTGGCGGGCTGCCTCCTCAGCATGATGGCGAGCAGCAGTCGCCTGGCGAGAGGCCTCCTCGGCATGGTGGCGAGCGGCAGTCGCTTGACGAGCAGACTCCTCGGCAGCATGGCGAGCCTCCGACGCCTTGGCGGCAGACGCCTCAGCCGCAGCGCGAGCATCAGCAGCGACCTGGCGAGCACGATCGGCCTTCTTGACCGCCGCCTCGGCCGTGATCTTGGCTCGACGAAGAGGAAGAGGATCCTCGCTCAGGTGTTGAGCAAGCTCGTTCTTGGCCTTGTTGCGGGACACGACGCCTCCCTCCTCGCTCTTGCGAGTGAGATCGGCCGTCTTGGCGTTGTAAGCATCCTCTTGAGCCTTGACCTCGGCGAGCGCAGCCTCGAGCTCGGCTTGAGCCGCAGCAAGCTCCTCCTCGCGAGCGCGAGAGGCATCGGCATCAGCGTGGGCCTGAGCCTCGCGAGCCTTGGCAGCCTCCTCGTCAGCGCGGGCCTGAGCCTCGCGAGCCTTGGCGGCCTCCTCGGCAGCAAGAGCCTCGGCCTCACGGGCCTTGGCGGCGGCCTCGGCGGCAAGAGCATCTGCCTCGCGAGCCTTGGCGGCTTGCTCGTCGGCAAGAGCCTGAGCCTCGCGAGCCTTCGCCTCGGCCTCGTCGGCGAGAGCCTGAGCCTCGCGGGCCTTCGCCTCGGCCTCGTCGGCAAGAGCCTGAGCCTCGCGGGCCTTCGCCTCGGCCTCGGCTGCCTTGGCAGCGGCAAGAGCAGCCTTCGCCTCTCGAGCACGAGCCTCGGCGGCAGCGAACGCAGCCTGCACCTCCTCGAGCAAGCGCTGAGCCTCCTCGATCTCGGCCTTGTTGTCGCCTTGCGAGGCATTGACGAGCTCGTGCCAGCTCACGTTGTACTTGAAGAGCAGGTAGTGAGTGATCGGCACGGTCTTGGGTCGGTCCTTCTCGCCGATCGCTCCCGTCTCTCGGAGCTTGGTGCGCATCTCTCGCACCGTCAACGTCTCCTTGAAGTGCTCGAGGAACACGTGGGCGTTGAGCTCGTCGAGAGCATTGCCCTCACCGCGCTTCTGGAGGTCGAGCTCGGCGCACTTGAGGTTGTACTTCCACAACTGCTCGGCCTCGCCTTGGAGATTGTCCCAGAAGGCATTGAGGAACCACACGATCTGCTCCTTGTAAGTGAACGAGCAGAGCTCAACGAGCTTCTGGTCGTCGTTGCCTGAGAGGACGGTCTTTTGCGACATGGCGAGAGGATGGGAGAGAGTGGCGGGGAGGCAGCGGCAGCGAGGGGGCGAGGGCAGGAACGAAGCAGCGAGAGGGAGTGGGAGGCGCAGAGAGGAGTGCTGCCTCATCTAAGCCCGTGGCCGCAGGACCGGAGAGTAAAATCCTTGGTCTGCGCTGTATTGGTGGGGTACGGCGAATCTCTGCTCCTCCTGCTCCTCTTGTTCTTGCGCTGCTGCTGTCGCTCTCTTCTGCTGGTGGCGCTTGGGCTCTCTGCTCGAATCGGTGCCTCGTCCTCTCGTCTCGTCGCTCTGCCATTACGCTGCGCCTCATTGACGAGGTGAGAGAGAGAGAGAGAGAGAGCACGAGAGGTTGTGTGTTGATAGCATTACAATCAGCGTGAGCGAGTGTTATTGTTCTTGTTGGCAATCGACAATCACAACCAACGACACCGACGAGAGTCCCAAAGCATCAAAGCATCACGCGATGCCGAGGCACTCATACGGGCAGCGAGGAAGCAGCCAGGTGCTTACTTGGCCTTGCGGTATCCTCCCTTGCTCTCGGGCAGGTAAGCCTTCGCCTCCGTGAGCTCGCGCTCGATCCACCACAACGCTCCATGCGCCGATCCAGGTCGCGACTTGACCTCTTGCAGGTACGCCTCAGCCTCGGCGAGACGACGGCGGGCCTCCTCGACGGCAGCCTCAGCAGCAGCCTTGGCGGCCTCAGCATGGCGGGCAGACTCCTCGGCATGGTGGCGAGCAGCGGTAGCCTCGCGGGCAGACTCCTCGGCGGCATGGCGAGCCTCCGACGCCTTGGCGGCAGACGCCTCAGCAGCTTGGCGAGCCTCCGCAGCAGCTTGGCGAGTGCGATCGGCCTTCTTGACCGCCGCCTCGGCCGTGATCTTGGCTCGACGAAGAGGAAGAGGATCCTCGCTCAGGTGTTGAGCAAGCTCGTTCTTGGCCTTGTTGCGAGACACGACGCCTCCCTCCTCGCTCTTGCGAGTGAGATCGGCCGTCTTGGCGTTGTAAGCGTCCTCCTGAGCCTTGACCTCGGCGAGCGCAGCCTCGAGCTCGGCTTGAGCCGCAGCAGCCTCCTCCTCGCGAGCGCGAGAGGCATCGGCATCAGCGTGGGCCTGAGCCTCGCGAGCCTTGGCGGCCTCCTCGTCGGCAAGAGCCTGAGCCTCGCGGGCCTTCGCCTCGGCCTCGGCTGCCTTGGCCTCAGCGTGGGCAGCCTTCGCCTCTTGGGCACGAGCATCGGCGGCAGCGAACGCAGCCTGCACCTCCTCGAGCAAGCGCTGAGCCTCACGAATCTCCTTCTCGTTGCTTCCTTGCGAGGCATTGACGAGCTCGTGCCAGCTCACGTTGTACTTGAAGAGCAGGTAGTGAGTGATCGGCACGGTCTTGGGTCGGTCCTTCTCGCCGATCGCTCCCGTCTCTCGGAGCTTGGTGCGCATCTCTCGCACCGTCAACGTCTCCTTGAAGTGCTCGAGGAACACATGGGCGTTGAGCTCGTCGAGAGCGTTGCCCTCACCGCGCTTCTGGAGGTCGAGCTCGGCGCACTTGAGGTTGTACTTCCACAACTGCTCGGCCTCGCCTTGGAGAGTGTCCCAGAACGAGTTGAGGAACCAGATGATCTGCTCCTTGTACGTGCGCGAGCAGAGCTCGAGGAGCTTCTCGTCATCGTTACCCTTGAGTGCGGTCGACATGTTGGTAGTGTGAGAGTGTGAGTGGGGTAGAGAGAGGACAAGGCGGTCAACGTTAGGTGTTGGAGGTGGCAGCGGCGGCGGTGGAGGAGGCGAATGTGCCACGCAAGCAACGCACGCGGCGAGGAATATCTCCCTCGATAAAGCATACGAGGGCGTCGAGGAGGCCTTACCAGGATGAGCTCCGGGGTACATCTACCCGTGTTTACTGTTCTTATCGTCAGTCACACGCTCGACAACAACAACGAGAGAGAGAGAGTCTTTCTTATGGTTGTTGGCTCGTTTCGTGCTCTGTGTATGTATATATGCGCCTGACTGAGGGTGCAACTGGGTACCTGGGCAACTGAGTGAGGGTGTACGTGAGTGAGATCGGGAATAGTGCGCTCTCCTCCTCAATACCAATCTGAAGTGGAGGACAGGTAGGATCGATGGCGCGTCGTTGGATTTGGGACTTTGGACGTTTGGTGCGCGCGGGTATGGCATCGACTGGCGATGTATCGAAGCGAGTGGCCGACGAAGCACAAAGACTGCGGCCACAATTTGAAGGATCGGTCGTGATCGCAGTCAACTCGTTGCTGCCAAGGCGGTGGTTCGATACCGCGTGGCGCAACGCCTCTCTTCGGTTATGCGCTGATGGTGGCGCCAATCGAGTCTTGGACTTCTACTCGGAGGTTCAGCGCACGAAACTAACACGGTACACACACACACTCTCCTGTATCATGCATGGAGCGCGGTCGAGTCCGTTGTTGAATGGTGTGATTTTAGAGAGCTTGCACCTCACGACGTGGTTGGCGATCTGGATTCAGTGCATCCAACAGTTCGCTCGACCCTCGAAGCCTTGGTATGTCGTACGCACACATGATAGCGCTTATCCTGAGACTGTCGTGTCATGTTAATGACGCTTGAATATCTCGTGGATCGACTCTCTCTCTCTCTCTCTCTCTCATTCGACTAACCAATGATGTGCGCTGTGAATGAAACGATGCGTGCGGTGATGATCATCAAGGGAACGAACTTTGTTCACGATGCCAATCAATCGAATACGGACCTCGACAAGACTGTGTTGCATCTGGTTCAATACCATCACCAGCACCAGCAACACTACCACCAACAACACACGCAAGAGAAGAATGCTCCACCAACGATCGACGAGACCATTGTGACACCGACATGGATCATGGGAGGTCTTGGTGGTAATCTCAGCCAACAACTTGCCAACATCAACGCATTGTATCAGTTCGAGCCCATGCAACTGAATGGCGTCTTGCTATCGGACGAGAACATTTGTTGCGTGCTGCCGCCAGGACAACATCGAATCCACGTGTCGGCCGGCTTGTTCTGTGGCCTCTTCCCAATGGCGGGACTCGTCCACGCAAGTACGACTGGCTTGCAATGGAACCTTGGTACGGGCCTCACCTTGATAGATCGATCGTATCCATACTCGCATACTACTCGCGCATCATGATAATCGAGTTGAATGTGATTCATGCTCATGATTGCTGTAGATCAATCGGAACCGATGCAATTCGGAGGTCTTGTGAGTAGTTCCAATCGTACAATCGACGACGTCGTTACTGTCGATATTCACAGCGAGCAAGGTGCCATTTGGTCGATTGACTTTCGAGAGTAGCTCTTGCTACGAACGGCTCAACTGCCAAATGGCAACGTACTTTCTCAATGAAGCTACCGCACTCTTGTCCGTACTGCGTTTGTGGTACTCGTTAAACTAATTCAAGGAGAATATTTACCGTCTCTCAACGATAGGAAGGTCAACGAGAGAGACAGACAGAGAGATTCGAGCCACATATCAACAGAATAACAATAATACTGGTATAGTTGTAATGATTGCACTCACGGTATCACGCATCGATACATCAAACAAGATAATTCACTCTTCATCATCGCTCCAGTTATCATGCTCTTCTCCAACCTGCATAGATAGTACAAGTAATTTATCAGAAACCAGACCGTATGAGTGAGTATTAGAGAAGACGACTGTCGCTGGTGCTACAAAAGCGTACCAGCGTTTGCACAGGGATTGCATCGATAGGCGAGATCCAAGACAATAACTGTTGATCCTCCGATCCAGATATTAAATACTGGAGGCATTGCGTTAGTGTGGATCTCTCACGAGGTAGCAAGTGAGAGAGAGAGAGAGAGAGAGAGAGAGAGAGAGAGAGTCAAAGTGGTATTCATACTTGTGTAGAAGTCTGCACGCTACAACATATTACATTGCCGTAATGGCCCGAAAGCTTTGCAATGACTTGCCCCGAATCCGCAGACTCGACGAGTATCACGCGACCACTTGGACGATACAGTACTTGACCATCGTTTGAGATGGCCATCGAGTAATGTCGACCATTCCCACTACGAATGTTCGATGAGTAACGAGTGCGTTTCCTACTGCCAAAGGTGCCAGTAGCAAGATACCAACAAACCCGTACATTGAAGACAACTTATTATACGCGACTAAGAGCTTCTTGCCTGTGATGATATCCCATTGTCTCATTCTTCCATCGGCCGCTGTGAGATTAAATACAAACGTTTCAACACAAAAACACCAACGACAATCAAGAGAGCATTCGTGAATACGTCGATGAGGATAAATAAGATGGTGCGTATGCATTCACGAGTGCGCGTCAATGTACCTGTCGAGAATAATGACAAGCCATTGGATGGGTGAAATGTGAGATCGATGATGGAAGCCTCATGAGCCAAGAGCGTGTGTTGACCAGCGTGTCCATTGGTAGCATCGAGAGTCATGATTGGCTTCGTGCATTGTCGAATGTCCCAGAACTTGATGGCACCATCGCCTCCACCCGATACCAGCACGGTCTCTTCTCGTGGCGACCATCGCACAACTCGATTGCCTTTGTCGTTATCTGATTTTCGAGACCAACGCGCACCGATTCAAGAGTGAACGAGTGAGTGCAATGAATGGATGAAGAGAGGTACGCGCATCACGTTGGAGTGCACGAGTCAATCGACGACCTACGTGCAAGAGTGTGAGTCGACGATCCTGACACCAGATCGCAAAGTCGAACGTTGACGTCGTTCGAGGCAACTGCCACCAGATTGTGCGAGAGCGCGATCGACGACATGTCGATCGATTGAATCTGCGCTCGCACATTGAACTCTCCTGCTTCCTGCATTTCAGATTCATCGATCGATTGAGTGGATGGTGATTGGTCGATTGCATGACCATCGATGACCGTGTGCTTGATTGCGATTGCAGTGCGTGGTCCGACGACCTACCTGAACAGCGTTCGAGTCCCAAATGATGAGACGTCCACCGGCGGATCCCGACAGGAACATCCCATTGTCTCTCGGAAACCACTTCAACGCCGTGATGCTGCTCGTCGTCGCTGAGGAAGACGAGCTGCCGCTGCTCGACGATCGACCACGGTTGCTGCCACTGCTCGACGATGAGGAGCTGCGTGGATTCACATTCGCCAATCAGTCAATCTCGCGCAACCCTTGCGCCTCCATCTCGATGCAACACGAACCGCGACGGACGAGCATGAAACACGAACGGCTCACACGATGGCGCCGATGGCCTGTTCCATCGAGAGTGAATGCGCCTCAGCAGATCCACGGCATAGATCGACCCGAGCGCTGTTCCTGCCACCATACTGTCGTCGCCCGACACACGTCAGACGCTTGCCCACCGACTCGCGATCCCGAAGCGCACTGCGATGCCAAGCGATGCCAAGCGAGTGTCGAGCGAGTCATCGTACAATCTCGACTCGACGGCATCGATCGCGAGCGTGACGATCGGAGATCCGAGAGGTGGCACGATGGCGGGCGACACGGTGTTGAGCGCCACCGTGCGGCTGGCCTCGGCGATCCTCTCTCGGTGCACCACATCGAACGGCCGTATGCCGAGCTCGCGGCGAGCAAGCAGCGTCGGTATCATGGCGCGCCCTCGCGCCGTTCGCGAGCAAGCGTCGAGCACGAGCGAGCGACGAGACGCAGAGGGGATCGAGAACAAGAGCGAGGCAGCGAGGCAGCAAGAGCGAGGCAGCGAGGCAGCAAGAGCGAGGCAGCGAGGCACAAGAACAGCACAGGCGAGGAGCAAGCAGCGAGCAGCAGCAGAGGAGGAGCGAGAGGGAAGCAAAAAGCAAAAAACGAAGCTCCCCGACCGGGAATCGAACCCGGGGTGCAAGCGTGAGAGGCTTAAGTGTTACCAACTACACCATCGAGGATTTCTCCACATCTTTGTTCGACATCCGATACTGTACTTGTACCCAACACTCATTGTTCCTCTTTCCTCTCACTGTGTGCGAGGGGGAGTGTGACTCGCCTCGGTGCCCGCTCCCATGCGCCTCTCCGATGCTCTGCGGACCGACGTACCGCCAAGACGAAGCACTCCGTCCACTACCTGCACATCTACTCTCAGGCACGTCGAAGCAGCCTCGAGGGAGACGACAGTGTGTGGCAGGCAGTAATAGAGTTCGCTCTCTCTCTCTCTCTCTCTCTCTCTCTCTCTCTCTCTCTCTCTCTCTCTCTCTCTCTCGCGTGCGCACAAGCTGTTGGCACATATGTCCATTGGCCCTCCTGGGATTGATCGAGTGTTCAATTTCTCGGGCAAACTCACAGTCTGGTGGGCATGCCAGTCGCAGAGTGCGCGCATGGAGTTAGAGGCCACTCCGCGCGAAAATCCAAGCACGATATCAAGCACTAATACGCGCGGCGCGGAGACTCTTCGCTACCAACTGTCCTCCTTCTCTAGTGGTTGTTGATGGCGCACGTAAACCAACTTACAATACAACGAGCTATTGAGCGAAGCACATGCGCAATCAAGAGAGAAGCGAGCTGCACAGTGCCTCTGGGCCTCTTTCCCTTGGAAGGTTATCAGGAGGCACCTAGTTCAGATATGCGAGCGGCTGGAACGCTCTGCCTCAGAACAAGCCACACCAGTTCGTGCCTCCTACGATCGTTACGATAACGTGCCATGTACGCCCATCATTGATCTCCTTCGTTCGACCCGGTCCTCCAGCAGCACGTGGCGCGCAACAATACTAGGCGACCTGCTTTCAAAGAGCACCACCCGTTACATACTACTCGCATCTCTAACAGTCGCGGCGCTGGGCCGCAGCGATATTTTCCGAGTCCCTACTCTTCCTCAGAGAAGAGGGAAGGGGAGGAAGAGAGGGCACAACAGAGGACCTCGGCGAAATACCGGATCCGGAGCAGACTCGGCTCACTTGCCACAGCTCCGCTGACCCAATGGCTGCGCCTCGAGAGCTCGCTCCACCTGCATCCACCTCCCGCTGACTCTAGCTTGCATGTAGCTCAGTGCCAATCAACAAACTCTAATACTACGAGCAAAACACAGGCAATTTAACGCGCGCACGCGCCGGAAGAATGCCGCAAGCCTGGTACTCCACATGTGCCCTTAGCAACGCCGGAGCGCGCCTCGGGTATTCGCGGCAAGTCGCGGCAGTCTCTTCCCCCTCTTGTCCTTCACAAGCACCACAGCCATCAGGTGCGGTAGTTCGTTCCTCGCCCGCCCGCCGGCACGCCCCCCACCCGCCTCCCGGTCAGCGCGCCCTCTGCCCTGCCAGCTCATCCACCTGCTCTCCACCAACGCGCTCTCCCTGCCACCCGAGCTACTGCCTGCGCTCCAACGCAGTGCTCTTTTCTGGTCTCTCGAACGAGCAGTAAAATGCTCCAGACTCGGGCCGTCCTGCTCATGCTCCTTGTTCTTGTGGCACTCGTTGGCTGCCACGCAGCCCTCCCGATCCCCACTTCCTCGGTACAACGCGTGCCTCCTTCTCAAAACTACTTTACGAGCTCGAGCTCCTCCTTTTACCCTTGGTTTCATGTTATTTCTAACCACTTTTGTGCGCGCTCGTGTGTGTTGGAATTATTTGGTTGTGTTTCAATCAATCAATCGATCGACGAAAAACGGGACGATCTCGTCGTGGTGCAGACCATCGCAACCATGAACCTGCCGTCGACCACCCAGCCAGCAGTGGGCCAACCCGATCGCCTTTCTTCGTTCCTGATGAACAACTCGTCGCTCCACAGCCGAGACGCTCACCAAGCCCACGCCACTTGCACGTTGCCCAGCTCGAGTATCAGTGGAGATGGTTACATTGCGTTATTCTCTGCGCAAGTCGGCAAGGTCTATCTCTCGTACCATCACACGGCCGCCACGATTGTGTGCATCAATGTGTACACGGGAAGCATATGTGCCCATGCCGACGCCCGAACCAACATTCCAGCGCTCTCGAGCTTCGCGTACGTCGGCACTCCCGCGCAGTATGGCGGCCAGACGATGTTCAGCAACCGCTGGATGTACACCACGGTCGCTGCCTACCCTGCCTCCGATGGCTCCCTCGGCTGCACTTGGGGCATCATGTGCTTCGACACGCAACTCAACCAGTTCTGCACCTCGACTGCCACGGCCGGCCCAGCAGATGCCGGCTGGCTGGCTCTCGGTTCGACCACGTTGCATTGCCCTCAGCCAGGCATCTCGGGTGGCCTCCAACCGATACCGGGCCAAATCAACTCGTTCGTCACCGTCGGTCCTGATGGCACGCTGTACTGCTTCCAAGCCAACCCGACTACTGGAATGCTGTCTTCGTGCGGGCCCATCAACTCGCCTCAGAACGTCATTCCTTTGACTCTCGTGGCGAACGATGCTCCCATCTTGATCACGATCGGCAACCAGCTGTACAGCTACATCAACGGCGTGCCTTCGACTCCCCAACGATTTGTTGGGACTTTTCGAATGCCGCCAACAACTACAAGTGCGGTGGGCCACTCGCAAACGGACCTGTGTATCCCACGCGCTCGACTGTCGGCTACACTTTCAACATGTACTACCCGATGCTCAGTGGCAGTCCGGTGGCCGTGTGTACCATCGACGTTACCTCTTCAAATCTGTATGCTTGCGTCTCAATCAACTCCACCTCGGGAACGGCAGTCGGTTACGAGATCACCGATACTCCAACTCTCTCGTGGATGGTGCCAGCAAGTTTCACGAGCGGTACATTGAGTGGTGTGAATCTCCTTGCAACACCGTTCTACATTGGCACCAAGATGTATTACGGTCGTTGGATGTATCCCTCAATCGATTGCTTCGATTGGTCCACCCAAGCAAGTTGCGGTACCGTGACCTTTCCAGTAGGAACGCCAAACTTCTTTTACCAAGTCACCCAAGACTCCTATGGTTGCTTGTGGGCCTTGGCTGACTCGGGTGAGACGTACGTGCTTCATTCACTCGTTCTCAAGACTCCTACAATCCTCCGATTTGTTCGTTGCTCTTGTGAGTGCGACAGAGAAACGACAAGAGATAATTGACATTCCACCCGCTGATTCATGTGATGTTTTGGTGTGGTTGATATGTGTCGCAGCTTCCCATTCGATCCCTCGATGGTGTACCCATGTACGAGGAGTCCCGCTTCTCATGCCAATGATGACAGTTACTCGTACGCCACCGCTGTGAGCTGCACGACGCCATTCTTCCTCGATGTCACCAGCAACGACGTGAACGTTTATGTTCCCAGCCTCGTTGTCTCAACGTCGCCCACCTCGGGGACTGCTGCCGTGACATCGACTCCCTCAACCGGCATCAACTTCACCCCTCCGTGCAACAACCCCGGCAACACGTTCCGAGGATACATTTCGTTCCAGTACATTGTGTGTGGTCTCGGATCGGTACCTGTGTCCAACACTGCCACTGTGACCTTTGCAGCTGGTATTGTGCCACCATCCGGATCACCATTCTCGATCTCACCGGCCAGAAGCACCAGTATCACCGTCGATCTCTCAATGTACTTTACTGCCGGTACCTACACGATCGACTGGAGCACTCTCACTGGAGCATCGAGCATCCCGACCGGAGCAATCTCGTACTCGAGTCACTATCTCACATTCACGCCCTCGAACTCTCGCCCTGTCACTGCGAGCTTCATGGTGCAGGTGTGCGACAATCCTGCTCTCCCTCCTGCGAACGTCAGTCCGCCTGGCCCCGGCATTCGATGTGCCAATGTCACTGTGACCGTCAATCCCACCACCGACTCGGATGGCGATGGTGTCCCTGATGTGCACGACATTGACTGCGACAACGATGGTATCCTCAACACGATCGAGGCTCCTGGCTTGCTCGATCCCATCGGAGATGCCAACGGCGACGGTATCATCAACGCCGCCGATCCGAGCAATCCATCTTGTGGTGGAGTCGGCAGGTTCGGTTGGTGCAACAACTATGACCTCGACCAAGATGGAGTGGCCAACTTCCTCGATCTCGATTCCGATGCCGACACGATTCCCGATGAGATCGAAGGACTCTCGACATCGCTCCTCGGTGGCGCTGCTGGGGCGGCGAGCCTCGACTCGGATGCCAACGGAATGCTCGATGGTCCGTTCAGCACCAACGGCCTCGACTCTCGAGTACAATCGCCTGCCAACAGCGGCTCTCCCAACTCGATGTTCTTTGGCTCTCCCAACTATCCCGACACCGACGCGGACGGTGCTCGAGACTTTCTCGATCTCGACTCGGATGCCGATGGTGTTCCAGACATGTGGGAGAGTCGAGGTCTGAGCTTGGTGCAGTGGGCTGCCATCGACTCTGATTTCAATCATGTGGTCGACACGGGACCCGATGCCGATCAGGATGGCTTCGAGGACATTGTCGACAAGACTCCCAACGCGTACGGCAGTGCTGGAATCGCCACGAAGCTCTCGTTCGCCGATCCAAGCACTTTAATCCAAGGAAGCGGCCTCGATCGAGACAAGGACGGTGTTCCGGACTTTCGAGATCTCGACTCGGACAACGATGGCGTGCTCGATGCTCAAGAGTGTGCCTTGCAAATGCTCGGAGGAGCACTTGTGTCGAGCACCTACGATGTGGTTGCTCCATTCGGAGTCATTGATGCCGAGAAGGCAGGAATGCCCGATGCGGACAAGGATGGCATTCCATCAGGCATCGACTCGAACGACTCGGTGTTTGGAACCGTGTTCAAGAACCTTGCTGTATCAGGAGCCAGAAGAGAGCTTGGTGATACCGATGGTGATGGCATTCCCGACATGTACGATCTCGACTCGGACAACGATGGCGTGTCGGACCTCATCGAGTCGGGCAACGCAGCGGCCATCGCCGGAGACACGATTCCTGCCGGAGGCGACGGTGTGATCGACGGACCAGACACTGATGGAGACGGAATCAAGGATGCAGCCGATGGATCGATCAACTCGTATGGATCAGCCACCAGGAACACTCCTCGAGATTCGAACAATGATGGCATTCCCGACATGCTGCAGCTTTACTCTCTTGCTCCTGCGAACGGTCTCTCGGACCTCTTGCGATCAGGTCGAGATGTCTCCAAGTACGATATCAACAACGACGGCATCGTCGACGGCACGGCAGACAACGACTACGACGGCATCATCGACACGACTCCGACACCTGGATCTTACACAATAGACATCGAGCCAGGAGTGTTCGGCGGCTTGAGCTTTGTTCCTCTCGTCGACACTGACGGTGACAACGTTCCTGATTACAACGACATTGATTGCGACAATGACGGCATCTTGAACTCGGACGAGAATCCAGGACTGCTCGATGGAGGCCAGTACCTGCCGGGATCTCTCGTGCCGAACTACAAGAACCCCGCGAATCCTGGATGCGGCACCATCGTCAACGGCTGCTGCTCGGCCTACGACACTGACGGCGACGGCGTTCCGAACTTCCTCGATCTCGACTCGGACAACGACGGCATTCCCGATGTGATCGAGGGCATGGCCACGACCTTCCTCGCCAACGGAGCCACATCGACATGGGACAACAAGAACTACACCCTCGCCACTCTCGATGCCGATGCCAACGCCGTTCTCGATGGACCGTTCGATGTTCTCGGATACGATGTTCGAGTGCAGTCTCCGAAAAGCAGCGATCTCACGAACTCGGCGATCGTCGGACGACCAGACACCGACTCGGACTCACGACCCGACTTCCTCGATCTCGACTCGGACTCGGACGGCGTTCCTGACTTGCTCGAGAATCGAGGCATGCTGCTTGCCGACTGGCAGGCTCTCGACAGCGACGCCAACTCGGTGCTTGGTCCATCGATGAGTGACGCCGATCACGATGGCATCATCGACTTGAGCGACTCGAACCCTGCAGCGTTCGGCAGTCCAGGTCTCACGACTCGACCATCGAACGCCAAGCCGAGCCAGCAGCCCAACACATCGGCCATCGACCGAGACGGCGACGGAGTGCCGGACTTTCGAGATCTCGACTCGGACAACGACGGCGTGCTCGATCTGCGAGAGAGCGGCATCGTG
>Ga0209935_1002068_pt1 | contig 26678 bp, 19 predicted proteins | sample ThiBio_1000_plan_2_FD_183958 | JGI IMG/M metagenome (GOLD analysis project Ga0209935, IMG submission 183958) | Wastewater bioreactor microbial communities from Cape Town, South Africa - Thiocy_cont_1000_plan (SPAdes) | ecosystem: Engineered > Bioreactor > Thiocyanate-remediating >...
CTTGGGCTTATCGGGATCAGGCGGCAACAACAGGTCGATCATTTCCACCTCTGCCTCAGTCAGTTGCAACATCAGCATCCCTTAGCATATCACCACTTTCCTGAAAAGAAGGTTTTGGGATAGATTCTAGCTTGTAGAATATTCGAATCCCGTAGTCTCGATATTCTTCCTGCGTTTCCAGGGCACCCGTATAAACAAAAGCCATCCGGGCACTTTTGCAAAATCATCAAAGTGCAGTTGGGGTTCGTTTTGCCGGGAAATTTTTACTTTTTGTGACTTGTCAATGTATTTCGGGCCGTTTTTTCAGTATTTGCCTCAGGCAGCAAAGTTCGTTTCGTGAGAGCTGTACATCTCCCCAAGTTGAAGGGAGTGGATTTCTTTGGGGATTACTTCGCGGCCCGGAGAGAACCATTCGTTCAATGGATCAGTTAATATCCCCAACTGCTGCGCGCGTTCGACCATGCTGACAATCCCGGGCACATCGATCAGTGCATCGTTGCCGTTTGTGGCAACGTTTTTCTCGTGGGCAGGAATGTCATGGATCGTGCCCGATGAAATGAGAGCGGAGCAGGTCGCCTCGCTATACCCGATGCAGTCGGCCAGCGCGCAGGTGGGAGGGGCCTCCATGGCCAGGGCGGAGAACGCACGGCGGTGAGCGTTCAGCAACAGCGCCGAATGGGTGGGAGGGATATCGCTCTCGCGCATCGTCATGCGCCCGGTCGTCGTGTGAACGTCCAGTTGCCAGGGAACAAGTTGCGCGGAGCAATGCCCCACGGCGATTTCGAACGTCGTTCCGGCCGTCGTTTTCCCGCGGATCCAGCCGAAGTCGTAGGAGTCAATGTCCCGCGCTCGAGCGAGCCAGCCTCGGACACAGGCCGGACGCGCAAAGCGAGAGTGTTCGTCGCCCAAGATGTAAAATATTTGCTGGAGAAGATGGGCAAAGGCGTTGGTCAGGGGTCCGTCAAAGACCTCGAACTCGTCGCAATGCATCTTTCCTGCCCATTTGGCTCTCCGATAATAGCTGTCGGGCCGCGGCCATAGGCCGCTTGAGCAGACGTGGCGCACAGGCCCGACTCCTCCGTGTGACAGCCGATGTTTGAGCGATTGCACGGCGGGCGCCTCAAGCATTTGAAACCCAACTATCACGCGGTCGCTTCCCGGATAAGCCAATAGCCTTTCCAACTGATGGTACGTCGGAGTCGGAGGCTTTTCCAGATAGACGAAAGCTCCATGATCAAGGACTGTCATGACATGGTTGAGGTGAAAGGCAGGCGGGCTGCACACCACTACATAATCCAGAGAGTTGTCCGCCAGCATGGTTTCGTGGTCCGAATAGATGCGGAGATGTTTCGCTCCAGGGGGTGTGAGAGGAACATTAGGATCCGCTGCAGCAACAAAGCGGCAAAGGTTCTCTCGTTCCAATTGAATGAGGGCATTGACATGATGAATGCCGAATCCTCCTATCCCGATGAGGCCAGCGCGCGGAATGGGCTTCACGAGGACAGAACCTCGGAGAGATCTCCTGCGACGAGGACATAGCCAGGAAGCAGGAGGCTGGTTGTTTTCATGTTCTTCACTGACATACAAAGGGCCGGTAGAATTCCTCTTTGCGCTGGCCGCTTGCGTCACCGACTAGCCGCAACCACTGTTTACGGGCACCCGATCGATCTGCGTCGTTGACGTAGAGATTCAGGTGAAATCCCTGGGCGGGAGGTTTCTGTGAGCCAATAGCTTTCCAGGGAAGGGACAGGCAGTACGTTGTGAGGTTTCCTTCACGCTGCACGGTGAAGGGGACATTTTCCTGTGTGAGATTGCCCGCTACGAGTGAGGAAAGTCCGTTCCGCCGAAAAACCCACCCCATGGCTTTTTGTGCGCCATTCAGGGCGATGCCCAGCTCTGTCGGGTTTTCCGGATCCTCCGGGGATCGAAGAGATATTTCGAGACTATCCCGTTCGGATAGATTTGGGCCGGACGACGGGTAGGTCTGGATGTCGTCCTCCACCTTTACGGTGATGTGGAGATAATTCTCGTCAGCGGCGAGGAATGCGGTCGCACTCAAGTCGCCGGGACCATGCCATTGATTCACTTCGTTGATCTCGGCGGAAAACAGGTTATAGATGGCATCGCGGGTATCGAGCTTGATGGCAGTCGCATTGGCGGAAGTAAGGACAGGCGGCAGTGAAGTAAACGGGGGCAGGACCGGGACGCCTCCGGCGATCCTGCAGGAAACCTGCGATGCAGCAGCGAAATCACTGTCGTCGTATTTCAAGGTGATCCGCGCCTTCGGTTGCTGATTTCCCGATGTCTGGATATGAGCTCCCTCGGCGAGGGATGCTTTTGCCATGATCGTCAGGGAGGCGCCTGGCGTGATCGTGGGCCGGCAGGGTGAAAGCTCCCAGACAATTCCCGGCATGTCCGGGCTAGTCAATTCCATCACCGGATGGAGTTCTTCATCCGTGGGATTGTAAAGGATGAACCTTACGGTCGTGGCTCCTCGAGGGGCGAGGATGATAGATGCGGGTGTTTCCAGCAACGGTCGCAGGGCGGTGATGCCGCCTGTGCCCGCGAACTGGAAATAGACTGGTTCCGGGCCGATTTCCACCACGCTTCCGCTCTTCAGACGTCCGCTCGCAATGGGGTTGCCCATGAGGTCGCGGGCGGCTTTCAGCTTGGCATCGCTTTCTGCCGCAATCCAAAACGGAGCGGAGTTCTTTCCGTCTCGCCATGCAGCGACTATCGTCGCACTGTCTGATTCTGCCTCGTAATAAAGGAAGCCCGAGACATTGGCAGGAGCCTTGTCCTGAAGACTTCCGACGTATTTCGCGGAGGCGAGTTCCCTGATTACAGTTTGATAGGCGGAGTATGATGGCTTGGGCTGAAAGTTGCTTTTGACCAAGCCAAAATGATGCTCCTTGTTCTCCGGCTCCACCCCATCGTCACGGAGATCGTACCAGAGATAGGCGTGCAGCCCGAGCCATGGGGCCGCAATGTATTTCTTGGCAAGCTCTGCGGCCTGCGTGCGCTCCCCACCCCCGGGAAGAAGCATGTTAAAGCCGCCTTCGTTGACCCAAATGGGAATGTCCAGCCGCGCCTTGTCGTAGACCGGACGGACCGCTTTGCGGTATCGGTCGACCATGTTCTCGAAGGTGTTGTAGTCGTGATAGGCGAATACTTTCCATTGGGCAGTGTTCAAGATTGGTACAACATCGTCGACGAAGCGCGGGTTAGGCTGGCGCCGGACCATGGCAAAGCCGCCATTCATCGGCATGGCTTCAGGATTCGATTCGCGAATGGCGGTGGCCGCGGCGTTCCATGTCGCCGCGTATTGCTGCGGGGGGCTGCGCCACGAGATATCCGGCTCGTTGAAGTATTCCCAATATCGAACCCGGCTTTTATAACGTTTGGAAATCGTCTGCGCGAACTCGACTATGGCGTCTTCTCTCGGAGTAACCCTCGCCCAGGAGGAAGCATCCGGACTGTCAGGGTTCCCTGTCCTGGCCCATTTCGGCGTGTCGGAAAAAATGGCCTGAAGTTCAACGCCGATGCGAGCGAGATCGTCGAGGAAGCGGTCCGCCATTTCAAAATTCCATTCGCCCTGTCTCGGTTCGGAGACGTTCCAATCCAGCGGCCCGTCACGGACAATGTCGACACCCAGTCTGTCGATCAACGCCATTTCCTTGGCATATTCATCAGCCGGTTTCCGCCATGTGTGACTGCACAAGCCATAGCGGAAATGAGAACCCCGGCTTTTGGTCGGCATGTCGACCGCGAAGGAGCGAGTGTATCCAGCCACGGTTTGACCGTCGGAGCGCTTGACTTGGGCATCGATCTCGTACCATCCGAGCTTAGTCGGCTGGTAGGTTATGGGAACCTTGACCACCTTTTTCGGAGGGAGGGCTATCGGCTGGCTTTGTTCGGTCTCGGTTCCATACCAGGAGCTAACCCGCCAAATCACGCTTGTTCCCTCAACGGGCGTGTCGGTCGGGTTGTAAACCTCGACGCTTAGGAGATAGGGCTCTCCCAGGCTGTAGATCTGGGTAAGGCGGTCGAGCTGGGGGGCGCATCGCGCCTGGATTTTCTCTCCAGACGACTGCCCGGCCTGCCCCATCGCTGCGACCAGCAGAGTGGCAGCGATGGCTGGCCAGGAAGGAGGGATTTTTTTCACATTCCGCTGGGATGAACCAGTCTCAATCACTCTCCGAATCCGGGTAAAAGAAGACTGAGTTTCTCTATCTCGACCAGAGGTGCTTCGCCTCCCCCCGATTGCCTAACCACCATCATATTCGGAGCTTTTTCGCTACGCGTCGGCAATGGTCCGGAGGAGAAGATTGGCGACGGCGTGTCTCCGGCCTCGGATAGGGTAAACTCCCAGGTATGCGGCTGCGCGGTCAAATCTACGGTGAAGTCGATCTGGTAGCGAACGCCCTCGTTTAGCTTCTCTGGAACTTTTCCTCCCGGATACTTCATGACCAAATTGGGGCTGAGGAGGAGGCTGGCCACGGTCGCACGGCCGGTTGAGAACCAGTTGCCCTCAGTGAGCAGGATCAGGAGGTCTCCCGAGCCATTTGGCGTCGCCTGAGGGGTGAAGATTATACTGCCCTTGAGGCGAAGGGAGTCGGAATCCGAAATCTCCTTGGTGATCCTCTTTGAGACTGCCCCGGAAATCAGGGCGAGGACGCGCTTCCCGTTAACCTCTTCGATTTTGACCTGCGCGAGGTCGCTTGCGGGGTCGATTTTCCACTGTCCGGATTCCCCGAAATACGTTCCGGTGTTTACGGTGAGTTCGTCGACCGAGCCGCTCCCACTCCCTATGGTTTTTCCGTTACCATAGGATTTGATTTCTGATTTGCCGAAATCCGTGGATAAGATGGTTTGGGCGGTTGCTGTAAGGGGTGCTCCCAACAGGAGCGCTAACGCCGCAGATGTGATTGAGAGCGGAATACGGGGAATCATGCCCAGAATCAAACAGGTGACGGAAAACCCGAACAAGGCGGGCGAATGTTGACACGTCAAATTGACTCAGGGTGTCTGTCGAGATGGCGGAAGGATGAACTTGTTCCAAAGCGCCGGATTTTTCGATTCGCACAGTCCCTCGGTCCACTGAATAAACTGCTTTCGTGAGCCTTGGTCATTGTCGTTGATCGCGAAGTTCCAGGCAAAGACGCCATCGCCGACTAACGTGCGATCAAGAGAGATGCGGTACAAGGTTCCGGTCTTGAGACGTTCCACCCGGGCGGTGATTTCGGTGGACGATGGAGCGATAGTTCCACTTGGGAGGCCCCCTGCTGCGATGTCCTTGTGGATCACTGCATCCGCTCCGATGCGTCCGACGGTATATTGGTTCATCGTCTTGCCGTCGCGGGAAAATGCGAGTTGCAGGGAATCGTACTGCCAGAGGTGTGCCGGATCGGAGCCGGTCACATCCTGATCGTCTTCTGCCCAGATAATGAACTCGATCCGGCCATTGTCGCGCATCCATGCGGTGGCTGAGAGATCCGCGAGACCCTGCCACCACTTCGTGCGATCCGGCTCCTTGTCGTAGAGGTTTGTCACCTGGGCGTTTTCCAAGAGGAAATCCGGATTCCGCTGCTTCCAGGAGTCCAGAGAATCGCCGGCCTTTTCTCCTTCCGAAGCCAGGACGCGGCGGACCGGCGTGAGGGCCACGCGTTCTTCGGCCAGTTTTTTTCCGTCGGCTTCCAGAAGGATGTCGAGACAATCCCGGGCCTTCCGCGGTTCGAGCTGGGCAGACAGGGTGCCGGGATCAGCCAGCATGAGCGCCCAGTCACCCTTACCGCTCAGCACCTTGAAGCTAAGAAGGTTGGAGCCGGGTTTTAGCGGGAGGTCGATCGTCCGTTCTGTCACGGAGAGCCCCCGGTTGCCCTCCTGCAGGGTCGAGCATACGACCTTGCCGTTTAGATAGGCCTCCATCCACCAATCGGCAGCACACCCGATGCGAACGGTTTGCGCGCGATCGGACTTTATGACGCCAAAGACGAACCCGGCTCGCTTTTCACGAGGCAGGTCACCCGCGCCAAGCAGGTTGATGCGTCCTTGGACTAATTGTTGCCGCCGTCCAGAACTGCCAGCCAAGCTGGATGGGAGATCCTGGATGTTTTCCAGATGCACCTCCGTCTCGGGAACATCGGTGTAAATGGTCCATGCCTTGGGCCACTCAAGTCCTGAGCGACCGGGAACCCAGTTAAGTTCGAGCCTCACCGGTGTCTCCGAGCCTGCCGGGACCGTGACGGTTTGCCGAGCGGGAGAAACTGAGGAATCTCCGTCGGATGATATGGCCGCAGACAATGTGGCCGTTAAAGGCTTCGCCGCGTGATTTTCGATCACCACATCCAAAGGATAGGAGACGTAGGGCACAACCGAGGCCACGTCTGGAACCCTCAGCAAAGAACGAGAGACCGTGGCTTGGAAGCGAGGGTCCTTCGCCTCCCAGAGCAGGTAAACCGGCTCCTCTGTGATTTCGAGATGAACCACGCCGTCTTCGCGAACCTGGACCGGCAACACATTACCGAAAATGTCCATGAGACGGACATTCTCCGCCTGCGCGGCGGAGGCGGCGATCTGGATATAGCCATTGTAAAAGGTCGGCTGGTTCGACCATACGAGGCAGGCCCGCTGGGTTCCGCCTGGTTTGGCAAAGCTGTAGCCTTCGGCATGGGTTTGAGTGAATTTAAGGGTCTGCTGAAAAGAGAGTCCTTTGAGATGTTCCGTCATCGTCCGATAAGCGAGCACCGCAGGTTTTGGCTCTTGATCGGAGCGCAGCAACGACCATTCGCGTTCACTACGGAAGGCGTGCAAGCGAAACGTCATGAGAAACCGAAGCCCCACAGACTGGGCAAAGGCCTGTTTCTGGACGACCATCCACGCCTGAACATCTTCCTGGCGTTTGGAACCGACGAACATTCCTGATTCCGTATCGGCGAGAGCCTTGTTTTTCATTCCGGATTCATCAGCGGCTTTACGCGTAAACTCATAGATACTCCGTTCGGCCTGCGAGCCAGGGCCATGGGCGTGATAAGCAATCACATCGATCAGAGCCGGGTTGACTAACTCTAGGAAGCGCCTGGAGTTGACCTGCCCTTTCTCCCCATGAAAGGTGATTCCGCCGTTCATGACGACCGCATCGGGATTCCCCGCTTTCAGCGCCCGGTAAGTCTTTTCGTATATCTGCGTGTAGAGTTCGATCGGTGTTTTTTCCAGATCCGGCTCGTTTCCGACCTCCCAATAGGTAATGCCTGGTAGCTGGCGAGCCGCTTTTTCAACGAGAAACTCCCATTTTTGGACATCGTCTGCGGGAAAGCCCTTTTCCGCTGTAGCCCCAAGGGGGACGGCCATTCCCATGACGCGCAGTCCATGCTGGCGTAGTATTTTCACTTCCTCCGCATTCAGCTCCACCGATGGATACGCTTTTAGCGCCGCAGGACCGATGACCATGCCTGCCCCACGCAGGATATCGACGCCCATCGCGTCGAACCATCCGGTAAGCCCGTATTGGCCCTGACCGATTGGCTTTCCCGGGATGGCTGCGGGGGGGGATTTGGAAATGACTGATCCATAGTTGGGATCGAGGCCGTAGAGAAAGGCACCGTCGGCTGCCTTGGGGATAATCGTATCCGAGATGACGCCAAAGTAGTACTCTCGCTCGGTACCGCGATCTGATTCCGTCTCGACACGCAGGTTGAGAATATAGACGCCATAGCGAAAACCGCCGGTATGAAGCGCATAGGTTATCGGGGTTGCGGTTCCTGCGTTCAGGACGATTCTGCCCTCCTCCAGCGCCAGTTGCTGGCCGCGACGATCTGTCACGGACAGCCGGTACGTGGCGGGCACATCTTCCTTCAGGTCGTTTTGAACAGGGAGTTCCAATGAAGTCGTCGAGTCGCGAGGGAAAAGCAGGATTCCATTGGGAGCGATCGCATTCTTGCACCTTAACTCGGGAAACGTCTGGTTCTTGATGCGGGCGTGATTGCAGATGATCGAGTCGTCATCGGGAGGAGCGGGGGCAACCGGCATGGCCTGGCTTCGGCTCACACCCTTTTCGATGCGTGTGACTCTCAGGTCGACGCCATGAACGGCCACGAATGGTTCGGGACTGGCTCCATCGACGCCAGAGAGCACAAAGATGCCCGGGATCAGGGTAAATGGGCGGGTATTGAGCAAGCCCGAGGTGAAAACGGGCTTGGTGGAGTTTCCTTCCTCGTAGACAGAGAACTCCCAAGTGTTCTGTTTGTTGCTGAAGAAATCTACGGAGTAGTCAATCCGATACGTCTGATCATCTTTTAACTGCAGGGCCGTCCTGGTGCCGTCCGCGCTTACGTACTTCAGTTGACGATCGCCCTGCAGGACGATGTGGATGGCGGTAACCTTGGAGCTGGTGGTAAACCAATCTCCGCTGTTCAGGGCGATGAGGAGTGTCCCACTACGGCCGGTAGCGTGCAGGGGGGTAAAAACAACAGATCCTTTGAGTTGGAGGAACTCCGCCTCTCCGATCTCGCGAGGGATCACCTTGCCCACTCCCATGTCGCCCGTAGCCTTACTACCGGTCACGAACTCCAGGACATTTCCGTCCTTTCCCGGAGCCACGCGGATTTCTGCATCGGGCATCCCCAGGCGAACCGTCATTTCGTTCCCAGGGTTTCTGCCGATCGCCTGGCCATTCGCATAGGCACGGATGCTGGCGCTATTAAAATCCGTTGAAAGAATCTCCTGAGCCCCGGCGGGCCAGGTGAGAGCAATCAGGGCGATGAGGGGGGTGATTATCGATTTCATCGGAAACGACGCAAATTGACAGTGCGAGAGTCCGTTGCCCACTGCCTGCGGGGTTGACACGTTCAACAGCCAGCGGATGCGCTCACGCGGGCTTGCGCCTCTGTCCAGTTGTTTTGCGCTTCCGAGGTACTGGCGCGGGGAGGAGTCTGCCCAGGGAAGGACCCTCCACAAATTTTGCATCGATCATAATCGATTCCGGACTTTCAGGTAGCCCGAAGGATTGATCATAGATCCCCTTGCTGATATACTGAACGGCCTTCTTTCCGAGATAGGCTGAGTTCTGAAAAAGGCCGGCCATGGTGCCCATTTCCTCGGAATCAACCGTGAGTCCGGCACAGGGAATATCCTTTCCTGGCGACTTTCCGAGTTTGCGCAGGAAGTCGAGGATCTCGCGCCGGGCCAGGATGATGACGTCGGGCGTCTTTTTGCTAAACCATTGAGCGAATTGCTTGAACTGGCTGTAGCTTTCGAGCCTTAGCAGATGCACTTTGGTTTTCGGGTTGTCTAGCAGGAAGGAGTGAATGCCACTGCTCAATCCGCGATCTACGCGCATGTCATCTTCATCCGTGATGGCGACGCCGATCGATCTGGCACCTAGGGCGCTCAGTCGGGACAAGAGCAATCGGATACCGTGGTTGTGATTGCTGCGTACCACAGGCAATTCGGGAATGCCCGTGGAAGTCGTGCAAGCGATGGCGACGAATCGCTCCCACGGCATGGTAAATGCGTTGTGCGGCCATGGCATGGGAGCAAACAGCAACCCGCGAATGCCGCGATGATACAGGACGTTTGCCAGGGTGCGGATATCTGCAGCGCCATCTCCGGCCCAGAAATGTTCCAGCCGAAACCCCAACCGGTTTGCTTCCTCACTAGCCCCCTGCTTCATTTCCACCACCCAGGACCATTTCTGCCAGCCATCGGGAGCAGGGTCAGACGTAATGAAGGCGACGATTTCTTCATCCTGGAGCTTGCGCTTGACCCGGATTTGCTGCATTAGCGCGGCGATCATCGGATGGCTGCGATAGTTATATTGTGCCGCCAGCGTCTGCACCCGATCACGGACTTTCGCACTGATGAGGTGGCTATTGCGCAATGCCAAGGAAACCGTGGTGCGGCTGACCCCGGCCAGAGACGCCAACTCCCGAATTGAAATCCGTTCCGCCATTTGACACGTCAATTAATGCAGCTTTGCGGTTGCTTCAAGTCCAGAAACGCGCCTCACTGTCCTCATGTTACCGAAACAGTACTCTCCCGCCATGCTTGGATCGCTAAAGGGGATGCTGGCAAAATCTCCGGCCATTCCCATCACGCACTTCTCCCAGAATCGTTATCTGACTTATCCGCACTGCAACGGCTTTTGCCAGAGTGGAGGCGGTCTCGTCGCGGGCCAGTTGGAAAACGATGGCGCTGGCATCTGGATGCTGGATCTCCGTGAGGGGACCGTTCGGGAAATATGCCGGTTCGTCGCTGAAGACATCCCGGAGCGTCCGCTCTGGTTTGATGTCGCAGAGAAGACGGACCACATGGTCGTCGCCCTCAAGTCAGAGGTATTGCTTTTTGACCTCGTCTCCGGGCATGAGCCGCGCAGCATTTACCATGCGCGTCCGGAGGAGAGCCTGCATGGGCTTCCTAGCATTTCCCCAGGCGGAGACAAAGTCGCATTTGTTTCAAAGATGGATGGTCGGTGGGAACTCTATCAGACGGACGTCGCCACCGGGAAGACGGATCTGCTGTGCGCCAAAAATTGGGAAATCACGCACCCCCACTTTTGTCCCCACGATCCGGAGTGGATCGGATTCTGCCACGAAGGACGATGCCAGGAGGTGGCGAATCGTATCTGGGCGTGGCATGGCCGTCATGCACCGGAAGGAGCATGCATCTTTGACCAGGCTCTTTCGGAAGGGGGCCATCTTCAAATTGGCCATGAGCGATGGTGTTTTCATGACGTTGCCACTCTTGTGGTTGGCTTTGGCGTCAATCCTCCCGGGTGTGGCGGCATTTACGAAGTCCATGCCGATGATCGCGCTCCTCGCCTCGTCAGTGTCGGGAAAAATGACTGGCATGTGAATAGCAGCCCGGACGGGCGTTGGGCTGTGTCGGACACTTTCCGCTCGCATGACGGAAGCGGAGACGAAGAACTCATTGAGGACGCCCTCGTGGAATGCAGCGACATTATCGTGATCGACCTGACGACTGGCACTCGCCAATTTGCGGCGCGAACCCGGATCGGTCGCGCGCATCCCTGCCATCCGCATCCCACATTTTCACCAGACGGACGTTACATCTTCTTTAACGAAAGCGATTCCGGTCGCGTCCAGAATCGCGTTGTTTCGGTGGCGAACCCGTTCACGCAGAGCGTGTGAGTGCAGACCCGGAGATTTCGCTTGGCGCGCCTTAAAAATGGGGATTTCTTTTGACGTGTCACATAGCGGTATGGTTGCAATAGCATTCTGAGTCAAAGACCGTATTCGAGAAGGTATGATTCTCCCCCACAGTTTAAGCCGATACAGAGCATTTACGCTTACGGAGTGCCTGCTTGTCCTAGGGATCATAGGATTGCTGGGCACCCTTCTTGCTCCCTCGCTGGGTTCGCTTGGTACGAGTTGGAAAATGGACTCGTCGCTGCTCGCAGCCAGCAGCGTATTGGAGCAAGCAAGACAATATGCGGTGAGCAAAAACACCTATGTCTGGGTACTTTTCAACGAGCCCGAAATGAATGACGCCTCCAACGAATTGACTGTCGCTGTGGTTGCTTCCAGGTCTGGAACGGACACTCTTGGCTGGCCGGACGACAAAATCATCCTGCCAGCAGCTAACCAGCCGGCATCGGATATCGAGATCGTCGTGCGTGGACGAAGGCTGAGCGCGGCTCGCATTGCCGATCGACCGTCTGTGAATATAGGCAGCCTTCCGAAAGCGGGAGCTGCTGAGCAGGCTTCGCTGGCCTCTTTGAACATTGAAATCGGGCCGAATGGCAACCGGGCATCCTTCACGCGCGCGGTGCAATTCACGCCGACGGGCGAAGCGCGCGCGAGCGGAGCCATTGTACGATATATCGACCTCACCATGCTCCCGCTGAGAGGCGAAGGAGGCGGGGATTCCCCCAATCAAGCGGTGCTTCGTATCGGAGGCCTCACTGGGAAGACCCTTATCTATAGAAATTGAAGAGCGGATGTGTTGCATTTGGATCTCGTGCTCCATTCATGAAAACGACCGCTCCTTCCCGCCCGGGGTTTAGTCTCGTCGAAGTCGTGCTGGCCCTAGGCATTGCCACATTCTGTGTGGTGGCTTTGCTAGGGTTGTTTTCTGTGGGTCTGGCCAGCCAGAGGGAATCACGAGACGAACTCCAGGCGGCGAATATTGCCCAATCGTTGATTGCGATGCGCCGGATTTCCCCTTCCGTGGAGTTTGGACCGGACTTCCCGCTCCCCCCGCTCAATGGAACCAGCGTGCCGCGTACTCTGATGCAGGTTGACGAAAATGGGAGAGCGACCACCAGCGCCAACAAAATACGGTATTGGCTGAAGTACGAAGTGGATGCCCCGGCTTCCAATCGAATGGAGCCTCACCGAGTTTACCTCAGCCTTCTGTGGCCCGGAAATTCACCCGTAGACAAAGCGACCGGCCAATATGAGCTGCTCTCGCTTGTTCGCGCGCCATGAAACATAATACATCTTGGCGACCGGCTCCCGCGTTCAGCCTTATCGAGCTTCTCACCGCGATGGTTGTGCTCAGCCTGATCGTACTCGTGCTCGCCCACATGCTGAGCATGGCATCGGAATCCTGGAAGGCCGGAACCGCCCGGGCGGACGCGATGTCCCAGGCGCGTGTCGTCCTGAACCTGCTCCAGCGCGATATTCAGTCGGTGGTGCTGCGGCGCGACCTGGCTGCCTTCGTTGATGAAACCGGCAATCCGGCATGCGCCTTTTACACCAGGTTTCCTGCGGTTGGCGGAGACCGGAAACTTTCACTCGTCCAATATTTTCTCAACGAAGAGCCCTCGCTTGTTCGTTCCGATCATTCATTCAGCTTTCCTCCGGAATCGCAGACGACAATGGATTTTGAGGATGTCTCCCGGCTAAAAGACCTCTCATCAGGATCGCCGCAAAGCCTGGCTTCTGGCGTCGTGGGCTTCCGCTTGCAGTTTGTCAGCGCCATCGGGACATTGGAGCAGGCATTTCATTTTGATTACGACAAGCCAGACGCGCTTTCCAACACGAGGGGCGTTATTTTGTCGCTCATCGTGCTCGATAGTGCTGCATATGCGGAGGCTCGGCGGATAGATGCATTGGGTGCTTTGCTCACAGCGCTCGACGGAACGCCTGTGTCGACCCAAAGCTATGCGGAATACTGGAACCAATTGATTTCTAGTCCTGCATTCGGAGAAAATCTGCCCAAAAAAGTCCGCTCGGGTTTGCGTGTTTTCGAGAGCCGCTTTCCGCTGCCCGGTGGTCTGGCCAACTAAGGCTCGTCATCTATGCACAAGAAGTCCTCTCAATCAGCCTCGGCCCTTCTCATCACTTTGTGCATGGTGGTTATCATCAGCATCCTGCTGCTTTCCTTTCTGGTGGTTGCGCAATTGGATCGTCAGTCCACCTTTTACTACGGGCAGTCGCTCCGCGCCGAAGAGATCGGGCTGAGCGCGCTCCAGGAAATCACGGGCGATCTGCTGCAGGAGATCGCAGCAGGCTCGAAAGCCGACAACGATCCGCCCGGTGCCGCATATACGTCCAATGGGGTTCGCATTTACATGCCCAGGACTCCCAAGAGCAGCCAGGCCGCGCGCATAGGGTTTGCCTCGGCCAGTTTTGGCACCGATGTATCAACGAATATGCTGCCACCTGCACTGGTTCGGGCGAGCCGGGCGACGGACTCCTTTTATGCGTCTCCGCCCGCCGCCGACTATAATGTAGCCGAGCTTCCCCCTCCCCGAGCCTCGACGACGTCGACGACCGACGCAGCCGCAAACGGGCGGATCGTTTCCGTGGATCGATGGAACAAGCCGCTTTTACTGGGCCCGGCCGTGCCGGAACCCTTTCGCAACAATCCCCCTCAATGGGTCTATGTCACGAGGCAGGGAAGTCGTGTTTGCACCGATGAGGAAGCGCTTCAGGGGAAACTGCGCGCCGATCTGATGACGACAAACGCGTTCGGGGTGCTGGGCCGTTACGCATTCGTCATTTATGACGAAGGAGCGCTGCTCGACATGAATGTCGCCGGGAGCCCGACCGTGACGACGAATACCGCTAATTTCCGGGGAAAGACCTATGCCAGCTACGCTGATCTGACTCAGGTTCCCGGGCTGGCCCAAAACGTCGTCGACAGCTTTGTCTCGTGGCGCAATTCGGGAGGCCTGTCGCGCGCTGGTTCCTATACCAATGCCGTTCAGCAGGCGGCAACGAACGGTTTTCTTCGCGCCACGAGCACCTCGGGTGCCAGTGATAATCCGCTCTTTAGCCGACAGGACATGCTCGACTACTTCAAAAAAGCCGACCCGGGGAATTATAAACGCTACGTTCCCTATCTTGGCACGTTCAGCCGGGCAGTTAACGCCCCGTCGTGGGGTCCCGCGACTCCAAAAGCGAGCTCGATTGACTATTCCGCAATCGCGGAGCAGAAAGACGCACCCAACCGCAATCTGGCCAATATGCGCGGAGCGGACGGTCAGCCATTGATTAAAAGACGGTTTCCCTTGAGCCGTCTCGCTTTGCTTACACTCCAAGCAACATCTGCTTCCGGCAGCGACATTCATGCTTCCTTCGGGCTGCTGCGCACATCCGCCTCAGAGAGCTGGACCTATGACCATGGCGATCCGCACAACATCATGACGCTGGAGGAGGTGCGGTTCGCCGGGAGAGAGCCCGATTTCTTCGAGCTCCTTAAGGCGGCTATTCTCAGCGGATCCCTGGGGCGCGATCCCGGTGCTGTGGGGGGCGGAGCCGAAGGCGGCCCTGCGGGAATCAACTTCGACGAATACAGCTCGATTTCCGATGCACAAATCCTCCGTATCGGAGCAAACATCATCGACCAATACGATAGTGATGGATACCCGACGGCGATTTATCTCGATAAACATGCCGCATCCAATGCGGTCGAGCGGCTCTACGATACGGCGTTTGGCACTGAAGACCTGCCCTATCTCTATCGTCTCATGCACATACTTTTTACTTACAAAGTTACAAATGCCCAGACCCGCGCCGGTCAGGCGGGAGGATGGCTGCAGCCGCAGGTATGGAATCCGCATCAGCAACCGCAAACGCCCGGGGCGGAAAGGCCGACGGAATTTCGGATTTCCACGCATGGAAAGGCGCGCATCGAGTGGTCGGAAACCACGATTCCTAACAGCAAGGTGGTTTCTGCGGATGTGGACTACGATGCCGATCCTCCGGCAGGGCAGGTGACCTTCTCCGCCACGGCCAGTTCCTTTCGGGATCAGCCGATTTCCTTAACAGTGTCCAATGCAGACGCCCCAAGGGAGATCAACAAGTGGAGTTCCTCATATAATCCGGACACATTGTTCCCAACCGGGAATCGCTTCGTTGCGATCAACACCGGAACCCTGACATTTTCTCCATCCGCAGCTGGAGCCAGCATCGGTCGACGCATCACTCCGGTCTCGCCTTTGACCTTCGTACTCGAGTACCGGGACGCCTCTGGAACCTACCGACCCTATAACCTTCTTTCCCGGCTATGGCTCAGCGACGGTATGGCCACCTCGGCCTCCGTCTCGCCGCAAGCGACCAGCAACGATGGTTCGACGCTGCCTCAGGTTTACACTGTACGACCTGATCCGCGGACAGACCGCTTTTCGTCGGCCACGTCCTTTCTTTCCTATGGAGTCACCTTTAACACCAGCGCAGGGAGAATGCAAATGGGGGACCGCATGCAAGCCACCCTACGTCCGAACAAAGATTATAAGTTTGCGATTACTAAACATGTCCCGCGGGCGTCTTCGGGATTTACCTACACACCCACGTCGGGAGCCTTTTTCATCGGGTCTTGGGCGGAAAATCTCACGGGATTGGCGGATTCCAGCAGCTACAGCGATGTCGACGGCGTGACCCGCCCGGCGGACGGATTTCGTCGGAATGCTTCTACCGGGGATGGGAATCTGCTCTATCATACCGCTTCCGCTTCACCTATCGCCGGGGTGGGAAACGCCTCCGCAGGTTGGCGACCGGTGATTCTCAACAGACCATTCCGTTCTGTAGGTGAGCTTGGGTATGCGTTTCGAGACCAGCCCTTCAAGACCTTGGACTTTTGGTCGAAGGACAGCGCAGATGCCGCCCTGCTGGATGTTTTTTGCATTGAAGAGGAGCCAACGGTAGTCGCCGGGCAGCTCAACCTCAATCGAGCCCCTGTGTCAGTGCTAAAAGCCATCGTATCCGGAGCAAGCAAAAATGAAAACACCCCGTCTTTGATCCTGAGCGGGACTGATTCCAGCACGGTGGCAGATTCCCTAGCCAGCTATGTTGCCGGGAACGAGCCATTGATGAACCGAGCAGATCTGGTTGTCGCTGCTACCGGAGCAGCGAACCTCAGCGCTGTCTTTAATGCCTCGTTATCTTCTGCCGCTGACAAAGCCAACAAAGCCTATGGAGAAGCCTCAGTTCGAGCGTTCAGCAGCACGGCGAACTTGCGCACCTGGAATCTGTTGATCGACGTTATTGCACAGTCCGGACGCATGGCTCCCGGTGCCAAGAGTCTTGGCGGCTTTCTGGTTGAGGGAGAAAGGCGATTTTGGCTTCATATCGCCATCGACCGGTACACCGGGAAGGTCGTTGATCAACAGTTGGAATCAGTCTATGAATGATATCTGTAGCCCAAGGAGCAGAGGCTTTGCCCTTCCGGCAGTTTGGCTGATCATGCTGGTGTTTTCGGCTTTCCTGGCCTGCCCATTTTCGTTACGCGCCCAGGATTCGCAGATGAACTTTCCGAAAGGCAACGCGACGTGGAAGGTCGATATTAGTTATCCTGACGAGCGAGGCCATCGCGGGGATATCGTTCGCCCCGTCCGCATTGATGTGACGAGATCGGGAGATGTTGCCTGCTATCAGGTCACATGGTCAGACCGCGCAGTCACGCGAGACTGGGTGACCAGGGATTATGTTTTTGTGCAGGATAGAACCACCGGTCGGACTGTCCTCCAGGATAGGGCCCGCGGTGGATTTACGTATCGGTTTCTAGATGAATCCGCCTTTGGCTGGATCAAGCCACAGAACCTCGTCGTGGAAACCTTGAAATATCGTGAGACCGAGTGTCGCCACTTTCGATCATCGATCTCGTTGCCCGCGCTGGCTGGAGCGTCCCCCGAGGTCCTCGAGTGCCAAGCTTGGATCGAAAAGGAAACCGGGGTGCCGGTAGCCTTTGAGGATGGAAACGCGCTCTATACTTACTCCTTCGGTAAGTCGGCAGCCGCTGCGCTTCTTCTCCCGGAGGCCTGCCGAGGGGAACAGGCCGCGTTCGAGCGCGCCCTGCAAGCGCCAAAGCGTCTTGGACGCTGAATCCGCAGCGTTTCGGTGCGGGACCCACTTTGACGTGTCAAACTTGCGCTCCATTGCAACATGCCCACAACGAAATAACCTGAAATTCACTAGGTGCCACATTATGAAAATCCTCCCTTCACTAGCTCCACTATTTTTTGTTGCCAGCCTTCACGCCCAGACAATTCTCTCAACGGACTTTAGCTCGGCCACGTCTGGCACCTATGCGAATGGCTCAGCCATCGGCGTCGGCGCGACGACTTCGATGACAGCCGTAAATCTGGCTGCTAACATGGCTGTAAATGTCGTGTCCAACAGCGGCGCTCAGACCTTGCAACTAACGGACAATAATTCATCCTCCGGTGGAGTTGGAGCTTACAAAGCATTTCAAAGCGACGGCTTTGTTGCCTCGCAAGGTTCAATTGCTGGATCGGTGACATTCACGCCTCTTTCGCTGAGTTCAGGCAGCCGGGGATACTTTGTGATGATGTTGAACAGCGGAAATGGCACCGTCAGTCCTGGAAGCAGTGTTACTGCGATCCAGCTCTACGTCGATAACTCTCTCAAGGTGCGATATTACAACGGTACGAGCGACACAAACGGGTATGTAGGTCAGCCCACCTTGTCCGCGAATACAACGTATCGATTCGAGTACAACATGAATTTCACAAACACTGCTGCCGAGACATGGGGGTTCAGCCTGTATCAGGTCGGTGTAGAAACGGCTCTATATTCAGTCTCCGGGCTTTCCACTCGCGCAAATATCAACCCCAACGGCACTGCTGGCACGGACTACTGGACGATGGTCCTGAGCGGAGGAGCGTATAACGCGGGGGCCAGCCCGGACCCTTATGTGCAAATCTCGGCAGTGTCGCTGGCAGCGGTTCCGGAACCCTCGACCCCGCTATTGCTCGGTTTGGGGCTGATTGGCGGTATGCTCACATATCGCGCCCGACGAAAGAAGGTGTAGATCATTAAGGCCCTCCTGCTGCTGGCCAGCGCCTCTATTCATGGCAAGTCGGCATATCTCCACTCACCCGGAGGTCTTCCAGCGCTGATTCCAGCAGCATGGCAGCCGGATTCAGCGCGCTGATCTTGCAGAAAGGCGCCCTGTCAGAGACGCTGTCGCGGGTACGTATCGGTACGGCGACAATGCCCGGCTCCGAGAGTGGCTTGCCTCATCCCAGAATGCCTGCAACTTCACCAGGCGGCCCAAAACCTTGGCAGGCCTTACCCCTCGACCGGTTCGTCAGGCCTTCCTTTTAAGTTAGCCAAACCTCTTTACTCTAGATCGCTTCCATTTCCCGCGGGACCGTGTCTCCGATACTGTGCGCCCCCTGAATCTCGGGAAAACGGCTGCAAGCCAGGTTTTATGCATTTGTTTGACTGGATACTGATCGTCTTTCCGCTTGCGCTCTTGCTTGGGGTGGCGCTCTACACGCGGAGTTATCTCAAGGGCGTGGCGGACTTTCTCTCCGGCGGGCGCCTGGCGGGACGCTATCTACTTGCCGTGGCAAAGGGAGAACAAGGCGTTGGTGCAGTCGTTTTTGTCGCCTCGTTCGAAATCATTGCGAAATCGGGCTTCATCCTTTCCTGGTGGGGGTGGATTAGCATTCCGGTATCGCTCATCGTCGCGATTAGCGGATGGGTGATCTACCGATTCCGGGAAACTCGTGCGCTGACCCTCGCGCAGTTTTTCGAGATGCGCTACAGCAAGCGATTCCGCATTTTCACGGGATTCCTCGGGTTTGCCGCAGGTATCGCCAATTTTGGCATCATTCCGGTTGTTGGCTCTCGTTTCATGACCTATTTCCTGGGCCTCCCGCCGACGATCTCGGTGTTCGGCTGGGAACTGGAAACCTACATCCCGTTGATGGCGCTGCTCCTCTCCATCAGCCTCGCGCTGACGCTCTCCAGCGGCCTGATCACACTGATGATCACGAACTGCCTGGAGGGCATGATCTCGATGGTGTTATTTCTCATCATCATTGGATTCCTGCTAACGGTATTCAGTTGGACGGAGATTTCTCAGGTCTTGGAAAACAGGTCGCCTGGACAGTCGCTGCTCAATCCCTTTGATTCCTTCGGATTGCAGGATTTCAATATCTGGTATGTCTTAATGGGGCTTTTTGGTGGAATTTACCGCACCATGGCATGGCAGAATCAGGGGGCCTATAGCACGGCAGCTGTGACGGCGCACGAATCCCGCATGGGTGGTATCATGGGGACATGGAAGGGCCTGGGCAACGGGGCGATCATTACGCTGCTGGCAGTGTGTGCGATGACCTATATGTCGCATCCGGATTTCGTCCAGCAGTCCTCCGCCGCAAAGGCGGAGATTTCGGAGATCGGGCAGGCCCAATTGCAGTCGCAAATGACGGTGCCAATCGCAGTGGTGCATATGCTGCCGGAAGGAATCAAGGGACTTCTCTGCATCATTCTGCTCATGGGGATTTTCGGCGGAGACGGAACTCACCTTCTGTCGTGGGGAAGCCTATTCATCCAGGACGTGATCCTCCCCTTGCGCAAAAAAGCCTTCACTCCCAAACAGCACATTCGTTTGCTGCGGTGGTCAATGGCAGGAGTGGCGCTCTTCGCCTTCGCCTTCGGGTGCCTGTTCAAACAGACTGAATACGTGGCGATGTGGTGGGCGGTCACAGAGGCCATCTACGTCGGAGGAGCTGGCATTGCAATCATTGGCGGACTCTATTGGAGGAAGGGTACGACGGCGGGAGCCTGGGCGGGATTGATCTCGGGTTCCAGCCTGGTGACGGGAGGAATCATTGCCCGACAGATTTGGGGAGATGCCTTTCCTCTCAATGGGATTCAGATCGCGTTCTTTGGTTCAATCAGTGCGTGCGTAATTTATGCGACAGTTTCACTACTGACCTGCCGAAAGGACTTCGAAATGGATCGCATGCTACACCGCGGAGTTTATGCCGTGGCATCGGAACAGAAATTCGAAACCAAATCCCGGAAGCAAGTAACTTGGGGCAGGCTGATCGGCATTGATGAGCATTTTACCTTTGGCGACAAGATGCTGGCTGGTGGATTGTTTGGCTGGAGCATGCTGTGGTTCGGGGTGTTCGTGGTGGGAACGGTCTGGAACCTCGTCGCTCCATGGCCGCTGGCGGTTTGGTCGCAATTCTGGTTCGTCGTCGGTATCGGCATCCCTGTCTGCTTCGCCGTGATCACGGCAGTGTGGTTTTCATGGGGCGGTATTCGGGACATGCGTCTCTTTTTTCAACGCCTCAAACAGGAGCGCCCTGACAATCTCGATAACGGGATGGTGGTTGATCACCACAATCTTGGAGATCGCCCGGACAGTTGAACTTAACGTAAAAATGCATCGTGTTTGAAAAGGCTCGCTGAAACACAAAAAACCCGGAAGCGTTTGAGTTAGTTTTAGTGGAAGTAAGGGCCGCACGAATTGGTATTGGGTGGAATCTAATCGGCTCCACTGAATCGACCGCCAAGTCCGCTGGATAGGTACTTCCCACAACTGCTCTCGCCGTTATGAATCCAGACTTTGTCTTCCCTCAAAAATTGGACGCGTCAAATCGCCTGCACGTTGCTGCCTGTGACTTCAAGGTTCAAAGTTGATAGGAGATTTCCTTCAAAATAAATACATGACTCCGATTACCCCTTCCTGGCTCGAATCAACAGTTTTTTACGAACTCTACCCGCAATCGTTTTTGGACACAAACAGCGATGGCATCGGGGATATCGAAGGAATCATTCGCAAACTCGACTATATTAAGTCGCTCGGCGCTAATGCGATCTGGTTGAACCCTTGTTTCGCCTCTCCCTTTCGCGATGCCGGATACGACGTCGAGGATTTTTATGCCGTTGCTCCCCGCTATGGCAACAACGCTGACCTGGTTCGGCTTTTTGAGGCGGCACACCAGCGCGGAATGAAAGTCTGCTTGGACCTGGTGGCGGGTCACACTTCCGATCAGCATCCCTGGTTTAGGAGTTCCTGCAGCGCCAAGCGAAACAAATACTCAAACTGGTATGTCTGGACCAACAGCGTCTGGGAGGAAGGCGACAATATGATAAGGGGTTACGGCGACAGGGACGGCAACTTCCTCACTAACTTTTTTTATCATCAGCCTTCTCTCAACTATGGCTATGCCAATCCCGATCCTACCAAGCCTTGGCAACTTCCGGTATCGCATCCCGACGTACAAGCGGTGCGTGCCGAATTATTCAAGATAATGCGCTATTGGCTTGACCTCGGGGCAGACGGTTTTCGAGTAGACATGGCTCACTCGCTGGTAAAGGCAGATCCAGACCTTAAAGAGACCATGGCCTTCTGGGCTGATGTGCGTGCCATGTTCGACCTCGACTATCCCGAGGCGGTGCTGATGTCTGAGTGGTCTGATCCTGCAAAAGCCATTCTCGCTGGATTCCATGTCGACTTCATGCTCGCCTTTGGCAAGCCGCCCGCCTACACGTCGCTGCTGCGAAAGGAAAAAGGCCGCGATCTCAATCCGTCTGCCCAAGACGGTCACAGCTATTTTGATAAGGAAGGCAAAGGCAATATTCGGGAGTTTCTGGACACCTACCTCGAGCACTACCTTATCATAAAAGATAAGGGCTATATTACCATTCCTACCGGCAATCACGATTGTCCCCGCCTCGCGATGGGCCGCACTCAGGAGGAACTCATGACGGTGTTCGCAATGATCATGACCATGCCCGGCATTCCGTTTATCTACAATGGAGATGAAATCGGGATGCGCCAGGTCGAATGCCTCATCTCAAAAGAGGGGGGCTATAGCCGGACAGGAGCGCGGACCCCGATGCAGTGGGATCGCACCCTCAATGCCGGCTTTTCAGACGCGGCCTCCTCGAACCTCTACTTGCCGGTCGATCCTGATCCTGGGCGCCCAAATGTGTACGACCAAGAGTCCGATCCAATGTCACTGCTCAATGTAGTTCGCCGCCTGGCGCGCTTGCGTAAAGAGCATTCTGCGCTTTGTGCCGATGGCAATTTCATCCCGCTGTACGCAGAACCGGGCAAATACCCTTTCATTTACCAACGCTCGAACGCCTCCGGGGATTTCGTCATAGCCATCAACCCCTCTGCGCAGCCGGTGCAAGCCTCGTTTTGCGGAAGTCACAGAATCGGATCGTTACACAAAATCGAGGGAAACAAGGTGAGGTGCCAAGTGGTGAACGCCGATTTTCAATTGGAAATGCCAGGGATCTCCTACGCCATTTTCAAGTGTGGCGCGCCTTTCGGCTCTGGTTTGAGAAACAATAATTAGGTTCACACAGAACTCGCGTCAAACCTGGGTCGCTCTTGCAAACTTCCACCCGAGAGATCTCCGCGAGCGAGCAGACTGCCTTCGGATTATTTCGCATGATCCGAAGCCATTGAGCCCCTTCAAGTCCGGCACTTGGGAATGCCATAGGCGCGCATGCTTTCATTGCACTCAGCATAGAGATAGCGACCTCACTGCTACCCTCTTTCCCTCCGCTGACACATCCCCGGAACCTCCCAAGGTTCCGTCAAACCCCGAATCTCCAGATAAAAATCCTCCCGTTCAACCCCCGCAAAACTTGCCTATTTTTGGTAAGAGTGGAATTCCTGAGTCACCGGGCATCCAAAAGGAGAAAGCATAGCAATGAATTTTTTTGCGAAAGAGGTCTTCAAATGGTCAAAACTCCCGATTTTTTGGAAATTTCAGTCCGCGGGATGGACGGCGTTTGCGCTTCTGACGCTGCCGCTAAAGGTGGACCTTACTGGCTCACTTCTCGGCGGTATCTTCCTAATGTCTATTCGCGAAGGGAGCAGCTTTCTGATCACCTTGGCGTTGCGATGTCTCTATTGCCATGCACGAAGAAGGAGGCTGTCAGCATATCAGGTGACGGTTCTCATCCTCATGACCTCCTCCGTCGGGGCGATCCTCCAGATGCTATTTTTTATAGCCGTCCACCAATTTGTCCCTTTTGGGGGCGAAATCCTCGACGACGCGTCATTCGCCTTTGAGGTCTTCTACGAACGATTGGGCCTGCTTGTCGGCTGGAGTGGACTCTATTTCGCCATTACCCAGATGATCGAAGGTCTGCAAACCGAAGTTCAACTCGTCAGAGCCGAGTCTGCTCGACGGGAGGTGGAATTGCAAATGCTGCGCGCCCAAATCAATCCACATTTTTTGTTTAACTCTTTGAACACAATTCTTTGTTCACTGGAGCACAACAGACCAGGCATCTCTCAGATGCTCCAAGCCCTTTCCGACTATCTCAACTACGCTCTCCTTCACAAAAACGATGATCTTGTCGCTCTGGGTGAAGAAGCCGACGCTCTCAATAACTATATCATTTTGGAGAAAGCTCGGATGGGCAACGATCTCGACATCAGTTGCGCTGTTGCGCCAGAAGCAAAAACTGTCCGAGTACCGGGCGTACTCTTACAACCTCTCGTCGAAAATGCCATCAAGTACGGACGCGAAACGTGGTCGCCACCGGTAATTGTTCGACTCAAAGTTGCTCGCGAAAACGCGAATGTTCTGATCGAGGTTTTCAATACTGGCCACTGGGTCTCCACCGATCCCAATCGCACCTCGGGAGGCATTGGACTCGAAAATATCCGACGACGCTTGGAATGGCTTTTTCCTGGAAGGAGCTGCCTGCGTATTTCGCCGGAGGATGGCTGGGTTTCTATTCAAATCCGTATTCCTGCCGAATTGTGATAAACGCCTCCTTGCGTATTTTGATCGTCGATGACGAGCCGCGGGCCAGAGAGCGGCTGCGCGATCTCCTGGAATGTCGGTTCCATTTGCATGTCATCGGAGAGGCCAACTCTGTGGCGTCCGCGACCGCTCTCTGCCGCGATTTGCAACCCAATCTGGTTTTTCTGGACGTCCAGATGCCCGGCGGAGACGGGTTTACGCTCCTATCAAAAATTGAACCCCTTCCCGCTGTCATATTCGTTACAGCCTACGACGAATTCGCGATCCGCGCCTTCGAGGTAAATGCTGTCGATTACTTGCTCAAGCCAGTGAATCCCAAGCGACTCGCGGATGCTTTGCAGCGAATTATCCACGCTCCCCCTGCCACTCAAACCGGGATTTTTACGCCTACCGATCGAATTTTTCTCCCCGGTGACAACACGAATCGGGTGGTCGTTGTTCCAGAAATCAGCGGGATCAAAGCCCAGGGAAATTACACCGACGTCCTGATTTCAGACGGCAGCAAGGTCTTCATGAGAAGAACGATTTCCGAATGGGAATCTCGCCTTCCCACATCGCTGTTCTTTTGCCCCCATCGCTCCCTCATCGTGAACATGCAAGCCGTGTGCGACCTGATTCTAGAATCTCGCGACGAATTGAAATTCAAATTGAGCGGTCATCCCGAGGTGATAACCCTCGGTAGGGAACCCGGCGCCCGATTGCGAAAAGCCCTTCGTCAGTCCCGCGGCCTGTGACGAATTCGCCAGCAAGGCAGCTCCGACACGCCGTTTGCCATCGTCGTCACTAAGCTCCGGAAATCCAACCATTCCAGCGCGATGGCATTGGCATGCCAAAGCATTTCAACGTCGTTGGTCCTCAAGTTCGCAGGTTGCGAAGCGCGAAGGAATGGTCCCAAAGTGAGCTCGCGATCAAATTGCAGATTCTCGGAATGGAAACTGCGACGCGAATTCGCGTTTCAAAAATTGAGTCTCGTCTGGCCTGCGTCTCGGACGACGAATTAATCTATCTCTCCCGGGTTCTGGGAGTTTCTACCGAGGAACTCTATCCCGACTTCATCCGGGCGGCGAAACATCTCTATGACGCCATCTGCATGTCGAAAGCGTCTCGCTATGGGGCGTTCATCCTCGGACTGTTAAGTTGCTCCAAATTCGGAGCAGGGGCTGTTCATTTTGCCGTCAGCCTCGCGAGCGTATGAAAACGCTCATCCTCGCAGCAGCACTCGACGGCGCCCTTTCCGAAGGGCTTGGCATCATCGCCAAATTCCTCTTCATCATCGCGGTCGTGGTCATCGCCCATGGCGGATGGCAAGTCCGTTCAGGCAATGCCGACCAAGGCAAAATGTCCATTGTCGGCGGATTGCTCCTCGGCCTCGCCGTCGTCATTGCGGAGGCTCTCTTCAATGCGGGCGGTCTGCCCACCATCAGCGTCTCCCAATAGTGAGCAAGGGACTTGTCCATACTCACGCCGGAGACGACAGCGACGGCAGGATTTGGGGCATCGAAGGCATGAACCTTCTCTTCATGCTCGCCGGGCTCCTCATCGGCATCGGGCTTGCGCTCCTGCTCTCGCGCCACCACGCGCCGACACTCAGTGTCGGCGCTGGCGCGGTGCCGTTCGCTCTCTCCGCGCTCTACGTCTTCGCCTTTCGGCAGGGCAAACCCAAGGCATTCGACACCGATTGGCTGGAAACCCAGGCCAATGGCTCCGGCTGGATGCCTCCCACTCGTCAACCCCGCAATCCTTTCTTTTCTCATGCAAGCTCCCAACGGCTGGTTCACTGAAAATCTCATCGTCTGGAACGACCTCGATAAACGCGGTTTCGTTTCCAAGGGATTCGTCCTCGACGTTCCCGATCTCCGTCACGCCAGCGAACACGCGCTGGATCACTTTTACGAGTCTGTGCGGCAGTTCCTACACACGCTCGACGAGTCCACCCGAGCGCAAATTCGCTGGTCGGTCGATTCCAATTTCCGCGACGAACTCCTCGCCTATAACGAGGTGACTGAGGATCGCTGTGAGCCGGATTCGTGGGCGGCCATCACCCGCAACGAGCGATTCAACCGCTACTGGCGGGCCATGCAGGACGGCAAGCTGCGTCGGGAAAAGCTCGTTCTCTTCCTTTCAAAACCCATCGGCGTCAATCCGCCGGCTGGCGCGAGTCAGGAACTTTTGCAAGAACACTACAAACGCATTCTGGCGCAGTATGGGGAAGGCTTCGAGCAACATGGGCGCGTCATCACGTCATTACTGGAACCACATGGCTGCCGGGTCACGGCCATGTCCACGGCGGATTTGTTCCGCTATTATGCCACGTTCTTCAATCCGTCCTATCTCCGGCGCGACAACTACGATCCCATTGCCCAGTTCCGCGAGGACGAAACCATCCACCAAAATTGCTGGCACCAAGGGGTACAGGCCGGGAAGACCTTCGGCTTTTTCTCCGATGGCTATTACCACAATCTGATCATCCTGAAGCGGCGGCCCCAGCGGACCCGGCGCGGGATCTTCTGGGCGCTCACTTCGCTCCCGTTCCTCGACTACGCCATCACCATCAATCTTTACCCCCAGAACGTTCGACGCGAGATTTCCAAGGCGGAACGCTCCCTGGAGCGGGTGAGGGGCGACTATGCGGCCGAGGGCAAGCATTCGCTTCTGACCTCCAAGGCCGTCAAGGAAGAGCGCATCCGGAATCTGGCCCAGGGGGACGTTG